>Ga0335077_10003957_pt1 | contig 18011 bp, 12 predicted proteins | sample Lox_Sample_31_FD_207151 | JGI IMG/M metagenome (GOLD analysis project Ga0335077, IMG submission 207151) | Soil microbial communities from Loxahatchee National Wildlife Refuge, Florida, United States - Lox_Sample_3.1 | ecosystem: Environmental > Terrestrial > Soil > Wetlands | place: USA... | reverse complement strand
GTTGGCGCAGGTGGCGGAAGCGGAGGCGCGGCTGGCAGCTGCGGGAAAAGCGGCTGAGCCACTCAGTGAACGACAACTGCAACAGCTGACAGCGCTGAGCGAGGATCTGATGGCGTTGTGGAATCATGCGGAAGCACCCATACAACTGAAGAAGCGAATCCTGCGGACAGTGTTGACGGAGATCATCATCGATCATGAGGCAGATGCCACGACTCATCGCTTGCGCCTGCATTGGGCTGGTGGAGTGCACACGGAGCTGCACGTGGAACGCAACAAAACAGGGCAGCATCGGCACAGTGTGGATCGCTCCGTAATTGAGTTAGTAAGTGACTTAGCAAAGATATGTCAGGACAAGACGATCGCAGCAATTCTGAATCGCCTGGGATATACAACTGGTCAAGAGAAAACGTGGAATGCATCTCGTGTGGCTGGACTGCGTGGATATCACAAGATCGCTCCGTTCCAAAAGCAGGATGGCTGGGTGACGCAGGAGAAGGCGGCGCGCGAGCTGCAGGTGAGTAACACGGTGGTGAAACGGCTTATCCGAGAGCGCATTCTTCCAGCCAAACAGGTTGTCAAGTGTGCTCCATGGATCATCGAGAAGAAAGACTTGGTTTTACCGGCGGTGCAGGCACAGGTGAAAGCGGTCCGGCGCGGTGGCCATAGACTTCCGCAGATCGTGCTCGGCCAAGGACAATTGTCTTTAGAATGAACGAACTCTGAAAGGTGGTGTAGTATGCCGATGCGTGGCGGTGGTGCTGTTCGACTACACGCCGACGCGGGGGCGGGCCGGCCCGGCAAAATTCTTGGAAGGATATCAGGGATATCTTCAAGCCGACGCCTACTCGGTCTACGACGCCTTTTTCAAGGGGGCGCGCGGGCTGGTGGAGGTGGGAGGTTGGATGCGCGCGCGCCGGTATTTCCTCACAGCGCTGGAGTCGGACGAGCCGCACATGGGTCCGGCCTTGCATTTGATCGGACGTTTGTATGCGGTGGAGGAGCGTGCGCGTGAATTCACGCCGGGCGAGCGTCTGGCTTTGCGGCAGCGCCTGTCGGCGCGGGTGATGGAGAAGTTGTGTGGGTATCTGGAAAAGATCCGGGGCGAGTTGCTGCCGAAGAGTCCTGAGGCGCGGGCGGTGCGTTACGCGCTGAATCAGTGGGCCGCGCTGACGCGTTTTCTCCAGGATGGCGATTTGGAAATCGACAACGGCGCCAGTGAGCGGGCGAATCGGGGCGTGGCGGTGGGACGTGGGAACTGGACGTTCTTCGGCAGCGACCGTGGCGGCCGGACGGCAGCGGTGTTGTTGAGCTTCATCGCCACCTGCAAGCGCTGTGACGTGGAGCCGTTCGCCTGGTTCCGCGATGTACTGACGCGGATTGCCAGGCATCCGGTCAACCGCCTCGCCGAGTTGTTGCCGCATAACTGGAAGGCGCTGGCGGCGAGCCAGGCTTGATTCAGCTAGCAAGGCCCCTTCTCTCTCACCCACTCATGATGCCGGACGTTGGCGCGTGTTTGGAAGTGTGGTTCACCGAACGATTACCCAGGTCCAAAACAAACGGAAGCCTTTGCGGTGCCAAGTGATCACCGTCTCGGGCTGGACGATGATCAGGGCGGAGCGCCAATCGGCCCACAGCCTGGAGAGTCCCGCCCACAGCGCTCGATCTGCGCAGGTCAGCTTGGGGTCGTTTGACGGAGCGCTGCAGAACGGCGAGTTGATCTAAAAGAGCTGAGAAAACGTGAACGAGGGAGCAGCGGCGGAGGAAGTTCAACTCACACCTTATCAATTAGATCCAGGTTTACGGGAACCACAGATGGAACCGGCTTCCCCAAAAGGAACCGCATGAACATCGACAGTTCGGGTCCGGTTGCCAGCTTAGAGTAATATAGCCGTTGAGGTTCAGACAGTCGAGGCACTCCACTTCCAGCGTAACGTGCCCGTCCAACAGTTCCGGGATGGTTGCCATCCTCGGATCTTACGAAAACCGCGCGACTACTGCTCGTCGGTTTGAGGTCGATAGACCTCGCTAGGGTGCGCAGCCGCAGAAGGGTTGCGCGGAATCGTAGGTATTCGCCGTGTACTTACTGTCGTGATTATCGGGCCGAAAGGGCCGCCACAATAGAGTGCTTGCCAGTTGACGCGCCCAACCGTAGTCAGTGAGCGGCAGTAGTTTGGGGGAGGCACCGGGCTTGTGGATCCGGATGGCTCCGGTCGTCTGCTTGCCTACAATTGTCCAGCATGCTTCCGGGATTGTGATCGTGTAGCTGGCCTGTTCGACCGGAAGTCTGCCGGGCGCAGTGGTCCAGAATGCGGAGTTTGCTGGCTGAGCGAAAGCGGCAATCAAGGAGCGTAGCGCCCATTGGCAACTGGCCGGACCCGAATAGTTGTCCAGCACGCGCGCATCGGTCCCGCAGTAGCCCTGCGTTACTCTGCCGGACTCGACCGCGCCCCGCGCGATGAAGTACGACCAGATGGCATCGAGCGCGCGCCGGGCTTCCGCTGGAGCGATTACGTCTGGGTCCGTCTGCTGCCCGAGGACGAGAATCGCTGGCGCAGCCATCCTATAGCAGACGCTCCGGCCCATGATCGGGAATCCGCTGGGGCCCAAGAGATAGCGGTATGTGGCCAAGAACTGCCGGCGAGCTTCGGCAATGAACAGCGGATCCCAATCCGGATCGACCCGCGCCAGCCAATATAGTGTGTAATGCATGGACCAGGCGTTGTAATAATCGAAAATCTCAGACGGGCCGTCGGAGAACCAGCCCCGGCCACGATAGAACTGCTTAAAGCGGGCGTAATGCCGAAGCGCGTCGGTACGGTGCGCCGGTTCTCCAAGACTGCGTAGCACTGCACTTACAAAGACCGGAAACAGATGCCAATTGTTGTCGCTAACTCGTCTACGCTCCACTTGGCGCAGCCAGCCGACAACCTGATCGCGTTGCACTGGCGCGAGGCGACCCCAAACCGAATCCCGAAACAGCCAGAGCGCCAGGCCGATGTCGGCGGCTTCGACGATGCGCTGATCCAGGTCGCGTATGTCGCCCCAATATTCCGGCGAACGCCGGTCGGTACCAGCGATCAGACCCCGCTGAAAGGTGGCGCTCAGGTCCACCGCGCGGCCTTCACCCAGGGCGATGCGGGAGGGCCGGCCGGAGCGGACCCAGGCACCCATCAGGGGTACGACGCGCGAAAACCCCTCCAGACCGTCGGCGACCATGCCGTTGCGGCTCCGCAGACCGGGATAGGCGGCACGTGCGCCCCCGGCGGAGCGATACGTCTCGAAACCTTCGACAAAGTATAGAAACAGATTGTCATAGGCCGCAGCCCGGGGCGCTGAGTTGGACAGGAACGCACGCAGCCGCCCTTCGGAAGCCGCGGGGAAAGACCCCTGGGACGCCCGCTCTCTCAAGACATACAGGGCGCCCAACAAAGCCAGGGTGCCCAGCAAGAGGATGAGGCGAGTGGCGGGCCGTGCGGTTGGGCCTTTCATCTCAGCGCGTGTCTGACTGGGGGAACCGCGACCTTCGGAGCGAGGCGCGCTCGCAGCGCTTTTGCGCCTTTGGCCAGTGCAAGATGCATAGAGGCAGGCAGAAATGACCCCAACACGGCGGCGGCCGTGATCCAGGTACGGCCGTCCGCCAGGAGAGGCGGCGCGAGACACGCGAACGCCTGCCAGAGCAGTTGTCTGCTGGCGGGAAAATCGCCGGCTTCGTATGCAAGATACGCACGGTAGCGAAGGTGTTTTGCGCGCGCTTCGTTTTCCACGCGTTGCACGCGTTCCGGCATTCTGGCCCGCATCTTAGCCACCACGATTTCCCAGTTTCGCGCCATCCGCTGCCAGTCCTTAGTGATCTGGCCGGCCCGCAGCCGATAGCAGGTTAGCACCTCATCGATGAAATGGATATTGGCTTTTCGCAGGCAGGCGATACGCAGCCACAGGTCGAGATCCACGGCGGCTTGGAGTGAGGCATCGAAGCAGCCTACCGCATTAATGGCATGCTTGCGGCATATGACGTTACTGGCGCCCCCGACGAAGTTCTCCTTCAACAGGTCCTCCAGTTGGAAACGGTTCTGCCGTGGACGCCGGGTTATGCGGCCGGTCTCCCGACCGTGCTCATCCATAGTGCTCCAGCGTGAGAATGTCAGGTCGCAATCGGGATGGAGTTCCATCCACTCGAGGTGTTTCTCAGCCTTGGTCTGGTGCCAGATGTCATCCGCATCCAGGAAGCCTAGGTAGCGGCCCTGGGCGGCCTCGATCCCGGTGTTGCGGGCGCCAGACGGTCCACGATTTCCCAGGCTGTTCTGCAGCACCGTCACTCGCGGATCGCCGGCAAACCCCTCTGCTACGCGGCTGGTCTCATCGGTAGAGTTGTCGTCGATGACGATGATCTCCAGGTCCTGGAAGGATTGGTTCTGCGCCGAGCGGATGGACTCGGCGATATGCGCCTCCACGTTGAACGCCGGAATGATGATGCTGATCAGAGGCTTCATTCGGCAATCCCCTTCATGACAGGCGAGGCTGCGCGTGCGTAGATGGCAGCCGCGGCTGAGGACAGAACCGCCAAGGCCACAATTGCTCCCCACATCCGAAAGGTGGAAATGAGCGCGGCAAAGATCATGAGGCCCAGCAGGAGTTTGGCAGCCGCCAGCCACGTGCCTGCACGGATATGTCCCGCAGCTCTGAGAATCTGGTCGTAGAAGTTATTCAGGTAGCGCAATGGCAGGCAGAGGGCCAGCGCCGCCATCATCAAGGTGAAGCCTTGCACCTTGTAAACGTACCGGCCCAAGAGCGCTGAGCTGGCCAAAACCAGCAGAGCGATGGGCACCGACAACTTCAACAAGCGAGAACGGACTACCCGGGCGACGCCCAAGCGGCTCTTGACCAACTCCGGATAATGCGCCTGTACGAACGACCAGCCAGGCGTATCGGCCGCGGTCAGGCACTGCTGGCAGAGGCCGTACGCGCCGAGTTCCGCGCGCGAGAGCAGCGCCGTCATCAACAACGGCCCGGTTTGTTCCGAGAGCAGGGCGATGAAGTCCATGGGTGCGTACTTCAGACCGTTCCATACAGAGCGCAGGATGCTGCGAAGATTCACTGGGGCATAGGTCACGCGGGCAAATAGCCAAATGCTGCCGAACAGGCGCGCGGCCAGCAGGCTGGCGGCGAATCGAATCAGACTCCCACCCGCCAGCAATCCCAGGAGAATCCCGGCAAAGCCCGCCACAGGAGGTACTAAGCTCCAAGCTGGCCGCCGTTCGAGCACCAATAGCGTGTTAAAGACGTTCGCCTGGCCGAAGAAGTAGCCGCCGCAAGCGAATAAGGCGATTTCGATCCACTCGCCAGGCTGCCGTGCCATACACCATCCGAAGAGCACCACAACCAGCAGCACGGCTGGAAGCAGCAGAAATGCGCTACCAGCGACCAGTGTATGGCGCTGGGGCTGCGACAAATTCTCCCGCGGCAAAGTGTAGGGCAGGCCGAGGCCGCACAACAACGACAACGGTGAGATTGCTACGGCCGCCGCGGTGTAAGTCCCGACGCTCGACAGCCCGAAGCGGCGCAGCAAAACTACGGACAATGCGAAACTGCTGCCCATCTGAAGCAATCGGGAAAGCAACAACAGAAAGCTGTCGCGTGCCGCGGCGCGTTCCTTTGTGCTTTGTGGGACGGCTTCGTAGACCACCTTCATCAGGCCGAGGACGCCCCGGTAGGGGACTTGTCTGAGCCGCAGTGGGAGAATTACGGAAAGCAGGGTCAGAACTGAGGTACTTAGCGCCCGCAGGTCGCGAAGCGGGAGCGAGGGACACAACCGTAAGGCAACTCGCATCAGACGAGCCGCGTCGTGAACCTGTCCGTTGGAGAGCGCCTTGCGGCTCGCGATGCGATATGCTTCGGCCAGTGACCGCTGCCTCTGTTGCGGCGAGATGCCGTACTCCCTTTCGAAAATCTCCACAGCCAGATGAGCGCCTTCCAACTGCTGGTCGAAACACATGGACAGGCTGGCCTGCCGCACTCGATAGCCGGTCAGGACCCGCGGGATCAGAGTGGCGCGGTAGCTGGTGCGACCCAGGATACGCACCCACATTTCGTGATCCTCGCAGGAACGCAACCTTTCATCGAATGGACCCGACTGTCGAAAGCACTCCGCGCGGACGACCGCATGGCTGTTGATCGAGTTGCGCCGGATCAACTGCTGGAGCGAGGGCCTGCGCAACCGGGTAGTCAAAACCTGCCCGGTGGGCCGCCCCTGTTCATCGATGTAGGCGAGGAAGCTGAAACTAATACCAATTGCGGGGTCCTCCTCGAGGGCTTGCACGTGGCGCCGAGCATAGCCGGGTAACCAGACATCGTCTCCGTCGAGCAACGCGATGTACCTGCCTCGGGCTGCCCGGATACCGGTATTGCGCGCAGCCGCGAGGCCGCCATTAGGCTGCGAGATCATCCGAACCCGCGCGTCGTCAAATTCCGCGACTCGTTGCGGAGTGTTATCGCTCGAACCATCATCGACCACGATCACTTCCAGATCTTGAAAATCCTGGGACAACACGGATTCAATCGCCGGCCCGACGAAGTGTTCCACATTGTACGCGGGAATGACCACGCTCAGAACGGGAGGCGCGCTACCGTCGTTGCCAGTCATACGGTGGCGGGATCCTCCCTCTGGCCGAGCGCGGCTCCCATCCAGATGAACGCGAACAGAACGGGCATTGCAAAGCTGTAGATACCTTCGCCGTAGGAGACTATCGCGAGGGTCACAGCAATCGCCAAAGCGGAACATGCCGCCCGGTTCCGATCCGCGGATTTGCGGAGGAGCGCGATCAGTGTTCCCGCCATCGCCACACAAAACGGAACAAAAGTGACTATGCCACCCGTGTACAGGACACCGAATACGGACGAATGCGTGCCTACGGGCATGGGCACCTCATCGCTGAGTATCTGTCCCGGCCATCCGTGGCCCACGATCGGGGATTGCTTAAATCCGCGCCAACTGTCCTGATATCCTTGTTGCCGGGCATCCGAGGAACCCTCCCGAACGGCGTTGACGGAATGGTCAAAGGCGGAGACCACAACCGCCGGGCCCACATCGCAGGCGACCAGGAGAGCCAGGACGGCACAGGTTACCGACAGAGCTCCATACTGAATGCCGACCCTCATTCGGCGGAACACGTACACCGCGGTGGCGGCCAACAATGCCACCGCCGCCGCGCGGCTCATGCTGCCCACTACCGCGGTGAGCCCGCCCGCCAAACCCACGGCCTTGAACCGGGCGTTGCATTCCGCGAGCACGATGAAGATAATGGCGATGCCCGCGAATCCCAGGCACACAGACCACGGGTAGAACAGAATCAACCTGGGCATGGTTCGGCCGAGGGTCTCTTCCGGGACCGTGAACCGCATCGTGAATGTGCTCTGAACGCTGGGCAGGTCAGCTGGAAGCAGCCAACCAATGGGGGACTTAATCGCCAACTCGCCAGTGCTAGTGACCAGAGCGGCCAAGATCGATACGATGCCGATCACCAATATATAGCCACCTAGTATCGAGACTCCGCGCACGATCCTCGGCGAGTGTAATCGAAAGCGGTGTCCTACCGTAAGCGCCATGCCCAGCATCAGCCAACCGGTGACAACCGAGGAAACCAGACGATACAGCAAGTAGCCGGGCGAAACACCGCTGTCGACTCCATTGATCACTACAGAGACGGCTTGCATCAATGCCACCAGCCACCAAAGCCAGGCCACCGCAGGAGGTCTCAGCTCGCTCAGAGTTTCGAGCAGCATGCGTAGCGTCAGCAACCCGCCCACAGGGACCAGTAGTCCCACGGCCCAAAGTAATGGAGTCGCTTGCAGGTAAGAAGCAAACCACGACGCAGCCTTCTCTTGCGTTAACCGCACAGCAGTATTCCTGGAGACGCTCGACGCGGCGGGCATTAGTGGCACACCATCCCGTGGGCATCGACCGACGCAGTCCGAATCGAGAAGCGCTCCCACCATTCCGACAGACACAGAATGTTCCAGAGCCGCGTGTGGCGGGATTTTGCGCCGCTGTCATGGTCCGCCAGAAGATTCGATATTTGTGGCGCGGAAATGATCCCACTGCGAAACAGCTCGGAGGATTCCAGATGATGCCGCAGGCGGGCGCCCGCCCACGTCCTGCACCAGGCATCGACCGCCGTGCCGAAGCCCATTTTCGGCCGGCGCAGCGTCTGCTCCGGCACGAGGTCCGCCAGGGCCCTTTTGAGCAAGGCCTTGGGGCGTCCACCGGCGGCCCGCACGGGCCCCGGTAATGCCAGGGCATAATCGGCCAAACGCCAGTTCAGGAAGGGCGCCCGGACCTCGACGGCATGGGCCATCGAGAGCTTATCCACACGCATCAGCAACTGCTCGGCCATGCGCATGCGTACCTCCGCCAGGCTCATCTGGGCTAGCAGATCGCCTTGCATAAGACCAGAGACGCCCTTAGTCATGCGCTCCGTCAAGGCCGTCGAGGGGCGTCGAGCGGCCAGTTCTGCCAGGGCACCGCCTACAATGCCGAGCTTGTCGCCATCTGGAAAAAACGGATCGGTGCTCAGAAAAAAGCCCTCGGCGTGGGCCGCTCGCCGCAGCAGGTCGCGGTGCGCGGGAAGGACGCCCGGGCCCAGTAGGCGCATGGTTGCCGTGAAGATGGGGCGGCGAACGAACTCCGGCAGTTCTCTCCCGGCGCGCCACCACGGCCAAAGCCAGCGCAGCTTCAAATACGACGGATATCCGAGGAACAGTTCGTCGGCGCCCTCCCCTACTACCGCAACCGGAACACCCAGGGCCCGCAGATGCTTGGCGGCCAGGAATGTATTGACACACGCCGGATCGGAGACAGGTTCATCGAGGTGATCGATGCAATCCGGGAAAGCTTCCTCGGCATCGCATGGCCGGACGATCACGGGGTGGAGCCGTGCTCCCGTGTAGCGGGCCACCGACTCGGCGAATGAAAGCTCGTCACGATCCGGGTGGGCCGGATAGGAGACTGTGACTGACTCAACCGGCCTGCCCAGCTTCCGCGACATCAGGGAAACCGTCGCGCTGCTGTCCAGGCCCCCGCTAAGAAAGGCGCCCACGGGAACATCCGCGACCAAGCACGCCTCCACGGACTGCTCAAGCATCCACCGGATTGCGCTAACGTGGTCCGCCGCGCTCTGCTGGCGAATCTGGCTGACCCGTGCGCGATCGGCAAGCGGTTCCCAATAGCGGGCCAGATCAGGCCTGCCGTTACGACCCAGGATCAATCGTTCTCCCGGAGCCAGCTTACTGATTCTGTTGAACATAGTGCCCGGGGGTTGCACGAAGCCGAACGTGAGGTATTCGTTGAGCGACGCCAAGTCTGCGGACCGCGGCAGGCTGTCGTCCAGCAGCAGTGCCTTGATTTCGGATGCGAAGCGAAACACACCGCCATAATCCGCGTAGTACACCGGCTTTTCACCCAGGCGGTCACGGGCCAATAGCAGGAATTCACGCTCTTCGTCCCAGAGGGCTAGCGCGAACATGCCTTCCAGATCGTCCAGGAAGGCCAGTCCCCGCTCCTGATAAAGGTGGATGATCACTTCGGTATCGCTGCCGGACACAAATGAATGGCCGCGCCCGGCTAACTCGGACCGCAATCGCAAGAAGTTATAGATCTCGCCATTGAAGACCAGCCACGTGCTGCGTTTTGGGTCGGCCATGGGCATGTGTCCGGCCGCCGATAGGTCCTGGATCGACAACCGCCTGCTACCCAAGCCGACTTGGCCGCTTGGGGAAATGTACAGGCCCGCGTCGTCCGGCCCGCGATGGGCTAAGCGGCCTGTCATTCCAGCCAACAGTTCCCGGGAAACGCAGTGCGTGCCGAATGTCATCAGACCGGCGATTCCACACATATCAGACGTGCTCTCCGCCGGATTCCGTAATGGGACCCGCCATGCCGTTAGCGCCGCGCCGTCGGCATCGCGCCGTGTTTGCCAGCGCTTGGTACATCACCATTTCGGTGCGTTCGGCGATGGCGGACCATGCGTGCATTTCCGACATGGATCGACGCGCCTCGATCACCATTTGGCGATAGTCGGACTGCCGGGCCACTGCCATCCGGATTTTGTCCTGCAGTTCTCGCACGTTTCCCGGCGTCGCGAACAGATCGTATCCGGCGATGCCGCCTAGCAACTCACGATGCGGCGGAATGTCACTGACCACGGCCGGCGTGCCCTGCTGGATGCACTCGAGTAGCGACATGGGCAGGCCTTCCAAAGCTGATGGGGAAACGTATGCGGCAGCGTTCGCTAGCAGAGCGTGGACGTCAGGACCTTCCAGGAGGCCGGTAAAGAGCACGCGTTCATCACCCCCTGCCAGCCGGCTGAGCCGTTTCACGTATGTGCTTCCACAAGCGGTGTCGCCCGCAATGACGAGCCGGCCGCAAACTGAAAAGCCTTCGTACGCCTGAATCAAATCCTCAATCCGTTTCTCCGGAACCAGACGCCCGAGATAGAGAATATAATCCCGGGCAGTTAGCCCAAAGCGCCGCAGAACCTCCGAGCGGGCAAGCGCAGAGTCGACTGTTTCGATGCCATTTGGAATATAGGCAGTGTCCCGTCCATACGATTCGGCGTAGTGGCGCTGAAGGTCTCGAGAGACTACAATGATCCGGTCGGCGTAGCGTACCATGGACGCTTCGGCCGAACGCAGAACTCGCGCACCCAGCCCCTTCCACTTCGCACGTTGCCAATCAAGCCCGTGCACGGTCGCGACGGTGGTCATACCCGCGGCCCGGCACAAGCCCGCAAAGAGATTCGGCGCCAGTGCATGAAGGTGCAAGATGTCATAACGCGCGCCCGCAATAGCCTCAATAAGGCTGGCCGCCGCGCTGGAGAGTGTCTCCAGCGAGGGCGTGCGGAGCGACGGCGTGGCTACGACGCGGATGCCGCGATAGAGTCGAGGAGAATTCCCAACGTGTTCCGGACGGCCATACACCGTAATATCGTGGCCACGCCGCGCTAACTCCGCGTAGAGACTTTCACAGGCACGCTCAATGCCGCTGTAATGGCTGGGGATGCCCCTGGTGCCGATGCAGGCAATTCTTAAGGGAGTTCGCATAACTCGTCTAAGAAACCGCGCAAAACGGTGCGCCCCCTTGCGCTTCTAAGCGGCACCCGTGCCTCGGATCACCGCTGCGGGGGTGCGCGCGAGAATCGAGAAATCCAGCGCCAGGGACCAGGAGTCGATGTATTCGAGATCGAGCTTAATCCATTGGCTGGAGGCAGCGTCGCTGCGGCCGCGGATCTGCCACAGACCGGTCAAGCCGGGTTTTACGCTGAAGCGCCGCATCAACCAGGGTTCCGGGAACCGGGATACGTCGCGGACCGGCAGCGGTCTCGGCCCGACCAGCGACATGTCGCCTCGCAACACATTCCACAACTGAGGCAGCTCATCGATGGAGCTGACACGCAAGAGCCGTCCGAGCGCCGTGATGCGTGGATCTTTGCGAATCTTGAACAGCGGGCCGCCGCTCTCGTTCATGGCTTCCAGCCTGTGTTGCAGGCGTTCGGCGCCGGCCACCATGGTCCGGAACTTGTACATCCGGAACAACCGCCGGTTCAGTCCGTAGCGTTGCTGCACATAAAAAGCCGGGCCTCGGCTGGTGAACTTGACCGCGCAAGCGACCGCCACCATGATGGGAAACAGAAGGATCAAGCCGGTCGCCGCGCCCAGAATATCTACCAACCTCTTGATCAAAAGACGATAGTCGCGGCTGACGGTTGCCAGGCTCACCGTGCTCAGCCCCGCGTGTGGCTGCAGCCGGATTTTGGCAGTAGAAACCTCAAATAGATCTGCCAGGTATCGAACATCAACTCCTATGCGCTCACAGGTCCGGATCACATTTTGGATGCGCGAATAACAAGATTTCACAGGGAGGGCAACCAGAACCTCATCCGCCGGCCAGGTGACTAAGATGGTCTCCAGTTCATCCAGATCACCCAGCAGGCGCTCCCGGATATCGGGAGTGACGTTATACCGCTCTGAGGGCGTGTCCACGAATCCCAGGACATGGTACTTCGATGGATACGCTTTGAGGCGACGATATAGCCGGGCGGCGATCGGCCCCGAGCCCACGATGAGAGCCTGTTTGGGCGAGCGCCTCCACCAGCGCGACGGCTGGCCCCCGCTGTCGGCGTCACTCCGCTCAGCGGGCAGGACCATTTGGCACAAAAGCATGGACATGCTCAATGCGTTGCCAAGGGATTCCAGAACACACCCACGGTGGTCCACCTGACGAAGCGCTCGATCTTACCCACCACGCTTGTCGGCACCACCAGGATGTCGTCTGCTCGTAGCTTGATATCCTCGTTGGGCCGCGGATGCCGCGTTAAGGCCTTCATATCCAGAACGTGCGTTTCTGCAAGGTCCGCGCTCACCCGTCGAAAAAGGAGTACCTGCGAGTGTTTGGCATTGGTTCTGAAACCTCCGGCCATGGCTATCGCGTCCAGTGCCGTCAGGTGGCCCCGCAATTCGAATCTGCCGGGACTGCCGACCTCGCCCGTCACAAAGAACACCGGCTTCACAAAATCCTTCAAAGCCAAAGTCAATTCCGGGTCGTTCAGCCGTTCCGCAGCCTTCGACTGAATTCGGACGCGCGCTTCATCCGTGGTTAGGCCGGCGAGCCGGATTTTTCCCACCATGTTCAGCGTGACATTTCCGTCCGGTGGAATCGTCACCGTCTGGTTCAACTCCGGCGTATAGCGGTACTCGAGCTCGATCACATCGCTGGGCTGTAAGCGGTAGGCACCATCGGCCGCCGTAAAAGCAACTGGATTTTGAGCCGAGAGCCTGGCGCCAAACAAAACAATGATGAGATTCCAAACCGAAAGTCTCAGCATCTTAGGCGTGCGCCCCGCTTTCCAGTGGCTTGCCAGTCCGTTCATGCGCGGAGCCCGCACCGGACTCCGGCTCCGGCGCGATTCTGCCGCTCGATTGCCGGAAATGCTCCGTAGCCAGACCCGCTGAGATGCCGGATCCCAGCGCCAGGATCAAACTCAGCCCGAGGTTCAACGCCATGTTGGGACGAATCGGCGCATAGGGCAGCATCGGGTTTTCAATAATGGCAACGTTCGTGATCTTCTGTCGATCGAGCGCATCTGCGACCCGGCTCTCTTCCTGCTTCCGGGCGTACAGCACGTAGTTGTCCTCGGCTTCCTTCGCCTGACGAGTCAGATTCTGGTATTGCGTCGCGGCCTTTGCCAGTGCCCCCAAGCGGCTCCCATAGTCGCGGATCTCCTGGACCAGTTGCGCTTTCCGCTCGGCGATCTCGGCCGCCTCCACGCCTGCCTTTGCCAAGTCCGTCTCAATCGAGACATGCAGGGCGTTCCGTTCTGTGGAGTGCTCCGTCTCCGGCGTCGATCGCGCTTGGGCCAGCGCGGTGGTGGTATCCGCGATCTGCCGGTCGACTTCCTGGACAAACCGGTCGTCCGGCTTGAACTTGGTCAAGAGCCCGGTGCGGCGATTTTGGAGCTCCGCCAGCATCGTGCTTAGCCTTTCCACGGCATATGGGTTTGGGAACGTGCGGGTGTGTGCCACGACGCTCTCGGGCACCTCCTCCAATTGCCGATGCAATGTCAACTGCCGCTGGTGGATCTCGGCACAGTAGCGTTCCGCCTGCGTGAGCGCCGCCTCGAGGCGGGCTCTCTCCTCGAGGACCAGATGTTCCTTTTCCGCGGGGAGCACCATCTCTCCCATTTGTTCCAGCCGATGAAGCGCTGCCTGCGCTTGCTGGAGTTCTGTTTGGTAGCGCATCGTCTCGGCACGGAAGAATTCATAGCTCCCGGATGCGGCGTGCGCTTTCAGGTGTGCCGCTAGGTAGACGTCTCCGAGAGAACGCAACACGGCCACCACGCGCTCCGGTGCGCGCCCTCGGCATTGGATCTGGATGATATTCGCTTTACGAAGGGGAGTGATGTCGAGCGCGCGCTCCAGTTTGACAACCGCACGTTCCAACTCCCGCGGGTTTGATATCGCGCCTGGTTGTCCCTCGGCCCCACCCACTCGGGCGATGACGTCGCGCAGGACGTCGCGGCTGCTCAACAGGCCAATCTCCGAGTTGATAGCGGTTTCGCCGACATCACCCACCTGGTCCATCGCACCGTTTTGCGCCGGTGTCACCACTACGTCAGCACGCTCGCTGTTGACCAGAATTTTCATGCGGGCTTCGTATAGTCTCGGCCCAGCTACCGTCAACACCACGCCGCACAGAAAGACGATTCCAAACACCCTCGCGGCCATCAGTATTGGCTGCCGGTTCGCCCTGATCAATTGCATCGCCAAGTCCCGATCGCTCTGAGCCACGTGTCGGCTTGAGCAATTCCCTTTCCTTCCGACTGACCACTTATTACCAATATCTTAAGGGGGGTACGGGCCAAATACCTTAGGCAATGGGGTTAAATGGCTCAGATTTGGCTGGTGAAGTGGCGCAACAATACGCGTCTTGCACGACAACGCGTGCACCGAACAAATTGAAATGTAGTGGAAATACGCCAACATAATTCTCATGAATTAGTTTACGTACGAGGCGTGGGTGTGGCGTGCCGTCACCTAACTGGACTGGCGGACGGCCACTGCGCGCCTTCGGCAAAAGCCCGCAACCTTCTCGTTTCCGACCGATATGGTGGTTATGGCACGCCTAATCATCTGTTTGGGTTTGATTGCAAGCCGCGTCTATGCGGATGCCTCCACCAACATCGTATCTCATTCACAGGTTCTGGCGACGGTGATCAAGAACGCGGAGCAACTCGCCATCTACATCGAAATTTTTCCGAATCCAACCTACAAGCCAGATGAGGGCAACGCCTCGCTCGCCGGAACTACCGCCTGGGCTGCGAATCAACTGACTCAAGGCGGAATGATTTTCGTGCACGCTGGCACCTACTCTGTCGCAACTCCAATCACCATCAGCAATGCGGGCATCACGCTCCAGTGCGCTGACCCGGGTTCGACCATCTTCCAGGCTGCAAGCTCATTTAACTCCACGATGTTCAAAATCGGATGGGCGGGCGCACAACGGCAAGGCATGGTGGTGCGTGATTGCGGCTTCAACGGGAACAACGGATCGCAGTCGAGCGGGACCATCCTCGATGTTCGGGACACGGCCAATGCGTTGATCGAGCATAACTACATCCGCTTCGCAAAACAACATGGACTGGTTCTCGAATCTACCCAACCGAGTAGTATTGTCACCAACCATATTGTCGGAAATGATATCTTCGAATGTGGCGGCGCCTGTCTCGAAATCCTGGACAATGGAGGCACGACGTCCGACAATATTGTCGATCGAAACACGATCGGTGGTTCGGTAATCGGCGATCATATCTCGCCTTGGGTGTACATTACCGGTGCCGACGGACTGCAATTCAAGAATAATCACATCAGCGGAACCGATCACAAGGAGGGTATGCTGTTCAGTGCCTCGGGACAGGCCGACATCCTGGTTGCGGACAATGTAATCGAGAATACTGGAGGTACCGGCATCTACTTTAATGGTTATCAGAGCCAGATTGTCGAAAACGATTTTTACAATGTAGGCACGTGGCTGCCAAATAGCTATGACATGATCGATTTGGACGACTGTGATGGAATGCTCATATCGAATAACAAAGTCACCGGCTATGATACCACACGCGACGGTGTTCGGCTCTTTAATGGCACGTCCAATTCCCTCGTGGTTGGCAACGTCTTCCGCCAACTGAGCGGAGCTGGTGTAAATATCGTTGGGTCCAGTGCTGCGAATAACACCATTGCCGCAAATCAATATACCAAAGTTTCGGTAGCGATCGACGACAGCGGAGCCGGAACAATCACCGCTCTGTTAAAGTAAAACTGGTCCGGTTTTCTTTGATTTCTTCGTTTGGTTACCGCATTTGCCTGTGCATCTCGCAAACTCCAATCTGATTGATAGATCGGGAGCTGCCGTTCTCCCTTCGATTGCCCTTCAGGCACCTCTTGTCCGCTCTCTTGGCCGCTGTTTGCGGGTCCTTCCGCAGCCGCGCGGCGCTTGAGATCCTTGCTCTCCGTCATCAACTCGGTTTGCTGCAGCGCTCCGTCAAGCGACCGAAAGTTACTCCGGCTGATCGATTCTTATGGGCGTGGCTATGCGCCGTCCGGAACGACTGGCAGTCGTGGGCCTTCATCGTCAAGGCGTCCACCGTCATTGGCTGGCACCGCAAGGGCTTCCGCCTGTTCTGGGCCTGGAAGGTCCGACACGGTAACCCGGGGCGGCCTGCTGTCCCCGCACAGGTCCGCGAGCTGATCCGCGCCATGAGCCGCGAGACCCCGATCTGGGGCGCCCCTCGCATCCACGGTGAACTGCTCGATGCTGGGCATCGACATCGGCCAGACCAGCGTGAGCAAGTATATGGTCCGCCGTCGCAAACCGCCTTCGCAGACCTGACGCACCTTCCTCGAAAACCACTTGAAGACGATGGTGTCGGTCGACTTCTTTACCGTGCCGACGATCCGGTTCCAGGTGCTATATGTGCTCCTGATGCTGGCGCACGACCAGCGGCGCATTGTGCATTTTGGTGACACGGCACATCCGACCGCGGAGTGGACCGCGCAGCAACTGCGTGAGGCCTTCCCGTGGGAGAGCGCGCCACACCATCTGCTGCGCGATCGGGATAAGATCTTCGGGACGGAGTTCGTGAAGCAAGTGAAAGCATGGGCATCCAACAGGTGCTTTTGGCGCCCCGGTCGCCCTGGCAGCGAGCCTACTTCGAACGGGTAATCGACACCATCCGGCGGGAGTGCCTGGATCACGTGGTCGTATTCCGTGAAGCTGGCCTACCGCGTCTCCTGCGGAATTTCGTGCACTGCTACCATCGGAGTCGCACGCACTTGGGATTGCAGAAGGACACGCTAGAGCCACGGCCGGTCCAAGCACCAGAAGCCGGGCGGATCATCGCGGTCCCGCAGGTCGGCGGGCCGCATCATCGGTACGAACGGCGTGCCGGCTGAGACACGCAGCTCTGTCGAACTGAATCAACCGCAAGAAACTCCTTAAGGGCGATTCATCGGACGGCTTGTTACTCCGACACTTTCAGTGCCCATCAGAGAGAGACTGATAACAACCTTCCTTCCCCCCGGAGCTGGGTTGTGTGGATGACGGTCCTCCGCGCGACCCCCCTGGGCTGCGTCTGCTTGATCGGAAAACCGGGACCTCCTACAGCCGAGCGCTCGTAAATCGGGTTTCCGAGAACGACTAGGGAACAGGCCAACCAGTCTCGTTCAGGGCACTCTCGACTTGTTGATCTTCAAGACCCTGGCCCTGCAGCCCTTGCACGGGTGGGTTATCGCGAAGCGGATCAGGCAAATCGACCCCCGGAGTTTTGCAGGTCAAGCAGGGATCGTTGTATCCGTTCTCCGCCGTCTGGAACAACAGGGTTGGATCCGTGGCGGATGGCGCGAACGCGAAGACAATCGCCGGGCCACGTACTATTCTTTAACCAAGGCGAGTCGAAGGCGATCGGAGCGCGAGGCGGCCAGTTGGCAGCGGGTGTCCGCCGCGATCTTGGCCCTCGTGGTGAACGAAGTGTATCTCAGACTGGTGGACCAGGCACGCGTCGACTGGCGAAACCGCGCCCAGTTTCTGACCGTAGCCGGGCAAGGATTCTCTGACGCGGAAGTTGACGCAGCCAGCGAGGTCCGCCGCCAAGTGTGGAATTACCTGGCAAGTGGGGCCGGATTCGAACAGGCAAAATCTTCGCTTGAGCAGGCCAAGACGAAGCGCTGGTATGGAGCCTTGACCGGCCAACGCGATGATTCAGCCGGCAGTTTTAGACACAGTTCCGCCCACGAGAACAACTGGTACAAGACCGAGATGAATTACGATCCGGAGGTTACACTGCGAAGACTCAAGGTGCCAGCTCTCTTTCTGTTCGGCGGGGCCGATCAACCCGTGAACGGTGCCCAAGAGCGTGGAGGTGATCAGACGAACGCTGACCGGGAGCGGACACCGCGATTTTGTGATC
>Ga0335077_10003954_pt1 | contig 18013 bp, 16 predicted proteins | sample Lox_Sample_31_FD_207151 | JGI IMG/M metagenome (GOLD analysis project Ga0335077, IMG submission 207151) | Soil microbial communities from Loxahatchee National Wildlife Refuge, Florida, United States - Lox_Sample_3.1 | ecosystem: Environmental > Terrestrial > Soil > Wetlands | place: USA... | reverse complement strand
GGCTCATCTCATCCTGGGGCTGTAGCCGGTCCCAAGGGTATGGCTGTTCGCCATTTAAAGAGGTACGTGAGCTGGGTTTAAAACGTCGTGAGACAGTTTGGTCCCTATCTGCCGTGGGCGCTGGAAGATTGACGGGGGCTGCTCCTAGTACGAGAGGACCGGAGTGGACGCACCTCTGGTGTACCGGTTGTCACGCCAGTGGCATTGCCGGGTAGCTATGTGCGGAAGAGATAACCGCTGAAAGCATCTAAGCGGGAAACTTGCCTGAAGATTAGTCTTCCCGGAGGCTTGACCTCCCTGAAGAGTCGTTCGAGACCAGGACGTTGATAGGCTGGGTGTGGAAGGGCTGTGAGGCCTTGAGCTAACCAGTACTAATTGCTCGTGCGGCTTGATCCTATAACCGTGCTGCCTCGTTCTCAGAGGCTGAGAGCTCTGCAAACACAGACCCGGCGGCGCACGCATCTTGTGCGCGCCGTGCGCTTGCTTCATCCAAACAAGATCTTTCGTGAGTTCGCCGGGCGCGAGCGAACGGAAGGTCGATCGTCTTAGCCTGACGACCATAGCGAGGTGGAACCACCCCTTCCCATCCCGAACAGGACCGTGAAACGCCTCTGCGCCGATGATAGTGGGATGTATTTCCCGTGAAAGTAGGACATTGTCAGGCTTGCTCTTCCGACGCCCCGCGATCTCCGAGGTCGCGGGGCGTTTTCATTTGTGCACTCACTATCGGCCCCTGGATCCTCGCCTCGCACGGCAGCCGAGAGGCCCGATAGCTCGATAATCCCGGCTTTCGTCCTGCCGTCGGACAAACGATGCGCGTGATGCGCCTCATCGGAGTAGTGGCGCTGCTGATCGCGGTCGCGATGCTCGGCGCGTTTCTCTGGTATCGAAAGGCAAGCCAGCCGACGCACGAAGGTTCGCTGGTCGTAGGCGGCATCTCCAAGCAGGTGGTGATCTCGCGCGACGCGCGCGCGCTGCCGTACATCGACGCCGGCGACGAAGCCGATGCGATCTTCGCGCTCGGCTACGTCCACGCGCAGGATCGCCTCTGGCAGATGACGTTCAACCGGCGCATCGCGCAGGGCCGCGTTGCCGAGATCGCCGGTCCCGGCGCACTGGACACCGATCGTTTCCTGCGCACGCTCGGCATCTATCGTGTCGCGCAGTACGCGGCCGGGCGCCTCGATCCCGAGACGCGCCGCCTGCTCGAGGCGTACGCGGCCGGAGTGAACGCGAGCCTGGCACAACGCAGCGGACCTCAGCCGCTCGAATTCGTTCTCACGCGCTCGCCGCCGCCCGAGCCATGGCAGGTCGCCGACACGCTCGCCTGGACGTTGATAATGGCGCTCGACCTGTCGCGCACCTACCGCGACGAACTCACGCGCCTACGGCTCGCCTCGCGCCTGCCGCGCGCCGAGATCGACGAATTCAAGCCGCCATATCCAGGAGACGTGCCGGCTGCGATCGCCGACTATCCGCGGATCTATCGCGCGCTCGGCCTGTTCAACTCCGCGCAGTCGCAGACCAGCGGTCCGCCGCGCGTGGCGGCGGACAACTCTCTCGAATCGTTCGCCGCGCTCGACGAGACGCCGGGTATCGGTTCGAACAACTGGGTCGTCAGCGGAGCGCACACCCGGAGCGGCAAACCCCTGCTCGCGAATGACCCGCACCTCGGCCTGACGACTCCTTCGGTGTGGTACTTCGCGCGCTTGCGCGCGCCCGAGTTCGAGGTCTTCGGTGCCACGCTGCCCGGGGTGCCGTATGTCCTTCTCGGCCGCAATCGGGACGTCGCCTGGGGCTTCACAAACACCGGGCCCGACGTGCAGGACCTCTACATCGAGCGCATCAACCCCGACCACCCCGACCAATACCAGACGCCGGAAGGATTCGCGCGTTTCGAAAGCCGCACAGAACGGATCCTGGTGCGTGGCGCGGACCCGGTCGATCTTGTCGTACGGTCGACGCGACACGGCCCCGTGCTTTCCGGCGTTCTCGGAAAAGTCGACAAGTTGATCGACGGATCGCGTTACGTGCTTGCGCTGCGCTGGACCGCTCTCGAGGGCGACGACATGACGCTCGCTTCGGTGCGTGCGATGAACCGTGCGCACAATGCGAAGGAGTTCGAAGGCGCGCTGGCGAACTTCGGGCTGGCGATGCAAAACATCGTGTATGCCGACGTCGAAGGCAACATCGGCTTTGTCGCGGCCGGCCGGGTCCCGATCCGCCGCCCCGACAACGATCTGCAGGGCCTGGCGCCGGCTCCCGGCTGGGACGCCAAGTACGACTGGGCGGGATGGCTCCCCTACTCAGAACTTCCCAGGGTGTTCAATCCGAAGAGCGGAATGATCGTGACGGCCAACCAGAAGACCATTCCCCCCGGCTACGGCCACTACATCACGTCGGACTGGTTCCTGCCCTACCGCGCCGATCGCATCACGCAATTGCTCGAAGCCACGCCGAAGCACGACATGGCGTCCTTTCGCCGCATCCAGGGCGACGTGGTCTCGCTCGCCGCGCGTGACCTGCTCGAGGCATTGCGTGCGCTCGCGCCGGAGCCCGCCACCAACGCCGGGAAGGTCGCGCTCGCGCGCTTGATGGCGTGGGACGGCACCATGAACGTGAATGCGCCGGAGCCGCTCTTGTTCCACGCCTGGCTCAGGCACTTGCGCGCGCGCATCTTCGATGACGATCTGGGCCCGCTCGCGGCCGACCTCGTGGGCCAGGCCGAGTTGACTCGCGCCACCCTCCAGGTCCTGCGCGGGGCGACGCACGCGCGCGACTGGTGCGACGACCGCAACACGCCGCAAAGACACACAACGTGCACCGAACTTGCGAGCGAGGCGCTCGACGCGGCGGTGATCGAACTCGCGAAGGAGACGGGTCGCGATCCGCTCGGGCTGAAATGGGGCGAGGCGCATCGTGCCGTGCACGAGCATCGCCCGTTCTCCAACGTGCCGCTGCTGCGCGACTGGTTCGAACTCGTCGTGCCTGCGCCCGGCGACAGCTTTACGGTGAACGTCGGCCAGCTTGGCTTGCGAGCAGGCTCGGACTGGCGTGCGCCGTACGTGACGAGGCACGGCCCGAGCCTGCGTGCGATCTATGACCTTTCTCCCGGCGCAACCGGCGAATGGATCTACACCACGGGGCAGGTCGGCAACCCGTTCGCCGACAACTACGGCGACCTGCTGCAATCCTGGCTCAAGGTGGAGTACTGGCCGATCTCCTGGGATCGCCCGAAGTCCGACCCGCTGCCGCACAAGACGCTGTCGCTCAGGCCTGCGCCGCGTTAGGCCAGGCGCGCGGCAGCACCGTGCATCTGGCCGGACTCGATCAGAAGAGGAGCACGGTCGGCGCGTGCTGCCGACAGCATGGTCGCGGCGACATCCACGTCGCGCACCGGACGCAGTGACCGCGGCAGGAGCGCGCGGATCGGCCGCGTCAACCTCAATGCAAATTGTTCGCCGGGCCGGGGTTGCGCACGCTCGCCATCGAGCAGGCTCGGCCGCAGCACCACGAGCGACGGCAGTCCCAGCGCACCGAGAGCCTGCTCGGCCTCGCCCTTGACTCGGTTGTAGAAGACGCGGCTTGCGGGGTCGGCGCCGAGCGCGGTGACGACCACCAGGCGGCGCGCGTTGGCACTGCGTGCCCAGCGGGCGAAACGAACCACGCAATCGAAATCCACGCGGCGGAACGCCTCCTGCGAGCCGGCTGCCTTGATGGTCGTGCCAAGGCAGCAAAACGCGTCGAGCGGCACCGACTCCGAGCCGCGGATGTCGCCGAGCACGTCCGCGAGTCGCTCGAAATCGGCCGGCCGCCACTGCAGCGCGCCGAGCGTCGGCGGCATCGCGCCGCGCGCGAGCGCGACGACCAGCGAATATTCCGGGGCAGCGGCAAGCAGTTCGACCAGACGCGAGCCGACAAGGCCCGTCGCTCCCGCGAGCACCGCGGCTTTGTGGATCATGCGGACACCGGGCGCGGGACCGGGTTACTGGCTGCGCGCCGCTTCGAGGCGCGCGGCGAGCGTCGCGTAACCGTTGGCACGTGCCTGGTCGGCCGCGGTCCAGCCGCGGTCATCGCGCAGCGAGGCATCGGCGCCGCGGGCCAGCAGGAGTTCGGCGGTTTCGACGTGATTGAAGCCCGCGGCCCACATGAGTGCCGTCACTTCTCCCGCGTAGCGTTGATTCACCGCAACGCCGTGGTCGAGCAGCATGGCGACGATCGTCGTGTGGCCGTTGCCCGCCGCATACACGATGGCCGGCTTGTGAACCCGGTCGACCGCGTGCGGATCGGCACCATGCTCGAGCAGCAGCCGCGCGATCTCGGTCCTGCCGTCGAACGAGGCCGTCATCAACGGCGTGACGCCGTTCACTCCGCCCTGCTTCACGTCAGCGCCGTTGTCCACCAGCCACGTGACCATCGCCTCGTCACCGCGCTTGAGCGCGATCATCAGCGGCGTTTCGCCCAGGCGATTGCGCGCATCGATCGCAGCGCCTTCGGCTATCAGCTTGCGCAGGGCGGATAAATCGCCCGCGCGCGCAGCACTTAGTAACTGCAGGTTTATCGGCACGTAGTCCTGCGCGAGAGCCGGACCGAAGGCCATGCAGGCCGCAATGGCGAGCAACCTGACGAACCTGATTGGCGTCGTCATCGCAGGCCGGCCGCGCGTCGCGCGCCATCGACACATACCGGGATCTTGCAATGCAAAGCGGGATCTCCTTTACTTCGACTAGCTTGCCTCGTATGGTAGTCCGGCTGGGCAACAAAGCCGAAAGCCGCGTCTCGGAGTAGCTCGAGCGCGCATTACAACAGCAGCCGAATACCTGGAGGTCCCAAAATGTCGAGCAGTCGCTCGCGGGCCGCGACCGTGGCACGCAATCTGTCATTAGTTCTGGGCGCAATACCCGTGCTCGCGCTGGCTCAGGCGGAGAGCGGGGGAAGCGCGACCAAGATGTCGGCGCCCGTGTCGAAGAACATCAACGTGTCGCAGGCGATGCTGAACGCCGCCGACAAGGACGGCAAGAACTTCCTGCACTCGAACATGAGCTACGCCCAGACGCGCTTTTACCCGTCGGCGTCGATCAATGCCAGCAACGTCAGGAACCTCAAGCCGAAATTCGTGTTCCAGACCGAGGTGCTGGAATCGATGGAAACCGCGCCGATCGTCGTCGACGGCGTGATGTACCTCACCACGTCCTACAACCACGTGTACGCGATCGACGCGGTGACCGGCAAGGAGTTCTGGCACTACAAGCACAAGATGGGACCGGTCACCACCTACTGCTGCGGCCCGAACAACCGCGGCGTGGCGATTGCGGGCGACAAGGTGTTCATGGGCACGCTCGATTCGAAGCTGGTCGCGCTAGAGGCCAAGACGGGCAAGCTGGTCTGGGAGACTCAGATCGGCGACCCGGACAAGGGCTATTCGGAGACCATGGCCCCTGTCGCGGTCGACGGCAAGGTCCTGATCGGCACCAACGGCGGCGAATACGGAATCCGCGGTTTCGTGAAGGCGTTCGACCAGAACGACGGCAAGCTGCTGTGGACCTTCTACACCATCCCGGACAAAGGCCAGGAAGGCGTGTGGGCGCCCAAGGACGCCACCGGGCGCAACATGCTGCGCGATATCGCGGCTGAAAAGGCGCAACTCGAGAAGCAGGGCGGCGACTTCTATCAGACCCTCGGCGGCGGCGTCTGGATGGCGCCCGCGGTCGACCTGCAGACGCGCACGGTGTTCTTCGTCGTCGGCAACCCGTCACCGGACCTCTACGGCGCGGTGCGCCCGGGGGACAACCTCTACACCGACTCGATGGTCGCGATCAATCTCGACACCGGCGCGTACAAGTGGCACTACCAGTACATCGCCCACGACGTGTGGGATCTCGACGCGGTGAGCCCGGTGATCCTCACCGAAGCGAAGGACAAGAGCGGCAAGATGCGCAAGGTCGCAATCCACGGCGGCAAGAGCGGCCACATCTACGTGCACGACCGCGCCACCGGCGAGCTGCTGCGCTTCTCCGAGGCGATGATCCCGCAGGAAAACATGTGGGTGCTGCCGACGCCCGAGGGCGCACGCATGCTGCCGGGCGCCAACGGCGGCGTCGAGTGGTCACCGATGGCGATCAATCCGAAGCTGCGGCTGGCCTACGCTGCCAACCTGCATCAGCCGATGACCTACCACGTCGAGGCCTCGCCATATCCGAACGGCAAGCTCTGGCTGGGCGGCGCCTTCAAGGTAATCCCGACCGAGCAGCAATGGGGCCGTCTGGTCGCGGTCAACATCGACACCGGCAAGATCGCGTGGGGCGTGAAGACACCGCAGCCATTGATGGGCGGCGTGCTGGCCACCGCGGGCGACCTGGTCTTCAACGGCGAAGGCAACGGCAAGTTCGCCGCCTATGACGCGAAGACCGGCAAGGAGCTGTGGAGCTTCAACTGCGGTGCCGGGGCGAATTCACCGGCCGTGAGCTACACCGTCAACGGCAAGCAATACATCGCCGTTGCAGCGGGAGGCAACTCGCAGCTGGACTTCAAGCGCGGCAACAGCGTTTTTGTGTTCGGGCTGTAAGCATCGGCGCCGAGGGCGGGAGGCGGCACCGCGCGCACGCGGTGCCGCTTTTTCTTTGTGGATCGACGATGACGTTGCGGAAGTCGGAGTTCATTCTCCTCCTGGCGCTGGCGGCGACGGTGCCGGTCGCAGCGACCGCGCAGGATGCGGAGGCCGGCAAGGCGAAGGCGCAACGCTGTGCGCCGTGCCATGGCGCCGACGGCAACCCGGTGGCCGGAACCGCCTTCCCGATCCTGGCTGGCCAGACGGCGCGCTACATCTACCTCGAGCTGCGCGACTTTCGCGAGGGTGCGCGCAAGGACCCCGTGATGAGCGCGCAGCTCGATGGACTGAGCAAGCAGGACTTCCTCGATCTCGCGGGGTACTTTGCCGCGCAGACGCCCAAGCCGATTCCCTTCCAGGTCGATCCCGCGCGCGTCGAGCGCGGCCGCAAGAAGTCCGAGGAGGTGTTGTGCACGATGTGCCATCTCGGCGGCTTCAAGGGCCAGAACGAGATACCGCGGGTCGCGGGACAGCAACCCGAGTACGTGATCAAGCAGCTGCGCGATTTCAAGGCGCGCCGGCGCACCAACGACGCCGGCAACATGACCGCGGTCGCGCAGACCATCAGCGACGAAGATATCGTCGATCTCGCGCACTACCTGGTGAGCCTGCAGTGACGCGCGTCGCACCTGCTGCGTAGAGGTCCACCCAGCGCCAGAGTCGATCGTGCAGCGCAGGCAGCGCGGACTCGTGCGCTTTCGGACGAATGGCGCGGTGCCGGCATGCTGGGCGGCTGGAAGAGCTTCCAGCGCAACTACGTGGACGACCACCGGCTTGCGTTCGAGTACATGCCGGGCCGTCTGATCGGAAGGGCATACTCACGGATTCCGACAACACTGGCGCGGCGGTGGAAGCGTTCTACGGCGACATCCGTCTGCTGTCCCAGCTTCCCTAGCGAACCGCTGCGCCCCGCAGGCGATGGGACGCAACAGCGCGAGCTACGTGACGCACCTCGAGTGCAGTGCGACCGGTGAATGCGTGCCCGCGCGCACGCTGCAGAACCTGTCGGCGGCCGGCAGACCGCTGCTCGTGCGCTACGACCTCGAGCGCGTGCGCAAGGAGTTTCCACGCAGCGCGCTGACCGATCGCGCGCCCGACCTGTGGCGCTATCGCGAGCTTCTTCCCTACGAAAGCACGGGCAGCGTCGTTTCGCTCGGCGAAGCGATGACGCCGGTGATCGCGCTCGACAAGCTGGCGCGGCGCTGGGACCTCAGTGCCCTTTGGGTCAAGGACGAAGGCCGCCTGCCGACGGGATCGTTCAAGGCACGCGGACTCGCGCTCGCCGTGACGATGGCGCATGAACTCGGCGTGCGCGAGATGGCGATCCCGACCAATGGCAACGCGGGCGCGGCGATGGCCGCCTACGCGGCACGCGCGGGGATACGCAGCCTGTGCTTCTGTCCTTCGGACACGCCGGACGCGAACGTACGCGAGATGGCACTGCTCGGGGCGGCGACCTACCTGGTCGACGGCCTCATCGACGACTGCGGCAAGCTGGTGACGCAGGGCGAACGCGAGCGTGGCTGGTTCAACTGCTCGACGCTGAAGGAGCCCTACCGGATCGAGGGCAAGAAGACGATGGGGCTCGAGCTCGCCGAGCAACTCGACTGGCAATTGCCCGATGTCATTCTCTACCCCACGGGCGGCGGGACCGGTCTCATCGGGATGTGGAAGGCGTTCGGCGAGCTGGAGGCGCTCGGCTGGATCGGCCCCATGCGCCCGCGGATGATCGCGGTCCAGGCAGCGGGGTGCGCGCCCATCGTGCGCGCGTTCGAGAGCGGTGCGGTGGCCGCAGCGCGCTGGGAGAACGCCCGCACGATCGCGGCCGGCATTCGCGTGCCTGCCGCGATCGGCGATGCGCTGATCCTCGATGCCGTGCGCGCGAGCGGGGGCATCGCGCTCGCGGTCGACGACGACGCGATCGAGACGGCATGGCATGCGGTGGCCGCCGAGGAAGGTGTGTTGCTCTGCCCGGAAACCGCGGCGACGGTCGCCGCGATCGAACGGGCGCGCGAGCGCGGCGCGATACGGCGCGGCGAGCGGGTCGTGTTGTTCAACTGTGCGGCGGCGCAGAAGTACCCGCTGCCGGCGGCCGCGCAGGCATTGCCGCGCGGGGGCGCGGTCGATTTCAAGCGCCTGTGACGAGGGCCCAGCATGCACGAACCGGTTGGCGTCATCGGCGTGGGCAACATGGGCGGCGCGATGGCGGCACGACTGCTCGAGCGGGGTTTTCCGGTCACTGTCCGCGACGTTCGAGCCCGGGCCGAGGAACCGCTCGTCGCGCTGGGCGCACGTCGCGCCCCCTCGCCGCACGCGATTGCGCAGGCGTGCGCTTCGATCCTCGTCGTCGTCGTCGACGCGAAGCAGATCGACGACGTTCTGAGCGGCGACCGCGGCTTGCTGAGCGCCTTGCGTCCGGAACACCTGGTCCTGATTCAAAGCACGATCGCCCCCGCGGATGCTGCACGCGTCGCAGCTGCGATTCGAGCGCGCGGTGCGCTCGCTCTCGACGCGCCGATCTCCGGTGGTCCCGCACGCGCCCGCGCCGGCCAGATCTCGATCATGGCGGCCGGCGCCGATGCCGCGTTCGAAAGGGCACGGCCGCTATTCGACGCGCTCGCCACGCGCGTTTTCAGGGTGGGCGCGGCGCCCGGCCTCGGGTCGACGATGAAGCTCGTCAACAACCTGCTTGCCGGCGTCTATCTCGCGGCGGGTGCGGAGGCGTGCGCGATCGGGCATGCCGCCGGGCTCGACACGCGAGCGATGGCCGAGGCATTCGCCGCGAGCTCCGGGCAGTCGTGGATTCTCGCGGATCGCCTGGCGCGGGTAGTGGCGGACGACCGCTTGCCGCGCGCGCAGATGCACATCCTCGCCAAGGACCTGCAGCTTGCCGAGGACCTTGCCCGCTCGCTCGGCAGGACGACGACACTCGGCGCCGCGACGAGTGCACTGTTCAGTGCCGCCATGGCAAGCGGGCTGAGCGATGCGGACGACTCGGCCCTGATCTTCTGGGCAATGCGCTGATCGCGGTCAGGCTGGATCCTTGAGCATGAACGCCGCGACTACGCCGAGGATCACGACGAGGCAGCCATCGAAGACGATCTGCTTCAGCACGGTCGCGCCCGGCATCGGCTGGAGGACGTAGTAGATGATGTCGGTCGGCACGATCGTCAGCAACGCGACGGCGATGCCGAAGCGCACGCCCTGGCCGAGCCAGGGCCTGTTCTCGCGTCCGCGCTGGTAGATCCAGACGAACGAGCCCGCGAGCAGCACGTGCGCGAGGATCATCAGCGGGAAGAACTTGCCCCCCTCCTCCTGCGGCCGGAACAGATTGCTCACCTGCATGTAGTCGGCGCGAAGCAGGATCCCGTGCACCACGAAGCTGCCGACGAACCAGACGACGAACAGCACGATCCACGCGATCACGAACTTCTTGTCGAACATGTCCCCTCCTGTTCTTGTATGCGCATCGGCGCGCGCATTCGACACCGGAGCGCCGCGCGGCGCACCGTGCGATGCGCAAGAAACGATGCCGCCAATGCGTGAGAAACGCGGCGCCGGAGGGGGCCGGCCGAAGGACTACTTGCCCGCGAGATCGCCCCACAGCTGCTGGAGGCGCGCGTCGCGCCCGCAGCCGTTGCGGTAGTAGTGGTAGCGGATCGGATTCTTCTTGTAGTAGTCCTGGTGATATTCCTCGGCCGGATAAAAGGGACCGGCAGGGACGATTTCCGTGACGATCGGCTGCGGGAACGGCTTCGATTTCTCGAGCGCGGCTTTCGATGCCTCGGCGGCGCGCCGCTGCGCCTCGTCGTGATAGAAGATGGCGGTGCGGTACTGCGAACCGATGTCGCAGAACTGCTGGTCCTTCACGGTCGGGTCGATGGTGTGCCAGAAGTACTCGAGCAGGCGTTCGTAGCTGACCTTCTTGGGATCGAACGCCACCTCGACCGACTCGGCGTGCCCGGTCACGCCGGACGATACGTCGTGGTAAGTCGGGTTGACGGTCCTGCCGCCGGTGTAGCCCGAGGTGGTCGAGATCACACCGTCGATCTTGTCGAAGTCCGACTCGACACACCAGAAACATCCGCCGGCGAACGTCGCCTTGGCGTATCCCTGCGCGTTGGCTTGCGCGAGCACATTCGCGCTGGCCGCGAGGCCGACCATGGCGGCGGCGAGGACGAGAAGGAGGCGGATGCGTCTCATCGTCGCCTCACGCCGGCACGAACTTCAACGCGACGCCGTTGTTGCAATACCGCTTGCCGGTCGGGGGCGGACCGTCATCGAAGACGTGGCCGTGGTGACCGCCGCAACGCGCGCAGTGGTACTCGGTGCGCGGCAGGACCAGCTTGAAGTCCGTCTTGGTGTGGAACACGCCGGGCAGCGTCGTGAAGAAGCTGGGCCAGCCGGTTCCGCTGTCGAATTTCATTTCCGAGGTGTAGAGCGGCAGATCACACGCGACGCACCGGAAGACGCCCTTGCGCTTCTCGTCGTTGAGCGGGCTCGTGAACGGACGCTCGGTGCCCTCCCGTCGCAGGACATCGTATTGCGCCGAGGTGAGGCGCTTCTTCCACTCGGCGTCCGCAAGCTCGAGCGGTTCGATCGAGGAGGCGCTCGCACCCGCAGCCCGTGCCGGGGGCGGCGTGGATGCCGCAGCGAGGGTGCCGGCGAGCGCCGAAAAGAAGCCGCGTCGTGTCATCTCCATGTCTCCGCTACAACTGCGGGCGGCGTTCGCCGCGACGTTGGTTGGTCGGCAACCGGAGGCCGATCTAACAGGTCCCGGTGTCGGGAAGACAACAATTGCGCTGCAGCAATCGCGCCGCCGTATCCCCCGAAAATGGGGTTGGACGACAGCGCGGGTATATTCGTTGCGTCGGCAGTACTTCGCATATCTACGCATTCGCGCCGGATTCCGCCTGACGTTCGATGCTCGCCTTCGTCATCCGCCGCCTGCTGCAAGCCGTGCTGGTCATGCTGTCGGTGGCGTTCGTAGCCTTCCTGCTGTTCCAGTACGTCGGCGACCCCGTGTCACAAATGGTCGGGCAGGATGCCACAGCGGAGGAGCGCGCGCGACTTCGTACCGACCTCGGACTGGACCAGCCGTTCTTAGTTCAGTTCGGGCGGTTCGTTGCCAATGCGGCGCGTGGCGAGTTCGGACTCAGCCTGCGCCAGGGGCGCAAGGTCGCCACGCTGGTCCAGGAAAGGCTGCCTGCCACGCTCGAGCTCGCGTTCGTTGCCGCCGCGATCGCGATCGCGGCCGGAATCCCGACCGGGGTCTACACGGCCCTGCATCGCGATTCCTGGGTCTCGCAACTCCTGCTCGCGGCCTCGCTGGTAGGGATCTCGTTGCCGACCTTCCTGATCGGCATCCTGCTGATCCTCGTGTTCGCGGTCCAACTGGGAGTGCTGCCTTCGTACGGACGCGGCGACACCGTCGCGTTGGGTTGGTGGTCGACCGGACTGCTGACGGTCGGTGGATGGAAGCACATCGTCCTGCCCGCGATCACGCTGTCGCTGTTCCAGGTCACCCTGATCATGCGGCTCGTGCGCTCGGAAATGCTGGAGGTGCTGCGCACCGACTACATCAAGTTCGCGCGCGCGCGCGGGCTGACCGACCGGGCCGTGCACTTCGGGCACGCACTGAAGAACACGCTGGTGCCCGTGATCACCATCACCGGGCTGCAACTCGGCGGGATCATCGCCTTCGCGATCGTCACCGAGACCGTTTTCCAGTGGCCGGGGATGGGCCTGCTGTTCATCCAATCGGTGCAGTTCGCGGACATTCCGGTGATGGCCGCTTACCTGTGCCTCATCGCCCTGATCTTCGTCTTGATCAACCTCACGGTCGACCTGCTGTATTTCGCCGTCGACCCGCGCCTGCGCGTGGATCACGCGGCACTGGCGCATTGATTGCTGGGACCATCGATGAACGCTTATCTCGGCGCCGCGCTCAAATCCCCGGTGTCGTTCGTGCAGGAACGCCACGAGACCCTGGCCGCGATCCGGCGCGATCTGCATGCGCATCCCGAACTCGGCTACGAAGAGCATCGCACCGCGGCGCTGGTCGCCGAGCGACTGCACCAGTGGGGCATCGAGGTGCACACGGGTGTCGGGCGCACCGGCGTGGTGGGAGTGATTCGCGGCCGCCAGGATGCGTCGGGGCGGTCGGTCGGGCTGCGGGCAGATATGGACGCGCTGCCGATACAGGAGGAAAACGAGTTTGCGCATCGGTCGACCCGGCCGGGGCTGATGCACGGCTGCGGGCACGATGGCCACACGACGATGCTGCTCGGCGCAGCGCAATACCTGGCGTCGACGCGCAACTTCGACGGCAGCGTGTTCCTCATCTTCCAGCCGGGCGAAGAGGGTTTCGCCGGCGCGCGCACGATGATCGAGGACGGACTGTTCGAGCGCTTTCCCGCCAACGAGGTCTACGCGCTCCACAACTGGCCTGGCCTTCCCGCCGGCCATATAGGGTTGAACCCGGGGCCGATGATGGCCGCGGCCGACAAGATCGAGATCACCATCTGCGGCCGCGGCGGTCACGCGGCGCATCCGCAGCTTTCCGTCGATCCGGTGTTGATTGCCGGCCACATCATCACGTCAGTGCAGAGCATCGTCGCCCGCAACGTCGCGCCGATCGAAACGGCGGTGGTCTCGCTGTGCGCGATCCAGGCCGGGCATCCCGGGGCGTTCTCCGTCATCCCGCGCGAGGCGAGGCTGATCGGCACCGTGCGCACGTTCCAGCACAGCATCCAGACGATGGTCGAGCATCGCCTGCGCGAGATCGTCCATTCCACCGCCAAGGCGTTCGGCGGCGAGGCGACACTCAAATACGAGCGCGTCTACCCGGCCACGATCAATCACGCGCCGCAATATGACCATGCTGTGCGTGTGGCCGAAGATCTCGTCGGGCGCGACCACGTCGTGCGCCAGATGCCGCCGAGCATGGGGGCGGAGGACTTCTCTTTCATGCTGCAGGCCAAGCCGGGTTGCTACGCGCGCCTTGGCCAGGGCACCGGCGAAGGAAGCTGCTTCCTGCACAACACCCGATATGATTTCAACGACGCGGTGATCCCGCTCGGCGCGGGCTTTCTCGCGGCGCTCGCCGAACGGCGGGTGCCGCTCGCGACCTAGAACTATCGGGAGGAGTTGATGGACGGGTGCAGCACGTCGTGCCGGTTCGTACGGCGGGGGATCGCCTTGCTCGTGCTCGGTGCGGTCGTCGCACTGACGCCGGCGCGTGCCGAGACGTTCAAGTTCGCCAACCAGGGCGATGCGATCTCGATGGATCCGCACTCGCTCAATGAATCGCTGCAGCTGAGCATCACGGGCAACATCTACGAGCCGCTGGTGGCGCGCGGCAAGAATCTCGAGCTCGTGCCCGGCCTGGCCACCGACTGGAAGCAGACCGCGCCCACGGTCTGGCGCTTCAACCTGCGCAGGGGCGTGATCTTCCACGACGGCACGCCGTTCACCGCCGCCGACGTCATCTTCTCCTACCAGCGCGCGCGCGGCGAAGGGTCCGACGTCAAGACCTACGTGCAGGAGATCGCGGAGATCCGCAAGATCAGCGACTACGAGATCGACGTCGTCACCAAGGTCCCGTTCCCGATCCTGCCCGACGTGATCTCGCTCTGGTACATGATGAGCAAGAAGTGGTGCGAGGACAACCGCGCGGTGCAGCCGGTCGACAAGCGCAAGGGCATCGAGAACACTGCTTCGTTCAAGGCCAACGGCACCGGGCCGTTCCGCCTGCGCGCGCGCGATCCGGGCGTCCGAACGACGCTGTCGCGCAACTTCAACTATTGGGACAAGAAGATCGACACCAACGTCGACGAGGTGATCTTCACCCCGATCGGCAATGCGTCGACCCGCGTCGCCGCGCTGCTTTCCGGCGAGGTCGACATGATGGAGCCGGTGCCGATTCAGGATGTCGGGCGGGTCGCCGCCGACCCGTCACTGAAGGTCATGCAGGGGCCGGAGCTGCGGACCATCTTCCTCGGCATGGATCAGAAGCGCGACGAGCTCCTTTATTCCAGCGTCAAGGGCAAGAACCCGTTCAAGGACCGGCGCGTGCGGCTGGCTTTTTATCAGGCGATCGACGTCAACGCGATCCAGAAGGCAGTGATGCGCGGGGCCTCGACGCCGACCGCGCTGATGATCGCACCGGGCGTGAAGGGGTTCCCGGTCGACCTGAACAGGCGTTTTCCGTACGAGCCGGAGACGGCGAAGAAGCTGCTCGACGAGGCGGGGTATCCGCAGGGTTTCGAAGTCGGGATGAACTGCCCGAATGATCGATACGTCAACGACGAGGATATCTGCAAGGCGGTGGCTGCGATGCTCGCGCGCATCGGTGTCAAGGTGGACCTGATGGCCGAAACCAAGGGCACCTACTTCCCGAAGATCCTCTCGCGCAACACTTCGTTCTACCTGCTTGGCTGGACACCCGGCACGTACGATTCGCACAACGTGCTCAATGCCCTGATGGCGACGCCCGACGACAAGACAGGACGCGGGCAATTCAACCTGGGCTCGTACAGCAATCCGAAGCTCGACGAACTCACCGCGCGGATCGCGAGCGAAACGGACCAGACCAGGCGCAACCAGATGATCCACGAAGCGATGAAGATTCATCAGGACGACGTCGGACACATCCCGCTGCACCAGCAGGCTCTCGCCTGGGCGATGAAGAAAACCGTCAGCCTCGTGCAGCTCGCCGATAACTTCATGCCGCTCAAGTACGTGGTCGTAAAAGGCGGCAAGAAGGGCGATTGACCGTCTCGTTGCCGGCCGTACGCCTGGAAGGGCGAAAGGGACTGCAATGTTCGCGCGCCTGCGGGACAGCGACGTTGCATACAGCTTCCGCTCCTCGCCGGTCGCGATCGGCGCCGCGGTGATTGCCATGGTCCTGGTCGGCGCCGCGCTTCTCGCGCGCTGGGTCGCCCCGCACAACCCGCTCGATCTCGCCACCATCAGCCTGCTCGACGCGTCGCTGCCGCCGTTCTGGGTCGACGGCGGGTCGTTGAAGTTTCCCCTCGGCACCGATGTGCAGGGGCGTGACGTGCTTTCGGCCGTCATCTACGGCATGCGCATCTCGCTCGTGATCGGTGTTTCTTCAGTCGTGGTCTCCATGATCGCGGGCGTCTGGATCGGCCTGGTATCCGGCTACGCCGGGGGGCGCCTCGATGCCTTCCTGATGCGGGTCGCCGACGTCCAGCTCTCCTTTCCCGCGATCCTGATCGCGCTGCTGGTCGACGGCGTTGCCCGCACGGCCCTGCCGCGGGAGACGCACGACGTGGTTGCTTTTCCGGTGCTGGTAGCGGCGATTTCGCTTGCCGGCTGGCCCCAGTACGCACGCACCGTGCGCGGGTCGACGCTGGTCGAGAAGGGCAAGGAGTACGTGCAGGCGGCCCGGGTGATCGGCGTCGCCCCGCTTGCGATCATGGTGCGGCACGTGCTGCCGAACGTGCTCGGCCCGGTCCTCGTCCTGTCGACGGTTCACATTGCAACCGCGATCATCACCGAGGCGACGCTGTCGTTCCTGGGGGTTGGCGTGCCGCCGACCACGCCGTCCCTCGGCACGCTGATCCGGGTGGGAGCGGAATTCCTGTTCTCGGGAGAATGGTGGATCACCATTTTTCCCGGTGCCGCGCTGGTGATCCTGGTGCTGTCGGTCAACCTGCTCGGCGACTGGCTGCGCGATGCGCTCAATCCGCGACTCAGATAGCGCCTGCAACCATTCGTTACTGAACCGAGCCGCTGCCTCTGATAGCTTGTTGTCGCTGGCGATCGGCTCCGCCCGTACCCCGGCCCGCATCGTCCAGAATCCAAAGGAGCCAGCCATGAAGACCGGTCACCTTCTTGTTCTCGCGGCGGTTGCTGTGGCGGCCGGCTGCGCAACCGAGCAGTCGTTTTCACAGCTCGACGGTTACCGCTGGAGCCGCATCGCGCTGAACACGTACGACGTCATCATCATTTCGGTCGACGGCGAGCACTATGTCCAGAACGGTGCCACGCCGATCATGGTCCCGCCTGGTCAGCACAAGATCGTCGTCCAGGGTCCTCCGACCGCCGGCTTCAGCAAGGGTGAGCAGCGCACGCTCGACCTGACCGTCGAACCATGCACGCGCTACTGGCTCGAGGCGCGCAAGCAGAACGCCGTGCAGCAGGACTTCGAACCGGCGGTCAACTACGAGGAACCGATCGCTGGCTGCAAGCGCGGATAACGACCTGTGAACAGGGCGCCGCTGCTGGAGGTCCGCAACCTGCGGATCGAGTTTCCGACCCGGCGCGGCGCGCTCGTCGCTGTCGACGATGTCTCGTTTTCGATCGCGCCGGGCGAGGTGCTCGGCATCGTCGGCGAGTCGGGTGCCGGCAAGTCGCTCACCGGGTCCGCGATCATCGGCCTGATCGAACCGCCCGGGCGCATCGCCGCGGGCGAGGTGAAGCTGAACGGCCTGCGCATCGACAACCTTCCCGAGAGCGAAAGGCGCAAGGTGCGCGGGCGCGAGATCGGCGCCATCTTCCAGGACCCGCTCACTTCGCTCAATCCGCTGTACACGGTCGGCCGGCAGCTGACCGAAACCATCACGACCCACCTCAACGTCTCGCACGCGGCGGCGCGGCGTCGTGCGATCGAGTTGCTCGCGGCGACCGGGATCCCGGCACCCGAGCGGCGCATCGATCACTTCCCGCATCAGTTTTCCGGCGGCATGCGGCAACGGGTCGTGATCGCGCTGGCGCTTGCGGCCGAACCGAAGCTCGTCATCGCCGACGAGCCGACCACGGCGCTCGACGTGTCGATCCAGGCGCAGATCATCGCCTTGCTCAAGCGCCTGTGCCGCGACAAGAACACCGCGGTGATGCTCGTGACGCACGACATGGGCGTCATCGCCGAAACCGCCGATCGCGTGGCCGTCATGTACGCGGGGCGCCTCGCGGAGATCGGTCCGGTCGCCGACGTGATACATCGCCCGCAGCATCCGTACACGGTCGGACTGATGGGTGCGATACCCGGCCTCGGCGATGAATCCGAAAGGCTCGCTCAGATCGAAGGGACCATGCCGCGCCTGACAGCGATTCCGCCGGGCTGCGCTTTCCACCCGCGCTGCGACAAGGCCTTGGAGCGTTGCGCGCGCGAGCGCCCCGACCTGATGCCTGCCGGCATCTCGCGCGCCGCCTGCTGGCTGCACGACGCCGGCGCGTGCAAGGCGGCTTGAGATGGCCGCTGTCACGCAGGAGGCTGCGCGGCGTGCCGGCGCGGGTGAGGCGATCGTTGTGGCGCGCGAGATCGCCAAGTACTTCGATGTCTCGCTGCCCTGGCTGAATCGCGTGCTCGATCGCTCCGGCCGTCAGATCCTGCACGCGGTCGACGGCGTGAGTTTCGAGATCGCGCGCGGCGAGACC
>Ga0335077_10003952_pt1 | contig 18024 bp, 16 predicted proteins | sample Lox_Sample_31_FD_207151 | JGI IMG/M metagenome (GOLD analysis project Ga0335077, IMG submission 207151) | Soil microbial communities from Loxahatchee National Wildlife Refuge, Florida, United States - Lox_Sample_3.1 | ecosystem: Environmental > Terrestrial > Soil > Wetlands | place: USA... | reverse complement strand
ATGATTCAAACCGACCGAGCGTTTGCCCAGCATGGCCATGTCCGACTACGACGTGATCATAGCGGGCGGGGGGATGGCCGGCCTCATCACCGCCGCCTCCATCGGTTACCATTCCAAGGGGAAGGCTCGGATCCTGGTCGTCGACAGGAACAAAGAGAGCGAACCGGGAAAGAAGACCAACAACGGGTGGACCTGCGGCGATGCCACAAGCAAAAGGTCGTTGGACTATCTTTCCGACCACATCGGCATCAGGTACGGGCCTCCCGAGCTGGAGCATCCGGTCAACGGGGTCTACCTGTACTCCCCGGACAGGAAGTCGAAGGTGCTCTTTGAAGGAGAGGGGTACCTCTTTAACAGGAAGCTCGCCCCTCGGAGGCAGGTAGACGACGCCAAGAAGTACGGGACTGAATTCATCTTCGGAGCGACGGCAGAAAGACTCCTATCGGACGACGGCCGGATATCGGGGTTCACGGGCAGGAGGTCCGATGGGTCCAGTTTCAGCTACACGGCCAAGGTCACGATTGACGCCACGGGTTCGTCTTCGACGCTCAGGAGGTTCATGCCGATCTCTTCCCTCATTGAGAAGGACATCGACCCCGACGACGTGGTCGGGACGGGGAGGTACATTCTGGACTTCGAGCCCGCCATGGACGACCCAGCGTTCTTCTCCCCCGACTACTGCATCATACACCTCGACCAGTTCATAGCGCCTGCCGGTTACGCCTGGGTGTTCCCCAAGGGGAAGAAGAAGGTCAACATAGGCCTCGGGGTCTCCCACTCCGGGCTGGCCAGGAGGAACAGGAGGTTTGGGCTCAACGACAACCTGCAGAGCCTGATAGACAAATACCTCGCAGACAACCCTGTCATCAAGAATTTTTCACAGCCTTCGGACGACGCCAACTCGGGGAACACGAAAGGGAATTGGCAGGTCCCGGTTCGGCGCCACAACGACTGCATGGTCGCCAACGGCTTCGCCGTGGTAGGTGACGCCGCCTGGATGCCGAGGCCCATAGACGCTGGTGGCATAAGCCCGTCCATTTACGGAGGGACCATACTCGGGAGGGTCGTGGCCGAGGCGCTGGAGGCAGGGGACACGAGCGAGACAGGGCTCTGGAAGTACAACGTCGATTACATGAACACCCATGGCTACCCAATGGCCAGCTTCGAAGTCCTCAGGCGATACCTGCAGACGGTGACCAACGACCAAATCAACTATGGGATGAAGCACTTCCTATCCGAGGAGGACGTCAATGCCATTACAGAAAGGAAGCACCCTGAGTTCAACCAAGCGCGCTTCATGAACCCGACGATGTGGTTCAGGGTGCTCGGCCAGCTCTCTCTGGCGAGGGGGCTCCGCTACACGGTCGACAAGAGCGCCGCGCTCGTCGAAATCAACCACTCCTACCCCGAGTCACCGAAAGGGTTCGCAGAGTGGCAGAAGCGCCTAGCGAAGGAGCTGGCAGAGACCGTCGAGAAGTTCAAACCACTCGACGTCGTCGCCGCTTGAGCGCTCCGTGAACTAGAAATAACCGAGCAGAGGTCCCTAGCCCTGTGATTTCTGACTCTCTCGATAACCAGATCATGGACTTCGTGAAGGAAATCAGCCCTTCCGGTGCCTATCTGATGGGATTCAACGACTACGCAGGAAGGCTTTTCGTTGCTTCCGAGACGAACATCAAGGCCGCCCTGAGGAAGGTCCGAGCCCTGAGGGCGAAGGCGCAGACGGAGCTCCAGAGGAAGGTGTTGGACGCCCTTGAGACCGGCATCATGTTCGACGAGCCGCAGCCGGTCCTTGACGACATCGTGGGGACCATTTTCGCCCACCTGGCAAAGGAGGGGGTTAACGACGCCCACATGCTGTCCCTGCTTGACTACGCCCTGAAAGACGTAGCTGCGTGCAAGGCGCGGTATTCGAAGAAGGTGATACCAGTGGCAGTGAAGGCGCTGACTCTCTACAGGCTCGACGGCGTTCTGGACATACTGGACACCGTGAAAGGCGAGAGCAAGAGCCGCGAAGTGAAGGACGCCTGCGACGCTTTGAGGGAGAGAGTCTCCGACTACGTGAAGATCTTCGAGCTGGAAGGATGGGGGAAAGGCGAGTTCCCGAACGTAGAGCGGATTTTCAAGCAGGAGGGGTTCGACCTTGGCAGGCAGAGATTCTACCCGCGGGCCCTGAAGAAAGGGTTCGACTACGGCGAGACCCCGGAAAGGCTGGAGAAGAACGCCATCGGATGGATCGACGAGGAGCTTCCAATGTTCATGAAGGTCGCACAGACGCTTGCGAGGCAGTTCAAGTGCGAGCCCACGCCTGAAGAGGTCGAAGCGAAGATCATAGAGAGGAACGACCTCGACCCGAAGAAGCTGGTAGCCCTCACCATCGGTATCCGAAAGGTAATCAAGGAGCTGGTCGACCAGGAAGTTGCAAGAATCAACCCGAAGTACAACACAAAGGTCATCGAGACACCTTCCTACCTTACGGGCACCATGCCAACCGGCGCCGCCCAGTTCTTCGATACATACACCAGGAAGCCATTTCAGGTCTTCTTCCAGACCACAGATCCCAAGAGAGACCCCGACAGGTCCGTAGCCGCGCTCATCAACCTCCTCGTCCACGAGGAGTATGGCCACTGCGTTCACCACTCCAACAGCGCGCTGGAATTTGTGGAGAAGCTCCCCATGCTCCAGGTGATGGCAGCTGCCCTGACGAGCGCCCCAATCACGGAGGGGCTCTCCTTCAACAGGGAGCTGGAGTTCTTCCAGGTGTCGAAGGGACTCGAGACGAAGAAGAGGCTCACAGCAACCGAGAAGGCGTACGTCAAGTTGCTCGACAGGTACGGCGGGCTCAAGCAGGTCAACCTTGAGCTTGAGTTCATGACCCGACGCTGGAGAATCACGAGGTTCCTCCGAGTGGTGGGGGACGTCTGGGTCAACACCGGGAAGAAGACTCTCCTGGAGTTTGTCGACTGGGCTCACGACCACACGGGCGTCCCCAGGAGCAGCGTGTACTTCCAGCTCTTCCCGGCCCACGAGGGCGGCTTTCCTGGCTACGCCACAAGCTACGCCGTGGTCGGGCAGGAGATCAGAAGCATCGAGAGGAAGATCAAGGACCCCAAGAAGAGGGTGAAGTTCTCGACCTACCTGTGCAGCATCGGCTTCCCGCCGAGGAGCATGTACACGAAGATGTTGAAGGAATACGCGGCGAAGCTGGCCTAGGTGGAAGGCAGAGTGGTTGGGCCATCGTGGCGGCCGAGACGAGGGCCGCTCGAGAGAGTGTGAAGCACGAATGACAATCGAAATCGCCCCGGAACCGGACGTCGCGAAGCCCTGAACCTTCACTTCATCGCGCGCGTGAAGAAGTCCGTCACAAAGCGACCGTAGGCTTCCCTGTCGGAGATCTTTGCGAAGTGGATGTGCTGGAAGATGACCCTGTTCAGCATCCCTAGGAGGCAATCTGTGGCAAGCTCGGGGTCCGTCTTTCGGAAGAGACCCTTTGCCATCGACCTCTTGACGAGCCCGACGGCCAGCGCTCTAATCTTGTCGAGGTCTGCCGAGACTATCTGCGCGCTCTGCTTGTCGAGCGTGGCCGAATCGCGCATGTAGAGGCCGACGTCGAAGGTGTGCTCTGGGAAAGACGAGAGGTAAACTGACACGAACGACTCGAGACCCCTCCTGGGTTCCTCGGGCGCCGACGCGTTGGTGAGCTTACGTATGAAGTCCGCCATGGAGATTTGTTTCCGTGCTACCGCATCGAAGAGCCCCTTCTTGCTCCCGAAGTAGTAGTAGATCACGGGAGGAGTGGTCCCTGTCTCTCTGCAGATGTCCCTAACCGAGACGTTCGCGAAACCCTTCTCGGCGAACTTCCTGGATGCGACCTCGAGGATTTTCTCTGCTGTCGCGTGAACTTCTTCGGCCTGCATCGAATGGCGAAAGCCGCTTGAGCGTATATAACGGTTGAAGCCTCCAGGCGATCCTATCGCATCCGTCAGGGCAGATTACCGGGGGACTCCTCTAGGCATGTCGGACCTCCTTCAACAGTGCAGCAGACCGGCCAGCTGAGTCTCTCCTCGTAGCCCTTGCCCAGGTCCGTTCAACGAGCTGTTCGCTGTGAAAAGCATTCGGCCATCAGGCCATGGTCGGCTCGGAAATCGGTGGGGCTTGTCTAATCGAAGTCTCCGCCGCCCTCGCCGCCCATGCCGCCACCTCCAGGAGGTCCTGCTGGTGCTTTCGTCTTCCCTGCGGCGATGACGTCGTCTATCCTCAGGATCATTGAGGCTGCCTCTGTGGCCGACCTGATGATTTGCACCTTGACGGCCAGAGGCTCGAACACCTGGCGCTGGTACATGTCCTTCACCTTTCCGTCAGCGGCTTCGATGCCGAACCACTTCCCGTTCTCGGTCGCGTGCTTGGCCCTGAATTCCACCTGAGCGTCTATCGGGTCCATGCCTGCGTTCAGCGCCAGTGCGATCGGTATCGACTCGAGCGCCTCTGCGAATTTCTGAGCGGCCAGCTGCTCCCTTCCCGAGAGCTTGTCGGCCCACTTCAGGACCTGTGAAGCCACCTCCGCCTCGGCCGCTCCCCCACCGGCTACGACGGCCGGCTTCTCGATGACATCCTTGGTCACCATCAGGGCGTCGTGAAGCGACCTCTCGCCCTCGTCGACGATGCGCTGGGTCCCTCCCCTGATCAGGATTGTCACTGCCTTCGGATTCTTGCACCCTTCGACGAACACCCACTTGTCTTCCTCAACCTTCCTCTCCTCGACGTGGGCCGCATACCCTAGGTCGGACGGGGAGAGGTCCTCGAAGTTGTTCACAACCCTGGCTCCTGTCGCCTTCGCGAGCTTGGTCATGTCTGACTCTTTCGCCCTCCTTACCGCCAGGACTCCCGCCTTTGCAAGGTAGTGCTGGGCTATGTCGTCAATGCCCTTCTGGCAGACCACCACCGTGGCACCCACCTCGACGATCTTGTCAACCATGCCCTTCAGCATCTTGGTCTCCTCATCAAGGAACTTCTTCATCATGGACGGGTCGTTGATGTTCAGCTTGGCGTCGAACTCCGTCTTCTCGATTTCGAACGGAGCGCTGACCAGGGCGATTTTCGCCTTCTCGACCACCTTGGGCATGCCGGAGTGAACGACCTCCTTGTCCAGGACTATTCCCTGAATCAGCTTGGTGTCTCTGAGAGAGCCTCCAGGCTTCTTCTCCACCTTCACGTTGTCAATGTCGACCCTGTACCCTCTGTCGACCTTCTCTGCCACCGCCAGGGTGGCGTCGACCACCAGCTGAGCCAGCTCCTCTGCCTCTTTGAAGACGAGCTTGGTCTGCATGCTGGTTCTCGCAACCTTGACGAGCCAGTCCTTGTTGTCCGGGCTAACCTTCTCTGCCACATCATCCAGTACTTCCATGGCCTTCTTTGCTGCCTTCGAGTAGCCGTCCACGATGACGGTCGGATGCACGTCCTTGTCGAGCAGCTCCTCGGCTTTCTCGAGTAGGGCACCCGCGAGAACCACCGCTGAGGTTGTGCCGTCCCCTACCTCGTTGTCTGTCGTCTTCGAGACCTCGACGAGCATCTTCGCGGCAGGGTGCTGCACGTCGATTTCCTTGAGCATCGTCGCACCATCGTTCGTGATTGTCACATCGCCCAGCGAGTCGACGAGCATCTTGTCCATGCCCCGAGGGCCTAGGGAACTCTTCACAATCTCCGAAATCAGCTTCGCAGCGGCTATGTTGTTCCTCTGGGCCTCCTTGCCCCGGCTCTGGTTCGACCCTTCCTTTAGAATCAGGACGGGCTGTCCGGACGACGTTACGGCTGGAATAGCGGTTGCAGACACATTACTTCACTTGGTGGTATACAACCGATTGGGGTATATGAGCATTGCGCGGCAACTGCCGGCCTAAGCCCGCAGCCCCACCCTGGCTTCGAACTGTTCGTACCTGGGGTCTTTCCTCATCTCTGAGAAGAGGGGGTGGGAGCCTATGAGGAACGGCCAGGCGTGGAGCTCAGCCTCCTTGTTCAGCGCCTCAAAGGCCTGGTCGAGGTTCCCGAGGGCCGCGTTTATGAAGAGCTGGCCGTACAGCCGAAATGCTTGGATGTTGTCTGCCATTATCTCCTTGAGTGTCTCCTCGGCTTCTCGCCTCCTCCCGGTGAGCGCATAGAGGAGCCCCTGGTCGAGCAGGCCGATTCGTTCGCTCTGGTCTGCCTTCCTACCTCGAGTCAACAACTCCTGCGCCTTCTCGAAGTCCTGTCTGACCATGTAGGTCTCGGCGAGCCCGACGAGCACCTGGGGGTTATTCGGGCTGAGTTCGTTCATCCTTTCCAGTACCTCGAATGACCTTTCCTCCTTCCCCGCCACCCTGGCGATGCGTGCGAGGATGTCAACTGTGTGGAGCGCAAGGGGGTCCAGCTCGTAGGCCCTCTCCAGAGCATCGAGGCCCGCCTGGAGCCTCCCCATGCTCGCCTGGACGATTCCGAGGGCTACGTGCGCCTCGGCTAGGTTGGGGTTCAGCCTCACCGCTTTCTCAGCTTCGGTGACCACTTCGCCGAACCTGTCGAGCGCATTGCACACCGAAGCCCTGGCGGCGTGCGCCTCTGCCGAGAAGGGGTCGAGTTCGAGCGCCTTCATTGCCGCTGGTTCTGCATTGAGCCTGACAACGTGGAAGTCCTCGTATCCCAAGACGGCCATCCTCAGCCAGGACAAGCAGAGGGCCGCGTAAGCCCTCGCGAAGGACGGGTCGCGCCCGATCGCCTTGTCGAAGAGGGCGATAGACTCTCTCAGAGCCGAAGATGTGCCCTCGTGGAACCTCTGCACACCCTTGATGTATAGGGTGTACGCTTCGACGTCTTGCGTATCCTCGCGCTTGGTCGCATTCAGGAGCCCAGCCGACACCGATCCTGCTACCCTCGATGCGACGTCGCTCTGTATGGCGAAAATGTCGTCCAGCTCCTTGTCGTAGTTCGAGGCCCAGAGGTGCTCCTCCGTCCGCGAGTCGATTAGCTGAACCGTGACCCTGATCTTGTTGCCCGCTTTCCTAACGCTCCCTTCGATAATGGAGCCTGCCTCGAGCTCGCGTCCGATCTGAGATAGGCTCTTCTCCTTCTTCTTGTAGTTCATGACGGAAGTGCGTGCAATTACCTTCAGACCCTTGACCTCAGACAACTTCGTGATGAGCTCCTCCGTCAGACCGTCGGCGAAATACTCGTCGTTGGGGTCGGGGCTGATGTTCACGAAAGGCAGCACGGCGAGTCTCTCCCTTGGCGCCCCCCTTGGTGCCGATGAATCGCTGCCTGGCAATTTCACGCTGTAGACAGCCATCGGAAGCTCGACGTTCTTTAGCTCTACCTCGCCCATCTTGGCAATCTGAAGGTCCGTCTTGTTCCTGATGTTGTCGTACACTTGCTGTGAAATGCAGACGCCACCGGGCTCAGCGAGAGGCTCGACGCGGGAGGCTACGTTGACCGCGTCCCCGTAAACGTCCCCGGAGCCGTGCACAACGTCACCGAGGTGGATTCCAATCCTGATTTGCACTCTGCGGGACTCGGGCACTGTCGAATTCCTTTCAGCCATCTTCCTCTGCATCTCGACCCCGCAAGTCACCGCGTCCAACGCGCTCTTGAACTCGACAAGGAACGCGTCCCCTATTGTCTTCACTTCGATGCCGCTGTGGTTGGAGATTATTGGACGCAATAGACTTCTGTGCTCCTCGAGCAATGTGAGCGCCTCCGCCTCGTCGGCCTGGGTCATGCGCGTGTAGCCTGCAATGTCGGTGAACATTATTGCCGCAAGCCTTCTTTCCAGACTACTCGACGCCCCTTGCCAATTCCGGACTTGCTGAGCAAGACAATCTGCTGCGAATCAGTTGGTCGAATACGGCGACCCGGCTAGCCAACGGTCTCCCTCCTGACCGCTTCTTCCAGGTTGTCGATGGCCCTGGCGAGATCGATGTCCCACTCGGTGACTCCGCCCTCCGAGTGAGTCTGTATCGAAAGCTTGACGGTCGTGTATCGGATGTTGATGTCTGGGTGATGCTCATCCCTCTCTGCGGCCTCGGCCACCTCGTTCACGAAGGCGATGGCGTCCATAAAGTGGCCGAACTCGAAGGTCCTGGTGATGAATTTTCCCTCGTGCTTCCAGCCCTTCAGTTTCACGAGGCGAGACTCGACCTCTGTATCTGTCAGGAGCTTGGGCACAGATGCAGATGATATCGCCTCTGTAATTAATTTACCGAAGCGGCAACTCACTTTGACTGAAACCGTTAACGTGCGCGTCTGACAAGCGGAATCCGCCCATGGAGGAGAAGAGAATCGTCCGTTCTGTCGCCGACTCTCTCGTCAGGCTGAAAGAGGCAAAGGGCAGCGTCGCTTCCAGCATTGACACGAAAAACGTATCCCGCCACCTGACCAGGGTCTCAAAGCCGAGCTCCCCAAGTTCCGCCCTGAAGAAGGCGGGGGTGGCGCTGATAGTCGTCACTCCCGACCCCATCACGGCCGTTCCTGGGGTGGCGCTCATCGCCGCTTCGTACGCGGCGAAACGAAACGAGCCCGCCAAGCTCGACGACCTCGCGGCAGAAACCAAGAAGATCCTGCGTGACATCCAGAGCCTCAGCTTGTGAACTGCAGGTCACTCAAGCGGGCTGTCACTGGAAAAGCCTTGGAACGTTTCGAAGCGAGTGCTGTGTTCGGACGAATCTGGAGGGAGTATTCTGAAACTGAATTGGAATCCGCGAATTGGGTCGCCTCAGTATTTAATTATCCGAACGAGCTGTCCACGACACTTGATGGATCTAAAGCCATCGAAGGGAATCAAGGTAATCGTCAGCGCCCACCGGGAGGCGATATTCGGCGACGAGTCGGTCTCGGTACAGAATGTCAAGATTGCCAACGGCGCCAACCTTGGTGTCATGACCGGGCGCACACTGATTGGCTTCTGCGAAGTCGATATGCAGAAGCTGGACGGCCACAATCACTGGTACCCCATCGACGACCTGGCCGGAGAGCACGGCGAGAAGATAGTCGAAGAAGAAATCCCAATTGAAATGCCCGAAGACGAAGGCCCCGAGGAGGAGCTAGCGTAGCGTGGCTGCGGCCAGCCGGGCCGAGCTCGTTTTCGTCGTGGACGTCACGTCGATCACCAAGGAAGGGTTCGTCGGGTCAACGGAGTACGAAGGGAAGGGAGTCGATTTGGAGTTCGATGACAAGGGTGCAGGGGTTTTCCTTTCATCCAAGATGGCGTCGAGGCTGCACGCAAGGAAGGGCTCAAAGGTCCTGCTGGTGGTGGAGAACGAGCGAAACCTAGTCACTGACGAAGAGGTCTCTGGAGTGGGCAAGAGGGTCCGCATCTCCAACCCGAAGGTGTACTACCAGGTTGGCAAGGAGGGAGGCGCGGTAGTGAGGATCCGCAGGACTAGCTCCGGTTGACCCGCCGGACCCATTTGGAAAAAAACTAATCAAGACGTGCAACGTTCGATTGCAGGTTTGGCCAAGCAACTCTGCGTGGGGGACGTGGCCCCGAACTTCTCTCTACCGTCGCAGCTTGGAGGGTCGGTCCAACTTAGGAACCTCCTCGAGGTCGGAGAGGTCGTTCTGTACTTCTACCCCAAGGACAACACCCCGGGTTGCACCGCGGAAGCCAAGGCGTTCAGGGACAGCTACGAGACCTTCAAGGAGCTGGGAGCCAACGTTGTGGGAATCAGCTCGGACTCGGTAGACTCGCACGTAGACTTCGCATCTCGGTGCGAACTGCCGTTCACTCTTCTCAGCGATGCCGGAGGAGCTGTGAGGAAGCTCTACGGTGTCCCCTCGACCCTCGGCGTTCTGCCGGGACGTGTGACTTACGTAATCGATTCCCAGGGCGTGATACGGTACATCTTCAATTCTCAGCTCAATTCCGCCAAACACGTCAGGGAGGCCATCAAGGTCCTGCAGTCGATCAGGGAGGCGAGACAAACCACCGGTCCTCAGGGTGCGTGAGGGCGTAGATGGTCCTCGACCTTTTCCTGATATGGTATCTGGTGGTCGGATTCCTATTGGGAAACGGCGCGCCCCACTTCACATACGGGGCAGCCTCCAAGGTATTCAGAAGCCCCTTCGGCCAGAGGTCGTCCCCAAGAACAAACATCCTGTGGGGAATCTCGAACTTCGTCGCCGCCACTGTGATATCGTTCGCTCTTGCGGTCTTCGGCTTCTACGACGGCTACTCCATTGTCGTCCTCCTGCTCGGGTTCTGGCTCGCAATGGTCATGTTTGGATTCGGGATCAAGAGATTCCTGAACGACTGAGCACCTGCCTTCAGTCCTTTCGCTTGCTTGCCCTTTCTAGGACCCATCGTGGCTTCTCCCACAGTTCCTCGTAGCCTGCGGCGTCCCTTATCAGCACCCTCTGGCCATCGTCGTCGAGCGTCTCCACCGCGGGCAGCTCCGATCTCAGCCTTGCGTACTGGGCGTCTGTGAGCTGGACCCCTTGGTCCTTCCTATGGTGGCGTGCCAGTCGGCGCTGGTCCCGTCTAGCGAGAATGCCAGCGATGTTGGTCCCGCCTGAAAGTGGACCCTGGCATACCTGAGCTTCTTCGGAAGCTTGTGCTCAAGAAGGAACTTCATCACTTTCGGAGACGCCTCTCCGGGTTAAAAATCAATACGGCTCTATTCTTTAAGCCGTTTAGGGAGGGGTATGCAAAGCCATTTGCCACCTTCGCCCGCGGACGCAATATCCTCAGAGATGGCAGAAGACCTTTCGAGGCAGACCAGGGAGCTCATCACCAGGTTCGAGGTCCGAGCCAGCTCCTTCTCGAAAAGGAGAGACTTGTTGGCACTCACCCTGCCTGCAGACGCCGTGTCGGCAGAGAAGACCGCCCTGGAATACTTCGGGCGCGGCGAGCACATCGCCACGGGCATCGATGGTTCTATGGACTTCGACGAGAAGCTGCAGATGATCCTCTTCTATGCCAACGCCACCGCCTACAGCTGCCCCTTCACCGTCGATGAGCACATCCGATTTGACCTCGCGGCTGCCAGGCGAGATTCCAAGCTGGCAGCCTCGGCGGCGGTCCCCCTTTGGGCCGAGGACCTGTCAAGCGTGATTAGCAGCGAACCTGAGATCGACATCGATCTCGAGCACTCTATGGAGAGGATTCCCAACTCCTTCATGACCCTTGCAGAGCTGTACCTCGCCTACCTTTCGTCTGAAAGGGCCAAGCTTGTCTTCCTCGACCGCCCGATGTCAGGGACCTACTCCACCCTTGCCAGGGACGCATTGCTGATGCTCAAGAGAGCGGACAATAGGCTGGGGAGGTGGTCGGATGGGCATCGGCTCTCCGCCCTGGACGTCTATCTCGCGGTGAACTTGGGGTCGCCCCTGATGGCGCTGCCCACCCGTTCGCGGTACCTCCACCTCTCCATTCTGAGGGCTTCGATGGAGTCCCCTCGCAGCCTTGCCGAACTTTCGGACAGGCTTGGAGTGACCGAACCAGAGGCCCGTCGGGCAGCCGCCCGGCTCGCAAAGCTGGACAAGGAGCACGATGGCGCCATACTGGCAGACTCTACGGAGTCTCACATCAGGGTCCGCGACGACGTGGCAGGCTACTGGGAGCGAGTAATCTCGCTCTCCCTGCGATACGCGAAAGACGTCTTCTCCCGGGCTCGCCACCCCCTTGCCCTGAGGGGGGATGAGTACCTCACAATCCTGGACGTGAATGCCGTTTCCTTCTTCCTGTTGGAAGGGGCTCTCCAGCAGGCGAGGGAGAGGGGGTGTCTCCTGATAGGCATCGCGAAGGACACCACGGCGACCGACATCGCTCGCTCAGTCCTCCCCTTCGCAACGGCCGAGGGCTTCGTCAAGCTCAACTCGCCAGCACCCCTTCTGAAGAACGACAGGGCCTTCCTAGCTATCCTTAGCGCCGAGAATCCTGGACTCCTGACCCCTTGGAGGACCGTGGGCTATGATGGTGCCTTCTCCACAGTGGTCGAGCTTGGCCACGAGTTCCGGAGCGCCAGGAAGGTTGTGTCCCGGGAGCAGCTATTCGTCCGGTCCTATTTCCAGCTGAGAACCCTGAAAAGCGACGAAAGCGTCAGGTCGCAGGTCTTCCTCTTCGACAGGGCCTTCGACCCGAGGCATGACTCCCATGCCGTGAGGAGGTTCACTGTCAAGGAGAGGTCCGGCCCCGCAAGAATCGATGGATACTTCGAAGGTGGCGACACGAGCAAGATCTCCAACCTGGTCCTCCTTGTCCTTTCAGTGAACGACAACCCGGAGGTATTCGAGGCATTCGGCCACAATCAGCTGCTGTTCCTCGCCGACAAGGCGGTGAAGGCTGAGGTCAGGATGCTCAGGAGCTCCCTCCGCGGGGTTGCCGACCTTCGAGTTGGCGGCGTAACTAGCAGGCGCAAGATCTTCGGTCTCGTCACTCCTTATAGGCAGCAGAGAGCCGAGGCGGAGCACGCCAGGATGAGGTAGCAGCATGACTACTGAGCAGGAGAAGCGGTACTTCGACAAAATGGGAGGAGAGTTCGACGCCCGCCTCAAGCGCAACACCATCACCACCCGGACCTCGAAGAGCGACGGCCGCGAGCTGACCGTCTCCAACCCGTTGGCAATCATTGAAGCGAGGTTCAGCTACAGGGTCCTGGACAGGCTCTACTTTCCCAGCTTCGTCGCAATCGAAAGAAACGTGGACGGTGAGAAAAGGTACATCGTGTTCGAAGTTGTTGGAGTGAGCCCCACTCACTACCAGCTCTCTGGCATCGATTCATCAATGCCTACTCTCCTCAGGAAGGAGTACTTGGACACGATCAAGGAGAGCTGGGGCAAGTCGCAGGAGACTTGGATTGACCTGGCCGCCATCCCCACTAGCTACATGTTGAACACAGATTCGGGCGGGCTGGTCTTCTCCCGAACCCCATACGCACCACTCCCGGGGGCGCAGGTTTTCCTGCTATCCAAGGAGGCGGTCGAGCAGTTCCTATGTGTAACAGATGGGGAGAACATAGGGAGGATGGCTGGCTTCGACCTGCCGTTCACGGTGGACATGGACAGCCTCATCCGCTTCCACTGCTCATTCTTTGGGTTCACTGGATCTGGCAAGTCGAACCTAGCGAGTACGCTGATACGCCTCGCCATGGCTCATGATCCAGGCCTGACCGTCGTTGTGATGGACATCGCCGGCGAATACGGGGTGAACCTGCTGGACCTGTTGAAAGATGATGCGAGGGTGATAAGCACGGAGTGGTTCGACAGCGAAGAGGAGTTCTCGACCTCCCAGGCCGTCCCTGAAAGCATGGAGGAGATGGTGGGAAGGAAGTCAATCGAGAGCGCTCTTTCGAGGGTCTACGCAAGAGGAGTCGAAAGGCTGTCCCTCCAGGAAGGGGGAGGGCTAGACCTGGCATGGATCCAGCAGTTGCTGGAGAACGCCGTGGAGAGCGGAAAACCAGGGGGAACGGCTGCGAAGATGGCCTTGGGCAGTCTAACCACAGAATTCTACGAGAAAAGGCGATTGAAGCCAAGCACGCGTCTGAGCGACCTCGATCAATCCGTGGCGACGGAGCTGTCCGCCCTGCTTACCGAGGTGCACACGAACGTTCACCAGATGTCGGCCCTTGTCAAGGACATCGACCTGATCGCCAAGCAGCTCGAAACAGGCAACTTCGGCGTGACCGAAACGTCGAAGTTGAGCCCTGAGAGGCTGGCTGAGCAGCTCGCGAAGGGGACCGCGCCAAGGTTGAACGTGATCTACACGCCCGAACCTATGGATGCCAGGCAGGCCGTTCAACGATTGATAAGCAGGCTGCTCTTCCTGAAGAAGAAGATCGGGAACAAGGAGAGGGTCCTCATAGTTCTGGACGAGGCACAGGAGTACATCCCGGACGAACACACGCCGAAGGACTACACAACGCAGTCCAACCGCGCCGTAGAGCAGCTCCTGAGGCAGGGGAGGAAGTACAGGCTCCACTGCTGGATGGCGACACAGCGGGTCGCCCGCCTAAACGTAAACGCCCTACAACAGCTCCACAGTTACTTCGTCAGCACGCTCCCGAGGATGTACGACCGGATGGTGATCGCCGACGCCTTCGCCCTCCCATACGAGGTCCTCGAGAGATCCGCTGAGCTGGGGACGGGCGAATGGCTCTTCGTTTCGTTCAAGGCTGCGAAGCAGCGGAACGTCCCCGTGTTCTTGAAGACGGAGAACAACGAGAGCTTCGTAGCCCAGACCCTGAAGTGAGGACTGGGCGTCAGTCCTCCTCGGCGGTAGCAACGGCTTCGAATCTTGCCGCAGGCTTCTTTGCCATGTAGGCAGGGACGGCAGCGAACAGGCTGATGAACCCCATTATCAAGAAGAGTCCATGAATTGAGCCGACAAAACTCTCCTCGAGGATGGAGCTGATGCCTCCGGACGCCCCTGAGAATATGGCCTGTAGCACCGAAGTCGGAACGCTGGCCGCCATCACTGCGAAAGCCAGGCCCAGGCTCAGCAGGAAGCCTGTGTTGACGAGCGTTGACGACATGCCAGAGGCAATCCCTCTCCTAGGCGCCGGAGTCGCGTTCATGATTGAAGCGACATTGGGGGCAACGAACAGGCCTCCCCCAGCGCCAGCCAGCACCATTGGCACCAGCAGTTGACCATAGCTCGCGTTCTCAAGTGGCAGAGGAGCGAGGCCAAACCAGAAGAGGGCCACGGAGACTAACAGCAGCCCTGCCGTCGCGAACCTCCTCGATCCGAACTTGTCCGAGAGGTATCCGCTCAGAGGGCCGAAGGTGACGAAGGCGACGGAAAAGGGAATGAGCCAGAGCCCGGCCGTAAAGGCATCAAGGAGGAGCACCCCCTGGAAGTAAAAGACGAGCACGAGAGAGACTCCTCCCCTCGCGATTGAGGCCAGCAGGTTGCTGGCCATCCCCGCGGCGAATGCCCTGATCTTGAAAAGGGACAGGTCCATCATCGGGAAGGGCACCCGCATCTCCACGAACACGAACCCCCCGACCATCCCGAGGCCGATCACCATCAGCGCATCATAGGTGAGCGACCAGCCGGTCAGCGCGCCTAGCATCAGGCCCACAAGAAAGACCGTCAATCCGCCCGAGAACAGCAGGTTCCCTATCGGGTCCAGCCTCTCGCCTTGTCTGCGTTCCGACGTCTCCCTGAGCTTGAAGTATGCCCATAAGGTTGCGAACGCCCCTACCGGTATGTTGATCCAGAAAATCGAACGCCAGCCGAGGAACGAACCAGCTAGTATTCCTCCGAGCGCCAGCCCGAGCACAGAACCCATCACACCGGCCACCTGGTTGAGCCCCAGGGCCCTCCCCCTCTCCGTCGCTGGGAACACGTCAGTCAGGATCGCAGCGGCGTTAGAGAAAATGAGGGCGCCTCCCGCACCCTGGACGAGCCTGAACAGCACGAGCAAGCTTCCACTCGGGGCCAGGCTGCACAGGGCCGAACCGACGGTGAAGAGCGCGAACCCGAGGTTGTATAGCCTCACCCTCCCGAATATGTCGGAGAGGCGTCCGAAGCTCATCAGGAGCGATGCGGTCACGAGCACGTAACCCATTATGATCCAGACCGCTTCAAAGGGGCTGGCGTGGATGTCTGCAATGATCGTCGGCAGGGCGATCAGGACGATGTTCGAGTCTAGTATCGCCATGAAGGCGCCTATCGTTGTATTGGTTAGGACGACGTACTTGTACTGCAATTTGCCGGGATTCTCGAGGCAGCAATTTCACCTGCGAATAAGACTTTCAGCCTGGCGATGACAAGACCGTTCCCAACGCGGACAGCTCAGCGGCTCCCGAATCTCCTGAAGACCAGGATGCCCGCCGCCAGGATGACCGCGCTGCTCACGACCACCGCCGCGAGGTCGGTCACGACTGCTAGGCTGGTCACTGAGGCTCCCCTCGTCCAGAGAGAAGTGAGCGCGTCGGTGACATAATACGCCGGCAGGAACCGCCCCGCCGCCTGAGCAGTCGACGAGAGCGCCGAGCCCACAAACGTGCCCAGGAAGAGCTGCGGCATCAGGAATGCGAAGGAGATTCCGGTCGCCGCCCCGGCGGACTTGGATATGGCCGCGGTTATGAGGCCGAAGCCGATGTTGCAGAGAGCGAACACTGTGACTATCAGGAAGCCCACCACCACTCCCCCGGTTCCCGCCTCTGGGTGGTATCCCAGAGCGTAGACGCAGGCAAACACGAGGAGGGCCTGAACCAGGGCTATGACCAGATAGGACAGCACTGACCCCATGACTATGTCTGCGCCTGTCGTTGGCGTGACCAGTATCCGCCCGAGCAACCCTGCCTCCCTGTCGGTGGTGTACGACTGTGCGACTATCATAATCATGTAGATTGAAGCGAAAGCGAACAGGCCCGGCGCAAACGATTCGAAGACGGACGTCCCCTTCACTGTCACCTCGGACGGGAAGGAGAACAGGAGCGGGCTGGACTCCGTCTGAGCCTTGACCCCCAGGACACCCTGGTCGAGAATCTGGGACAGCAGAGTGGGAATGGCCTGCGCAGTGAGTGCCGACCCTCGGTCAAGGTAGACCGAGATAGTCGAGTTCGTCCACTCTCCCGGCTCACCAGGATGTGCCCTGTAAGACTGGACGCTCTGTTCGAAGCCCGGAGGCAGCAGGATCAGCGCCTGAAGCTGCCCCTGGCTAAGCGACGACTGGGCGCTGCCGTTGTCAGCGTAGTAGCTCACTGCGAACGCTCCAGAGGCACTCAGGTCCTGAGAGAACTGGGTCGAAGAGGCGGTATTGCCTCCCAACGCAACTAACCCTATCTTGAATTGGGTCGCTTGGGAACCCCCAACTGCCCCGAAAGAAGTCCCGAAGGCGACCGTCAGCATGACAGGGAAGAGTATCAGCATGAAAAGGAACGCGGGCTCTCTGAAGATCCGTCTCCAGTCTTTTTTGGCCAGGGCGAGTACGTGACCGAGCTTCATTCCTATGCGCTCTCCCTTATCCTCCGGCCGGTGAGCCTGATGAAGACGTCCTCCAGGTCCCTCGCTTGGTACTTCTCCCTGAGTTTCGCCGGGTCCCCGAGCTCGATGAGCTTGCCGTGGTCGATTATGCCAACCTCGTCACAAAGCTCGTCCGCCTCCTCCATGTAGTGGGTGGTGAGGACAACCGTCTTCCCGTGGTCCCTCAGTTCCAGTATGAAGTCCCAGACTGCCCTCCTTGCCTGGGGGTCCATGCCAACCGTGGGCTCGTCGAGGAGGATGACCTTGGGGTCGGTGACAAGGGCCATCGCGATGCTCACTCTCCGCTTCATGCCCCCGCTGTACTTGCCCACCCTGCGTTTCGCTTCGTCAAGCAGGCCCACCTTCTCGAGCACGTAGTCGACCCTCGCGTCGAGCGACTTCTTCGAAACAGAGTACAGCTCCCCGAACAGCCTGACGTTCTCTTCTCCCGTCAGATACGGGTAGACCGCTGTCTCCTGAGGGGACACGCCCATGACCTCCCGGGCCTCGGGACCCTGTTGCTGCACGTCGAATCCCATGACCCTGATGTTCCCCTTGGTCGGCTTCAGTAGCCCGGTCAGGCAGTTGATAGTCGTCGTCTTCCCCGAGCCGTTCGGCCCGAGCAGGCCGAAAACCTCAGCCTCCGGAATCGCAAGGTCGAGCCCGTCGACCGCCCTTACGTTCCCGTAGTCCTTCGTCAGTCTATCGATTGACACCGCGACGGCGGCCTTGCCTGCTTCCCGTTGCATGGCTCAGGCCACGGTCCCGAGGTTGTTAGGTTCGCGTCAACCCCATGGGAGAAAGACTCCACCGACCTTCCCCCGAATTGGGATGTCTTTCGCCCGTCAGGTTCACTTTTCGGACATGCGCCGCGCCTTCGGTCGCGCGCCGGCCCTTTCCAGCACAAGCCCGTCTCTCCAGGTGTCGAACATGTAACCGATCTGAAGCACGTTCAACATGACCGACCCCGCCCCCTCGGCTCCGGCGATGCTCGCCCTGAGATCCTCCATCTGCTTCATCGAGTTCGTCCACAAGAACAGCACGATTTGGTTCGGCAGGTTGCTGAACGGGACCCACACAAGGATGTTCTGCCC
>Ga0335077_10003951_pt1 | contig 18024 bp, 13 predicted proteins | sample Lox_Sample_31_FD_207151 | JGI IMG/M metagenome (GOLD analysis project Ga0335077, IMG submission 207151) | Soil microbial communities from Loxahatchee National Wildlife Refuge, Florida, United States - Lox_Sample_3.1 | ecosystem: Environmental > Terrestrial > Soil > Wetlands | place: USA... | reverse complement strand
AACAGCTGGTCCACCACGCGGTGGTTGCCGGTGTAGCGCTTGCGCGCGATGCCCAGGCGCAGGCCGCGCAGCCCGTCGGGGTCGAGCGCGCGCGCGTAGTCGGCGGCGTGAGCGCCGGCCGCATCCGTGGCCGGGTCCTTGGGGTCGGCGCCTGCGAGCGCCGTCAGCAGCGCCGCCGCGTCGGCCACGCAACGCGCGAGCGGCCCCGCCGTATCCTGGTTGTGGGAGATCGGCACGATCCCCGCCCGGCTCACCAGGCCCACCGTCGGCTTGATGCCGACCAGGCTGCACGCGGACGCCGGCGACGTGATCGAGCCGTCGGTCTCGGTGCCGACCGCCACGGCGCAGAGGTTCGCCGCCGCCGCGGCCGCGGAGCCGCTGCTCGAGCCCGACGGCGACCGGTCCAGCACGTACGGGTTGCGGCACTGCCCGCCGCGCCCGCTCCACCCGCTGATCGAGTGGCGGCCACGGAAGTTCGCCCACTCGCTCAGGTTCGTCTTCCCGAGAATCACCGCGCCGGCTTCGCGCAGCCGCGCGGCCACGGTCGAGTCGCGCGCGGCGATCGACGCGGCGAGGGCCAGCGAGCCGGCGCTGGTGTGCATCCTGTCCCCGGTGTCGATGTTGTCCTTGATCAGGACGGGGATGCCGTGCAGCGGCCCCCGCGCCCCCTTGGTCCGGCGCTCCACATCGAGCGCGTCGGCGGTGGCGAGGGCGTCGGGGTTCGTCTCGATCACCGTGTGGAGGTTGGGGCCCTTCTGATCCACCGCATCGATGCGCGCCAGGTACTGCTCGGCCAGCGCGCGCGCGGTCCAGCGGCCGGCACGCATCCCCTCCTGCAGCTGCGCGACCGTCACCTCGTCGAGATTCTCCTGCCCCTGCCAGCCACGCCGGCGGGCGGCGCCGAGCGCCTCCGCCGCGGGCATCCGGCGCACGTCCGCCGCGGCCAGGGCGCCGCCCAGCACCGTGGTGCCCACGAACGCCCGGCGCGTGATCCCGTCGCGAGCCATCGACTCACTCCGTCACAGGGTGGACGTGCACTGGGGGCACCGGGTGGCCTTGACCGGAATGGCCGAGAAGCAGAAGCGGCACTCCTTGGTCGCCGGCGCGGCCGCCGCCGGCTTGGCCACGGCCTGCTGCATGCGGTTCGCCATCCGGATCACGAGGAACAGCGCGAACGCGACGATGAGAAAGTCGATGGTGGCGTTGAGGAACACGCCGTAGTTGACGGTCGGCGCACCCGCGGCCTTCGCCGCCGCGAGGCTCGGGTAGCTGGTCCCCGACAGGTTCAGGTACAGGCCGCTGAAGTCCACCTTGCCCACCACGAGCCCGATGGGCGGCATCAGGATGTCGGCCACCAGCGACGAGACGATCTTGCCGAACGCGGCGCCGATGATCACCGCGACCGCCAGGTCGATGACGTTGCCGCGCAGGATGAACGCCTTGAATTCCTTGAACATGGTCCAGCCTCCTGGGTTGACCTGGGTTACTTCGCACGCGGCGCTGGCGTGATCCTCACCATCACCACGGTGTGCGGAGCGACCGGCGTGTCGTAGCGCCCGCGCCCGCCGACGGCGTCCCGGTGGAGCCACAGGTCGCGCACCCGAGCCGTCGCACCGCTCGCCCACCCGAGATCGCTCCACTCCACCCCCATCGTCGCCGCGCCCTCGGTCCGGTTCAGGAACGCCACCGCCCGCGACCCATCCCGGAGCGGCTTCACCCACACCTGGAGCCCCGGCTCGGTCTGCTTCAGCAGCCATCCCTCGACGCCGAGCGAGTCCTGGTCCACCGCGATCACCTCGGGATTGGTGAGGATGTCGCGGGTCGCCGCGGTCATCGTCCGGAGATCGTTGCCGGCGAGGAGCGGCGCGGCCACGATCGCCCACAGCGAAAAGTGCGCGCGGTACTCGGCGTCGCTCATGCCGCCGTTGCCGACCTCGAGCATGTCGGGGTCGTTCCACCCGCCGGGGCCGGCCACGGCCTGGTGGACGGACGAGGCGTCGAGGTTGGCCAGCATGCTCGCCCAGGTATCCTCGATGTCCCCGGTGGTCCGCCACAGGTGGCCGATGCCGGCCGCCCACTCCCACGGGTGGTTGGAGCCCCACTCGCAGAGGCTCAGCACGATCGGCCGCCCGGTCGCGACCAGGGCCTCGTGGAACTTGCGGTACTGCGCCGGCGCCTCGAGGCCCCGCGCGTTGCACCAGTCCTCCTTCACGTAGTCCACGCCCCACGACGCATAGGTGCGCGCGTCCTGCGCCTCGTGGTTGAGGGTGCCCGGACGGCCCTGGCAGGTGTTCGTCCCCGCGTCGGTGTAGATCCCGAACTTCAACCCCTTGGCGTGGACGTAGTCGGCGACCGCCTTCATCCCGTGCGGGAAGAGCTGCGGATCGGCCACGATCGTGCCCGCGGTGTCGCGGTAGACCTGCCAGCAGTCGTCGATCACGACGTACCGATAGCCGGCGTCGCGCATGCCGCTCGATACCATCGCGTCGGCGGTCGCCTCGATCAGCTGCTCGTCCACGTGACAGGCGAACTTGTTCCAGCTGTTCCAGCCCATCGGCGGGGTGCGGGCGAGCCCGTCGTCGAGCCGCCGGACCTGGGCCACCCCGGGCGACGCGAGCAGGGACGGGAGCAGGGCGGCGGCGAGAGCGGCCATACGGCTGAACGGGTGCACGGGACCTCCACGGCGATGTGGGACGCGGGGTGCGGCGGTGGCCGCGGCTAAGTATCCCGCGCGGCCCGCGCGCCCGCAACGCCCGGCTGGCGGGCGACGTACTGTAGCGTGCATAGTGTCTCCGCCGCCACCGCTCGCGAGCCTCGGTGCTCGGAGCCCGGGCAGACCAGACCGTTCTCGATTTCCGTGGGAGGTACCCGATGAGGCGTTCGATCGCCGGCGTGGCCCTGGGGCTGCTGTTCGCCTCAGGCACCGCCGCCGCTCAGACCTATGCCACCGACGACTCGGTGCTGCACCGCATCTGGGCGATCGGCATGGACAGCTCCCGGACGTACCAGCTGTCGCAAGCGCTGTTCGATTCCATCGGCCCCCGGCTGACCGGATCGCCGTCCTTCAAGTCCGCCGGCGACTGGGCCCTCGCGATGTACCAGGGCTGGGGCATTCCGGCGCGCGCCGAGACGTACGGCACCTGGAAGGGCTGGCGGCGCGGCGTGACGCACCTCGACCTGGTCTCGCCGAGGGTGCGCACGCTCGCCGGCACGATGTTGTCGTTCAGCCCCGGCACCGGCGGCAAGACCGTCCGGGGCGACGTTCTCCTCCTGCCCGACGTGGCCGACTCGACCGCCTTCCGCGCCTGGCTCCCGCAGGTGAAGGGCAAGTTCGTCGCGGTCTCGTACCCCGAGCCCACCTGCCGGGCGGACAGCGAGTGGATCACCACCGCGCTTCCGGACTCGTGGAAGCGGCTCCAGGAGTCGCGCGCCGCCGAGCGCAGCGCGTGGGCGGCCCGGATCCGCAATGCCGCCGGCAACCAGCGGCTGCTCGAGATCGCGCTCGACGGCGCCGGCGCCGCCGGCATCCTCCAGAGCACCTGGAGCGGCGGCTGGGGCACCCACCGCATCTTCAACGCCTCGACCGAGCACGCCCCCGTCGTGGACCTCGAGTGCGAGGACTACGGCCTGGTGGCGAGGCTGGTCCAGAATCACGACGGGCCCGTGGTGCAGTTGGCCGCCGACGCGCAGTTCCTGGGCGACGTGCCCGTGTTCAACACCGTCGCCGAGATCCGCGGGTCGGTGCTGCCGAACGAGTACGTGATGCTGTCGGCCCACTTCGATTCGTGGGACGGCGGCTCCGGCGCGACCGACAACGGCACCGGCACGATCACGATGATGGAGGCGATGCGGATCCTGAAGCTCGCCTACCCCCATCCCAGGCGCACCATCCTGGTTGGGCACTGGGCTTCGGAGGAGAACGGGCTCGACGGCTCGCGGGCGTTCGTGGCCGATCATCCCGACATCGTCGCGCACCTGCAGGCCCTGTTCAACCAGGACAACGGCACCGGCCGCGTGATCAGCATGTCGGCGTCGGGTTTCGTGGACGCCTCGTCCAACCTGGGGCGGTGGCTGTCGCGGGTGCCCGCCGAGATCACCCGGGAGATCAAGTTCCAGTTCCCCGGGATGCCGGCCGGCGGCGGGACCGACCACGCGTCGTTCGACTGCGCCGGCGCGCCCGGCTTCGGGCTCGGGTCGCTCAACTGGGACTACTTCCTGTACACGTGGCACACCAACCGCGACACGTTCGACAAGATCGTCTTCGACGAGCTGAAGTCGAACGCCGTGCTCACGGCGATGCTGGTGTACCTGGCATCGGAGGATCCGCAGCCGGTCTCGCGCGACCGGCGCACCGTGTTCCCGACCCGCGCGGGCTTCGGGCCCGCCGGACCGCAGGGCACGTCGTGGCCCGCCTGCACGCCGCCGCCGCGCAGCTTCGCCGACTACCTGCGCGAGGTGGAGCAGCGCGAAGCGCAGCAGCGCCAGGCGCAGCAGCAGGCGCCGCGGGGACCGTAGGGTAAGACGGGGTGCTGGGGGGATTGGGGTCTCGGGTTGGGGGATGGTGGCCCCAACCCCCAAACCCCAGCTACTTCCCCAGTGCCGCGAGTACCTCCTCGGTCGACCGCACCATCCCGATCCTCGGGAAGATCGTCGCCACCGCGAACTGGTGCGCCTCGGCCGACAGCCCCGCCATCGCGTCCTCCGCGAACACCAGTTCGTAGCCGCGCTCGTACGCGTCCCGGGCCGTGGACTCGACGCCGAAGTTGGTCGAGATCCCGCCCAGCACGATGGTGCGGACGGCGCGGCGGCGCAGCTGGAGCTCCAGCTCGGTGCCGTAGAAGGCGCCCCACTGGCGCTTGGTCACGACCACGTCGCCGGGCGCCTGTCCCAGCTCGGGCACCAGCTCGCTGAAATCCGGCGGCACCGCCCCGCTCAACGGCGCGGCGTCGCTCCGCGACGTGAGCCGGTCGCGGCCGTCCGGCGAATAGGCGACTCGCACCAGCACCACGGTCGCCCCGGCCTGGCGGAATCGCGCCGCCAGTCGCCTGGCCCGGGCGACGACGTCGCTCGCCGCGTGCGGGCCGGTCTGCCGGCCCACGATGCCGCGCTGCAGGTCGATGAGCACGAGGGCCGTGGTACGAGGATCCAGCGTGAGGGGCGCCACAACGACACCTCCGCAACGGTTGGCTGGAGAGTAACGCCTCAAGCCGGCTGGGTCATCCCGGGGTGGCTCTCCTGGGACGCGGTTCCCGACCGCCCCGTCCGGTTAACGCGCTCGGCGCGCGGCCGTCGAAGGCGGGGCGTCGCGCGCCGCCAACGGACGGCGCGGCCTGGCCGTAGCAGGGGATCACGGACTCGCACGCTACCACGAAATCGCAGGGAGGCACGATGAAGCTCCGCGTCACGCTGGCATCGACCGCGCTGTTGTTGCTCGCCGGCTCGGCGGTGCTCGCGCAGAATCCGCAGTACCCGCAGGGTGGCGGGATGGGCGGCATGCGCGGCCCCGGCCGCCGGATGCAAATGCTCCTCAACGGGATCACCCTCACATCGCAGCAGCAGGCGCAGGTGGATTCCATTCAGGCCAAGTACCAGCCCCAAATGCGGGCGCTGTTCACACCCGGCACGCCGCCCGATTCGGCAGCGCGGGCGCGGATGGCGGCGCTGCGGACGGCCCAGGATGGCGAGATCCGGGCGGTGCTGACGCCGGACCAGCAGAAGGTCTTCGACAAGAACGTGTCGTCGATGCCGCCGATGGGTGGGCCGCGCGGCGGCCCGCCGGGCGGGCAGTAGGACCCGTCGCACGGTCGCGGGGTTCGAGGGCGGGCTGCACGGCCCGCCCTTTCCGCATCCGCGGGGTTGCGCCGAGTCCCGCGACCGCGCTACGTGACAGCCATGCGCTACCACACTCGGAGGCCGTGGAGGGCGCCCGCGCGCTGGTGCCGGGCGGCGGCCGTCCTGGGCCTCGCCGGCATCGCCCGCTCCCTGTCCGCCCAGACCGTCGTCCCCCCACGGCACGACTACGCCGAGGTCGCGGCTGCCCTGACCCGGTTCATCGACGGGCAGATGATGGAGAAGAAGCTCCCCGCCCTGTCGATCGCGTTGATCGACGGCCACGAGACCGTGTGGGCCCGCGGCTTCGGCCTGGCCAATCCGGCCGACGGCACCCCCGCGACGGCGGAGACGCCGTACCGGGTCGCCTCGGTCTCGAAGCTGTTCACCGACATCGCGGTGATGCAGCTCGTCGAGGCGGGGCGGGTCGCCCTCGACACGCCGATCACGCGCTACGTGCCGGAGATCCACCCCACCGACCCGTTCGGCCAGCCCATCACGCTCCGTGAGCTGCTGTCCCACCGATCGGGGCTGGTGCGCGAGCCGCCGGTCGGCAACTACTTCGACCCGACCTCGCCCACGCTGGCCGCGACCGCGCAGAGCCTGAACGCCACGACGCTGGTGTACGCGCCCGGGAGCCGCACCAAGTACTCGAACGCGGCCATCGCCCTGGCGGGCTACGTCGTCGAGCGGGTGACGGGCGAGCCGTTCGCGGCCCGTCTCCAGCGGTCGGTGCTCGCGCCGCTCGGGATGACCAGCAGCAGCTTCGAGCCCTCCGGCCCCTTGCTGGCCGGGCGTGCCCGCGGCCAGATGTGGACGACCGACGGGCGCACCTTCGACGCGCCCACCTTCCCGCTGGGCATCGAGCCCGCCGCCGAGCTGACGACCTCGATGCTCGACCTCGGCCGGTTCCTGAGCGCGCTGTTCGCCGGCGGCGTGGGGCCCGGCGGGCGGGTGCTCGCCGACACCACGCTGGCCCGGATGTGGGGCATCCAGTTCGCCGGCGCGGGGCAGACGAGCGGGTTCGGCCTCGGCTTCGCCGTCTCGCGGCTCGACGGGCACCAGTGGATCGGGCACGACGGGTGGCACTACGGCTTCGGCACCGAGGTCGCGGCCCTCCCGCAGGACAGCCTCGGCGTGGCCGTCTCGACCACGGTGGACGCCGGCATGGCCGTGCCGGAGCGGGTCGCGAACACGGCGCTGCGCCTGATGCTGGCCGCGAAGGAGGGGCGGCCGCTGCCCGCCGTCGAGGCCACGTCGGCGGTCCCGCCTGCCGAGGCGGCTCGCCTGGCCGGGCGGTGGCGGGGTCGCCGCCTCGGGCTCGACGTCGACGTGCGCGCCGGGGTGCCGTGGATGCAGCCCGTGTCCGGGGGCTTCGTCACGCCGTTGCGGGCCATCGGCGACACGCTCGTGGTGGACGGGCGCGTGGTGTACGGCGAGCGCATCCCGAGGGGGCCGGGCTGGCTGCTCTACGAGGGCGACACCCTGCGCCTCACGCCTGATCCCAAACCCCAACCCCCTCCTTCACGCTTTCTCGACCTGATCGGCGAGTACGGTTGGGACCACGACGTGCTCTACGTGCTCGAGCGCGACGGGCAGTTGTTCGCGCAGATCGAGTGGTTCGCGCTGTACCCGCTCACCCGGGTGTCGGACACCCTGTTCCGCTTCCCCGACGGCGGGCTGTACGCCGGCGAACCCCTCGCCTTCACGCGCGGCGCCGACGGCCGGATCGGGGCGGCGCTGGTGGCGGGCGTGCGCTTCCCGCGCCGCGCCGTCGGCCCAGAGCGCGGCGTGACCTTCCGCATCACGCCCGTCAGGCCGGTGGACGAGCTGCGGCGCGCCGCGCTGGCGATGACCCCGCCGCCGCCGCGGCCCGGGATGCGCGCGAGCGACCTGGTGGACCTCACCACGGTGGATCGCCGCATCAAGCTCGACATCCGCTACGCGACGTCGAACAACTTCATGGGGACGCCGATGTACACGTCGGCGCACGCCTACCTGCAGCGGCCCGCGGCCGCGGCGCTGGCCCGGGCCGCGCGCTGGCTGGCGGCGCGCGGCTACGGCCTGCTGATCCACGACGCGTACCGGCCGTGGTACGTCACGGAGACCTTCTGGGACGCGACCCCGGACTCGCTCAAGATCTTCGTCGCGGACCCGAAGCAGGGCTCCCACCACAACCGCGGCTGCGCGGTGGACCTCACGCTGTACGATCTCGCGACCGGGCAGCCCGTCGAGATGGTGGGCGGCTACGACGAGTTCTCGCCCCGCTCGTTCGCCGACTACCCGGGCGGCACGGGACTGGAGCGCTGGCATCGCGCCCTGCTGCGGCGCGCTATGGAAGCGCAGGGGTTTGCGGTGTATGATGCGGAGTGGTGGCACTTCGACTACCGCGACTGGGCCCGCTACCCGGTCCTGAACCTCACCTTCGAGCAGCTCGCCGGTCACCATGATCGCTAGGAACGCCCTCAACCGGGACCTGCTGCGCGCCGAGTACGCGGTGCGCGGCGCGATTCCCACGCGCGCGCTGGAGCTCGAGGCGCAGGGCCGCAAGATCATCTACTGCAACATCGGCAACCCGCTGGCCTTCGCCCAGCGCCCGCTCACCTACCTGCGCCAGGTCCTGTGCCTGGTGGAGTACCCCGCGCTGCTCGACGACCCGGCGGCGGTGCAGCACTTCCCGGCCGACGTCGTGGAGCGGGTGCGGAGCATCCTCGAGCGGCACCCCCCGGGCGCCGGCGCCTACTCGCAGAGCGCGGGCATCCCGTTCATCCGCCAGGCGGTGGCCGACTTCATCGCCCGGCGCGACGGCATTCCCGCCGACAAGGACCACGTCATCCTCACCGACGGCGCCAGCAAGGGTGTCGAGGCCGCCGTCGTCGCGCTGCTCCGGGACCGCACCGACGGCATCCTCATCCCGATCCCGCAGTATCCCCTCTACAGCGCCGAGATCGCGCTGCACGGGGGCAAGGCGATCGGCTACCACCTCGACGAGACCCATCACTGGCAGCTGCGCGAGGAGTCGCTGCTCTCCAGCCACGCGCGGGCGCGGGCGGAGGGGATCCGGCCGGTCGCGATCGCGGTGATCAATCCCGGCAACCCGACGGGCGCGGTCCTGACCCGCGAGAACATCGCGATGGTCATCCGGTTCGCGCGGGCCAACGGGCTCGCCATCCTGGCCGACGAGGTCTACCAGGAGAACGTGTATGCGCCGGACCGGCGCTTCCACTCGTTCGCCAAGGTCATGCACGAGCTGGGCGAGACCTCGGTCTCGCTGTTCAGCTTCCACTCGGTGTCGAAGGGCTTCCTGGGCGAGTGCGGGCACCGGGGCGGATACGTCGAGTTCCGCAACATCCCCGACGACGTCCTGGCCGAGCTCGTCAAGCTCCAGTCCATCAGCCTGTGCTCGAGCGTCGTGGGCCAGATCGCGGTGGACGTGATGGTCTCGCCGCCCCAGCCGGGCCAGCCCAGCTACGAGCGCTACGTGGCCGAGCGGGAAGGCGTGCTGCGCGAGCTCAAGGCCAAGGCCGAGATCCTGAGCCGCGGGATCAACGCCATCCCCGGGATGTCACTGGAGTCGCCGCAGGGCGCGCTGTACGGCTTCGTGCGCTTCGAGCTGCCGCCGGAGCCGGGCGTGGACTTGGGCGCGATGACGGCCGAGCAGCGCGGCGAGTACGAGGGCCGGCGGGATTCCGCCTACTGCCTGGCCCTGCTCGAGGAGACCGGCATCTGCGTCGTGCCCGGATCCGGCTTCGGCCAGGAGCCGGGGACCCTGCACTTCCGCACCACGTTCCTGCCGACGCGGGAGGAGATCGAGGCGCTGGTGGCGCGGCTCAAGTCGTTCCACGAGCGCTACGTCGAGGCGCTCGCCGGCAACGGCAGGCCCGCCGCGGCACACCGCTAGAACCGCTTCCGGCGACCGCGGGACCGCCCGTCGCCCCTCCAGGCGGCGCGGCGCCGCCGCGCGGCTCAGCGACGGTAGCGCCGTCCCAGAACCCGCTGGATGGCGGCCGTCCCCACGGCGCAGCGGCTGGTGAACCGGGCCAGCGCGAGCCCGGCTCCCGAGAGCGGCGATGCCCCGAGCACCAGCGGCACGGCGCCGCGGTCCCATCCGTACACCGGCCGGCGGCGCAGGGCGAGCGCCTCGAACCCGCCGGGGCCAGGCCCGGCGAACCCCAGGCGGTATCCGGCGCGAGCCGCCAGGCTGCGCACCCGCGCATCGGCCGATCCGAACGGGTAGCTCACCGCGCACGGCACGCGACCGAGCCGCTCGCCGATCGTCTCCCGCGATCGCTCCAGCTCGTCCGTCACCTGGGCGTCGGACAGCCAGGTGAGCCGGGCGTGCGTCGCGCCGTGCGAGTGCACCTCGATGCCCCGCTCCTGCCACCGCGCGAGGTCCTCCCAGGCCAGGTGCGTGAACCGGCGCCACCCGTACTGCACGTCCCAGCTGTTCTCCCGCCCCACGTAGTCGGTGATGACGAAGACCAGGGCCCGGAAGCCGTGGTCGGCGAGGACGGGAAACGCGTGCCGGGCGAGGCCCGCGTAGCCGTCGTCGAAGGTGACGACCACCTCCCGCCCCGCCGCCGTGCCGGGCGACGCCAGCCGCTCCAGCAGGCCGCCCGAGCCCAGGGTACGGTAGCCCGCCCGGGCCAGCGCCTCGACCTGGCGCCGGAACACGCGCGGATCGACCTGGGTGAACCCCAGCTCGAAGCGGGTGTCGATCTTGTGGTAGCAGAGAACCGGCGGGAACCCGTCCGGCGCGCCCGTCGCGCCGCGGCGGCCAGGCGTCAGCTGGGGCCCAGCCACACCACCACCTGGCGGTCGGGCGAGTAGAACTCGGACGCGACGGCGGCCACCTGCTCGGGTGCGACCGCGTCGATCTCGGCCAGGACCGCGTCGATGGGCTTGTAGCTCTCGCGGTACAGCGCCGCGCCCGCGAGGCGGTACATCCGCGGCACCGGGCCCTCGAGGGCCAGCACCAGCTGGCCCTTCACCTGCTGCTTGGCCGAGGCCAGCTCCTCGGGCGTGAGCGAGCGCTCCGCCAGCCGCGCGAACTCCTCCCGGATCGTGGCCGCGGCGCGCTCGGCCGTCGGCGGCTGCGTGCCGACGTACACGCCGGCGGCGCCCGATGCCTGGAAGAACGAGTGGAACGCGTAGACGGTGTAGGCCAGGCCCAGCTCCTCGCGCACGCGCTGGAACAGCCGCGAGCTCATTCCCCCGCCGAAGATGGTCGACACCAGGACCAGGGCGTGCCGGCGCGGGTCCCCGTACCGGAACGTCTCGGTGCCGAACACCAGGTGCACCTGGGCCCCGTCGCGGGCGACGCGCTGCTCGACGCGGGTGGCCCCGGCGGGCGGTGGCACGTCCGTGCCCTCCGGGCCGGGCTCCAAGTCGAGCCAGCCGGCGCCGTCCAGCAGCGCCAGCACCTGCTCGTGCTCGAGGTTCCCGGCGGCGGCGAACACCAGGTGCCGGGGCCCGTAGGCGCGTCCGTGCAGCGCCTGCAGGTCGCCCGCGGTGATGCCCGCCACGGTCTCGCGGGTGCCGAGGATGCGGTAGCCGTATGCGTGCGAGCGCCACAGCGCCGCTGCGTGCAGGTCGAACACGAGATCGTCGGGCGTGTCGTCGACGGTGGCGATCTCCTCCAGCACCACCTTGCGCTCGAGCGCGAGGTCGGCGTCGCGCAGCAGCGGGCGCCGCACGATGTCGGTGAGGAGGTCCACGGCGAGCGGCAGGTCCGCGTCGAGCATGCGGGCCTGGTAGGTCGTGTGGTCGCGGCCGGTGTAGGCGTCGAGCCCGCCGCCGCGCGATTCGAGGGCGACGGCGATGTCCTGGGCGGTGCGGGTGGGCGTGCCCTTGAACACCATGTGCTCGAGCAGGTGGGACACGCCCATCTTCTCGCGCGGCTCGTGCGCCGACGCGGTCTTGACCCAGAAGCCGGCCGCGGCCGAGCGCAGCCACGGCATCCGTTCGGTCAGGATGACGAGGCCGTTGGGCGCGTCGCTGCGCCACACGGTGTCGTCGAGCCGGACCGTCCGCACGTCAGCTCTTCTCGAGCAGCGCCTTGCGCGAGAGCCGCAGCCGGCCCCGCTCGTCCACCTCGAGCAGCTTGACGGTGAGGGTGTCGCCCTTCTTCACGACGTCCTCGGTCTTGTCCGTGCGCCCGTGCTGCAGCTCGGAGATGTGGACCAGGCCCTCGACCCCCGGCAGGATCTCGACGAACGCGCCGAAGGCGGTGGTCGTCTTCACCTTGCCGGTGTAGGTCTTGCCCACCTCGGGCTCCTGCACCAGCGCCTCGACCATCTCGCGCGCCTTGGCGCCCGCCTCGCCGCCCACGGCGGCGATGGTCACCACGCCGTCGTCGTCGATGCTGACCTTGGCCCCCGACACCTCCTCGATCTCGCGGATGGTGGCGCCCTTGGGCCCGATGATCTTCCCGATGTCCTTCTGCTTGACCTGGATGGTGAGGATCCGCGGCGCCCAGGGCGACATCTCCGAGCGATGCTCCTTCAGCGTCTTGCCCATCACGCCCAGGATGTGCAGCCGGCCCTTCTTCGCCTGGTCGAGCGCCTTCGCCATGATGTCGAGCGACAGCCCCTGGATCTTGATGTCCATCTGGATCGAGGTGATGCCGGTCTCGGTCCCGGCGACCTTGAAGTCCATGTCGCCGAGCGCGTCCTCCGTGCCGAGGATGTCGGTGAGGATGACGACCTGGTCGCGGTCCTTGATCAGGCCCATCGCCACGCCGGCGCACGGCGCCTTGAGCGGGACGCCCGCATCCATCAGCGACAGCGAGGCGCCGCACACGCTGGCCATCGACGACGACCCGTTCGACTCGAGGACCTCGGAGACGATCCGGATGGTGTACGGGAAATCCTCGTAGGACGGGAGCAGCGGCGTGAGCGCGCGCTCCGCCAGGGCGCCGTGCCCGATCTCGCGGCGCGAGGTGCCGCGCATCGGCCGCACCTCCCCGGTCGAGAACGGCGGGAAGTTGTAGTGCAGCATGAACGACTTGGTGGTCTCGCGCGGCACGTCGATGTTGTCGATGCGCTGCTCGTCGTCCACGCTGCCCAGGGTCGTGGTCACCAGGGCCTGCGTCTGGCCGCGGGTGAACAGCGCCGAGCCGTGGACCCGCGGCAGCAGGCCGACCTCGCAGGTGATCGGCCGGACCGTGGTGGCGTCGCGGCCGTCCACCCGCTCGCCCCGCTCCAGCACCTGCTTGCGCATGACGTCGTACTGGAGGTCGGCCAGCAGGTTGGCGATGACGCGGTTCTGGTCCGGGAACTCGGCGGCCAGCTCCTGCACGATGGTGGTGTACACCGCGGACAGGGCCTGGGAGCGTTCCTCCTTCATGGCCAGGTTCATGGCCTCCTGGACCCGCGGCTTCGCCAGCGCCTCCACCCGCGCGGCCAGGTCGGCCGGCGGTGCGGCCCTGGTCCACTCCATCTTGGGGACGCTGTGCTTCCCCAGCAGCTCCTGCTGCAGCGCCACCAGCTCCTGGAGCCCCTTCTGCGCCACCTTCAGCGCCTCGACCATCTCCGTCTCGGCGATCTCCCCCGCCCCGCCCTCGACCATCATGATCGAGTCGGCGGTGCCGCTCACCACGATGTCGACGTCGGAGAACTCGAGCTGCTGAAAGGTCGGGTTGAGGATCCACTTCCCCTCCACCCGGCCCACCCGCACGCCCGCCAGCGGGCCGGCGAACGGGATCTTCGAGCTGGCCAGCGCGAACGAGGCCGCCACCATCCCGAGCACGTCGGCGTCGTTCTCCTGGTCCGCCGACAGCACGTAGACGAACACCTGGACCTCGTTCTGGAACCCCTCCGGGAACAGCGGCCGGATGGACCGGTCGATGAGCCGGGCGGCCAGGATCTCCTCGTCGTGCGGCCGGGCTTCGCGCTTGAGGAAGCCGCCGGGGATCTTGCCGGCGGCGTAGAACTTCTCGCGGTACTCGACCAGCAGCGGGAAGAACGGCAGGTTGCTCACGGTGTCGGCCACCGACGCGGCGGCCAGCACGGTGGTTTCGCCGAACTGGACCAGCGCGGCGCCGGCGGCCTGCTTGGCCATCCGCCCGCACTCAATGCGGAAGGTGCGGCCGGCGAACGACCGTTCGAGGCGATGCATCATCGTGACAGACTCTCTTGTGATGTGGGATAGCTGGCAGAAGGGCGCGCCGTCGTGGCGCGCCCCTCGAGCCGGCCTGGACTAGTGACGCAGCCCCAGCTCGTCGATGAGCTGGCGGTACGCCACGAGATCCGTGCGCTTCAGGTACTCCAGCAGGCGGCGCCGGCGCCCGACCATCTTGATCAGGCCGAGCCGCCCGTGGTGGTCCTTGGCGTGCTGACGGAAGTGATCGGTCAGCGAGTTGATGCGGGCACTGAGGAGCGAGATCTGGACCCGGGTGGAGCCCGTGTCCTGCTCGTGCAGCCGATACTGGGCGGCAGCCGCCGCCTTGTCGTAACTCATGCGTTCCCCTGGATTGCCTGGCTCCCGTCACGCGGTTCCGGGAGCGATTCTCTAATTCCGCGTAGCAGTGTACTTTAACCGCGGTTCGACCCGATCTCAAGGGGCACAATTGCCGCTGGAACCCGACTCGCTCGTCGGCAGGACCGTCGGCCCGTACCACGCCACCGAGCTGCTCGGAGCGGGCGGGATGGCCTGGGTGGTCGCCGCCGCCCGGGGCGGCGGGCCGCCCGACGTGGCGCTCAAGGTCCTCAAGCCCAAGTACGCCCGGGACCCGCAGTTCACGGCCCGCTTCCTCAACGAAGCCACGATCGCCGGCGAGCTGCGCCACCCCAACATCATCCGCATCCTCGACGCCGGGCAGGACGGCGAAGTGGTCTACTTCGCGATGCCGCGACTCGCCGCCTCGCTGGACGCGCGGCTCGAGGCGGCGGCCGCGCTGCCCGAGGCCGAGGTGACGCGCGCCGCCCGCGACGTGGCGCTGGGGATGGCGTTCGCCCACGAGGCCGGGATCGTCCACCGGGACATCAAGCCGCAGAACATCCTGTTCGACGCCGAGGGGCGCGCCGTGCTGACCGACTTCGGCATCGCGCGGACCATCGCGTCCTACGTCTCGACCACCGGCAAGCAGCTCACCATCGGCACGCCGCACTACATCTCCCCGGAGCAGGCCCGCGGCCTCCCGCTCGACGGCCGCACCGACGTCTACGCCCTCGGCGTGACGATGTACCGCGCCGCCACCGGCGAGCTGCCCTTCCGCGCGGGCGACTGGTTCGAGCTGGCGCGCCTCCACGTGGAGGAGCCGCCGGAGCCGCCCCGCAAGCGGCGGCCCGAGCTGTCACGGGCGTTCGAGAAGATCGTCCTGACCTGCATGGCCAAGGACCGGGACGAGCGCTACGCGAGCGCCGGCGACCTGGCCGCGGACCTGGACGGACTGCTCTCGGGGAAGCGGAGCACGACCGAGGTGGCCATGGATGCGGTGAGGAAGATGCTGGGACGGGGCGAGAAGTGAGAGGCGAAGGGCGAGAAGTGAGAGGTTCAGGTGAGACGTGAGAGGTGAGCGCCCCTCTCACGCTTCACGACTCCGCACCCCTCACTTCGCTTCTCACCTCTCAGCTGCCCTCTCACCCCTCACTTGGACGTCTCACCTCTCACCTTTCACTTCTCACTTGAACAACCGCAGCACGTCATTCCCCAGCGCCAGCACCATGATCCCCACCAGCACGAAGAACCCGATCTGCGTCAGGCGCTGACGCTGCTCGAGCGACAGCGGCCGGCCGCGCACGCCCTCGACGAACAGGAACGCCAGATGCCCCCCGTCCAGGACCGGGATGGGCAGCAGGTTCAGGATCGCCAGGTTGATCGAGAACAGCGCCATGAAGGCGAGGAAATTGCGCAGGCCGGCCCGCGCCACCTCTCCCGCCAGCTGCCCCACGAGGATGGGGCCGCCGATGTCCCGGACCGACACCTGGCCCGTCACCAGGCCCTTGAGCGTGAACAGGATGATGCCGCCCGCGGCGCCCGTCTGCCGGAGTCCCTCCCCGAGCGAGCCCAGCAAACCGAAGCGTTGCAGCGCGGGACCGATGCCGATGCGGCCGACGGTCAGCGTCTTGCCGGTGGCGGGATCCCGGGCCTGGGTCGGCTGCGGTGTGACCTCCACCCGCACCTCGCGACCCCCGCGCCCGACCACCAGGGCCAGCGGCCGGCCGGCGCTGCGCTCGATGACGCGCTGCATCAGCTCCCACGACGGGATGGCCTGCCCGCCCGCCGAGTCGATCCGGTCGCCCGGCTCGAGGCCCGCGGCCTCGGCGGGCCGCCCCGCCAGGACCTCGCCGATCACCGGCTCGTGCCACGGCGCCAGGGCACCGATCAGCGAGGCGCGGGCGTCCTTCTCCGAGCGCGGGACGTCGAGCAGGATCGGGGTCGCCCGGCCGGCGACCTCGATCGTGATCCGTGTGCCCGGCGCGGTGTACAGCTTCTGCTGGATCGCGCCCCAGCCCCTCATCGAGTCGCCGTTGATCCGGAGGATGCGGTCGCCCGGCCTGAGCGAGGCGAGTGCCGAGGCGCCGAGCGGCAGCGCGGTGCTGTCCACCGCGCCCACCGTCACGGTCGTGTCCACCGGCGTCCCGTACGCCCGGGCGATCACGCTGTAGACCAGCAGGGCGAACAGCGCGTTCATCACCACGCCGGCCGAGATCACGAACACGCGCGCCCACAGCGGCTTGGCGTCGAAGGTCCGCTCCGGCGGCACCTCGGCCTCGACCCGCCCGCCCTCCACGGCGCCGGCCGCCCCCTCCTCCTCGACCCCGGCCATCTTCACGAACCCGCCGAACGGGATCCACGACAGGCAGTAGTCGGTCTCGCCGATCCTGATGCCGATCGGCGTCCGGGGTCCCAGGCCGAAGGAGAACCGCAGCACGGCGATTCCCACCGACTTGGCTGCGAGGAAGTGCCCCAGCTCGTGGACGAAGATGAGCACGCCGATGACGACGACGGCCCCGACGAGGTCGAGCAGCACCGGGCTCCAGTTCACGAGCATCGCAGCAGCTCCGCGGCCCGGCGGCGCGCCCAGCCGTCGGCCTCCAGGACCGCCTCCACGCTCGAGGCGTCTTTCACGATCTGCTCCTCCAGCACCCGCGCGATCACCTCGGCGATGCGGCCGAAGGGCGCCGCGCCCGCCAGGAACGCGGCCACGGCGACCTCGTTGGCCGCGTTGAACGCGGCCGGCGCCGATCCGCCGGCGCGCCCCGCCTGCATCCCGAGGGCCAGCGCGGGGAACACCTCGGTCCGCACCGGCTCGAAGGTCAGCGAACCCGCGGCCACGGGGTCGAAGCGCGTGATGCCGTCGTCGGCCACCCGCTCCGGATGGGTCAGGGCGTAGAGGATCGGCAGCTCCATGTTGGGGAAGCCCAGCTGCGCCAGCACCGAGCCGTCCACGAACTCCACGAACGAGTGGATCACGGACTGCGGATGCACCACGGCCTCGATGCGGTCGTACGGCAGGGCGAACAGGAAATGGGCCTCGATGACCTCCAGCGCCTTGTTGACCAGGGTCGCACTGTCCACCGTGATCTTACGCCCCATCCGCCAAGTCGGGTGGTTCAGGGCCTCGGCGACGGTCGCGTGCCGCACCCGCTCCGCCTCCCAGGCGTGAAACGGCCCGCCCGACGCGGTGAGGATCACCCGGCTGACGCCGGTGGGCCGGCGTCCGGTGACGCACTGGAGGATCGCCGAGTGCTCGGAGTCCACCGGCACGATCTCGCCGCCCTTCTCCCGGGCGGTCCGCATCACCAGCTCCCCCGCCATCACCAGCGTTTCCTTGTTGGCGAGCGCGACGCGCTTGCCGGCCGTGAGGGCCGCCAGGGTCGCCTCGAGACCGGCCGCGCCCACGATGCCGTTCAGCACCACGTCCACGTCCGGCCGGGTCACCGCCTCCACCAGGCAGGCCCGGCCCGCCCGCCACCCGTCCGACGCCTCGCCGTTGACCAGGCCCACGAACGCCGGATGGAACGCCGCCGCCTGCGCCTCGAGCCGCTCCCGCTGCCCGAAGGCGGTGAGCGCCACGACCCGGAACCGGTCGCGCTGGCGCGCCAGCACCTTGAGGGCGGAAGTGCCGATCGAGCCCGTGGACCCCAGCACCGCGACGCCGATGGTGGCACTCGTGCCAGGGCCGGATCCGGCGGGCGGCGCGACCACCCGCTCCTCTGCCGGTCGGCCTGCGTCCGGCGCGGTGGCACT
>Ga0335077_10003950_pt1 | contig 18026 bp, 8 predicted proteins | sample Lox_Sample_31_FD_207151 | JGI IMG/M metagenome (GOLD analysis project Ga0335077, IMG submission 207151) | Soil microbial communities from Loxahatchee National Wildlife Refuge, Florida, United States - Lox_Sample_3.1 | ecosystem: Environmental > Terrestrial > Soil > Wetlands | place: USA: Florida... | reverse complement strand
CCCGTCTGAAAGTGCCAGAGCGGCTTGCCGGTGCCCGCGTCCAGAGCGATTAAGTAGCCCTGGCCGTCGCCGGTGAATACCAAACCACCGGCTGTAGCGAGCATTCCCGCCGAAGCCGGGCTCACCATCTCGAAGCGCCACTTCGTCTTGCCAGTCGCGAGATCGACCGCCACGACAGAGCCGGTGGGCGGCTCGTTGGGAATCGCATCGGCCGTGCTGGCTTGGTACCACTGCCCTTCCCGATATTCCTGTTTGTTGCGATAGTAAAGCGCACAACCGTCAGTGGAATTGAAATAGAAAAGCTGCGACTGCGGGCTGAATGCGGTAGCGGACCAGTTATGCCCGCCACCGAGTCCGGGACAGGCTTTGGTGCCGGCGTCTGAAGGTTCCGCGCCTGGGATCAGCACCGGGCGTCCGTCCCCGCCGATACCACTCGCCCACGAGACTTTGGTGTAGGGAGTCGCATGCAGGAGCTTGCCGTTGGCGCGGTCGATCGCATAAAAGAAACCGTTCCGGTCAGCCTGAACCACAGCCTTGACCGTTCGGCCCTTGACGGTCGTATCAATCAGAACCGGATCGGCGACCGCATCCCAATCGTGTGTATCGTGCGGCGTGAACTGGTAAAACCACTTCAGGTGACCCGTGTCCGCATCGAGAGCGACGAGGCTGCACGTATACAGATTGTCGCCTGCCCGTACGTCGCCATCCAGGCCCGGACCCGGATTTCCCGTGCCCCAGTACGTCAGATTCAGATCGGGATCATACGTACCGGTAATCCAGGTCGAGCCGCCGCCGCGCTGCCAGGCATCGCCCGGCCACGTGTCACCGCCCGGTTCTCCCTTGGCCGCGACCGTATAGAAGCGCCAGGCGCGCTCGCCCGTCGCGGAATCATAGGCGTCCACGAACCCGCGCGTGCCGAACTCGGCGCCGGCGACGCCAACCAGAACTTTGTTCTTAACGACGAGCGGAGCACCCGTGGCACTGAAGCCTTTGCGATGGTCCGCGATCGGCTTCTCCCAGAGCAGGGCTCCGGAACGCGCATCCAGGGCCACGAGCGTGGCTTCGATATTCACCTTAAAAAGCCGGCCCCCGAGCGCGGCAAAGCCGCGATTCGGCTGGCCACAACAAAGGTTCAAGCCCGAAGGCGGCTTCTTGTGGTATTGCCAGACCTCCTTACCCGTCAGCAGGTCGAGGGCAGCCGCGCTGTTGGACGGGCCTGTGAGGAACATCATGCCGCCGAAAACCAGGGGCGTAGTTTCGTGAGAGCCGCTGAATCCGGTCTGATGAATCCACTGCGGCGCGAGTCGCGAAACCGTGGCGGTGTTGATTTCGGCCAAGCTGCTATAACGCCAACCGTAATAGTTCTTGCCGTAGGTCAGCCACGTTGCGGGATCGGCCTGGGCGTTTTGGAGGCGCTTATCGGTGATGCCGGCCGCCACGACGGCCAGCGTCACCAGAAACAGCGCGGCAGTCATCCTCACTGCGGAGCCTCCCCGCCCCGCAGGCTGGTCAGGTAAGCGATCAGATCATCGAGTTGGGCAGGCTGGAAGAGGCGCCCATAGTTGTCGGGCATCAGGGAACGAAACTCGCGCCTGGCGGATTTTATGCCAGTTCTCAGAAATGAGTAATAGTATCCGCCGGCATCCATCAGTTGCACGGAAAAATTGTCAAACCCGCGCTCGACGCCGACCAGCCTGGTTCCATCGAGCCGAATGACGGTCACAGTCGCATATCCATCTTCGACCCTGGCATTCGGATCGATCACCGACTCCCGTAGATAGGCCAGTGAGCGCTCAACCCCGATCCGGGTCAGGTCGGGGCCCAGATGTCCGCCCTTCGCGTGAACCTGATGACACTGGCCGCAGGCGCCCTTACCCCAGAACAGCGCTTCGCCGCGCGCGCGGTCGCCCGGAATGCCGGCGGCATCATGCCGCGCGATGGAGCGCAGAAAAACAATGATGCGCCAGATATCCGCCTCATTTATGTCGCCTTTGAATTCGGGCATCTCGGTGCCCGCGACGCCGTCCGCAATCGTGCGGAACAGGTCGTCATCGCTGCCGCCATGCGAGTAAACACCGCGCGTGAGGTCGGGACCGTGCCCGCCCTGCGCCCGGATGCCGTGGCAGGGAGTGCAATAGACACGAAACACGGCACGGCCGCTTTCCGCAACCTCGGGGCTCCCGGCAAAAGGGTTCGTTCGGGTTTGCGCGCCGGCCGCCGCACAAGCGAGCGCGCAGATCGCCAACCTGTAAAGCACTCGAAGAGAATAGCCGCCTGTGGAGCGCGCTGTCAAACACGGCGGGCCATTTCTCGAATAGACTGAATACTGGAGCCTTTTTTGCAGAACCGCATGCGGATCGGACACGGATTAGTTATCACACTCTCTTTTTTGGCCGCGGGCGCGGGAGCGCCTGGATTCAGCCAGACACCGGCGCCGGAATCCTGGAAGACGACCAAGGAGTTCAACGGACTGGATCAGAGCAGCCTCTCCGCGGAACAAAGACGCGTGCTGCTGGAGCTGGTGCGGACATCGAACTGCAACTGCGGGTGCAGCATGAAGATTGCGGAATGCCGCGTGAAGGACCCAAGATGCGGCCGCAGCCTGAGCCTGGCCGCCATGACGGCGCGCCAGTTGCAGGAGGGCAAGTCCGCCGAATCGATCCGCGCCGAACTGGCGCGCCGGATGAGCGAGGCGCCTCCCATGCTGGACGAGGCGGTCAAGATCCCGATCGATGGAGCGCCGTCCAAGGGTCCGGCCGACGCCAAAATCACGCTGGTCGAGTTTTCCGATTTCCAGTGCCCTTTCTGTGCCGTGGCGGTGACCAACATCAACCGCTTGATGACCAAGCACCCGGCGGAAATCCGGCTGGTATTCAAGCAGTTTCCTCTGGACATCCACTCGCAGGCCGAAATCGCGGCGGAGGCGGCGCTCGCGGCGCACGCTCAGGGCAAGTTCTGGCCCATGCACGACAAGCTGTATGCGAATTTCCGCCAGATCTCGCAGGAAAAGATCTACCAGTGGGCGCAAGAGATCGGTCTGGACCTGGTGCGGTTCACCATGGACATGAAGTCGCGTAAGTACAAAACCGAAGTGCAAAAGGAAATGGTGGAAGGCGAGCAAGCGGGCGTCTCGGGCACCCCGACGCTGTTCGTGAACGGCAAACACTTCAACGGCCCGGTGGAAACAGCGATCCTGGAGCAGGTGGTGCTGGCGGAGCTGAAGAGTCCAACCGCCTCGGCTACGTCTTCGCCGCGATCGCAATGATCGAAGTGGGCGGCCAGGGCAAGTGACCGTCGATCCGCCGCCAGAGCCATACCAACTGGTCAAACAACTGCATTTGCATGGCTCCCAGCGTGGTGCGCTTCAGTATCCTGCCGGTCACGTACCACCCGGGGCGCGAAATGTGGTTGAAGTTCAGGATTTTCTCCACGCGGAAACCTACCGCTTCCATCTTCTCGCGCAGCTCTTGATGTGAGTAACGCCGGAAGTGGCCCAGTGCGGCGTCCAATGTGCCGAAAATCTCCTGCCCGTGGGGCACTAACACGATCGCGCGGCCGTTTTTCGCGAGGGCCGAATAAATATTGCGCAGGCCCTGCAAGTCGTCCTCAATGTGCTCCAGAACATTCAGACACACCACCGTGTCCATGGTCCCGGCGAGCTCGGTAAAATCCGCGGGATTCGCCAGGTCGCAGTGACGCACGTGCAGGTTGTGGCGGTGTTGGAAACGGGTAGCCAGCCGCGCCATGTGTTCCTGGTCAATGTCGGCAGCGACATAACACTTCACGCGCGGAATCAATACGCGTGTCAGGTTGCCGATGCCCGCGCCGATCTCCAGGACGCGCTGGCCGACATAGGGCCGGATGATCTCGCCCATCCAGCGATTGAATCGCGGCGCCTTCGAAAGCGCGTGCAGAATGTCGGGACCGGAGTCTTTGTAAATGTCGTTGGTAAACGCGTAACGCAGAATGATAAATACCGCGGCCAGAGCGTCTTTCAGCCCGATCTTCTTGCCTTCTTCGTAGGTACGGCCGTGGTAGCTGATGGGCGTTTCGTAGATGCGGACCTGGCGCCGTGCCACCTTGATGGTCAACTCCGGTTCTATGCCGAAACGGTCGCTGCGAATGGGAATGCTCTTCAGAAAAGAGGTGCGGAAAGCCTTGTAGCACGTTTCCATGTCGGTAAGGTTGAGATCTGCGACCAGGTTGCAGAACTCCGTGAGCAGCCGGTTGGCGACGGAGTGCCAGAAGTAGAGCACACGGCGTTCCCCGACGATCATGAAGCGCGATCCGTAGACCGCGTCGGCCTTGCCCTCGAGCAGAGGACGTAAGACGCTGCGGTATTCGCGCGGATCGTACTCGAGGTCGGCGTCCTGGATGATGCAGAAATCGCCGCGCGCATGCTCGATGGCGGTCCGGATGGCCGCGCCCTTGCCCCGATTGCGGCCCTGGCGCAGCAGCCGGACCTCGGGGTACCGTGCCGCAAGATCGGCCACTATCTCGGCGGAGCCATCGCTTGACCCGTCATCCACGACGATCAATTCGCGCGACATTCCTTGGGGCAGCGGCGCCTGCAATACGCGCTCGATGAGCGGCGCGACAAATTCCTCTTCGTTGTAGAGAGGGACGAGGACCGAGAGCACGGACGCGCGCATGGAAGAATTTCTCATTGTAGGATAGCGGGCCGCGAAGAGCTTGCCCGCCTCCAGAAGAAAGCTGATGAGTTCCAGGCGCCCGGCTTTGAGGCGCTCAAAGTCCGATCTGGCGCAAGAAATCCCGGCTCTGCCGCGCATTCTCCAGCGGCGTTCTTCCATTCGCCAAAGGCATCAGTACATCCTGCTCTGTAACCATCCAGCCTTCGTACCCGATCGCCAACAGGTCGGAAACCACGGCGGCGATTTCGGCACAACCGTCGCCGAGGGGCGTAAACACCCCTGACCTTACGGCAGTATAGAAATCCAAGCCGTCGCGCGCCACCCGCTCGCGCAAGGCGGGGTCAACGTCCTTCAAGTGTACATAGCGAATGCGCCGTCCGTATTGCCGGACGGCATCGCGCGGATTGCCGAAGCTATAGGCGTAGTGGCCGGTATCGAGGCAGATGCCGACCAGCTCTGGATCCGTGAGGGCACAGAGGCGCGCCTGATCGTCCGGCGTCGCCAGGTGGCTGCCGGCTTCCAGATGAAAGACCAGCCGCAATCCAAGCCGCCCGACGCGGCGGGCAACATCCTCCATAGTGGTGGCCGCTTTTCTCCATGCGGACTCAGCCGGGACGGGTTCGCCCGCCGGCGCCATTCCGTCCGCTACCACCACGAAGGGGCAATCGAGTGCAGCAAGCAGATCAGCCACTTGCATCAGAGCCTCGATGTCGCCTGGCAATCGGTCTGCCTGAAACCAGCGAAGGGGCACGAACGCGGACGTAAGCGTCAGTCGATGCCTGGCCAGGCTGTCGCGCAGCACCCGGACCTCTGTTGGAAGATAGCCGCTCGGGCCTAATTCGGTGCCATCGTAGCCCGCGGCCGCGATTTCCTCCAGGACGCGTTCCGCCGGGGGCCACACGGTAATGTCTGTTTCTTCCATCACGCCCCAGCTCACCGGAGCGGAAGCGACCCGAATTCTCGTGCTGCTGGTTGATGTGCTCAGTAGCCCTCCCCTCGCCACCTGGCAGACCACCTCCAGGCCGGCGGTAAAAATCTAAGCCGGCGGACCGGCAGGCTCTCTCATCAGCCGCTCAGACAGGCGGTCGTCGTTAATCGCGGCTGCACCTCGCCGACCGCGTCTACAAGCTCTAGCTCAATCCTCAGAGCAGCTCCAGTTCGACCTAACTTAGACGGCTGGCGAGGGCACAGGGGCCAGATCAAGTCTGGCGCCGGGCACCTGCCCCGGGCGCCGCAAACGGTACTCCAGCGACAGATTAGCCCCCTCGACTCCGTCTCGCGACCGAGTTCTGTGAGAAGCCTGCCCAAGTCCATAGGCTTTTCAGCGCGCTCGGCAGGTGCCAAGTATATCGCACACCGGAAGGCGGCACGCCAGGGGACCCGGCGAGGCGAGCCGACGCCAGTGAGTTCCAGCCGCCCGCCGGTTTACAATGGGGCTGCCCGACAACGGCCTGAGATCATGCAGAAGCCCGGCATCCTGGCGTGACGGCGAGTCGACCGCAAGGTGCGCTGCCTTCGCATCCGGGAACCTGCGAAGAGCGGCGGCTAAGAGCCCTTCGCGATGCAACGCCCCCCGCGGCAGACTCGCGCCGACCACTTCCGCGGGCCGGGCAGCCGGATCACCTGAGCGCGCTCTGTGCCGGCGGGAGGAGTTCCAATCTCCATCGCAGGAGGTGCTTCATGAAAAGGGTCTCGATGTATCAAGTGCTCCCACTCGCTTTTCTGATCGTAGCTCTCTTGCCGGGGGCGGTTGGGACTGCCACGGCCGCAGAACGGACTGTTTGGCAGATCGGCAAATTCGACCAGTCATCGCAGGAATTCAATCACGCGGCCGACATTGCAGACAGGGGGCACAACCCGACATTCACCGTGGGGAAGAGCAATTCTGGAAAAGATTGGCCGTCCTACCAGCCCGGCTCCGAAAACAAGTCCATGGGAGGGCGCCCGCATCCGTACACCATTCTTTTTGACCTTCCGGACCATCCGGCGGGTCTCTACCGATTGAAAGTCTCTGTGATCCTGACCCGCTCGAGGATTCCGAATCTTCAAGTCGAGATCAACGGCCAAACCGGGATGTTTTTCTTCAATCGCCGGGTGAGTTACTACCCTGGTGACGGCGGCGTGGATTCCCCGATTTACGGCGGCGATACCATCGACATCGATCTTCCGGCCTCTGCCTTGCGATCGGGTGGGAACAAGCTGGTCCTGACGGCTATGGACGATCCCAAGGACGGGGATGGGGACTCAGTGCTGAATTACGACGCTTTGCAGTTGACCAAAGACGAGGATGCGAAACCCTCGCCTGTACTGCGAGTGAACGTGCAACCCACCGTCTTTTACGTGGAGTCAGGAGGCAAGCTCAGCGAGTTGGTGGATGTGACCGTCACCGTGAATGAAAGAGTGAAGCAAGGAGAAGTCACATTTGCCCCGGGTGAAGAGATTTTTACGGCACAGCTTTCGGGCGCCGGCGGCTTCGGCCAACAGCGGTTCGAGTTCCCTATTGCGGAGATGACTGGAAACACGCGCGCACAGGTGACCGTCCGAGTTGACGGCAGGACCTACTCGACGGACGTTCAACTCAAGCCCCAGCGAAAGTGGACGCTGTATGTCGTGCCGCACGCGCACCTCGATATCGGGTTCACGGACTATCAGGCCAAGGTGGCCGAGATTCACAACCGCAACCTCGACAAGCTTCTCGGTGAGATTGAGGAGCACCCGGAGATGCGTTTCAGCCTTGACGGCTCCTGGATCGTCGGCCAATACCTGGCGTCACGCAACGCCGAGTCACGGGATCGTCTGCTAAAGATGGTCCGTGACCATAAGATTACGGTGCCCGTGCAGTTGGCCAACCTGATGACCGGCTACCCCACACTGGAAGAGTTGATCCGCTCCACGTTCTATTCCGACTGGTTGCGGCGCAAAGAAGGAATCCCGTTCGAATACGCCAACATCACGGATGATCCGAGTTATACCTGGTCTTATGCTTCAGTGCTAAGTGCGCTCGGCGTAAAGTACTTCTCGGCCGCCAGCAACAACGATCGTGCGCCTGTTCTCCTCTATGGCCGCTGGAATGAGAGGTCGCCCTTCTGGTGGCAGGGACCCGACGGCAATAGAGTACTGATGTCCTATTCTCGGCAATACTTCCAGCTTTCGTTTGTGTGCGGAGTACCCGCCCAGGAGGCGGCGTGCAGGCAATCGCTGCCCACCTTCCTTCAACAGTACGAGTCGCCTTCCTATAAGCCGGACGCGGTCCTGATGTTCGGCAGCCAGATTGAGAACACGGACCTGATTCCCGGCGAGCCTGAGTTTGTCAAAGCCTGGAATGCCCGCTACGCCTTCCCCAAGATGGTGCTCGCAACCTTCCCGGACTACATGGGCTACATCGAGCAGCACTACGGTCCTGTGCTGGAGACCGTTGTGGGGGATTTCGGCCCCTACTGGGAGGACGGCTATGGCACGGATGTCCACTACCTCACCATCGACCGCTCGAGCCAGCAGCGAGCACCCTCGGCTGAGAAGCTCTCGACGATTACGACCTTTCTGCACCCGGACTTGTCCGGGCCGGCTGAACAGGTGAGACGTATGTGGGAGGACCTGGTGCTCTACGCCGAGCACACGTTCACCTCATGGGGAGGCTATTCGCGTCCCGAGAGCGAGGAGACCCGGCGTCAATTCGCCACCAAGGATCAGTTTGCCGTGAGTGGGCGCGAGCGGGTTAACGCCATACTCGACCAGTCGCTCAGCCAGCTCGCGGACAAGGTGCACCTGCCGGCGCCCGCAATCATCGTGTTCAACTCGCTCAATTGGACGCGGAGCGGGCTGGTTGAGACCGACCTCGATCGAGACCATGCGATCCTGGAATACCCGGGCAAGAGTCCGGTTCCTCTCGAGGTCCTGGCCCATTATCCTGACTTTGACCACGTGCGGTTCTTCGCCCGGGAGGTGCCCTCACTCGGCTATCGGTGCTACCCGATTGTGACCGTGCGCGGGCTCCCAGCCGCCCCGGCGGGCGAATCGGCACTGCCGGTCTCGAATTCGATCGAGAACGCCTATTACCGTGTCGAACTCGATCCGGGCGCAGGCGCCATCAAGAGCATTTACGACAAGCAGCTTGATCGCGAACTGGTGGACCAGTCCAGCTCCTACCGATTGAACCAGTATCTGTACGTTGCAGGCGGGGACGGCGAGACGCAGATCGTCTATATGCGTAAGTCGCTGCCGTTGGCCCATCTGACCGTCAGCCCCTCGAGCGGCGGCCGCGCCACGCGCCTGCGCAAGACGGCCTATGGCCAGATCCTGACCTACCAGACCAGCGGGCTGCATGCGCCGTCGATTGAGACCGACGTGATCCTGTTCGACGACGAGAAGAAGATCGAGTTCGTCAATCGCCTGCACAAAGAACCGGTCAACAAGAAGGAAGCCATCTACTTCGCGTTTCCGGTTGGCGGCCAGCATCCGCAGTTCAGCTACGAAATCCAGAACGGTTGGGTGGACCCGGCCCACGACTTGCTGCCAGGCGCCAACGTGGCATGGTTCACCGTGCAGCATTGGGTGCGGGTGGCGTCGCCTGATGTCAGCGTCGGCCTGATCCCCGTTGACTCGCCGCTTGTCACCCTGGGTGACATCGTTCGCGGCACCTGGCCGGAGAGGTTTGAGCCGAAGCGCGGAAGCATTTTTTCGTATGTCCTGAACAATTACTGGCACACGAACTTTCGCCGCGTCCAAAGCGGAGACTTCACCTTCCGCTACGTCTTGACCAGCGGGAAGCAACTCGCGCCGGAGAATCTTACGCGCTTGGGGCTGGATGCGGTGACACCGATGGAAATCGGACAACTGGTCGGCAACGACAAATTCGGCGATCCTGCCGGACCCCTCTCGGCAAATCCGGCCAGTTTCCTGCGGGTGGATGCGCCAAATGTCGTCGTGGTGAATTGGAAGATGGCGGAGGACGGCCACGGTACGATCGTCCGGCTACTGGAGGTGGGCGGCCACCCGGCGGAAGCCACGCTCCAATTCCCGTTGTTCGCCATCAACCAGGCGTGGAGGACCAACGCGGTCGAGGAGAATCAATCGCCGCTCAATCTCACCGGCCACTCCCTGACGGTTTCGCTGAAGCCTCATGAGATCGCGACCCTGCGGCTCGCCGGCGAGAAGATGAACCGTTAGCTCCGGATTCCACAAGCAGCTACGGCACAACCTTCAGCATTCCTCTGAGGGGCAGATCTTCCGACGACCGTCCAACCATGATTTCGAAGTCGCCGGGAACCACGCGCCAGTGCAAGTCAAGATCGAGCAGTTGCAGATCTTCAGGGCCCAGTGTAAGCGTCACCGTTTTTGTTTCGCCCGGTTTCAGGTCCACCCGCTCGAACCCGCGCAACTGTTTCACGGGCAGGGAGACCGGGGCTGCGGTCTCGTGGATGTAAAGCTGCACGGTTTCCGCGCCCGCGCGGCCGCCGGTGTTCTTCACTTGCATGCTCACCCGCGCCGCGCCGCCTGGGTGGATCTCCGCCGGCTCAACGCGCAGGTTGCTGTACTCATAATCGGTGTAGCTCAGTCCGTGACCGAATCCGTAAAGCGGGGTCGCGGGCATATCCACGTACCCGCGCTTCAGTTCCTGCATCCAGTAAGCTTTCGACGGTTTGTGGTTGTAGTAAGCCGGCAATTGGCCTGCGTGGCGGGGAATGGTGATCGCCAGGCGGCCGCTGGGATTATAGTCGCCGAACAGTACGTCGGCCACGGCTTCGCCGCCGCGCTCGCCCGGCCGCCACGCCTCCACGATGGCCGGCACGTGCTCGGCGGTCCAGCGGGTGGAAAGCGGTCGCCCGTTCACCAGCACAACGACAGTCGGCGTTCCCGTCTCGTAAACGGCCCTGATGAGGTCCTCCTGAACGCCGGTGAGGTCCAGGCTGGCCACATCGTGGCCTTCTCCATCGGTGGGAGGGTCTTTCTCCTCGTCAACGTCATTCTGGCCCTGGTTCTCACCGACCACCACCACGGCTATATCCGCGCCCTTTGCCGCCCGAATCGCTTCCGGGAATCTACTTTTGTCATTGCCCAAGACTTCGCAGCCTTTTGCCCAAACCACTTTGGCCTGCGGTCCGGCTTTGGTCTTAATTCCCTCCAAGATGCCGACCACGTGCTGCGTGATCTTTTTGGGCGAGTAATCCCCGAGCAGGTTCATGAGGTTCTCGGCATCCGGCCCAATCACTGCGATCGACTTCAGGTCCTTCCGGAGCGGCAGCGTGTTCTTTTCGTTCTTCAGCAGCACGATGCCTTCGCGGCCCGCGCGCAAAGCGAGATCCTGGTGCGCTTGTGAATGGACGGTGTCGACGGCGTGCTCGACATCCACGTAGGGGTGTTCAAACAGGCCCAGGCGGAACTTCAACTCCAAGACCCGCCGCAAAGCACGATCAACCAATGCGACCGGCACTCTTCCTTCTTCGACATTCTCGATCAAAGGGCCCATATAGGCGGGTTCATAAGTGATATTCAGATCGACCCCTGCTTTCAGGGCCAGTGCGCCGGCTTCCTTCTGGGTTCTTACGATGTTTTCGTAGATCAGCGATCCGAAACCACCGCCTTCGCTCTCCACCACTCCTTGAAAGCCGAGTTCCTGCCGCAGGACATTGTTCATCCACTTCTCCGAGGCGTGCGCGGGCACATCCTCCACCTCCGGGTATCCGGCCATAACCCCCAGGGCACCGGCCTTTGTGATGCCGCCAATCCATGGAGGCAGGAAATTCTCGCGCAGCGAGCGTTCCGATAGCTCGATAGCCCCACGCTCCAGGCCGCCGGCGGGCTCGCTTTGTGTGGGGAAATCGGTGAGCACGGCGATCACCTTGTCGGGCGCGGAGATGTCGAGCCCCTGAGTCCCTTGCACAATGGCTTCGCCAATCTGTGAATAAAGGTAAGGGTCTTCGGTGTAGGCCTCTTCGTTGCGGCCCATGCGCGGATCGCGATCCACCTCCATCACAAGAGTAGAAAGCATATGTATGCCGACGGCCCGCGCCTCCGCAGCCGCGGCCGCGTAGATCGACTTCATCAGGTCAAGGTCGAACGAACTGCCGATCGCCAGCCCCTCCGGGAAAACGGTTGCGCCGGGAAACATCGCGCCGTGCGTGCCCTCTTCATCCTCCAGCAAAGGTATTTTGAGCCGCGTCTCGGTGAGCGCGATTTTCTGCAACTCGTTGAAGTACTCCGCCTGCTGGCGGGCGTCCTTATGCAGGATCTCATCGGCCAGCGTGAAGAACCCGCAGCCGGGCCCGATTTCGCGAGTGTAGGTGCCGGCCACAAATCTCTTGCACGCCTCCATCTTCGAAGGGATGTCCTTACCCAACTCGTCTACATAAACGCAAGGCAGATTGAGCTGGCCGACTTTTTCCTTGAGCGTCATGCGGCTCATCAGATCCTCAATGCGTTCTTCGATGGGCCGTTTCGAATCGAGGTAAACCGGCACACCGGCGGCCGGCTGGGCAAAAAGCGCCGGCGCACCGAATAGCGAGACGCACCCCGCGGCCATCCACCAAAATGCATTCTTCCCCGTCAATCTTCACCTCCAGAGCGCCGCCGGTGCACAGTCGCGCGCGACCTGCGCACGTTGCAAGAGACGGCACTCTGACGCGCATCTTATCAGGGTCAGGGCACGGGTGGTGTTTTTCGTGTTCAGACGTTTGCCGGCGGCCGCAGGCGCCCGGTTTATCGCTTGAATCCCCATGGACGGAAGGCATCGAGGGGAGGCAGAGCATCCTGGTCTTTGAATGCGTGTTCAAATTCCCAAAAATTCGCCTGCAATCGCCGCCAGTACTCGTACTCGGCGTCAAATCTTCCCAGAGCAGTTCCCATCCGGTATGGGGTGTATTCTGCCAGCCATGCTGACCGGTAGTCGTCTTCGATTCCCTTGATAGCATCCATGAGATCGGCAAAGCGCCCGTGGTCGCGGGAACTGCCCTGTGTGTTCAGCCAGAATCCAACGTCGGAGCGTGTGGGGTGGGGCCCGAGCCTCTTGGCGAAAATCTCGGCCAATTCCGCGGCATACAGGAATTTCATACCCGCGTAATCCATCAACCTGGCTCCCACGAGAAGACTCGGAATTGTGTACGTGTCGTGGCTCAATGCCAGCGCCTTATCCAGGTGCTCCTGTGCGTCCTCGGCTTCCAGGCGCATCTTGCGAAGCAGGTCAACGCGCGTTTGCATGCGTTCGAGCCGCGAAGGGTAGAGCGGATCGTCCCACAATCGAAAGCGCGTTTCATAGCCGAGAGCGTGGAGGGCGTCGGCCTGCGCCTGCGCCAGTGACTTCAGCGCGATCGACATTTCAGGAGCTGCCGCGGCTGGATAAATGCGAGCGGCGTAATCCTCGTAGAAATGCTCCCGGTCCATGGGAGCAGCCTGCCAAGCCGCCGCCGCGGCATAGGACATTGCCGGCAATGTGGCGCGGAAAAGAATCTGAGCATCGTCGGACCAGTTTGTATTGACAACGCCAAGGATGTTGCGCTTTCGGCCATCTGCAAGAAAACCGTCGATATTGGAAAAAGTCAGCTCGAAATCCGGAGAAATGTCCTGCCATCCCCAGATCCCGGTGCCGATCACCACGGGCACACGAGCCTTGGCGAACGGCTCGAGCATATGTTCGTAGCTCTTCTCGGCGCGATAATGCCACGGCACCGCGATGACACCTTCCGGCAGCTCGGAGGCGAGTTCGGGATAGCGATCGAAGAGCGCGGCGCCGGCGCTGACATCCGCCCAGAACATCATTCTCTTGTCGTGGCTCCGAAGAAGACGCGCCATCTCACTGAGATGGTCCTGATAAAGCTTCGCCGGCGCGACTCCGCCTGCCGCGCTGCTTCCGGCGCGTTCCAGTTCCCACGGCTCATCGAGGCCGACATGAAACCAGGGGCTGGGGAACAGCCCGGCCATCTGGGCCACCCAGTCGTTCAGCATCGACATCAGCTTAGGGTTCCGCGGGTTGATCTCGCCGCCGTGCGGCAAGGGCGAGAAGTCCGCGTAGCGCTCCAGCCGGAACGCGTCATGCAAATGGCCGTAGAACTCCAGGCAGGGCACGACGTCAACGTGCCGCTCGCGCCCGTAATCGATAATCCGCCGGACCTCATCCTGGCTGTATCGCGCGCCAGGATTGATGAGGGGATAGCCTTTCAGCTCGATGGTCAGTTCGGAGTAGAAGTAATACTGGTTGGCCTTGAACCGTGCCAGAAAGTCGATCTGGCGCTCGATCTCCTCTACGGTCGGCATCGGCCCGTGGCTCAGATCCATCATGACGCCCCGGTAAGCCAGGCTCGGCCAGTCCGTTATTTCCACTGCGGGCAGGAAGGATTCTGCACCGCCGCCCTCCACCAACTGGATCAGGGTTTGCGCGCCATAGAACAGCCCGGCTGTGGACTTCGCGCGGATCTCAGCTCCGTCCTGTGCAACTCGCAGCGCGTAAGACTCCCGCGAAACAGGGCCTGTGGTCTCTTCCTTCCCCGGTAACGGCTCACCATCGCCATCGCGCACCAGACGGATTGCGCGCACATCGCGGCCAGGCTCGCCTATAGCCACGGGATGCCGCAGGATCCTGGCAAAAGCCGCCGCGATTTCCCGCGCGACAAAAAGGTCTTCGGCCGAAGGGGCGGAGGCAAACCGGATTTGCAGCCCCTCGACGGCCAATTTGCCGGCGCTATAGGAGATCTGCTGAGGCGCAGGCAACAGCCGGTTATGTTCAGCGTGCAAGACGCTGAGGGCGGCGACGGCGCACGGTAAGACAGTCGTCGAAAATCTCATGGATCTACCCTCAATATGTCGTACCACTTCGTCCCGGTGTAATCGAACATGCGCGCTTCCAGCAGAAGGCCGAAAGGCATCGAAGCTCCGAAGCGTCGGATTTCAACCGTCCAGCCCCGGTCACGCCTCTGCAAGTGCGAAGTACGGTTTCCGCGTCCGCCAGTTTCCGCGTGTGAAGTCGGGGAATGGCACGGGTGCGCTGCCTTTGGCGATCGAAACGTCGGACAAGGGAACCGGCGCGCTCATCACCACGGAGTCATAAATGTCCAGTGGAAGGGGCTTGTTGTCGCGGGCCGCTTCGACGAACATCTTGATTTCCAGGTAATCGGGAGCACCGTGAGACATCACGCCTTTCTTGAGGGTGCCAACGATGTCACGGATCTCGCTGTGCCACGGGTGGTCGTATTTCTCCTGATAGGGCTCGAACGCCTCCCACACGTGCTCGCCGCCGGGAGTGGCGCTGACGCCTTCGATGTAGATGCCGTTGTGTTCATGGCTGTAAACACCGTTGGTTCCGGACACCTGCCACCGGTTGTCGTACGGCCGTGGAGAGACCATGTCGTTATACACGACGATCGTTTTACCCTGAATCGTCTTGATCACGGTCACCACGATGTCGCCCTGCTTGAAGCGTTGCTTGGCCATGGGATGTTCGCGCCCGAACTTCTTCTGGAAGTGACGGTTGACGCTGATCGCACGCGTCGCCGTGGATGTCAAATACGCCGGATAATCGCCGCAGTTGATATCCATCCAGCTCAGCACCGGCCCCAGGCCGTGCGTCGGATATTGGTCCGCATTGCGCTTGAGTAGATATTTTCCCGGCCAGCGGAAGTTGCCTTTGTCATCGAAGAACCAGATGTCGTTGCAGTCGTGCGCGTAGGCGCAGTGCGCATAGGTGATGTCGCCGAGCATTCCCTGGCGAATCATCTTCAGCAGGGCGAGGTTGTCCCGCCGAAAGCTCCAATTCTCGAGCATCATGCAGGGGGTCTTCGTCTGCTCCTGCGTGTTGATCAGTTCCCAGCACTCGTCGATGGTAATGGCCGCCGGCACTTCGACTCCGGCATATTTCTTTGCCTTCATCGCGTAGACCGCCATGGGTGTGTGCCATTCCCAGGGCGTCGCAATCAGCACCGCGTCGATGTCGTCGCGGTCGATCAACCGTTTGTAGTCCTCATCGCCGGCCGAGTACCCCTCCGGCTTCTTCCGCCCCGACGTGACCACCAGGTCCTGAGCGCGCGCCAGGTTTTCCTGGTTGATGTCGCAGAGTGCCGGGATATCGACGCCTTCAAACAAGAGGGCGATTTGCAGCAGGCTGCTGCCGCGGTTCCCCGTCCCGATCATGCCGACGCGCACACGTTTCCCGGCTCCCAGGCCGCTTCCAGCGAGCGCAATTCCCGCGCCGGCCATGCCGATAAAGTCCCTTCGATTCATGGATACGGTTCCTTTCTCCTCCGTTCTGGGAGGCCTGCTCTCCAGCCAGCCGGCGGATCTCCGCTGAAGCGCTCAGAATTCGATTCGGCCCCGCAACTCGATCATGCGTGGCCCGCTCTTCTCTGCGCTGAAAAAGCCATGCTGTCCGCCGCCGGCCCCGATCACACCGGCCTGGCCGGGCACCGTGATGTCACTCGGCGGAGAGTAGAAATTAGGATGGTTGAACAGATTCGAAATCATGGTCATGAAATGAAAGCTGAAGCGCTCCGTCAGCCTGAACGTCTTGGCGACATTCAGGTTCTGAACGTTCAGGCCGGGGCCTTCGAGGATGTTCACTCCGCTATTGCCGAAGCGCCCATCAGGCGGAATCGTGAAGGCCGACACGTCGAACCACTGGTCCAGTGTGCGCTTGTCGGTCGGCAGATTCCCATTGGCGATTCGGTCGGGCAGACCGCCGTAGCTGTTGGTATTCGAAGGATCTGAGCCCGAGAAATAAGGCGTGAAATAGTGCCCGGTTTGCAGGAAGCCCACCCAGTAGAGTTTCCAGCCGCCGATGACCTGGTCGACGCCACGCGGTATCTGGTTCAGAAAGCGTGCTTTCCGTCCGACCGGCACGTCCCAGATAACGTTGTAGACCACGCGATGTTCCGGATTCGAGTCGCGGTTCCAGAACAGCGGCGCGTAAGGGTTCTCGAGGTTCAGAAAGTTCACCATGTTGCGCGCCCAGGTCCAGGAGGCGTCAAAAGTGACTTGGCCTACGCGGCGCTGCGCCTCGAAGCTCATGGAATTGTAGTCGGCTGCGCCGTTGGAGCGGTTCCACGAGGTGGAGACGAACTGGGTGTACGGGCGCCGGCTGTCTGTAAACGGGACCAGGCTGGGCTCCGGTTTATCGAGTTCAATGAAGTAGTTGAGGTCGCGGCTCCGCGAGCCGACATAGGAAAGCCTGAACCCGATGTCACGGACCTCGTGCTCGAGTGTCACGTTGAATTGATGGATCATGCCGTGGCGGGTGTCGAGAGGATACCCTGTCACGCTCTGTGACGGGATCACAGCCGAACCGGCGTTTGCCGGGAAGGGATTCGGCAGAGAGAACAGCGGCTGGCCATTCTGAATGCTGTTGTAATAGGTTTCTCCGATCGCGAAAGGTCCGCCTCCCTGCGCCAACACCCCATCGGGAGCATACAGGCCGCTGCCGGTTCCGCGCACCTCGGTGAAGATCCCGTAGCCGCCGCGGACAACGGTTTTGGGGGTGATGCGATAAGCCGCGGCGAGACGCGGCCGGAAATCGCCTTTGCCCGCATTCGGAACCACCTGGCCCGCGACAACTTTGATGTTGCCGGGATAAAGAGGACTCACTTTGGACATGGCCGACGACGGCACAATCACGTCTCCGGTCTTCGGGTCCCAGGTGTACTGAAGGCCGTCTTCGTAGCTCGGCGAGCCGAAGTAGTCCCAGCGCAGGCCGAGGTCGAGGGTCAAGCGGCTGCTGACCTTGAAGGTGTCAGTCACGAACAGGCCGGATTCCTTTTCCCGCTGCACGCGGTTGATCAGCGGGGTCAGCCGCTGGCTGGTGAACGGCAGCCCCAGCAGAAAGTCCGCATAGGCATCGCCTGTAAAGGAGCCATTGAAAGAGAAGTAGCCGTATGTGTTTTGGGGCACGCTGCCATCGAAGTTACGGTAGGTCCGAAGCTCACCTCCCGCCTTTATGATGTGTCTGCCTCTGGCCCAGCTCAATGAGTCGGCGTAGGTAAAATTGCGGTTCAGCAGAGTGACACCGCCCCCGTAGCCGACATTGAGAGTCCCGGCATACACGCAGGTTCCGCAGTATCCGGTAATATCCATGACCGGAAATCCCATGGCGGAAAGGTTCGTGGGATTGACGCCGGTGAGTCCGAGATCCGCCACCACCTTGTCACCGCGGATCGGAGCGTGGCCGCCGACCGTGGTTCCGTCCAGCACGCGGTCGCGGTTTCCTCCGAAGGTGAAGGTATTGACCAGGCTTGGCGAAAAGACGTGCGTGTCCACGATGGCCCAGGAATGGCTTTGGCGCAGCCTTGTCCAAAACAGATCGGGATAATTCCCCACCAGAACGTACCGCGGCAGGTAAGCCGAGAACCGGCCGTAAAGCGAATTCTTGGCAGAGAGCTTATGGTCGATGCGCGTCGTCAC
>Ga0335077_10003949_pt1 | contig 18029 bp, 17 predicted proteins | sample Lox_Sample_31_FD_207151 | JGI IMG/M metagenome (GOLD analysis project Ga0335077, IMG submission 207151) | Soil microbial communities from Loxahatchee National Wildlife Refuge, Florida, United States - Lox_Sample_3.1 | ecosystem: Environmental > Terrestrial > Soil > Wetlands | place: USA... | reverse complement strand
CGGCGGGGATGTCACGCTCTAGACGCGGATAGGTGACTGACGTGTTCTCACTCGACTCGCGGGTCGCCGTGATCACCGGCGCGGCGTCGGGGATCGGTGCTGCCACCGCGCGCGCCTTTGCCGTGGCCGGCGCCAGCCTGGCCCTGGCCTGGTACCCGCCGGATGGTCACGACATCCGTCCCGTGCTCAGCGACGTGCGGGCCCAGGGAGTCACCGCGATCGAGATCGAGACGGACGTCCGCGACGCCGCCGCCGTGCGCCGGCTCGCCGACCGCGCGATCGGCGAGCTGGGGTCGGCCGATATCGTCGTGGCTAACGCAGGCATCGCCCGGCGCGAGCCGCTGCCCGAGGATGTCACGGACGAGCAATGGCAGACCATACTCGACGTCAACCTGAGCGGCGCCTGGCGGTGCTTCCGCGCCGCCATCCCGCACATGCGCGAGCGCGGCTGGGGACGGCTGCTCGCGACGACCTCGGTATCCGGGCCCCTGCAGGCGTGGGTCGAGCACACCTCCTACGCGGCCAGCAAGGCCGGCCTGGTCGGCATGATCAATTCGCTGGCCGTCGAGCTAGGCCCGGCCGGGATCACGGTGAACGGGGTGGCGCCCGGGGTGGTGGCGACGCCGCAATCGCTGGACCCGGTGAACTCCCTCGGCCCGGACGGCGTCGCCGGCCAGGCCGCGGGCACGCCGGTCCGGCGGGTCGGTGCCGTCGAGGACATCGCGGCGGCCTTCGTGTACCTCGCCAGCGAGGAGGCATCGTTCGTGACCGGACACGTCATCGTCGTCGACGGCGGCCGGTGGCTCTCGGGCAGCGACTAGGAGATGAGCATGAGCAAGGACATCAGGTGCGCGATCGGCATCGACGTAGACGCCGTGGCCGGCTGGCTTGGCTCCTACGGCGGACAGAACTCGCCATCGGACATCCAGCGGGGCATGTTCGCCGGCGAGGTCGGCGTCCCGCGCCTGCTGAGATTCCTGGAGCGCACGGGCATCCGGGCCAGCTGGTTCATCCCCGGCCATTCGCTGGAGACCTTCCCCGACCAGGCCCGGATGGTGGTCGACGGCGGTCACGAGATCGGCGCGCATGGCTACTCACACGAGAATCCCATCGACATGACGCCCGCCCAGGAGCGCCGCGTACTTGAGCGGTGCGTGGAACTGATCGAGAAGGTGAGCGGACGGCGGCCGCGCGGTTACGTGGCACCCTGGTGGGAGATGTCGGCCCACACCGCCGACCTGCTTATGGCCAACGGCTTCACCTACGATCACAGCCAGGCCTACAACGACTTCGAGCCGTTCTACGCGCGGGTCGGCGACAGCTGGACCAACATTGACTACGCCAAGGACGCCGACTACTGGATGAAGCCGCTCGTCCGCGGCACTCCCATCGAGCTGGTCGAGATCGGCGCGAACTGGTACCTCGACGACCTGCCGCCCATGATGTTCATCAAGGGCTCGCCCAACAGCCACGGCTTCGTCAATCCCCGCCATCTCGAGCAGATGTGGCGAGACCAGTTCGACTGGGTGTACCGGGAGATGGATTACGCGGTATTCGCCCTCACGATTCATCCCGATGTCAGCGGCCGTCCTCAGGTGCTGCTGATGCTGGAGCGGCTGACCGAATACATCAGTGGTCACCAGGGCGTGACCTGGCAGACCATGGAGGAGATCGCCGCCGACTTCAAGGCCAGGAATCCATTCTGACCGGTGGGAAGTGAGTATGCCCATGCCCGTCCGCCCGCTGCCCGGACCGCCGCCGCTACGGCCGGGACATGAGATGAACGGGCCTTCCGATGGCGTGCTGGATCTGACCGCCATCGAAGCGCAACTCATCGATGCTCAGTTCAAGGCATTTCCGCTCACCGCGGAGGCGGTGCCGATTGCCGCCGCGGGCGCGCAGGGATGGAACGCTTTGCGGCCACCGTTCTCAACCCCGGTCATGGTGCTCAAGGACACCGCGCTGACCCACAACATCGGCCTGATGGCGCGTTATTGCGCTGAACGTCGGGTCAGCCTGGCCCCTCACCTGAAGACCCCGCTATCTCCGCAGATCGCAGCCCGGCAGCTGGCTGCGGGCGCCTGGGGCCTGACCGTGGCCGACACCCGGCAGGCTGCCGTCCTGCGTGGCAGCGGTGCCCGGCGCATCCTCGTGGCTAACCAGGTCGTCGACCCGGCCTCAGCCAGGTGGCTCGCGGACGAGCTGAACACCGATCCCGCGCTGGAACTGTACTGCCTCGTCGATTCGGTAGCAGGGGCGACACTGCTGGACGAAGGGCTGGCCGCGGCGGGGCTCGGCCGCCCCCTGGCGGTACTGATCGAGCTTGGCGCGCCCGGCGGGCGCTGCGGATGCCGCAGCCTCGCGGAGGCCATGGCGGTGGCGGCGGCCCTCCGCCCGCTGCGTCAGCTCAGGCTCGTCGGCGTCGAAGCCTACGAGGGGACGTTCCCTCATCGCGCGGACCAGCAGACGGCCGACGGCATGCGCCAGCTCCTCAACGACGTGCGGAGCCTGGCGGTCCGCCTCGACCAGGCGGGCCTGCTCGACCGCGCTCACGAAATCCTGGTCAGCGCGGGCGGCAGCCTGTGGTTCGACCGGGTGATCGCCAGCCTCAGCGGGGGCTGGGACCTGTCGCGGCCGGTCCGGACCGTGCTGCGATCCGGCTCCTACGTCACGCATGACTCCGGGGAGTATGAGCAGCTCTCGCCGCTGGCCGGCCGCGCGAGCGATCAGCGCCGGCTGCGCCAGGCGCTGGAGCTATGGTCGACCGTCATCTCCCGGCCGGAGCCCGGACTCGCGGTGCTGAACTTCGGCAAGCGGGACGCCGCCCTCGATCGCGGGTTCCCGGTCCCGTTCCAGGCCCGCACCGCCACCGGCCGCCACGACCTGCGACCGCCGGACTTCGCCGTCCTGTCACTGAATGATCACCATGCCCGGCTCGGCGTGCCGGCCGACTCCGCGCTTGCCGTCGGTGACCTGGTCGGCAGCCATATCTCCCATCCGTGCACGTCATTCCAGTGCTGGCGGCTGGTCCCGCTGGTCGATGACGCCTATGACGTGCTCGGGGCGGTGCGGACGTACCTGTGAGGAGCGAGATCGGAGAGCCAGAACCGGAGGTAAGAGATCAATGACTTCTCGCACCATCGACATCACCTGCGACATGGGTGAGAGCTTCGGCATCTACAAGATCGGCCGCGACGACGAGGTAATGCCGTTCATCAGCACAGCCAATGTCGGCTGTGGCTTCCACGGAGGCGACCCGACGGTGATGCGAAACACCGTGCGCCTCGCGAAACAGCACGGCGTCGCGATCGGCGCCCACTTCGGCTATTACGACCTGCGCGGGTTCGGCCGACGATGGATCACCATGGACAAGGGCGATTTGATCAACGACATCATCTACCAGATGGGCGCCTTGCAGGCCATCTGTCACGCCGAAGGGGTCGAGATCACGCACGTGAAGCCGCACGGAGCGCTGGATGATATGGCCGCGCTGGACAGCAACATCGCGAGCGCCATCGTGGAAGCAGTGGCCATCTTCGACGCCAGGCTGCCCATCTACACCGTGTGGAACGCGCAGACTCGGCGGCTAGCTGAGGAAGCCGGGATTCCCACTGTGCTGCAGGTCTACGTCGACCGCGGCGTCACCGATGAGGGCGTGGAGATCGCGGGCTACCGGCTGGAATGCGTCGGCGGCTCCACCGAGGCGGCGGTCCGGCGCGTGATGACATCGGTGACCACCGGGAAGCTGGCCTCCGAGCACGGGCGGCTGCTGGACTGGGAGGCCAACAGCGTCTGCTTCCACGGCGACGGCGCGGACGCCCTGATCTACGCCACGACCCTGCCCGCCGCGCTCCGGGACGCCGGGCTCAGCATCGCCGCGCCCTATGCCCGTGCCGCCTGACCAGCCCCGGATGACCTGGTGCGGCGAGGGCTACCTGTCCGTCCAGCTCTACGACCAGGTCGACATCTGGTCGGTGACCGGGGTGCTGCGGTTGCAGCGCCAGCTGTCGCAGTCCGATATCGCGTCAGCCATCGTCGCGACCGTGCCCGGCTGGACCACGCTGCTGCTGTGGCTGGAGCCCGGAATGGCCGGCCCCGGTGCGGTCGAGACCGCGGTCAGGCAGGCCGTCGCTGACGGATCCGGGGGACACCTTGAGTTCGAGTCCCGGGTGCTGACGCTTCCGACGATCTACGGAGGTCCGGGCGGGCCGGACCTGGATTTCGTGGCTGAGCTCAACGGGCTCTCGGCCGAGCAGGCTGTGCAGCGTATGGAGGCACCACAGTTTGCCGGGATGGTCAGTTTCTCGCCGGGGATGGCCAACTGCATGTGGCTGGACGCCCAGCAGGCGCTCAGTGCCCCCAAGTATGAGAGCCCGCGAACGACGACCCCGCCAGGCACGGTGGGGCTCGGCGGATCGAGCATCAGCCTGTACTCCGTGGCGACTCCCGGCGGGTTCCAGATGGTCGGCCGGATGGCGGTGCCGATCTATCAGCCCCGCCCGACGCTGACTGCCTTCGCCGACAGCCCGACCCTGTTGCGTCCGGGCGACCGGATCGTGCTGCGGGCGACCGGGCCCGACGAGTTTGCTGCGATCCGCGCGGAAGTGGAGCGCGGAAGCTACCGCTACCGCATCGAGCCGGGCCGGTGCCGCGTTGCCGACGGGGAGCTGGCATGGACGTGATCCGGGTGCTGGCCCCGGGCCTGGCCTCCACCCTGCAGGACCAGGGCCGGCGGGCGGGCTTGGAATCTGGCATTCCGCCGGGCGGCGCCGCCGACTACCTCGCCTTCCGGCTGAACGGCCTGATCCTCGGCAATTCCCCCGACTGTGCGGTGATCGAGCAGGTCCTCAAGGGAGGCCGCTACGAAGCCGTGCGTCCCGTCACAGTCGCCATGACCGGCGCGGACATGTCCGCCACGGTCAACGGACAGGAAATTCCGCTGGCGACGCCGGTTGAGCTGCATCCAGGAGACGTGCTGGACACCCGCGTCGCGCGATCGGGCTGCTTCGGCTACATGGGCATCGCCGGTGGCGGGTTCGTCGCGGAGCGAGTCTTCGGCAGCGCGTCAACCTACCTGGACGGGCAGCTAGGCGGCCTGGCCGGGCGGACCCTGCGGGCCGGAGACACGCTGGCCCTGGACACTGACCGGAGTCAATCGGGGCGCTCCGCGCGACGGTCGGCCGTGCCCGAGCACGCCTACCTGTGTGTTCCGCCCACGCAGCTGCGCTTCACCCGCGGTCCCCAGCAGGACTATTTCGGCTCGGCTGGCTACGCTGCCTTCGGTCGCCAGCAGTACCGGGTGTCACCCCGCAGCAACCGCGTCGGCTACCGGATCGTCGGCCCCTGCCCGCCCATCTGGCCGGTACCGCGTACCCGGGACACCGGCAACGGCCCGACCGACATCGTGGAGGAGGGCAACCCGATCGGCGGGATCCAGATCGCCGGGGGGCGGGAGATCATTTGTCTGGGCCGCGACTGCGGCACCAGCGGCGCCTACGCCAAGATCGGGTGCCTCATCGGCGTGGATGTCTCCCGTCTCGCCCAGCTCGCGCCGGGCGACCGGTTCCACTTCACTGAGGTGACCGCCGAACAGGCGCGCCGCATCCGTGCCGAGTACCAGGCCATCCTGGCCGGAGTCGAACACGGTCCCGGTCCGGCTGTGCCTCCGGACCCCAGCCGTCAGACAGCCGAAGAACGTGCTCCAGAACGCCTGGGCCAGTAACACCGCAGGGAGGAACCGTCATGCCGTTCATCGAAGTCAAGCTGTTCGACTACCGCCTATCCGAGGGCGTAGCCGAGAAAATCATCGCCGAGCTCACCGACGGCCTCTGCGCCGCCTGTGGTGAAGAGGTCAGGGATCGCACGGAGGTGGTCGTCCAGGGAATCTCCCCGCAGCTGTGGGGGTTTGGCGGCAAGATCATCACCCCGGGCGAAGGCTCATGAGCCGCCGTCCTACGCTGCTCTACAGCGACTTCAATGTCGGCCGGTCAGCGGATGTGCGCGTGGTGGGCGGCGAGGGCGTCCACTTCATCCTCGATGACGGGAGGCGCGTCATCGACGGATCTGATACCGGGGCTGCCCTCGGCCACGCGCATCCCGACATCGTGGCCGCTATCCACGCCGCGGCCAGTGCTCCCACGGTCAACGATGGCTGGTACTACGGCGACCGCGACGACGCCGTCGCCGAACTGGCCGCGGCGGGCTTCGCCGACAATCCGGACCTGATCGGCGCCGTGCGGTTCTGCATGAGCGGCAGCGAAGCCAATGACCTGGCGATGTCGCTGTGCCAGGCGCTCACCGGCCGCCAGGCCCTGGTAACCCGCGAACGGGCCTACCACGGCGGGTCGGGGCTGGCGCGTGAAGTTACGGTGCAGCCGCACTGGCACGGCGGGCTCTCGGCCGCGCACGGAGGCTGCCGGCCGGTACCGCGCGGCAACCCCGTGCGCCAGATTCCCATGCCGCAGGGCGCCCGCATCCTCGGCGGCCGGCCGGACATGCCACCGGGCGAGCTCACCGCCACGGCAGTCGCGGCCCTGCGGGATGCGGCTTGCGTGATCATCGACTACAGCCAGGGCGGGATCTACCACGACGCGGACTACCAGAACGCGGTGGCGGCCGCCGCGGCCGAGACCGGTGCGTTGTGGATCGCCGATGAGGTGGTCACCGGCTTCGGGCGGACCGGCGTGTGGTTCGCCTTCCAGCAGGCCGATGCCCGGCCCGACATTATTACCCTCGGTAAGCCACTGGCTGGCGGGGCTAGCCCGGCGGGTGCCGTCGTGCTGTCCCAGCGGATCGCTGACCAGCTGGATGATCAGCGCTGGCAGACGTTCAGCACTTTCCGCGGTCATCCCATCATGATCGCTGGGCTGCGTGCGCACCTGCGGGTCCAACAGCGGGACGGGCTGGCTCAGCACGCACGGGAACTGGATGGCGTGTTCGCCAAGACACTGACCGAGATCGCTGACCGGCATCCTTCAGTCGCCCGCATCGACGGGAGAGGAACGCACTGGACCATCGAGCTGCAAGGGCCGGACTGGCGCGACTGGTACGCCGACGTTCCTGAGGCTCCGGTGGCCGCCCGCGTGGCCGCCGCCGCCCTCGAAGCCGGCGCGGTGATCGGTACCAGCGGCGAGCAGACATCGCTGTTCCTGGCGCCGCCGCTGATCATCGAGGAGGAAGAGGTGCTTGCGCTGCTGGAGGCGCTCGACGCCGGCCTGGACGTGGCCGACGCTGAGCTGGCCGCCGGCTAAGCGGGGAACATCGGCGGCACCAGATCGCCGGCGGTGAAACTGATCGGCTCGGGGCGGGCGAGCACCCGCACCTCGCCCGCCACCGATCCCAGGACAGGCTCGGTCACCATCAGCCGGGATAGTCGTAGCGTGTTCTGGATCCAGCCGAGCCGGAGCCGGCGGGGCGGGATGCCCAGCGTGCGCACGGCGATCGCGAGCGCTTCCTCATCATCGATGGCCACCAGCGGCAGCCGTACGCCGACCGGTGTGCCGGACGTGATCTCGTTAATGTAGGTCTGCTGCCAGTCGATCTTTTCGGCCAGCCGACTGGTCACGATGTCGGCCATGCCGATTCCGGTGGCATTGCCCGCGGTATGCCTAGTCAGGTCCAGCACGGCCAGACGGTCAACGCTCGTCCGCGCGGTTAGCCGAGGATCATAGAAGCGGCCGGTGATGTTCGGGTCCATGCCGTTCCCGGAGATGTCCTTGCCCATTTCCTGGATCACGAGCACATCCAGTTCGGGCACCGGGAGATAGGGCATCCAGGTCCTCGCCAGGTCCAGCAGCTCCGGTTCCCTGCTCGGCAGCGCCTCGGACGGCACGACCTCAACGATGGCCGCTGCGTCGAGCGCGTCCTCGACGATGGCCACGCAGAACGGGACGTGGAGCACGCGGATTAGCAGCTGCCCGGCCTCGGCAATGGTTTCGGAGAGCCGGCTCAGCCCGACAGCGTGGATCGCCTCAGCCCCGTCCCGGTGGCCCAGGCCGATGGTCAGCATCTTGGCCGGGCCGCTCTCGATCTTGCCGCGAAAGTCCGTGTGCGGCTTGACCCGTGCCACCGGAATGACCAGGTCAGCGGCGGCCGCGAGCTTGTCCGTGGGCACGGTGATCCCCCCGCCCAGGGTGCCGGCCGGGACGGTCGCCATGTCGGCCATGATCGGTGCGCCCATCGCCGCCTCGGTGATGCCGAGAGATTCGAGCACGGCTACCTGGCCTTCGGCGGTGCCGCCGCCATGGCTGCCCATGGCCGGAACGATGAACGGGCTGGCCCCCCGCGACATGAGCCAGCCGATGAGGGACTGGCACACCTCGACGATGCTCGAGATGCCCCGGCTGCCCACCGCGACCGCGACCCGATCCCCCGGCCTGATGCGGTCGCTCATAACCGCCAGCCCGTCCCGGACAGCCTGCGCGGGCGAGGGCATCGCCCGGCTGGTGAAATCCTGCGCGACCGGAGCCCACAGGATGTCACCAGCGGGCCAGGCGGCCAGGCGGGGAGAGGACTTATCGCGCAATCTCATGCCTGAGCCTATCCGCCGACCGCAGCTGGACAACAGACCTGTGACCTGCACTTCCAATGCCAGGTGCGTTACGTGCCATGCCGTTACGTGGCGGCTTCGGGCCAGGCGATCGGCGGCGGTCTTCCCGATCAGTTACGGAACATCTAACCTTTTAGGTAGGGCCTGGGTAACTCCTGGGTCTGCGGGCGGCAGCGAGTTCGCAGCGGATCCGGTGACCGCTTTACCACGGGCAGCCAGAGGACAGGGAGACAGATCCATGTACGACAGACTGCTCGTAGCCATCGACGACTCTGCAGCCACCGAGCGCGTGCTCAAGGCGGCCAGCGGCCTGGCGTCGCTGGCGAACGGCGAGGTATGGGTGCTGCACCTGCGGGAAGCGGAGGTCTTGCCCAAGGCCATGGTGCCAGCGGCCGAGTCGCGGGGCGAGGCCAGCAAGTTTGTCAATGAGGCCGTAGCGGAGCTGGCCAAGGCCGGCGTCAAAGCGCACGGCGAGGTGCGCAGCACGTTCTACGGTCAAGCCGCCAAGGAGATCATCGACGACGCCAGGAGCCATGACGTCGGCGTGATCGTGATGGGCTCCAAAGGCCATGGTGATCTCGCTGGGCTGCTGCTCGGCAGTACGGCACACAAGGTCATTCATCTCGCTGACCGGCCGGTGCTGGTCGTTCGCTGAAGCCGGGCGGCTCCGGCCGTCGCAGCGTAGCTGGAGCTAGCCGTCACCACCTGCCACCAGGTCAACGACCGCTTGCGTCGCCCCTTTGGCTGGCCGGTCGCGGCGCTGGCGTGCGATTCTGGCGGGTACGTGCGCAGGGGAGGTCCAGTGAGCAGCGAGATCAAGACCGTCCTGACCGGCATGTCGTATCTGGAGTGCCCGCGCTGGCACGACGACCGGATCTGGGTCGCGGATTTCTACCAGTACCAGGTCGTGTCAGCGACCGAGGACGGCCAGGATCTGCGAGTGGAAGCCGAGGTGCCGCAGCAGCCGTCGGGTCTGGGGTGGCTGCCCGACGGCCGGCTGCTGGTCGTGTCCATGCGCGACCGCAAGCTGCTGCGTCGCGAGGCAGGCGGCCAGCTGGTCGTGCACGCGGACCTGGCGGATCATGTCGGCGGGCATCCGAACGACATGGTCGTTGACGCGCAGGGCCGAGCTTATGTCGGCAACTTCGGCTTCGACCTGATGGGCGGGGCGGACATCGCGCCGAGCTGGCTGCTGCGCGTCGACCCAGACGGCCGCGTCACGCGGGTGGCCGAGGACCTGTGGTTCGCCAACGGCAGCGTCATCACTGATGACGGCGTGCTGATGGTTGACGAGACTTTCGGCAACCGGGTCAGCGCGTTCGACATCGAGCCCGACGGGAGCCTGGCCAACCGCAGGAACTGGGCGACTTTCGGCGAGCTGCCGGCTGCGCGGGGGCTCAGCGACGCATTGCCGGGCCTGGTCGTCGCCGCGGACGGGTGCGCGCTCGACGCCGAGGGTGCCTTGTGGATCGCTGATGCCCTGCACGGCCGGGTAGTCCGGGTGCTCGAAGGCGGCCAGATCGTGGCGGAGATCATCCCGGGCACCGGCGTGTTCGCCTGCGGCCTCGGCGGAGCGGATGGCCGAACCCTGTTCATCTGCGCGGCGCCGGACTTTGATGAACACGCGCGTGCTGCCGCCCGCGAGGCGCAGCTGCTATCCATCCGCGTCGAGGTCCCGCATGCCGGCCGGCCCTGACAACCTGCCGCCGGCCAAAGCCTCGCCCTGATACCTGCCGGGATGATCAGGGGAGGCCAGGCGATGGCAAGGTGATCATCAGCTCAGGCCCTCAGACCTGTCATTGCGGGATGGCGCGGCCGCTCGGTCATGCATGAAACACGGCCTCTGATTGTTTCAAAGCGCCCTGTACATGATATGGAGGCCAACGTATCCGTATGCCGGATGATGGAACGCCTCGGGCACCGTGGCAAGGATCTGAAAGCCGAAGCAGCGCCACAACCGGATCGCCGGTGCATTGGTTTCGACGACCGCGTTGAACTGCATCGCCCGGTAGCCATCCGCTCGTGCCTGGTCAAGGACATGGCGGCACAGAGCGCGCCCCGCGCCCTCTCCGCGCCGTGCCGGATGCACGACAAAGCCGGCATTGGCCACGTGGGCTCCGGGGCCAGGGTGGATGGGATGAGTGTCTGCGCTCCCGATGACGCTTCCATCGTCATCCACAGCGACAAAGGTGCGCCCCGGAGGCTCTCGCATCCACCCGGCGCGGGCCCGCGCCTCCGTCACTGCGGAATCCCACGTCAGGGTCTCCCCGGCGGTGCCTTCCTCTTTCAAGATCAGCCAGATAGCTGGCCAGTCCTCTGCCGTCGCCTCACGTATCACCATGTGGCCAGCATTGCGCAGCCCGTACGCAGCTCCGCTGGCAGCGTCCGGTCAGGAGCCGGCGTCGTCGGCGTGAGGGCCAGCTCGGCTGAGCGAGCCGGGTTGCGCGCCGAAGAGCGGATGCGAGGTCTCACGCGACCGGGACGAGCCGTCCGGCAGCCTAGCGCGGAGCCTGGTGTGGGAAAGGATCGCAGGGTTAGGTTCAGCGCATGCGCTTCGGGATTATCGACCATAACGACGACACGGGACGGCCGCATGTCCGGCAGGTCACCGAGCGGCTGGAGCTGATCGAGGCTTACGACCGGCTGGGCTTTTACGCCTATCACCTGACTGAGCACCACGGGACGCCGCTGGCCGTCACGCCATCGCCGCACCTGATGCTGGCGGCGGCCGCGCAGCGAACCTCGCGGCTGCGGCTGGGGACGCTCATCACGATCTTGTCGCTGTACCACCCCATGCGAATCATCGAGGAGGCGGTGACGCTGGACCAGCTGTCCGACGGCCGGCTCGACCTAGGCGTGGGCCGAGGCGTCTCGCCTGCCGAACTGGCGTTCTACGGCGTGTCGGGCGAGGAGGAGGCGCAGGGCCGGTTCGACGAGGCCTTCGCGATACTGCGGCAGGGGCTCACGTCGGACCGCGTGACCTTCGACGGGAAGTACTACAAGCTGCTTGACGCGCCGGTTACCTCGCGCCCGGTGCAGCGGCCGCACCCGCCGCTGTGGTACGGCACGCGGACGCCGGCCAAGGCGCAATGGTGCGCGCGGCTCAGCATGCCGATGATGGCGCTGGTCCCGTCGCAGGCCGTCCGGACGCTCACCGACGGCTATAAGGCCGAGTGGGCGTCGCTCGGGCGCTCCCTGGATGACCTGCCGCCGCTGGGCATCTCCCGGAACATGGTGCTCGCGCCGACTAGCGAGCAGGCGATGAAGATCGCCAACCGGGCCTTCGCCCGGTTCAAGGACAGCCTCTGTTACCTCTGGAGGAAATATGACATCCCGATACCGCCGGTCTTCCCGGCCGAGACGTTCGAGGGCATCCACGCGACCGGCCACTTTTACGCCGGCGACCCGGCGGGCGCCCGCGAGTGGGTCGCCCGCCATCGCGACATCGGCGGGATCAACTACATGGCACTGGAAACGTGCTTCGGCGACATGACCAAGCAGGAGGCGCTGCAGTCAGCGGAACTCCTGGCCACCGAGGTGATGCCGCACTTCGCCTGATACCGCGCCCGGGGCGTTACTCGTCAAGGGCTACTTCTCGACGTAAAAGAGGCGCTTATTGACGAATTCGTCGATGCCGAGGGGGCCTAGCTCGCGGCCAAAGCCGGAGCGCTTGGTGCCGCCGAACGGCAGATCCGCGCCCTCGCCTGCCGGGGTGTTTACGTTGGCCATGCCGACCTCCAACTGCTCGGCGACCTTGATGGCCCGCTGCTCGTCGGTCGACCAGACCGCGCCGCCAAGGCCGAAGTCCACCACGTTGGCGAGCTGGACCGCCTCGTCGTCCGTGCTGACCTTGTAGACAACGGCGACCGGGCCGAACAGCTCCTCGCGGTAGGCCCGCATGTCCGGGGTCACGCCGGTGAGCACGGCCGGGGCGAAGTAAGCGCCCTTACCGTCGTCGAGCGTGCCGCCGACGTGCAGCGTGGCGCCCTTCGACACCGCGTCCTGCACCTGGGCGAGGAGGTTCTCCGCTGCCTTACGGGAGACCATCGGGCTGTAGGAGCGCGGGGAGTCATCGCCCGGCTGGCGCGGTGACATCGCGGTGGCACGCTTGATCAGGGCGGCCACGAAGTCGTCGTAGATGTCATCCATGATGATCATCCGCTTGTTGGAGTTGCAGGCCTGGCCGACGTTCTCCATCCGGGTGACCCAGGCCGTCTTAGCTGCGTCCTCGACGTCGTCGGTGTCGAGGATGATGTACGGGTCGGAGCCGCCAAGCTCAAGGACAACCTTCTTCAGGTTGCGGCCGGCCGTCTCGGCGACTACGGTGCCGGCCCGCTCGGAGCCGGTCAGCGATACGCCGCGCAGCCGCGGGTCGGCGATCATCGCGGCGACCTGCTCGTGGGTCGCGAAGAGGTTGACGTACACGCCGTCCGGCACGCCCGCGTCCTTCATGATCTGCGCGATCGCGAGGGCCGAGGTAGGGCAGTTTTCTGCGTGCTTGAGTATGACGGTGTTGCCGACGATCAGGTTGGGCGCGGCGAACCTGGCCACCTGGTAATACGGGTAGTTCCACGGCATCACGCCGAGTACCGGGCCGACGGCCCGGTACTCGACGCGCGCGCTGTCATGGCCGGGCAGCGGCTTGTCGGCGATGAGGCCGGGGCCGTTGTCGGCGTAGTAGCTGAAGATGTCGGTGCAGAACTCGGCCTCGCCGACGGCCTGCGCGGGCCGCTTGCCCATCTCCTTGGTGATCAGCGCGGCCAGGTCGGCGGCGCGCTCGGTGAACAGCTCGGCGATCCGCTTCATGGCCGCGGCGCGCTCGGCGACCGGGCGCAGTCTCCATGCCGCGAACGCCTCGGTCGCGGCGGCGAGCGCCTCCGCTACCTCTGTGTCCGTGGCGAAGGGGAACGTCTCGGTCACCTCGCCGGTCGCCGGGTCGGTTACCTGATAAGGCGGCGTCTGCGTCATGCCTGCTCCCGATGTCACTACGCTAAGGCTCCAGTGAGACAACGCTACGGGAGCACGGTACTCAGCCCAAGCCCCCGCCCCCGGGCCGGGACCAGGCCTGTTGGTCCAGATGATCATGAACGGTATGCGCGGCGGTCTCCCGCGGTGCCTGCGGGCTACGCCAGTGTGGCGAGGTAGTCCTCGAGCCGGTCCCAGGCCACCTGGCCGCCCTCGTCCGCGTGCACTCCATCTGCCGCGGCCCAGATCATCGAGTCGCGCGTCGCCTGGTCCCGGAAGGCAAGGCGGTCGGTCATCGTCGTGACGCCATCCTCCTCGTGCAGTTCCACCGTCTCGACGGCGCCGGCATCTGGCCTTCCATCGAACACCCAGGTCCCCACCAGCCGTGCGGGCCGCTCGATCTCCAGGTAGGTGCCGCGGAAGGAGCAGGTCGCGGCGTCACCGTCCATCACGAAGCCCACGAAGTGGTACTCCCCGCCCACCCGAAAGTCGATCTCACAGACCTCGAGTTCCTTGGCCCCGAACCACACGCGCACGTGCTCCGGCTTGGTCAGCGCGTCGAAGACGAGCCCGGCGGGTGCATCGAACTGCCGGGTGACCAGGACTTCACGGTCGCTCGGAAACTCGACCGTCGCCGAGCCGTGTCGCGTGCCCTTCATCGCGCTCTTCCCTTCCTTGCAGGTCATGGAGGTAGTCATCCAGCCGGTCCAGCCGGTCATTCATCGCCTGCTCGTACTTGGCCAGCCACTCGTGCAACGGCCGGAGGCGCGCGGGTTCCAGGCGGTACAGCCGGCGGCGCCCGTCCGCCCGGCACCTGACGAGTCCGACCTCGCTGAGCACCCGCAGGTGCTTTGACACCTGAGGCTGGGACATCGACAGGTCGTCCACGATCGCCCCGACCGGCTTCTCGCCTGTGATCAGAGCGTCCAGGATCTCGCGACGGTGCACATCGGCCACTGCATTGAAGACATCCGACGTCGTTGAGGCTCTGGCCACACTTCATTATATTCCGGTATCGACATGTGTCGAGCACTTCGACGTGTCTGCTCGGCCGGCTGACGCGGGAAGCCGGGCGGGGCGCCGGCCACGGGCAGATCGCGCGAAAGGCCGAAAGGTGACGAGGTCCCCGGCCGCCCGCCGGATGGACAACCTCATGTCCGGCCCTGGGTTGCTTACAATTGTCAGCTGCCTTGCTAGCACCCAGTCCGGCCGGACTGAACTGACGACGGAGCCGATCGCAACGATGATGGGTAATGCCAGCACCCCCGGAGCCACGGGGACGGCCTTGCTGACGCTGTGGAAGGTCGGCCGTGTCGAGCTGCCAAGGATCACCAAGGTCTACCGGGACGCGCTGGCCGGCCTGGACGGCGCCGAGAACGCCGATGTGGCCGGACCCGGCGGGGTCTTCGCGCTCTGGGCGGAGGCGCGCGGCGAGTTCCGGCGTGTCCTCGTCCTGTCTGCGGGCCGCACCGAGGCCGCGGGCGACGCGGTATGCCGGGCGATCATGGAGTGCACCGGCGCCGATGCCGATGGCAGGCAGTCCAGTGCCGTGGCCGGCCAGGAGCTCTGGCGGAAGATCAATGATCCCCGGGAGGTCGATCCCGAGGATCCCGAACAGAACCCGCCGCCGGCGGCGCCGCCACGCGGAACCGCTCAGGGCGATCCGCACGCACGAGACGCCGGCGCCGGGGCTACCGCGGCGACCGCTGCGACGCCGGGCTGGCTGGCCGACCTGACCGCGAAGGCCGAAGCGGTCAAGCGCGTGGCGATCGCGAAGAAGAAGGACGATGCGAGAGCGTTCGGCGACTGGATCGATGCCCAGTTCCGTGCCTACAGCGACAAGGTCAGTGCGGCGTATGGCGAGTGGGCTGAGGCCTACGAGCAGTGGAAGAAGCAGCGGCCCAGGCATGGCGCCGACGGTCCGCGCCGGCCGGACCAGCCGCTTCAGCTCGATCGGATACCCACGTCCGAGCTGAAGGCCGCCTATGACAAGGAGGTCGAGGGTTCCTACGAATGGATCGTTCCGGCGTTCCAGGAATGGGCCGCCTCAGATCCTGATGTCCTCGCCGGGCACGTAGCCGCCATCCGCGGCGTGGAGGGCCGGCTCGGCGACGGCGAGACGCTCCGGCTCGCGACCAGCGCGCAGATCAATCTCGCATCGCAGTGGGACGGCGCACACTGCACGAACCTGCGGAACTTCCTCGGCACGCTGCTCGTCGTGTCGGGCAACCAGCGGGCGGTCGCGCGGACGCTGCGCGAACTGCTGGAGGCCGAGCAGGCCCTGTACCGGCAGGCGCAGGGCAACATGCTGCAGCTCGCTGACAATGTCCGGCTTGCGATCGAGACCAGCGGCGAGGGCAAGCCCGAGCACCGGACCCATCTGACGATCCTCAGTGCGGTGGCCTGGATTGCCGGTGCCGCCCTGGCGATACCGTCCGGTGGCGCGTCGCTCTATGCCGGCGTGGTGACCCTCAACGCGATCGCCGCGGTGTCCGGCGCCGCCGCGAGCCTGCTGCCGGCCGGAAGTGCGAAATCGCTCAGCGCGGACACCGTGGACGGCGTGCTGGAGAAGATGTCTGAGGTGATGGCGCAGGCGCGGTCCGATCTCGCCGAGCGGGAGAAGGACATCACCTCAGCGCTGCAGCACAACCTTGAAGCGCTCGCGGGCTTGCGGCGTCAGGCCGAGGATGCCAAGGTCAACAGCCCGGTCGTGCCAGCCCAGCCGACGATTGCCGGTGCCGCGCCCGGCGACATCGGCAGCCGCCTGCACCCGAGGTAGGCCGCCGGCGGCGGTAGTTACTCCTCGCCGATGTCGGCCAGGCTCTGGCGCATTTCGGTGATCAGCGGATCGCCATCGGGCAAGACGCGCTCCAGGCGGTCGACCGTGTCACGCAGCAGCGCGCGGGCGTCGCCGTAGCGCCCCAGCCGGCTGTACACCTGGGCCAGCCCCGCGCGGCTGCGCAGCGTTTCCGGGTGACGGGGACCGAGCACCCGCTCGAACCCGGACCAGGCCTGCTCGCTGGCCAGCTCCGCGGCCGCCGTCTTGCCCGTCTTCTGGTAGGCGGCGCCGAGGTTGTTCAGCGCCCTAAGCGTGTCCAGGTGATCGGGCCCAAGGACGCGCTCCCGGTCGGCCACCACCCGCTTGTGAGCCGCGACTGCCTCTTTTGCCTGGCCGCTGGCCAGGTAGGCGTCGGCCAGGCCCTGACGCGTCGTCATCGTCTGCGGGTGCCGGGCGCCCTGGACGCGCTCCCGGTCGGCCAGCGTGCGCCGGTAGAGGGTGATGGCGTCGGAGTACTGGCCCGCAGCCAGGTAGGCGGCGGCGAGCTCGTCCCGCGCGCCGAGCGTGTCGGCATGCCCGGGCCCGCAGACCTGCTCGAATTGGGAAACCGCGCGTTCAAGGACGGACATCGCCGCCGGGAGCTGGAGCGCCGCCACGTAGGCGTGGCCCAGGCAGCGCCGCGCTTCGATCACGTCACGGTGACCCGGCCCGAGCTTGTGGGCCAGGCCGTCGAGTACCCACTGGAACCACGGGATGGCGTCGTCCGGGCGCCCGGCTGCGAGGTAGGCGTCGGCCAGCCGCTGGCCGGCCAGCATCGTGTCCGGGTGCTCGCCGCCGAGCAGGCGGCCGCCGGTCGTGGCGAGGTCCTGCCAGTGGTCGACCGCGGGTCCGGTCAGGCCGGCGCGGTCCAGGCTGTCCCCCGCCCGCACCAGCAGGGGATGGCAGCCGCCGTCCCACAGCAGGTTTCCGGTGATCCGCCGGAGCGTTGCCGCGCAGGATCGCAGGCCGGAAGCGGGCCAGCCGGGCGGCTCCCGTTCCGGCCAGGCCTGGAGCAGCGCGTCCGCGGCCGACCTCGCCGCCTGGTCCGGCATGCCCTCGGGCATCGCGGCCCGCAGCGCCGCCTGCAGCACCGGGCTGATCCGGACCGCCGGCGGTGCCATCACCGGTTCGACGGTCAGCAGGCCAGCCTGTTCCAGCGCCGCCAGCGCCGTGCGGGCGCGCTCGCCGCTGGCCGGGACGCCGCCGCCGCCCGCGAGGAAATCGCCTGCCGCAGGCGCGGCGAAGACCGTCTGCGGAATGCCGTGCCCGTCCAGCAGCGCGGCCAGGGCCAGCAGCAACGAGGCCGATCCGCCCGGCGCCAGCTGGTCCGCCCGTTCGAACGAGAACGTCCACGTCACCGAGGCCGCCGGCGGCTGTGCGCTGGAGGACTTCGCCAGATGCTCCCGCCTGCGCACGAAATGGGCCCGGTACTCGCGGCACGAGAGCGGGGAGCTGGCGATCACCGCGCTGGCCTGGGCCAGCGCGACCGGCTCCAGATCCAGGTCCTGAGCCAGTTCGATCGCACCGTGCCGCTTGTCCGGGTCGGCTGACACGCGTTCGCTCAGATAGCTGGTTGCCTCACGCAGGCTGAACGGCCCGACCCGCACGACCCGCACGCCGCCGGGGACGGCCGCGGGGTCAGCCGAGGTCACCAGCACCCGGCCGGCGGGGCCGGCCGGCCACAGGCCATCCAGGTTT
>Ga0335077_10003948_pt1 | contig 18030 bp, 11 predicted proteins | sample Lox_Sample_31_FD_207151 | JGI IMG/M metagenome (GOLD analysis project Ga0335077, IMG submission 207151) | Soil microbial communities from Loxahatchee National Wildlife Refuge, Florida, United States - Lox_Sample_3.1 | ecosystem: Environmental > Terrestrial > Soil > Wetlands | place: USA... | reverse complement strand
GACGCTCCACCTCGCGCCATCCCCCCAATTCTCACCAGCCCGCGCTCTCTCGTGTCGGAAGAAATATACGCATACGCGGAATCGTCACTCAGCGTAACAGGATTCCATTCAATCGCCGCCGTTTCGCTGGAGGTCAGTTCCTGGGGCGGCCCTCCGTGCAGTTCCACGCGCCAGATGTGCCGCCGGTCCACGTCCGCGCAATTCGAATTGAATAGAATCGTCTTCTTATCCGGTGAGAACGACCACTGTTCCACTTCGCAAATTCCCGGCGTCAGCAACTTCGCCGCCCCACCATCAGCGGGCAGTGAATACAAGTGCTGCCAGCCATCCGCTTCGCTCGCGAATACGATGCGATTCCCCGCGGCCCAATTGAGGACGCCGCCACCCGTCTCTCCCGCCATGTACGGATAGGAATCCTGGAGCGCGGTGCCGCTGTGCCAGATTTCCTTCGCCGTCAGCGTCTCTGCATCGCCCACCCAAATGGCCCACGGATGCGGCCGGTCCGGTTGAACGAAGTATCCTTCGGGCGTATCGCGCGGCACTGCCGGTTGTTTTGTGTAAGCAACGAGCTTGCCATCTGGCGACCACACCGGATCGGAATCCGAATCCACACTCGGGGCAAAAAACTTCACCGTCGCTGCCGCCGCATCGTAAACCCCGACAAAGCTGTGATCATCCCGCGAAGACGCAAACAGCAGCCGTGTCCCATCCGGGGACCACTCTGCGGGAGAGTTTTTCCCTCGCACCACGATCTGCTTAGGCTTTACTTCCGTTTTCACTGACGATAGCCACATCTGCCCGCCGCGCTGGTACGCAATCCACCCTTGGGCTGAAATCACCAGCGAATTTCCCGCGTCGATCTTCCTCGGCGCGCCGCCGTGGAACGAAACAACCCACACATCCTGCTCCGCCCCCTCGGGATTGCTGGTGGGATTCGCGTAGTCTCCCGCCGCGTCTTTCCCTTCTCCCCGTACGAACACGACGGCTTCGCCATCTGCCGTGAAATGGAGGTCCGACAATTCACCGCCATCATCCGCCGTGTAACTCGTCAGTTGGCGCGCCGCGAAAGCCGGACCTTCCGCCCCATAGATATTCCGCCGGCCTTCCTGGTTCACCGTCCACGCCATACGGTTGGCGGATTTCGCGGCTACCAGATTAGAGACGAAAGGCGCCCCCAGTACCTGCTGAAGGGTGAAGGGCTCCTGCCCGTGAGAATTCCCCGCGCACAAAGCCGCCAATATCAACGATGCCGCACACCAGCGGATTCGATTCATGGATCTCCTTTCGAATTAGACGAACGAAACTCTGAATCAGCGGGGCTTCGCGGCGGCTGCGCTCAACGATTCCACCACCAAGGTCGGCGCTTCCAGTGGGCCAGTCAATCGCAGCTCGCGTGCTGCCGGTGCCACCTTGCTTCCGTGTTTGGTCCACATCGGAGAAAACGTCAGGTCGCCCGTCATGTCGAATCCGATATTTCCGCTCAGACGCGTCGTTGCTCCGAGGCCCAGCAGTTCCACGTCCGCGAACCGGATCCTGCGTTCCCCAATCTCGAATTGCCCTTCGCCCGCGATCCATCGCGACGTGCCCGCGCGCAAATTGCCGGCCTGCGCGCTGGCCTCCACGTCCCACCCCCGCAATTCCACTTTATTCAGTTTCAGCGTGCCTTCGCCCGCCAACTGCTTCAACAATTCCTCGCGCCCGATCCCGCCGGTCGTCAAATGAACGCGGCCGGACGCCGAGCCGCTCCAGCGTTCCGCCCACTTCGTGGCCCACGGCAATTGCGCCGGGCTGACTCGCTCGAATCCGGTATCCAACTCGTAGCGCGGCACCGGCGAAAACTGCGCCCGCATCTCACCGCGAATATTTCCGCCGGCCCATTGCGCCTCGACGTCGCGGGCCTGCAATTCCAGGTTCTGTAGCGCCAGCGTCGCCCGTGCCTGCGCGAATTTCACTTTCTCGAACGAAATCGTATCGGCGGTAAGCTCTCCTTCCGCCGACAGGCGCCGCAGCAATTCGCTGGCGTGCACGGTATTCGCATTGTCGTTTCCACCCAGCAGCGAGGGCATTAGCCGCTGTAGCCAGTTCGGCCGCGCGCGTGGCCCGAACCAGCGGTCCAGGTCGGCCGCATCCAGGCGATCCGCGTGCAATTGAAACCGCCACTGGCGTTGGTCACTGGCGTCTGCTTGCGAAATGCTGCCCGACCAGTTCGCGCCAAATGCTTCGATCTTCCCGATCGTCGCCCCGCGCTGATGTTCTTTCCATTCCACGCGAGTCTGTTCGATCTTCAGTGGCTCGTTTAGCCCGGCAACCTGCAACCGGGCTTTTGACAATTCCAGCAAGCCAGCACGGTGCGGCTCTTTCGGATTATTGCCCCAGGCCCAGGCGGCACTGCCCGCTAATCCTCCCGAATATTCCCAACCCCGATTCAGCACGTGCCCGAAGGCGCTGGCCATAAGAAAAATCCGCGAGGCGTCCGCGAAGTGAGCGTTCAAGCGCAATTTGCCTTGATGGAACACAGAATCGTGATTCAACGCCGCACCAAGGAAATCCTCGGAAACCGGCGCAGGGGCACGCGTTTTCGCGTTGTTCTTTTCATCCGCCAGCGTCTCCGCAGCCAACCGGACCTGCAAATCCTCCAACTTGAATTTTCCATCGCGTACCGAAGCATGGAAAGGCTCAATCCGCGAAACCGCCAGTGCCGGAATCGCCAGCGTCCCAGCCTTGCCTTCGAGCACTCCTTGTTCCCAGCGCAACGGCCAGCCACTCGCCGACAGATTTCCGGTCAGGAAATCGTGCACCGCCACTTCGTCCGCCACTCCCGGGGTAAATGCGCGATACCACGCCAGCAAGTCTTCCACCTGGATCGCCATGCTGCGAAACTGGGCGTGCCAGCCTCCCGGACTGATGGTCAGCACCTCAGCCGCCCCGTTCAGATTCGAATGCGGCAGTTCGACGCGCACTTCCTGCGCGCGCACTGCTCCGCTCACCACGTTCCAGTAGCCCTGCACATTGAAATTGAAGCTGGGATTGTCGCTGCGTTCGGTCAGGTCCCAGCGGTGGATCTGCTTGGCCCGCGCCATCATCAGGAAATGCCATTCTCCCGGACGCCCGTCCGTGTCCGGCGACGCCACGCCAATACTGGCATGGCCATCGAGCGCAAAATCACCACGCACTCCGGAATCATTTCCTGTCATCAGGCGGAACATATCGGCGATCGACACCTTGTCCCAGTGCAGGCGGATTTGCGCGGGCTGCAGGCGCGCCGTGGTCCCGGCCACATCCCCATCCACGCGCAGCGTTCCCGTCGACTGTAACGGCACGCCGCTGCGCCATGGCGTTGCTTCCAGGCTCAAGCGCCAGCGGCCCGCCGACACTTGCTCGACGTTCCCGGAAACCTCGGTGAACGCAAACGGCTTTTTCTCGTCGCCAAATTTGAAATTGATTCTGCCGTCGTCGAATTCCAACTTCTGCAGCAGATGCGTTGCCTGCGCCGGCGCTGGCACGGTTGCGACTGCTGCCTTGGAAGCTCCCTCTTCGCCGGCCGGTTTCCCGCGTGCCGGGGGCAACCAGCCTTCCAGATTCCATCGCCCTTGCGCGTTGCGCACCAGAATCAGACTCGGCCGGGTCAGTGACATGGTTCCGAATTCGAAATGACCGCGCAGCAGACCTGTCCACCTAAGGCTTGCCGTCATGCGCTCCGTACGCAGGAAATATTCATGGCCAAACGCCGGCTCTTCGCCGATGGTCACGCCTTCCAGCGCTAATTCCGGAAACGGAAAAATCGAAAACGAAAATCGTCCCACTTCCACCGGCCGTCCGAACGCTGCCTCCAATCGCGCCGTCAGGTATGCGCGCATCCGGTGTGTCCGCACCAGCAGGCTCACGCCGGCCTGCACAGCCACCAGCGCCGCAATCGCGAACACCGCCATGGCACTATATTTTCGAGCGCGACTCATTGGATTCGTAATGGCGCGGCCTCAGCGTGGCGGCGTAGCGCCGTGGCTTCAGCCCGGCATGCAGGCCTCTCCCTAACTGTGATGAAGAGTGTAGTACGCCGCCGCCCGCAATTAAATCAGTGCACGGTATGGAGCATCCGGCTCCAGCGCGTCCTGGCCGGGAGATGCATTAGGGTATCAAAAATTCCGATCAGCCTTTGGCCAAAGGTGTTGTCGCTGTAATCGTTGCTGCTGGCGTCGATCGACCAATAAATGAGGAACGGCCGCCCCATGATGGCGTCGTGATCCACGAATCCCCAGTAGCGGCTATCCAGGCTGTGATCGCGATTGTCTCCCATGGCGAAATATCTTCCTTCGGGCACCACCAACTCGTCTCCCTGAATGTACTTGCGGATCTCGTGCGCCCATTCGGGCTGCACCAGCGACAAGTACATCTGGTTCCCCACGGGCGGAAAGGTGTAGTTGAGGGGATCGTAGCCGGAGGCCGCATCGTGCACCACGTACGGTTCGTCCAGGGCCTTGCCGTTCACGTACACCTGCTGGTCCACGATCTTTAAATGGTCGCCCGGCAAACCGATCACGCGCTTCACAAAGTGCGGATGATCCTGATAGGGAAACTTGAAGACAATGATGTCGCCGCGTTGCAGCGCCCTGTAGGGTAACAGCTTGTCGTACCAGGCCCCGCGTCCACCAAAAATGAACTTGTTCACCAGCAGGTGATCGCCCACCAGCAGCGTCCGCTCCATCGATTGCGAGGGAATCTTGAAGGCCTGCACCACAAAGCTCGTGCCAAACAGCGCCAGGATCACCGTAACGAGCAGCGATTCGAGATACTCGGAGAACGTGGTCTGCCCCGCGCGCGCGTGCTCCTCTCCCTCAACCTCCGTGGGCGCGGCGACGGCTTCCATGTTCTGCGGCTCCAGCGATGTCACGGGTCCCGGCGCGGGCGTCTCATCCTGCATTCGGTCCGACCTCTTCCTTCTCTTTGGCTTTCGGGTCGTGCAGCTGCAATTTCTCCAGGGCGCTTCGGGCCGCTTTCTGCTCCGCTTCCTTCTTGGTGCTTCCTTCGGCGCTGGACATCCTTTCGCCGCGCACCCACACCTCCACCAGGAAGGTCTTCTGATGGTCCGGGCCGCTTTCGCCGGCCAGTCGATATTCAGCCAGTTGTCCGCCCTTGCCCTGCAGGAATTCCTGCAAAGCGCTCTTGCGGTCAGACTCCGCCATGCGATCGCCGTTCTCGCGCGCCTGCAAAAATACCGTGTTCGTCAGCAGTACCCGCGCCGGATCCAGCCCGCCGTCGAGATACATCGCCGCCACCACCGCTTCGAATGCGTCCGCCAGCAGCGCCGGCTTCTCCCGCCCACCGGTTTTCTCTTCACCCCGACCTAAGCGCAAGTGCGTGCCCAGGTCCAGATTCCGCGCCGCATTTTCCAGCGAATGGGCGTTGACGATGCGCGCGCGGCTCTTCGACAGCTGCCCTTCCGTCCATTCCGGAAAATTCTTCAGCAGAAATTCGCTGGTCAAGAGTTCCAGCACGGCATCTCCCAGAAATTCCAGCCGCTCATTGTCCTGCACTTCGGAACCCGCAAACGCGATGTCTTCTCCGCGCGCCGCGCGCAGTTCGGGCACGGCGGAACTGTGAGTCAAGGCCCGGTCCAGCAGGTTCGGGTCGCGAAACACGTAACCCAGCTTTTCCATCAATCGTTCATCGTCATCGCGGGTCATTGCCTTCGCTCCTGCCGTGCCGCGGCACAGTCAGTTTATTTCGGCGCGCTCAGCTGTGTTGCCGCAAGCTTCTTGGCTTCCTCCGCTCCCTGCGAGCAGGTGGCCTGCATTCCGCTGGGAATCGCCGCGCATTTCGTGTAAGCCGCTACGGCATCGTCAAAGTGGGCGGCCTTCTGGTTGCAATATCCCAGCAGGTAGTAGTTCACCGGGTCCGGCTCTGGATCGATGCGCACGGCCTTCTCAAAATTCGGAATCGCGTCGGCATACTTGCCGCGCCGAAAATCCACAGTCCCCAGGCCGCTGTACGCCATCGCCGCCGTCTGGTCCTTGGCGTTCTGGAAGACCTGGTCCGATATACCCTCGGGCTTCACAATCGTCGGCAGTAGTTCCAGCGCCTTCTGGCAATATTCTTCCGCTTTCGCCAGGCGCTTGGCCGGGTCTGGTGTATTGGCATTCATCGCCCGCGGCAGCGTTGCGCCCACGACGGCCAGAGTTTGCGGGTCGCTGGGATACAGCGCCAGTTGCTTATCCGCCGCGGCTTCCATTTTGTCCGTCTCGCCCTTGCTGCGGAAATACTGCACTTGCCAGGCATAAAACTCCGGCCGGTAGCGGCTGTGCGGGTATTTCGCCAGGAAGTCCTCTGCGGCTTGCTCCTTCTTGGCTAGGTCGTCGTTCTTCATTTCGCGGAAGGCCTTGAGCGCCGCGTCTTCCTCGGCGTTCACGGGAGGCGCCGCGGGCTCCAAGGTCAACGGTGCGGCTTGCGGAGCGGCTGGTTTGTCCGATGCCGGTGCGCCGGGTGCGGGCTGCTGCGGTTGTTGCTGCTGCGGACTGGGCGTCTGTGCCAAAATCCCGGCCGCGCTCGCCAATAATATCGCGATGATGAAACCCGCCCGTGCTAACTGACCCATTCCTCGCATCATTTACTTCTCCTTATCCTCGTCCTCAGGGCCGCTCGGACCCTTTTCTCAACGCCAGATCGCCTAAGCCTTTTTGTGCGGCTTGCTGAGCTTGTGCCGGCGCTCCCTGAACATCGATGGCGGCCTGATACTCGTTCCTGGCCTGATCCAGCTGTCCGTCGTCCTCGTAGATTCGTGCCAGATACACATGCGACCACGCCAGAACCATCGGATCGTTCTTGGCGGCGTGTTCTCCGGTGGTTAATCTGCCGAAAATCTGTTTTGCGCGGTCCGCATCGTGGTCCATCAACGCCACCAGCCCCAGGCCCCACCAGGCTCGCGGCTGATTCGGATACTTCACCAGCACCGACTGGAACGCCGCTTCCGCGCCTCGCGGATCCTTGGCCGCAATTTCCTTCTCGCCTTGAGTTAGCGCCGCGATTAAGTCTTCCTCGCCGGGGATAGTGGTCACAGCGCGGGCTCGTCGCTTCGCCAGGTCTTCCTTGGTCAATTCCTTCGCTTCGGTGCTGGCCTGGGGCGGCTCAAAGTGGATAGCAGCCACGCGCGCCTGTTCCGTCTTCAAATCAATGGCGCGCACCAGGTCCGGGAAGTACTGCGTGAACGTGGGCTCAGACTGCTCGTATCCCGCCAGTCCCTGAAAGACCGGCCGCACCAGCACCAATCCGTCCACATCCGCGTTCTGCAGCTTGGCCTCACGCTCGCCAGGCGACATCTTTTCCAGTTTGATCTCCACCGCGCGCACCGTGCACTCCGCAAACCACGCTGGAAAATCGCCCCTCAAGCCCTCCGGCAACGCCGGCGCCTTGCTGGCCAATTCGAATAGCGGACGCTTCACCGCGATCACGTGCGGATACATCATCGGCACCTGATCCAGCAGAAAATGGAGATACGCGTGGCGCACCACATCGAGCGGAATCTCGTCGCTGCCGCTTAAGACAATCGAGTAGCGGTCGCCGAAACTGCGTACGTTCGTGATCCGCCCGACCAGCGGCTCCACGATAATCGTGAACGTCCGCGGCTTCGTCGGATCGACCACTTCTCTCAAATAGGTGGAGGCCACAAACAGGACATTGGAGACCGGGTCGTGCAGCCTCTCGATTTCCTTGTCGTAGAGCGGCTGCACTTGCCGCCAAAGGGTGTGGATTTTCTGCTCCGTGAAGTAGTTGGCGAGCAGGTCGGAGAAACCTTCGAGGTCCAGCACTTCCGGCGGAAGCTGGTCGCGCCGCAATACCGGCTGGAACTTTGGCGCGGGCCCCGCTACCAGCGCAAACCACACGTAGCGCGACAGCATCGATGCTGGGTCGCGGAACTGATGTTCCTTGTAAAACTCCCGGATCGCATCCACCGCCGGCCCCTTTTGCGCCAACAGTTGTTTGCGTGTCTGCGTCCGGAACGAACTCCAGTTGTCGGCGCTGACATTGCTCTCGTAGCCAGACGCATACAAAGCGCACATTGTCGCGAACATCGCCTCGTTCGTGTCGATGGCTGCCGAGGTCGCCGGTGCCGCCGATCTCTGCCGCGGCGCGGGGACCGTGCTGGTCTGCGCGCGCGCGATTGGCCCGCACGCCATCAGCATCAGCAACACCACACTTAGGGCTTTGTAAGTTTCACGAACCATCGGTTTCTTGTCGGGCGAACTGGCGGGATGCGCCGCACAGCTCTGCGAGGCAGGCTCATGAGGCTTGGATGGCTGTATCGGACGCGGATACAACCATACAGGAATCACGCTGCCGCGGCCCTCAGCCAATGTACCGCCGCCCCTAGCGCGAGTCAAGGAAGGCCGCGAGCTCGTCCGTCGTTGCCGGCCAGTCAATCCCATTCATAAGGGATGATGCCAGCCGCTTAGCCGTTGTCCGCCGCCTCGGCCAGTCGTCAATTCAGGGGTGAATTCGGCCCACCTTGCCTCCGCCGCCGCTATTTGTTACCAATTAAGCTGCCGCTCAGCTAAGGAATGTCGATCATGAACCGTTTGGGGAAGTTTCCGCCCATTTCCTTTTTCCTGTTTGTTCTAATCCCGATGGTTTCTCCCGGAATCCTCTCCGCTCAGTACAATCCCGGCACTCCTTCCGCTCCCGCCGGCGTGGAAGCCGCCCAGCAGTCCACGGCGGCGCCGACTCCCTCCGCCGCGCAGCCCAAGCAACTGTCTTCCAAATCCATCACGCTCGAAGGCAAGAACATCTGGAGCGATACGGGCATCGCACTCGAGCCGGGCCAGCGCGCGGTCATTCATGCGCAAGGCAAATTGCGCTATACCGATGCCAAAGCCGACAACGGCCCTGAAGGCTTGACGCGCAACTTCAAAGATCTGATTCGCATCCTGCCGTTCAATGAGGCCGGGCGGGGCGCGGTCATCGGCCGCATCGGCGACGCGGATGTCGCGCAACCGTTCCTCATCGGCGGGGAAAAAGAAGTCGTGGCTCCCGTCTCCGGTAAACTTGCGGTTGGCATCAACCAGGCCAGCAGTGATACAGGCGACGGCTCTTACTCCGTAACAATTGAAGTGTTCGCGCCCGACAAGCCATTTACCGCCGAAGTCGCCAAGGTCGTGCCGTTTTTTCCGGGTATCGATAATTCCCTGTTCGCCAAAATTCCCCGCCGCATCAGCGATAAAGACGGCAACCCCGGCGACATGGTCAACTTTCTGATTCTGGGCGATGAAGAGCAGATGAAAAAAGCGTTCACCATGGCGGGCTGGGTGCATGTCGATGCGGACGTCAAAGCCACCATCCTTGCCGGCGCGCTTGCCAGCTTCTCTAAAGAGTCCTACCTGACCATGCCCATGAGCATTCTTTATCTCTTCGGCCGTCCGCAGGATTATGGCTGGGCTCATGCCGAGCCGATCAGCGTGGTCGCCTCGCGCAATCACCTGCGCATCTGGAAGGCGCCGTTCACCGTGAACGGCCAGATGCTCTGGGTGGGCGCCGCCACGCACGATATCGGTTTCGAAAAGGACCAGCGCAACAACAGCATCACTCATAAGATCGACCCGGACATCGATCTGGAGCGCGATTACGTTCAGAAAACTCTCAGCAGCACTGGCATGGTCGCGGAAGTCACTCTTTTCACTCCCAACAATCCCTTGAAGGAAGCCAAGACCGCGACCGGCGGCTCGTTTCATTCGAACGGTCAGGTGCTGGTCCTCAAACTCGCCAAGGGTGACAAAACCTCCACCGCATCCACGCACTGAGTCGAAGCATCGACTTCAGGCTGTGCCGTGCCCGGGCGCTGATACGCCCAACGCCGGTTCTCAAAACGTCTCCGCACTTCCAACTCGATTCACTGGTCATCGTGAGGAACGCGAAGTTCGCGACGAAAGATCTCAATCAATCCGCTGGCTCGATTTAGACGATCCCGTCGACTTCACCGCCACCAGCGTCTTGCGATCTACCAGCGCTGTTTTCCCGTAATGCTCGCCTTCGAGAATGCGCACTTCGTACCAGCCTGTCGCCGAATCCTTCGCCAGCATGCGGACTGTCTTCCCCGCCTCCAGCAGCAGCAAGCGGTGCTGCGTGATCATCATCGAAATTCCCACGTCGTCGCTCAGGCTTGCCAGCTTCCGCCATTCCCCAAAAGCTTTCCCCTCCACCGGCGCCAGCACGCACTCCGTGCCAGACTCGGCAACCAGCGCAAACACTTTCCCCTCGAGGCCTCCGGCTGTTTCGAGTTTCAACACTTGCGGCGTCTCGCTCGTTTCCACTTCCGCCAAAAAGCGGTAACCTCGCCGCGGCAGAGTTTCAATGTATTTCGATTTCGTCGCGCGGTCCCCGAGTGCCTGCCGTAATTTTTTTATCGCGGTGTTGAGGCTGTGCTCAAAATCGACGAAGGTGTCCGCGGACCAAATTCTTTCGCGCAGTTCGTCGCGCGTCACCACGTCGCCGGGTCGCTCCAGCAGCGCCAGCAGCACTTGCATGGGCTGGTGTTGGACCTTGATTTTCTTGCCGCGCCGGTAAAGCTCCGCGGCGCGCACGTCGGCAACAAACCCGCCGAATTTTCTTGTTTTGACTGCGTTCCCCGAAGCGGTCATGGCCCCTGACTTGGGCAGGGACTATATCAGAGTTGGGCGCGCCTGAAAATAAATGCGGATAACAGTAATGTTTTCAGCGACATGTGGAGCGTCTCCAGTTCACCTCGAGTCCACCCGCAGTTCACGCCCCGTGCATTGTCGTTTTTCGCGGCTTGGCGCAAAGTGCTCCCTGTCACTAGGCAAATCGGATCGAAAGCGAAGGGAACCGCAGCTACCCAGCGCGGCCAAAGAATGATGAACAAGCTAGTTTCCATCACCGATGCAAGCCGCTTCGCCCCTGACCGGAGCGGCTTGCCTGGCAGAGTTAAACGAGCCGCGGTTCGTACCACGGACTACCGCAAGATGTTGTCGGAAATGCGCCAGCGCCCGCCTTCCCAGCGCGCGTTCTTGAAAAAGCTATTGAAGCGAGCCGCCCTCACCGGCGCCACCTATGAGTTCCCCGTAACAAACCACGCAGCACCTAACCTCGTAGACCACACCTGACTTACCCACCACCGAAGGTGGCGATTCATCCCTGTCGCCATCATCGGACCCTGAACCAGAGAGAAGCCCGGGTTTCGACCCGGGCTTTTCTCTTTGTGGAGGGGTACTGCCATGCGAATTGGGAATTTCTTGCGGCTTTTAGGTGTGCACAACCTCCGGCGGATTCACCGGAATTTCTCCCGCCCAGGTAATCAGCGGCGGCCAGAATGGCCCGACCGCGTCCGCATTCTTGGGCAACACGCGAATCGCGTAGCCGCACAGGCCGCTCTTCGCCGGTCGCCACAGGGTACGGAACAAGTACGCGCCCGAGGGCTGGCGCCCCTTGCAGTCCATGGGAAACAACGAGCGCTCCTGTAATTCTCCTCGTGGGTCCACGCGCCCCGTCACCAATTGCACGGACACATCTTCCGGCGTCAGCGCATCCAGGGAGAGTTCCGCCCTGATTTCCACGTCTTTCCCCAGTTCCACTTCCGAGGAATCCGGCGCGGCGGGCCGCACTTGAACCCGCGGCCACGCCGTTTCGACTCGCTTCTTCCACGCGGCCAGTGCGCGAGCCCGCTGCGCGTTGTCGGCGTGCAGATCCCGGTAATGCAGGTGCGTCACCAGGTAGTATTCGTCCGCGTACTGCATCACCATGCGGTGCATATTAAACTGCGGGCATAGCAGCCCCATCGACGACTTCATCAACTCAACCCACTTGCGTGGTAGTCCATCCGCCCGCCGCTCGTAGAACTTGGGCACAATGTCGTGCTCCAGCAGGTCGTACAACGCTTCGGCTTCCACGCGATCCTGATATCCGGAATCCTCGTAGGTTTCGCCCTTGCCAATGGCCCAGCCGACCTGGCGCGCGGTTTCGCGGCCCTCTTCCCACGCCTCGTCCCACCAACCGTCCAGCGTGCTCAGGTTCAACGCGCCATTGGCCAGCGCTTTCATGCCGCTGGTGCCGCTGGCTTCCTGGGGCCGCAGGGGCGTATTCAGCCACACGTCGCAGCCTTGCACCATGTAGCGCGCCGTGGCCATGTCGTAATTCTCCAGGAAGACGATGCGGCGGCGGAAATCCGGCAGCTTGGCCAGTTCGATGATGGTCTGAATCAGCTGTTTGCCGAACTGGTCGTGCGGATGAGCCTTCCCGGCATAGATGATCTGCACGGGCCGCTGCGCGTTGTTCAGAATCCGCGAAAGCCGCTCGGGGTCGCGCAGTAATAGGGTCGCCCGCTTGTAGGTGGCAAACCGCCGCCCGAATCCGATCGTCAACGCGTCCGCGTCCAAGACCTCTTCCGCCTGATCGATTTCCGACTGCGGTGCCCCGCGCTGCGCCAGCTGTTCCTGCAAGCGCAACCGTGCAAAAGCCACCAGACGCTCCCGGCGCCTTTCGTGGGTGCGCCAAAGTTCAGCCGCCGGGATCGAATTCATGCCTTCCCACAATTTCGGGTCCGCGGGTTCTTCGCGCCATTTGGGCCCGAGATAGCGGTCATACAGTTGATTCATCTCGAGCGAGACCCAGCTGCGGAAGTGCACGCCGTTGGTCACGTGGCCGATGGGAATTTCATTCTGCGGCACACTGGGCCACAGGCTGCTCCACATCTTCCGGCTGACTTCGCCATGCAGCTTGCTCACGCCGTTGCTGAACGCCGCCAGCCGCAGCGCCAGCACCGTCATGCAGAAATCCTCGCGCTCGTCGGCAGGATTCTTGCGCCCCAGTCCCAGGAAATCTGTCCGGCTGATTCCCAGCCTCTTCCATGCCGGCGCAAAATATCGCTCAATCAGGCTGGGCGGAAAATAATCGTGGCCTGCGGGCACCGGCGTGTGGGTGGTGAACACCAGCCCCGACGACGCCAGAATCCGCGCTTCCTGGAGCGACAATTTCTCGTCTTCCATCAACCGCGCCACGCGCTCCACCGCCAGAAACGCGGAGTGCCCTTCGTTCATGTGGTACACCGTCGGCTTGATCCCCATCGCCTCCAGCGCCCGCATTCCCCCGACGCCCAGCAGAATTTCCTGCCGTATGCGCATATCCAGGTCGCCGCCATACAGTTGCCCGGTAATCCGCCGGTGCTCCGGGCGGTTCTCCGGAATGTTGGTATCCAGCAGGTACAGCGGAATCCGTCCCACCATGGCCCGCCACACCTGAGCTTTCGCTTCGCCTTCGGGCATCAGAATGCCAATCTTGATGCCAGGCACGGGTTCGATGGGCAGCGTGTGAAAATCGTTCTCTTCGAAGGCTTCCTGTTGCCAGCCCGCCGCGTTCAAGTACTGCCGGAAATATCCTTCCTGATAGAGCAGCCCCACTCCCACCAGCGGCAATCCCAGATCGCTCGACGCTTTCAGGTGGTCACCCGCCAGGACCCCCAGCCCGCCCGCGAAAATCGGAAGGCATTCCGTGACGCCAAATTCCGCTGAGAAATAGGCCACCAGCATTCCGTCGGCTTCCGCATGTTCGCGGCCGTACCAGGCCCCCTTGCCGGAGAGATAGCGGTCCACATGTTCAGACACGCCTTTCAGATGGGCCATGAACGATTCGTCGTTCGCCGCCTTATCCAGCAGCGACTGGTCAATGATCCCCAGCAAGCGCACCGGATTCCGCCCTGCCTTCTCCCAGAGGTGGCGGTCGAATCTTCGAAATAGATCAATGGCCGCATGATCCCAGCTCCATCTCAGGTTGTAGGCGATTTTCAACAGCGGCCGAAGCGGTTCCGGCAAATAGGGACGTACGTTCAGCGTGGCGATCGGTTTCACGGCGCACCTCGGCGCGATACTGGATGGTGGCTGCGGTGATTTTCGCGGGTGACGCGAGGCAATGCAGCCACTCCAGCTCGATATGCCTTGCGCCCGCCCCTTCTTAGGTGGTCTTGCGCCGCTTCAGTTCTTCTTCTGCGCGCAACCAGTGCTCCAGATCGCGGCCATCCGTCGAACCGTCTTGCTGGAAGAGTTCGTAGGCCTTCGCCGCGATCTCCTCCTGCGTGGGTTCGGGTGCTGGCGTGACGGGAACCGTTGTTGCTTTCACAGCCGTTTTTGCCGGCGCAAACGTCGCTGCCGCTACGAGTGGTGTTTTACTGCCCATGGCCGTCCTTTCCGGTGGAAGGGACCGTTACATTTGGATTTCCGCGCGAGCGATGGAGGGACCGGCAAACGCCGATGCGTCTCCGCGCGTCGTAGTTCACAAGGCGAAAGTAACGCCTGTGTATGAGCTTGTCAACAGATTACTAGCTTGTAACAAAATGGAACAGTTTCCCATTCAGGTACTACCCCGCGGGCGTCCCCTGCATCGGTGGCTTGAGTCCCGCCGCTGCCATTCCCGAGGGCGGATACATCTTGTCGAAATCCGGTTCATCGTGCAACGACGACAAATCCGGGTCACGCCTCACGTGGCTCACGTCCCGGAACCCGGCTTCCCAAGCCTTGCGTAGCGCTTCCATCGCCTCGGGCTTCCGCTTAAGCAGCGCGAACAGGCAAGCGGCGTTGTACAAAATCGATGCCTCATTCGCGCGCATGGTCATGGCCAGGTGCAGTTCCTTCAGCGCGTCCTCTTCCCGCCCGATCTCCGCATAATCCGTTCCCAACAGAATGCGCGCCCGCGCGTCTTCCGGCACGTGCTTCAGGTGATTCTGCAGTGCGCTCATCCGCCGCTGAAGCAGATTCTGGTACATATCGCGTTTGCCCAGCGCTCCCAGTGAATTGGCGATCGGAATGTACACGTTGTAGTCTTCGCCGCTCGCTTCCAGGGCCGTTTCCATGACGTCCACGACTTCCTGGAACCGCCCGGCCGAGAACAGAGCACGGCACAGCAAATAGTACGCGCCCTCACAATCGCGTTTGCGCTCCACGGCCTTGCGCACCATGCGTACCGCTTCATCGTGCAGATCGGTGGCGTACAACACCCACGCCTGGCTCACCTGCACTTCCGGCAAATCCCAACGTAGCGCCACAGCATGCCCGGAAGCCGTACGCGCGCGATCTACCCACACCGTGTCCCGGCTGAAGTTGCAGAAAAACATGGCGCAAGCGTTCGCACAGGCCGCATACGCCAGCGCAAAACTCGGGTCCATGGCCACCGCGCTCTCGAACATCTGCAGGGCAAACTCCAGATCCTGCCGCGTCTGCCGCCGCGCATAGCGCTTGCCGCGCAAATAAAGATCGTAGGCCTGTAGATTCTCGGTCGGCTTCACCGCCAGCGCTTCCAGTTCCTGCGGCGACAGCGTCACGCGCAGCGCTTCCGCGATCTTCTGGGCGATCTCGTCCTGCACCTCGAAGACGTCTTTCATCTCGCGATCGTATCGCTCCGACCACAACGGAAAATCCGTAGCCGTGTCCACCAATTGCGTGGTGATCCGCAGGCGCGACCCCGAGCGGCGCAGCGTTCCCGTCAACACGTACGCGGCCTTCAGTTGTTGCCCGATCTGCGTGGGAGTGACTTGCTTGTCGCGATAAGCCAGCACTGTGGGCCGCGAAAACGTATTCAGTCCGCGGATCTTCGACAGCTCCGTGATGATGTCCTCTGTAATCCCGTCGCGCAGGTACTCATCCTCTTTCACGCCGCTTAAATTCTCGAAATACAGCACCGCCACCGACTTCGTGGTGGGCTTTGGCGTCCCTCCCGGCTTAGATTCCGTCATTTCGGCCGCGCGCTTGCTGCCGGAATCCAGATCGCGTTTCAGGCGGTACAGGTCGGTTTTCAATTCCGTCGCCGTCTGGCAGCGCAAGATGCGGTCTTTTTCCAGCAATTTCGAAAGAATCCGCCCGAATTCCGGGGCAAATGCCGGATTCACCTGCTCCAGCGGTTTCGGGTCGCGATTCAGAATCGAATCGAACACCACCGCCGAGGTGTCTCCGGTAAACGGCAGCAGCCCGGTCGCCATCTGATACAAAACGGTGCCCACGGAAAACAAATCCGTCCGCGCATCCACCAACTGACCGCGTGCCTGTTCCGGCGACATGTACGAGACTGTGCCGATGGTCGATCCCGGCGAGGTCAGTTCCCCGGCCATGGTCTCCAGTTGCGACGCGCCTTTTGCCACATCCGGCATCTGGGGCTTCTCGATCTTGGCCAGGCCGAAATCCAGAATCTTGATCTGCCCGCGGTCAGTGACCCACAAGTTCGCCGGCTTGATGTCGCGGTGCACAATTCCTTTCGAATGCGCGGACTCGAGGGCGTCGGCGATCTGAATCGCCAAGGGCAGCAACTTCTCAATGGCAAACGGCTGGCGGCCCATCATCTGCGACAGTGTCTGTCCCTCGAGCAGTTCCATCACGATGAAGTGCGTGCGCTCGTATTGCTCGATGGAGTGAATGGTGCAGATATTCGGGTGGTTCAGCGACGAAGCGGCCCGCGCTTCGCGCTGGAATCGTTCGATCAGCTGGGTGTCCTGCGCCATTTCCGGCGGCAGAAATTTCAGGGCCACTTTGCGCCCCAGGCGCGTGTCCTCGGCTTCATACACCACACCCATGCCGCCGCTGCCGAGCTTTTTTGTTACGTTGTAATGGGATACCGTTTGTCCTACGAGAGATGCAGTCTCCGCCATCGCCGGACGATAATATGTTGCCCCCGCAGCGCGGTCAAGTTGACGCGATTTCCTAGTTGCCTGGCGCGTATCGATTCGGATGGGTGACCGCGCAACGGGGCGCGTATCCGCAAGCGCGTTGTTTTTGCGACTGGCTGAGCGAAGTCCTGCCCAGAACGCCCCCAGCGTCGCGATGCCGTAAAGCTGCCTTCACTTTCTTATTTAATCGTGCTTTACAGACTGTATTCACTACGATTAATATTCTTTTCAGGGGAAGGTACGATGGGCCACGCTATCCTCGCGGCCCTGTGGTTGGCGTTTCTGTTCACGCAGGAACCGCCTCCACCGGCGCAATCGCTCTGCGGCACGGTGCTGGACCAGACTGGTGCGCCCCTGCCGGTTGCCTCCGCCGATCTCACCGGCGCCGCCGGCCTTCACCTGGCCACAAAAACCGACCTCGCCGGAGGATTCTGCTTCCCGCATCTTGAGGCCGGTTCTTACAAACTGAACCTGGCCGCCAGCGGCTTCCGTGGGCAAAGTTCCGCCGTCGCTGTCGCACCTGGCGACTCCCTGCACTTGAAATTCACTCTCGCGCTTGAAACCGTGGCCCAGCAAGTCACCGTCGCCGAGGGGCCCGCCGATCTGGCGTCCCTCAACGTCGCGCAGACGCAATTATCCTCAGGCCTGCTTCGCAATCTGCCCAGCGAGAGCGTAAACGCCGCCATGAGTTCCATCCTCACCCTCACCACCCCCGGCGTTGCCGCTGATTCCAACGGAGTCTTTCACCCGCTCGGTGAGCACGCCGAAACCTCTTTCAGCGTCGATAGTCAACCCATCTCCGACCAGCAAAGCCGGATCTTCTCCAACCAGATTTCCGCCTCCACGATTCAGGAAATGCGCACCCTCCAGGGAGCGCCCCCCGCGGAATACGGCGACAAGACCAGCCTCATCGTCGAGGCCACCACGCGCTCCGGCCTCGGCGCCGGGAAATTGCGCGGCAGCCTTTCCCTGGGCTACGGCGCGTTCGGCACTCCGTCCGCGGGGGTTACGCTCTCCGCGGGGTCCAGCACCCTTGGAAACTTCCTTTCCGTTGATGGCATCAACAGCCACCGTTTTCTCGACGCTCCCGAGTTCCGGCCTCTTCACGGCGACGGCAACGCGGAAAATTTCTTTGACCGTTTCGACTGGCAGCCGAGTGAGGCAACCGCGTTTCACCTAAATCTTTCCGCGGCCCACTCATGGTTCCGGGTGCCCAATACTTACGATCAACAATCCGCCAACCAGGACCAGCGCCAACACATGACCAGTTTCAATGCCGCGCTTGGTTTCTCTCACGTCCTATCTTCTTCCCTGCTTCTAACCGCCAACACATGGGCGCGCCAAGATCGCGTCAATTACTACCCTTCCGCCGACCTTTTCTCCGATCA
>Ga0335077_10003947_pt1 | contig 18031 bp, 14 predicted proteins | sample Lox_Sample_31_FD_207151 | JGI IMG/M metagenome (GOLD analysis project Ga0335077, IMG submission 207151) | Soil microbial communities from Loxahatchee National Wildlife Refuge, Florida, United States - Lox_Sample_3.1 | ecosystem: Environmental > Terrestrial > Soil > Wetlands | place: USA... | reverse complement strand
CGACAACGTGAGCCTGGTGATTGAGCTGATCACGCCGGTGGCGATGGAGAAAGGGTTGCGGTTCGCGATCCGCGAAGGCGGCCACACCGTGGGCGCCGGAACGATTGCGGAGATTGTGCAGTAATTAGGAAGCGCGCCGAGCGCGCGATTCGTGTGCCCTCGCAAAAAACGCTCGGGCACGTCGCGCGGCGACGCCCAGGTCCTTCGGCGACGAAAGGCATGTCGCCTCAGGATGACAAGGGTTGGATGTCGTAATCAGGAGTTTTGAATGCCCCGAGAGATCATTACGATGCAGTGCGGTGATTGCAAAGAGCGGAACTATTCGACCACCAAGAACCGGAAGACGACTCCGGACCGGTTGGAGATGAAGAAGTTTTGCAAGCGGTGCCGGAAGCATACGCCGCATAAGGAAGTGAAATAATTTGTAATTGAGCAATTGAGTAATTTGGTAATTGAAACCGCAGGTCAGGTAGGGTTGAAAATTACCCAATTACAAATTGCTAAATTACTCAATCAGTTTTAGGGGCGTAAGCTCAACGGTTAAACTGTCGGTCTCCAAAACCGAACTTGGGGGTTCGAATCCCTCCGCCCCTGCCAGAATTTGGGTGGCGTGAGCGTTAGAAAGCGGGAAACGGGATGGCGAGTGTCGCGGAACAGAACGCATTAACGACGACGATCAAGTCCTGGCCGGAGCGGGTCAAGACTTTCTATAACGACGTGCGTACGGAAATGAAAAAGGTTACGACGCCGTCGTTCAAGGACGTGCAAGCCACCACCTGGGTCGTCATCATTACAGTGTTCCTCTTTGGAGTGTATTTCTGGATCGTGGACAACACCATTGGCAGTGGCATTAATTACTTGTTCAAGTACTTGACTCATCGCTGAGTTCAGGGAAGGAAGCTACGACTTTAGTGACAACTATGCAGGACGAAGAAAAACATGAAGCCGTGGAAGCCGGCGGCGAGCCAGCGGTAGCCGAAGCCGGCGCCACGCCGGAAGCGCCCCGCAATCCCAATATGAAGTGGTACATCATCCACTCGTATTCGGGATTTGAACGCAAGGTGAAAGAATCGCTGGAGTCGCGGGTGCAGGCCTTCGGACTGCAGGAGAAGATCGGCAAGGTGCTGATTCCGACGGAAGCGGTCACCGAGGTGCGAGGCGGCAAGAAGTACACCACCGAGCGGATGTTTTATCCCGGCTACGTTCTGGTGGAGATGGACATGGACGACCATGTCTGGCATGTGGTGAAGTCGACGCCGCGAGTGACCGGATTCGTGGGCACAGGCCAACAGCCGACGCCGCTCTCGGAAGAAGAAGTGCAGCACATTGTGTACCGGGTGGGTGAGGCGAAAGACAAGCCCAAGCTCAAGGTGAAGTTCGAGAAGAACGAGTCGGTGCGGATCACGGAAGGGCCGTTCGCGAGCTTTACGGGAATCGTCGACGAAGTCAATGAGGACCGCGAGACGGTGAAGGTGATGGTCACGATTTTCGGGCGGTCGACCCCGGTGGAGTTGGAGTTTAACCAGGTGGAGAAGGTGGCCTGATAGGGACGCGAGCCAGACGCGCGGTTATTCCGCGCGGCTCGCCCAGATCCTTCGGCGACGAAAGACATGTCGCCTCAGGATGACAAAGGACTGAGGAATGGCAAAGAAGATTACAGGGGCAGTGAAGCTGCAGATTGCGGCGGGCAAAGCGACTCCGGCGCCGCCGGTGGGGCCGGCGCTCGGCCAGGCGCAGATCAACATCATGGAGTTCTGCAAGCAGTTCAATGCCCGCACCGGGGCGAAGGAACTGGAAGGCTTGATCATTCCGGTCGTGATCTCAGTCTATAGCGACCGCTCCTTCACGTTTATCACCAAGACGCCGCCGGCTTCGGTGCTGCTGAAGCGAGCCGCCGGGATCGCCAAGGGGTCGGGCACGCCGAACAAGGACAAGGTCGGGAAGGTCACCGCGCGGCAGGTGGAAGACATTGCAAAACAGAAGATGCCGGACTTGAATGCGGCGTCGGTTGAGACCGCGATCCGAAGCATTCGCGGGACGGCGCGGTCGATGGGGATTGAAGTCATTGGGTAATTGAGAAATTGAGGAATTGAGTAATTGAGTAATTGGAAATCCTTGTAGGTCGGGGGCTTTCAATTACCAACCTACACAATCGCGCAATGTCATTAACTACGGCTCATCAGATGAGCGATGAGCGGTGGGAGACGGAGAGACAGATGAAGAAGTCAGGCAAGAACATCACGAAAGCGCGGGCGGGCGTGGAGAAGCGTCCGTACACCATGCAGGAAGCGGTTCCGCTCTTGCAGAAAGTGAAGTACGCCAAGTTCGACGAGACCGTGGAAATCACCATGCGGCTGGGAGTTGATCCCAAACATGCCGACCAGATGGTGCGCGGCACGGTGGTTCTGCCGCATGGTCTGGGAAAGTCGAAGAAGGTCCTGGTCATTGCCACGGGCGACAAGGTCAAAGAAGCCGAGCAGGCAGGCGCCGACTTTGTGGGCGGCGAAGAGATGGTGGAAAAGATCAACAAAGAGAACTGGACGGATTTTGACGCCCTGATCGCCACGCCGGACGTGATGAAGTCGGTGGGCCGGCTGGGCAAGGTGCTGGGCCCCAAGGGGCTGATGCCGAATCCGAAAACGGGAACCGTCACTTTCGATATTGCCCGGGCGGTGCAGGAGATCAAAGCCGGCAAGGTGGAATTCCGCACCGACAAAACGGCACTGGTTCACGTGCCCGTCGGCAAGATGTCATTCCCGGCGGAGAAACTGGTGGAAAACGCGAACGCGCTGATCAGCAGCGTGGTCAAGGCAAAGCCCACGGTAGCGAAAGGCAAGTACGTGAAGGGCTGCTATCTGAGTTCGAGTATGGGCCCGGGAATTCCGATCGATACCAGCGCGATAGAAGCGGCGGCGAAGGCGTAATTTTTCTGCCGAGCGACGCTCGGCCTGACGGGCGAGGACGCCCGTCGCTACATGAGTCAGTGAGGGATTAACGACATGGCGGTTACCAGAGCGAAGAAGACGGAACAGGTTGAGAAACTGGGGAGAGAACTGAAGAACGTTTCCAGCCTGATTGTGACCACCTACAACAAGCTGACGGTAGCGCAGGACTACGAGCTGCGCAAGGCGTTGCGGAGTTCGGGAGCGAGATACGCGGTGGTAAAGAACACGCTGGCGGAGCGGGCGGCCAAAGGCACGCAGCTGGAACCGGTTTTGAAGGACCTTGCCGGGGTGACCTCGATTGCCTACACCGCCGGGGATCCGGTGGCCCTGGCGAAGGCGCTGTCCAAGTACGCCAAGGACAATCCGGAGTTCACGTTCAAGGCGGGAGTGGTCGAAGGGCGTGTGATTTCGATCAGCGAGATCAAGGCGCTGGCTACCATGCCGTCGAAGGAAGAGATGTACGCCAAGCTGTTGTTCCTGATCAACGCTCCGGCGCAGCGGCTGGTGACGGCGATGAACGCCGTGGGCCGCAACCTGGCCGTGGTCGTCGATCAGGGTGTGCAGCAGAAGAAGTTTAAGGAAGCGTAGAGATTTAGTCGTCTGGAGTCGAGGGTTGCGCGGTTTCGGTCCGGCTGCGTTGTCTGGCGTGGCGGTTCAGAAGCCTGGTCGCACTGGAAACTTTGACTGCGGATGACGAAATAGGGAGACGTAGCAAGCTACGTCTCTTACGGTCAAGAATAATCAAGAATAATTGGAGAAACCGACATGGCGGATTTACAGCAGTTGGAAGAACAGATCGTAGGGTTGTCGCTATTGGACGCGGCGGCGTTAGTGAAGAAACTGGAAGAGAGGCTTGGCGTCTCAGCCGCCGCGGCGGCTCCGGTGATGATGGCCGGCGGAGGCGGGGCGGCGGCAGCGGCTCCGGCTGAAGAGAAGACCGAATTCACCGTGGTCTTGAAAGATGTGGGCGCCAATAAGATCAATGTAATCAAGGCGGTACGTGAGGTCACCAGCCTTGGCCTGAAGGAAGCCAAGGACTTGGTGGACGGGGCGCCCAAGACGGTGAAAGAGGGCGTTTCCAAGGACGAAGCAGAGAACATCAAGAAGAAGTTTGCCGAGGCAGGAGCGGCAGTAGAGATCAAGTAGTCGGACGGTGTGGGGCGCGGGTTGGGCCGCCTGGCCTGGCCCAAGGCCCGGGCTCCACATAAGCACACCCTAGTGAAGCGTTTGCAGCGGTGTTAGCATCTATAGTAAGAACCCCGCTTCCTGCTTCATTAAGGTGACTGCGACCATCCACTCCTTTAGAGACCCAGGGAAGCGGAGAAATGGTCGCTGACACGGGTTGGCAGACTGTTCCGCGGGCAGGGCGGAACGGGAACAGGCCTCAGAGACTGGCGCGGAAACGACACATTTCAACACAGGCGAAGCGCCGTTTACGGTGCCCCGGGGAAGTCTTGTCCCTGCGGGCGCAAAGGTGTTTGTCCAGGTTTTGTTGGGTTTGAGACTGCGGCGCGCAACTGCGCCCACATCCGCGGCACGTCACCACGGCGGCCGCGCAGGCAAGATTGGGAGTCGCTGAATGTCTAAGACGAATGGATTCCGCACCCGCTTTGATTTTTCCAAAATTCCGGCCACCATCCAGATCCCGAACCTGATCGAGGTGCAGCGGCGTTCCTACGAACGCTTCCTGCAAATGGACCGTTTGCCCAGCGAACGCGACGATGCGGGCTTGCAGGCGGTGTTTCAGTCGGTATTTCCGATTAGCGACTTCCGCAACGTGTCGCAGTTGGAGTTTGTGGACTACGCGATCGGCAACTGGGAGTGCAAGTGCGGCCACTTGAAGGGGCTGCATCACCTGCGCACGACCTGCAAGAGCTGCGGATCGACGGTGATCACCGACCCGTTCCATCCCGGGGACGTGCTGTGCAACAAGTGCGGCACCTACAACGCCAATACGCCGGATTTCTGTAACAAGTGCGGCGATCCGGTGGGGCTGCAGTTGAAGTACGACGTGGCGGAGTGCGAAGAGCGCGGCATGACTTATTCGGCCCCGCTCAAAGTCACGATGCGACTCACCATTTTTGACAAAGACGCGGAAACCGGGAACCGCTCCATTCGCGACATCAAAGAACAGGAAGTGTTCTTCGGCGACGTGCCGCTGATGACGCAGAACGGGACCTTCATCATCAATGGAACCGAACGCGTGATTGTCAGCCAGTTGCACCGCTCGCCGGGCGTGTTCTTCGAGACCGCGAACAATCGCACGTACTTCTTGGGCAAGATCATTCCTTATCGCGGATCATGGGTGGAGTTCGAATACGACCAGAAGAACGTGCTGTACGTGCGCATCGATCGCAAGCGCAAATTCTTGGGAACCATTTTCTTGCGCGCGCTTGGCCTGCGTTCCGGAGAGGACATTCTGCGGACGTTCTACACCGTGGATCGGCTGGCAATTAAGGACAAGTCGCTCTATTGGACGCTGGATCCGATGAGCGAAAAGCCAACCAATCTGGTGGGGATGAAGTTGGCGCGCAGCATCAAGAGCCGGTCCGGCGAGGAGATTGCGCACTCGGGACGCAAGATCAATGCTGCCACTCTGAAGGAGATCCAAAAGGCGAGGGTCAGCGAAATCGAGGTGGATGCTTCCGATCTCGAAGGCGCGTGGGTGGCCAGCGACGTGGTGGACACCACCACCGGCGAAGTGCTGCTCGAAGCCAACTCGGAACTTACCGCGGACAACCTGGCAAAAATTCTGGACTCGGGCGTGCTGGAGATGAACATCTTCTTCCCCGAGCGCGACGATGTAGGGGTGGTGATCAGCCAGACCCTGAAGCGGGACGCGGTGAAAACCCCGCAGGAAGCGCTGATCGAGATCTATCGCAAACTGCGTCCAGGAGATCCTCCGACGCTGGATACGGCGACGGCGCTGTTCCACGGCATGTTCTTCGATGCCCGCAAATACGACTTTTCGCGGGTGGGGCGTTTGAAGTTCAACATCAAGTTGTTTGAGAAGAATGACGCCACGAGTCTGGAGCACCGCACGCTGGAGCCCGATGATTTTTATGGCACCATCCGCTACCTGCTGAAGCTGCGCAAGAGCATCGGCACGGTGGATGACATCGATCACCTGGGGAACCGCCGGGTGCGGGCGGTGGGAGAGTTGTTGGAGAACCAGTTCCGCATCGGCTTGGTGCGCATGGAACGCGCCATCAAGGAAAAGATGAGCGTGTACCAGGAAATGTCGACGGCCATGCCGCATGACCTGGTGAATGCCAAGCCGGTGATGGCGGCCATTCGCGAGTTCTTTGGGTCGTCACAGCTTTCGCAGTTCATGGACCAGACGAATCCGCTGTCGGAGATCACGCATAAGCGGCGTTTGTCGGCGCTGGGGCCGGGGGGGTTGTCGCGGGAACGCGCAGGATTCGAGGTGCGCGACGTTCACCCCACGCATTACGGACGCATTTGCCCGATTGAGACGCCGGAAGGTCCGAATATCGGATTGATCTCGTCGCTGAGCTGCTACGCGCGGATCAACGACTACGGATTTATCGAGTCTCCGTACCGGCGCGTGAAAAATGGCCGGGTGGTGGACTACGTCAGTGTAGTCAACGCTGGAGACAGCGACTATAAGGTCGGCGACCACATCGAGAAACACGAAGCCGAGAAAGTCAACGCTGAATTGAAGGAGCGCCGCAAGAAGCCCGCGGAGGTGGAACCGTTCTCGTTCTACCTTTCGGCTTGGGAAGAAGACCGGCACGTGATCGCGCAGGCGAACGTGGAACTGGATGACAAGCTGCGCATCGTGGGCGATCTGGTGAACGCGCGCAAAGCGGGAAACTTCGTGCTGGTCACCCGCGATGACGTGGATTACATCGACGTAAGTCCGAAGCAACTGGTTTCGGTGGCGGCCTCACTGGTGCCGTTTTTGGAGCATGACGACGCCAACCGCGCGCTGATGGGCGCCAACATGCAACGCCAGTCGGTACCTTTGCTGCGCGCCGAGGCGCCGATTGTGGGCACCGGGATGGAAGGGGTGACCGCGCGCGATTCGGGAGCGGTCATTCTGGCGCGGCGCAATGGAGTCATTGATTCGGTGGACTCGGAACGCATTATCGTGCGCGTCGAAGGCGAACATCACCCGGGGCAGCTTTCCCGCGAGGTGGGAAGCGACATTTACCAGCTCACCAAGTTCAAGCGCTCCAATCAGAACACCTGCATCAATCAGAAGCCCACGGTGACCCGAGGCCAGAGGGTGGAAAAGGGCCAGGTGATTGCCGATGGCCCCTGCACTGATCACGGGGAGTTGGCGCTGGGACGAAACGTGCTGGTGGCCTTCATGCCCTGGCGCGGCTACAACTTCGAGGACGCGATCCTGGTCTCGGAAAAGCTGGTGAAAGACGACTACTACACCTCGGTGCACATCGAGGAATTCGAACTCGAGTCACGCGACACCAAATTGGGGCCTGAGGAAGTGACTCGCGACATCCCGAACGTGAGCGAGTCCATGCTGCGCAATCTGGATGAAGCGGGCGTGATTCGCATCGGCGCAACCGTGAAGCAAGGCGACATTCTGGTGGGCAAGGTGACGCCGAAAGGCGAGACCCAGCTTACGCCGGAGGAAAAGCTGCTGCGCGCGATCTTCGGCGAAAAAGCCGGGGATGTGCGCGACGCTTCGCTTTACTGCCCGCCGGGCATCGAGGGAGTGATCGTGGACGTCAAGATTTTCTCCCGCAAGGGCCAGGACAAGGACGAGCGGGCCAAGGCCATCGAGGCGACGCAGATCGCCAAGCTGGAAAAGAACCTTTCCGATGAGATCCGCATTCTGACCGACGAGCGCCTGAAGCGTCTGGAGAACATTCTGGGCAACAAGGAAGTGCAGGCCGACCTGCACGATGAGCGCACCAACAAGCGGCTGTTGACGAAGGATACGATCCTTGATCGCGATGCGATTGAGCGCATTTCCACTCGTAATCTGAAGCGCATCAAGTATGCGGACAAGGATCCCCGGGTCAATGAGCAGATCGACGAGATCGAGGAAATGACTTCGCGGCAGATCGACGTGCTCAAGAAGATCGTCAACGAGAAGAAAGACAAACTGACCAAGGGCGATGAACTGCCACCGGGCGTCATCAAGCTGGTGAAGGTTTACATCGCCATGAAGCGCAAACTCAGCGTGGGCGACAAGATGGCGGGACGCCACGGCAACAAGGGCGTGATCGCGCGGATTCTGCCGGACGAGGACATGCCCTATCTGGAAGACGGTACTCCGGTGGAGATCGTGCTCAACCCGCTGGGCGTGCCTTCCCGTATGAACGTGGGCCAGATTCTGGAAACTCACCTGGGCTGGGCGGGACACGAACTGGGCACCAAGATCGCGCAAATGCTGGCGGAAAACTCGAAAGAGGAAGCCATCCGGCGGGAACTGAAAGCCCTGTTCAAGGACACGATTCTGGCCGACACCATTGCCGACCTCAGCGACGAGGAGTTGATGGCGGTGGCTCCCACGCTCAAACGGGGCGTGTTCACCGGTTCACCGGTGTTTGACGGCTCCCGTGAGAGCGAGATCAAGGCGCTGCTGCGGCAGAGCGGCTTGCCGGAGTCGGGCAAGACCTATCTGTACGACGGCATGACCGGAGACAAGTTCGAGCAGCCGGTCACGGTGGGCTACATCTACATGCTGAAACTCTCGCACCTGGTGGATGACAAGATTCACGCGCGCTCCATCGGACCCTATTCTCTGATCACCCAGCAGCCGCTGGGCGGCAAGGCGCAGTTCGGCGGCCAGCGCTTCGGAGAAATGGAAGTCTGGGCGCTGGAAGCGTATGGAGCGGCGTTCATCCTGCAGGAACTGTTGACGGCGAAATCCGACGACGTGTACGGCCGCACCAAGATTTACGAGGCCATCGTCAAGGGTGAAGCGGCCATGGAGCCGGGCGTGCCGGAATCGTTCAACGTACTGATTCGTGAGTTGCAGTCCCTGTGCCTGGATGTGGAACTGATCAAGGCCGGAGAAAAGAAGCCGGCCATGGTAGCGGCAGATTAGGAACCTTGCCGTCGGCCGTTGGCCTTCGGTCGTCGGGCAACGGCGGGTGGGTGAACCGGACCTGAAAACTGGCCTTGTAGTCGAGCTCTTAAGACTGCGAGCCAACGGACTTCGCTGGTTTGGCCGAGGACCGACGGCCATGGACCAACGACGAATTGTAGGAGCCGCCAGCGGCAGCGAAAAGCCGCAGGAAGCGGAGGACCACCTTGTTTCGTTCGAGCCCCTTTGACCTGGCAAATCCGATTGCAGACTTCGATGCGATCCGCATCTCCCTGGCCTCTCCGGAAAAAATCCGGAGCTGGTCGCATGGCGAGGTAACGAAACCGGAAACCATTAACTACCGCACCTTCAAGCCGGAGCGGGACGGGCTGTTCTGCGCCCGCATCTTCGGTCCGGTGACGGACTGGGAGTGTCTCTGCGGCAAGTACAAGCGCATGAAGCACCGCGGAGTGATCTGCGACAAGTGCGGCGTGGAAGTCACGCTGTCGAAGGTGCGCCGCGAACGCCTGGGCCACATCGAGCTGGCTTCGCCCTGCTCGCATGTGTGGTTCTTCAAGGGACTGCCCAGCCGCATCGGCCACCTGCTGGACATTTCCCTGCGCGATCTGGAATCAGTCCTCTACTTCGAAGCTTATGTGGTGGTGGAGCCGGGCGACGCGCCGGTGAAAGACCACGAAGTCATCAAGGACGAGACCAAGTTCCGCGAGCTCGACCAGCAGTACCGGCCCGCGGGCTTCAAGGCCATGATGGGCGCCGAGGCCATCAAAGAGCTGTTGAAGCGGGTGGACGTAGAGGCCCTTTCGAGCGAATTGCGCGAGAAAATGAAGCACGAGAACTCGCTGCAGAAACGGCTGAAGCACACCAAGCGGCTCAAAGTGGTGGAGGCGTTCCGCAAGAGCGCCAACAAGCCGAGCTGGATGATTCTGGATGTAATTCCGGTGATCCCGCCCGAGTTGCGCCCGCTGGTTCCCCTCGACGGCGGCCGCTTTGCGACTTCCGATCTGAACGATCTTTACCGGCGTGTGATCAACCGCAACAACCGGCTGAAGAAGCTGATGGACCTGCACGCGCCGGAAGTGATCGTACGCAACGAAAAGCGCATGTTGCAGGAAGCTGTGGATGCGCTGTTCGACAATGGCCGCCGCGGCCGGGTGCTGCGCGGCGCCAACAACCGGCCACTCAAGTCTCTGTCCGATACGTTGAAAGGCAAGCAGGGGCGCTTCCGCCAAAACCTGCTGGGCAAGCGCGTCGATTATTCCGGCCGCTCGGTCATCGTGGTCGGCCCCGAACTCAAGCTGCACCAGTGCGGTCTGCCCAAGAAAATGGCGCTGGAACTGTTCAAGCCGTTCATCTATCACCGGCTGGAACAAACCGGGCACTGCACCACCATCAAACAGGCGAAGGAAATGGTGGAACAGCAGGAGCCGGTGGTATGGGACATTCTGGAAGAGGTCATCAAAGACCATCCCGTGCTGCTGAACCGCGCTCCCACGTTGCATCGCCTCGGCATCCAGGCTTTCGAACCGGTGCTGGTGGAAGGCAAAGCCATCAAGATTCACCCGTTGGTTTGCACTGCCTTCAACGCCGACTTCGACGGCGACCAGATGGCGGTACATATTCCGCTGTCGCCGGAAGCGCAGGTTGAAGCCAGCGTGCTGATGCTGTCCTCGCACAACATTCTGTCACCGGCATCGGGCCATCCCATTACGGTGCCCACGCAGGATATGGTGCTGGGGCTTTACTACCTGACGAAAGGCAAACCCGGCGCCAAAGGGGAAGGCCGCGCCTTCGCCAACATTGAAGAAGTCCTGTTGGCGTTGGATGCGGGTGCGATTGAGACCCTGACCCCTATTCGTCTGCGCTACACGGGCGAAGCCATTGATTTGACGCAGGCCTACGACGATCAGGACATTACGCATACCGATCCGGTGGCGTACGACCGAGCCTTCATGAACACCACGGTGGGACGCGCCATTCTGAACGACCATCTTCCCGAGGGCATGCCTTACGTCAATGGGCTGCTCAAGAAGAAGGGGATTGGCGCGCTGGTCAGCTATTGCTATCTGCGCTTCGGACTGGAAGTCACGGTCAAGATGCTGGACGAAGTCAAGGAACTTGGCTTCCGTTTCGCCACCAAGGCCGGACTTTCGATCGGGATTGATGACATGGTCATCCCCGACGACAAGAAGGTGCTGGTGCGCGATGCTGAGAAGCAAGTGGTCAACGTGCAGCAGCAGTACCTGGACGGGGCCATCACCAACGGCGAGCGCTACAACAAGGTAATCGAAATCTGGTCGGGCATCACGGAACGAGTGGCCGACGAGATGTTCGGCGAGATGCAAAAGCGGGACAAGGAGGGCGACCTGAATCCGATTTACGTCATGGCGGATTCCGGCGCTCGCGGATCGAAGCAGCAGATTCGACAGCTTTCCGGTATGCGCGGATTGATGGCCAAGCCCTCCGGCGAAATCATCGAGACGCCAATCACGGCGAACTTCCGCGAGGGGTTGAACGTGCTGCAATACTTCATTTCCACTCACGGCGCCCGCAAAGGCTTGGCGGACACGGCGCTGAAGACCGCCGATTCCGGCTACCTGACGCGGCGTCTGGTGGACGTGGCCCAGGACGTGATCATCAGCGAATACGATTGCGGCACGGTGGACGGCATCTACGTGCAAGGCATTGTGGAAGCCGGCGAAGTCATCGAACCGTTGCGGGACCGGATCGTGGGCCGGGTGTCGCTCGAGAAGATCAAAGACTACGACGGCAACGTGGTGGTCGATATCAATCACGAGATCACCGAGGAACTGGCGGGATCGATTCAGGCTGCCGGCATTGAGCGGGTGAAGATCCGCTCGGTACTGACCTGCGAATCCAAACGCGGGGTTTGCGTGATGTGCTACGGACGCAACCTGGCTTCGGGCCGGCTGGTGGAACTGGGCGAAGCTACGGGAGTGATCGCGGCACAGTCCATCGGCGAACCGGGAACGCAGCTCACCATGCGCACGTTCCACATCGGCGGCACGGCATCGCGGGTGTCGGAGCAGTCCCGTTTGGAAGCCAAAAGCAGCGGTACGGTACGGTTTGCCGGCTTGCAGACAGTGAAAGCGAAGAGCGGCGACCTGGTGGTGATGAACCGTCAGGGATCGATTGCGGTGGTGGATGAAAAAGGCCGCGAACGCGAGCGCTACTCCGTGGTCTACGGCGCGAAGGTGAAGGTCAACGAAGGCGATACGGTGCAACTCGGACAGGTCATGGTCGAGTGGGACCCGTACACGTTCGCCATCCTCACCGAGATCGGCGGCACGGTGCAGTTCAAAGACCTGCAGGAAGGGGTCACGCTGCACGAAGAAGTGGACGAAGTGACGGGATTGTCGCGGCACGTGGTGGCGGATTCGCCGGACGAAAAGCGGCAGCCGGCCATCGTCATCAAGGGCAAGGCCAGCAAGCGTTACCTGATGCCCTCGCGCTCGCACTTGATGGTGCAGGACGGCGACACCGTGTTTCCGGGCGACGTGCTGGCGAAAATCCCGCGAGAAACCACCAAGACCAAGGACATCACGGGCGGTCTGCCGCGGGTGGTGGAATTGTTCGAAGCCCGCAAGCCGCATGACACCGCGGTCATCAGCGAAATTGATGGCACGGTGAAGTTTGGCGAAGTGGCGAAAGGCCAGCGCAAACTGTATGTAACCGCCGACAACGGGACCGAGAAGGAATACTCGGTGCCGCGCGGCGTGCATATCAACGTGCAGGAAGGCGAGCGCGTGAAGGCGGGCGAACCGCTGATGGACGGGCCGCTCGATCCGCATGACATTCTGGCCGTGCTGGGTGAAAAGGAACTGCAGGCTTATCTGGTGAACGAAATCCAGGAAGTCTACCGGTTGCAGGGCGTCAACATCAGCGACAAGCACATCGAAGTGATCGTTCGCCAGATGATGCGGTGGCGCCGGGTGGAAGACGTCGGCGATACCAAGTTCCTGCTGGAAGAGCAGGTGGACAAGTTCCACTTTGCGGAAGAGAACGAGCGGGTGATTGCGCAGGGTGGACGTCCGGCGACCGGCCGGCCGCTGCTGCTGGGCATCACCAAAGCTTCGCTCTCGACCGACTCGTTCATTTCGGCGGCGTCGTTCCAGGAGACCACGCGCGTGCTTACCGAGGCCTCGATCAACGGCAGAGTGGACCACCTGCGCGGTCTGAAGGAGAACGTCATCGTGGGCCGCCTGATTCCGGCTGGCACCGGCATGGAGTACTACCGCAATGTGCGCCTCTCGCCGGAGATGGAAGAAGCTGCGGCAAAGGTGCAAGAGGAAGTCTCGCAAGCTTACGAGGAAGCCGAGCGCGCGCTCGAGCTGATGCGTCACGAAGGCGAGACGGAAGAACTGACCGCGGAGTAGACTATTCGTGGGTGAGGGGCGGGCCAACCGCCCCTCTGCCTTTTAGACCTCAATGTACGCCACCCCAGAACAAATGCGCGACCGGGAGCAGATGGAGATCTCCCTGTTGTATGACGTCGAGGAGGGCTCGACCCTCTGGCCGGTGATCCATCGTTTTCTGCGTCTGCTCCGGCTGGCGCTCTGGCGGGCGTTCCAGCATGACGCGTTCGCAGTGGCCAAGGCGTCGGCCTATTCCTCAATTCTTACTTTTTTCCCCGCCCTGCTGGTGGTGGGCTCGGTACTGGCGACATCCCACCGGACGGAGGCCTATTTGCGGGAGATTTCCGCCGCCGTGGATAAAATCCTGCCCGCGGGCAGTAACACCGCCCTGGCCTATCTGAAGGGCACGTCGCTGCAGCGGCCGTTGAGCGTGCTGATTACGGCTTCGCTGATTACGCTATGGACAGGCTCGGGCGTGATGATTTCCTGGATGGAAGGCTTCCGCAATGCCTACCAACTGCCCAAGATATGGGGACTGGTCAAAGAACTCATGATCGCCTTCTCGCTGGTCATCCTGGCGGGAATTCCGCTGACTTTCTCGACGGTGCTGGTGGCCTTCGGCAGCCGCATCGAGACACGGATTCTGTTCCAACTGGGCCACGAGTTTGGGCCGCTGATTGTGCTGATGTGGACCATGATCCGCTGGCTGATTGCGACCCTGACCAGCATCGCAGTCATTGCCCTGATCTATCACAATGCCGTACCCCGCACCCAGCCCTGGCACAGCGTTTTACCCGGCGCCACTCTGGCGACCATCCTGTGGTTCCTGGCCACGGCGCTGTTCGGCTGGTACTTGCAGAGCTATGCCGATTACAGCCTGATCTATGGCACGCTGGGGCTGGCCGTCGCGCTGCTGGTGTGGATGTACATGGTTTCTCTCATCATCCTGGTGGCGGCAGAATACAACGCCATGCTGTTCCCGCGGGCGATGCTGGGGAAAGAGCTGGCGGCGCGAAAACCGCAGGGGGCGATAGTGCCTCCACGCGGCGGTTTTTGACCCAGTACTGCCTATCACGAACAATTCCCTTCAACTGATTCGACGTTTTGCCGATAGGTCTGGCATGCGCGGAGCCATGCCCGAGCCACGGACGGCAGTGATGATTCTGGTGGAAGCGTCGTGGGAAGACCCCACCGGGACCCTACAGGCGGCTCCCGCATGGCTGGAAAACAGGTCTGCGGGCGGGGCTTGTGTCCGGCTCCAGACACCGATCGGGGTGGGGTCAAAGCTGAAGCTGCAGGGGCGTTGGGAGCAGATCTCTGGCACTTCCAAGTACTGCCGCAGAGCGGGGAAGGACTATTTTGTGGGGATTCAACGAGACTCGACCGTGAATTTTGTTCCAGGGCAGGCCGTTTTGGCAAACGTCCCAACTCAGGAACGGCCCCCTGAGGCCAAAGAAATTGTCCAGGAAAGGAAACCTATGCAACGCAAATGGTCTGAGCTAGTGTATCGGCACAACAGGCGGGATGAAGGAAGCGGAAACGGAGACGCAGGCAAAGCCGAAAACGGCGCAGTGCCGGCAGCTCTCGGGACCGAGGCGGTGCGCAACGACGTCAGGGAAGTGGGCACGGGCTTCCAAGTCGAGCTGTTGTCGGCCGAGGACGTTTATCGAACGGCAGGAATCATGAATCTGCGGCGGGGGTTCAGCGTCAGTAAAGTGGCGGGAATCCTGCACAGTGACCGGGCTCGCAGCCTGCCGAAAGAGGCCAAGCAGGCGGCGGTGTTAATGGCGCTTGACGCGGCGGGAGTGGCAGTCGACGATGTTCTGCAAGACGCCAAAATCCGTCAGGAAGCGCTGAATTCGTACGAGGCTGAATTGAGAAAAGAGGTCGAAGGAGAGTGGGCACGGAAGGCGGAAGAAAATGTCCAAATCCAGACCGAATTGGAACGCGTAAAAGCGCACTACATGGCACGGATCAGCCGCAACCTGGAAGGCGTGGCGCGGGAAAAAGCGGTCTTCGACGAGTGGCTCGCGGCAAAAGAGCAGGAATGCCGGAACATGGCGGAAGCGGTCGAATTGTGCTTGAAACTGACCGGAAAGCCAGCCGGAAAGCCAGCAGAGGACTTGTTCCCAGCCGTGAGCGCCACCGCCGCCGGTGCCCAGGCGATGTGATCGCAGCTCAGAGTGTGTGCCGCGGGCGCGGAGAATCAAAAAAGATTCCGGAATCCCCAGAAGAGGAAGCCCGCCAGCACCATGGACGCGGGCAGCGTGAGCACCCAGGCCATGGCCAGGTTGCGTACCGTGGACCATTGCAGACCGGAATGGTTCGCAGCCATAGTGCCAGCGATGCCCGACGAAAGCACGTGCGTGGTACTTACCGGCATGCCGAACCAGTCGGCGGCGCCGATGGTAAGCATGGCGGTGATCTCTGCAGCAGCTCCCTGACCGTAGGTGAGATGTTCCTTGCCAATCTTCTCTCCGACCGCGCAGAACTCACTCCGGTGCAGGTAAGCACCAGAAGGCAGCGGATCCAGAACGGCGGCGGCTCGGTTCCTTCCGGAGCCGCGTAGAGCTTGCGGTTCTTGACGACTAACTTCATGACCGAGAGAAGCAGAAAGGCGCAGGCGAAACCCACGATGGGCGAGAGCAGGAGCGTCTTGCCAATGTTGGTGGCTTGGCCCCAATCTACGCCGCTGGTGCCGGTTTTTACGAACTCGGTGTTAAGACGCTACTGCAGAGATGGGTCGGGACGACCCTCCGTGATCCGTCGTTTATCAGCCGCCATATACAATATTCAATTCGCCAGAATCTGGCGGGGAGAACCGTGCCGGGAAACCATCATTCGAAGAATGGCAGCGCGGCGGTGCAAGCTGCAGATGTGCGCCGCGCCAAGATCATCTGTACGGTTGGACCTTCGTGCAGTTCGGAGGCGATCCTTCGCGACCTGATGCGCCTTGGCATGGACGTGGCGCGGCTGAACTTTTCCCACGGCACCCACGAAGAACACGGCCGGGTGATTGAGCGTCTGCGGCGGGCGGCGCACAAGGAAGGCCGCACAATCTGCATTTTGCAAGACCTGCAGGGCCCCAAGATACGCACCGGAGCGCTCAAGGGCCACACTCACGTCACCCTCAAGACGGGATCGAAGGTCACGATTACTCCCCGCGAAATTGAAGGCACGGCGGCGCTGATCGCGACCACGTTTCGTGATCTGGCGCGGGAAGTGCAGACCGGCTCGCGTATTTTGCTGTCCGACGGGTTGATCGAGCTGCGAGTCCGCCGCGTGAGTGAAAACGATGTGGAGTGCGAGGTCATCAACGGCGGCCCGCTGGGTGAGCACAAAGGCATTAATCTTCCGGGGATTGCGCTCTCCATTCCCGCGCTCACGCAAAAAGACCGGGCTGACCTGGAGTTCGGGCTGAAGCATGGAGTGGATATGATTGCGGTTTCATTTGTGCGTTCGGGAGCGGACGTGGGTACCGCCAAACAGCTCATTGCGGCCCATGGCAGCGATGTGCCGGTGATCGCCAAGCTGGAAAAGCCGCAAGCTCTGGAACACCTGGAAGAGATTCTGGAGGTGACCGACGGAGTGATGGTGGCGCGCGGAGACCTGGGGGTGGAGATGCCGCCGGAAAAGGTGCCGATTATTCAAAAGCACGTGATCCGCCGGGCGGCGGACTGGCGGAAGCCGGTGATTACGGCCACCCAGATGATGGAGTCGATGGTCGAAAACCCGCGCCCCACGCGGGCGGAGGCCAGTGATGTGGCCAACGCCGTGTTTGACGGCAGTGATGCAGTGATGCTTTCGGCGGAAACCGCCAGCGGGCGCTATCCGCGGGAGGCGGTCACCATGATGGCCCGGATTGTGGGGGAAGCGGAACAGAACCTGAGGGATTTTCCCCGGCGCCGGCGCGAAAAACATTCGTTGAGCGTGGCGGAGACTATTTGCGAAGCGATTGCGCATGCCGCCGAGGACCTGCCCATGGGCGCGATCGCCGTATTTACCGAAACGGGCAACACCGCACGTATGATTTCGAAATATCGTCCCAAGGCAACGATTTTCGCCTTCAGCCACGTGCCGGCGGTATGCAATCGAATGAACCTGCTGTGGGGAGTGCATCCGCTGATGCAGCCGCCTGTCCGCAGCGGAGATGAAATGCTGACGGCGGCGGAACAGGCACTGCTGAGCCGAGGACGAATCGGCGTGGGAGATGTTTTGGGGGTGGTTGCCGGCACACGGATGGCCTCCGGTTCGACCAACTTCATGCGGCTGCATGTGGTTACTAAGGATGAGGCCGGAAGTGCGCAATCGCCCAAGAAGCGCGGTGTCACGCGGCGGAGGCGTCAATCCTGAGCATGGCTGAGATATTATCCCTTGCGATCTTTGTACCGCTTCCTGAGAGCCAGGAGGCTGCGCTGGTTACAGTACGGGAATTAGGAGCGGCGCTGGCGAAAGGAGGATACAGCAGAGATTTGGTCTACCGGGACGTGAAGTCGGGTCAGTACATTCTGTTGCGTTATTGGCGCTCGGAGGAATCGCGGCGGGCAGCTTTGGAGGATCCCGAAGTGTTGCGCTGCTGGGCGAAGCTGGCGGGCGAGATTCGGACGGTGACCGTGATGGAGACGCTGGAAGAGGCTGGCCGGTAGGGCCTGACGATCAAGTAAACAGGG
>Ga0335077_10003943_pt1 | contig 18042 bp, 15 predicted proteins | sample Lox_Sample_31_FD_207151 | JGI IMG/M metagenome (GOLD analysis project Ga0335077, IMG submission 207151) | Soil microbial communities from Loxahatchee National Wildlife Refuge, Florida, United States - Lox_Sample_3.1 | ecosystem: Environmental > Terrestrial > Soil > Wetlands | place: USA... | reverse complement strand
GAGTCGGCGGCCGAGGACTCGGTCGCAACGGAACTTGCCGCGGCGAAGGAATCCGCCGAGGCCACCGTCGCGGCAGACTCGGCACCGAGCGGCGAGGCGGCGGACGACGCCCCTGCGGCTGGCGACGCCGCTGCGCCGGGCGACGCCGCTGCGCCGGGCGAGTCCGAGTCGGCGGGCAGCGAGGGCTGACGTGCTCGAAGAGGCCCTGGAACACCTGGTCAGGGGCATAGTCGAGCACCCTGACGACGTGCACGTCGGCAGCCGCGGTCTGCGGCGCGGCCGCGTGCTCGAAGTTCGCGTGCATCCGGACGACCTCGGCAAGGTCATCGGCCGGGGCGGGCGCACCGCCAGGGCACTGCGCACGGTCATCGGCTCGCTGGCGGGCAGCAACTACGTCCGGGTCGACCTGCTGGATACCGACGAGGCCCGCTAGCTGCCATGCAGCTTGTGGTCGGCCGGATCACCAGGCCACACGGAGTGCGGGGCGAGCTCGCCGTCGACGTCCGCACCGACGATCCTGCCGACCGGCTGGCCGAGGGCGCTGTCCTGGCGACTGAGCCCCCGGCCGCCGGCCCGCTGAAGGTGACGAGGGCCCGCTGGCACTCGGGCCGGCTGCTGCTGTCTTTCGACGGCATCGCCGACCGGGACGCGGCCGACGAGCTGCGCGGCGTGCTCCTCGTGGTCGACTCGGCTGACCTTGACGACACCGCCGGCCCCGATGAGTTCCGCGACCACCAGCTGATCGGGCTGGCGGTCTACGGGCCGGGCGGCGAGCTCGTCGGCACCGTGACCGACGTGCTGCACTACGGCCAGGACCTGCTGGTCGTGGCCGGGGCGGGCAGCCGGGCAGGCGCGGAGATAATGGTGCCGTTCGTCACCGAGATCGTGCCCGAGGTCGACGTGGCAGGCGGCCGGATCGTGATCGACCCGCCGGCCGGGCTGCTCGACCCGCAGGACGCGATCTAGTCCGGAGAATCCTGGTGCGGATCGACATCATCACGATCTTTCCCGAGTACTTCGGGCCGCTGCGGGTGTCCCTCATCGGGAAGGCGGCCGATCGCGGGGACATCACCTTCGGCGTGCACGACCTGCGCGGCTGGGCACATGATGTTCACCACACCGTGGACGACACGCAGTTCGGCGGCGGGCCCGGCATGGTCATGACGCCCGGGCCGTGGGGTGAGGCGCTCGACGCGGTGGCCGGACACGGGCGAGACCCGCTGCTGATCGTGCCGACCCCGGCCGGGGTGCCGTTCACCCAGCAGCACGCGGTGACGTACGCCGCGGAACCGTGGCTGATCTTCGCCTGCGGCCGGTACGAGGGCATCGACGGCCGGGTCATCGACGAGGCACGGTCGCGGATGCGGGTCGCCGAGGTCAGCCTCGGCGACTACGTGCTGGCCGGCGGCGAGCCCGCCGTGCTGGTGCTGACCGAGGCCATCTGCAGGCTGCTGCCGGGCGTGCTCGGCAACGCCGAGTCGGCCGGGGATGACTCGTTCGGCGCGGGCTCCGGGCCGATGGCGGGACTGGTCGAGGGGCCGGTGTTCACCCGTCCCAGGATCTGGCGCGGCCGGGAGGTACCGCCAGTTCTCCTGTCGGGTGATCACGGCGCGATCGCCAGGTGGCGCCGGGACGAGGCGCTGCGCCGCACCGCGCAGAACCGGCCCGACCTGATCCGGGGGCTCGCCCCCGGCGGGCCGCAGGCCCTCGATGATCATGATCTGCGCGTGCTGTCGGAGGCTGGCTTTCCGGTTAGCGGCGAAGATGTGGCACACTAAAAGGCACTGCCCTGCCGCTGGCTACCTCGCGGAGGGCTGCCGGGCGTCCGCCCGGCGCACCAAGACCGATGCAGCGCGTTCGCAGGCGTGCGCTGACGACTATTAGGGAACTGCAGCGATGCACACCGCGATTGCCGAGCTCGAGAAGGCGCAGATCCGCTCCGACGTGCCGGACTTCCGGCCGGGCGACACGCTGAAGGTGCACGTCCGGGTCAAGGAAGGTAACCGCTCCCGGATCCAGGTCTTCCAGGGCGTAGTCATCCGTCGCCAGGGCAGCGGCGCGCGCGAGACGTTCACCGTCCGCAAAGTCAGCTACGGCGTCGGCGTCGAGCGGACCTTCCCCGTGCACACCCCGGCCATTGACAAGATCGAGCTCGTCACCCGGGGCCGGGTCCGCCGCGCCAAGCTCTACTACCTGCGCGACCTGCGCGGCAAGGCGGCCAGGATCCGCGAGCGGCGCGAGACGACCCCGGCCAAGTAGGACCGCTCCCGCCGTGCCCGGCCCTGCGCCTGCCTGATCGGCCGGGTGCCGGATGCACGTCGGCGGGATGCCGAACGCGAAGGTGGTCCTGGTGCCTGGTGCCAACCGCAGCCGCCCGGCCCGGCGGCCGGCCGGCTGATGCAGCCAAGCGACGGGCCCCGCCGGCCGGATTCCGGCCCACCCGAGGTGACGGCTGACCGCGCGACCGCGGGCCGACGTTCCCAATATCGTGACGGCGGTCGCGTGGGCGCCCCGGAAGCGATGGGGGACACCCGTGAGCTTCCGGCCCAGCCCGAACTGGCGCAGCCCGATGCCGGGGAGCCCGAGCCGGCCGCGCCGCGCGGCTCGCGGTCGTTCCTGGTCGAGCTGCCGGTGCTGATCCTCGTCGCGCTCGTGATCGCGCTGGTGATCAAGTCGTTCGTGGTGCAGGCCTTCTTCATCCCGACCGGATCGATGCAGGACACGCTGGAAATCGGCGACAAGGTACTGGTCAACAAGCTCGTCTATCACTTCCGCAGCGTCGAGCCCGGCGACATCGTGGTCTTCAACGGGGACGGGACCTGGAACGCGTCACCCGCCGAGCCGGGGAGCGGCAGCCCGCTCGGGCGACTCTACGACGACACCCTCGGCAAGCTGGTCGGCGCGATCGGCGGGCTGTTCGGCACGCCGCTGGATCAGGTGGACTACGTCAAGCGCGTGATCGGGGTGCCGGGCGACCACGTCCGGTGCTGCGACGCCCGCGGCCAGGTGACCGTCAACGGCGTGCCGCTCGACGAGCAGTCCTACCTCTATCCGGGCAACGTGCCAGGCAGCGCCCCGGAGGGCATACCGAGTCACTTCAACGTCACCGTGCCGCCGGGGTACCTGTGGGTGCTCGGCGATCATCGCGGCGTATCGGACGACTCGCGCGGGCACGAGGCCGACCCCGGTAACGGGATGGTCCTGGAGCGCGAGGTCATCGGGCGGGCGTTCGTCATCGTGTGGCCGCCGAGTAGATGGCAGATCCTGCGGATCCCGCAGACGTTCGGGCAGCCGGGCGTCGGGAGGCCGGCGGCGACCGCGGCGGGCGGGGCCGGCCCGGCACGGGTGGGCGCGGCGGCGCTGCCGGCGGTGCTGCGGCCCGAGCCGTCCTACTTCCCGCTCGTGGCGGGCTTCGGGCTTGCACTGCCGCTGACCTGGGTGCAGCGCCGCACGCGCCGCCGGCTGCTGCGGTTCTTCCGCCGCCGGAACCCTCGCTGATGCCTGGCGCGTTATACGGGCAGATCCTGGCAGGCCGTGTTAAGACTGTGCTGGATCACGCATCGCAACCAGCCGACCGCGGAGAACAACCAGGCTTGCCCGGCGCTGGCATCAGGGTGGGGACAGCGACGATAGGCTCTGGCCAATGACGAGCAACGAGCACGGCAAGCCCGACTGGGCGACCGGCGCTCAGGGTGCTGGGGAACCAGCCGACGGGGTGTCAACGAACGGCAGCCATGGCTACAGCGCGCTGACGGGCGGCGCAGCGGAGGAGTCGCGGACCGGTGCCGGGGGCTTCGCCGCGTCGGCAGGAGGTTACTCAGCCGGACCAAGGACGCGCGAGTACGAGGCGCTGCCAGGCCAGGCCGAGGCCGGCCCGGGTGCTCCGGAGGCCGGCGGCCCGGAGGCCGGCGGCCTGGGCGGAGCCGGCGAGCAGGGATCCGGCGAGCCTGCGCCGCCCGGCGGCGAGGACGCCCGAAGGTCGGCCTCGGCGGCCTCGGCGGCCTCGGCGGCCTCGGCAGCCTCCGCAGCCTCGGCGGACGAGGAGGAGGCGGTCGGCCGGAAGCCCCGGCGGTTCTCCGGCTGGCGGGAGCTGCCCATCCTGATCGTGGTCGCGCTCGCGATCGCGCTGGTGATCAAGTCGTTTGTGGTGCAGCCCTTCTACATCCCGTCGTCTTCGATGGAGGACACCCTGCTCATCGGCGACAAGGTCCTGGTCAACAAGCTCGTCTATCACTTCCGCAGCATCCAGCCCGGTGACATCATCGTGTTCGACGGCGACGGCTCGTGGAATCCCAACCCGCCCGCTTCGGCCTCCAACCCCAGTTTCCTGGCCCGGGCGTATGACGACACGCTTGGCAAGTTGTTCCACTCCATCGCCGGGCTATTCGGGACGCCGATAGGCCAGACCGATTACATCAAGCGGGTGATAGGTACTCCAGGCGACCGGGTCGCGTGCTGTAACGCCCAGGGCCTGGTGACCGTCAACGGGGTGCCGCTGCACGAGCAGTCGTACGTGTTTCCCGGCGCCGCCCCGTCGCAGATCAAGTTCAACGTCGTGGTCCCCAAGGGGCGCCTGTGGGTGATGGGCGACAACCGGGCGGTCTCCGATGACTCCAGGCTGCGGATGTCGGACCCCGGCCAGGGCACGATCCCGGAAAACAAGGTCATCGGCCGGGCGTTCGTGATCGTCTGGCCGCCCTCTCGCTGGCGGACCCTGCCGATCCCCTCGACATTCGATCAGCCGGGGATAACCCGCGGCTCGGCCCTGGGCGGAAGCGGCGGCCGCGGGCCCAGCAGGGCGGCCGCGGCGCAGGCCCAGCTGCTCGGGACGCGCATTGCACCCGAGCCCTCCTACCTGCCCCTGGCTGCGGGTGTGGTGGGCGCCGTGCCGCTGACCTGGCTGCAGCTGCGGCTGAGGCGCCGGATCCGCGTCCGGGCGCGGCGCAGAAGGCGCGGCATCCGGGCGGAGTCGGGCAGGTTCCCGGCCGTCCGCCCACAGCTGGATCGGTTGCGGCGGCTCGGCCGGGACCGGCACAGTTGATCCCATGCAAGCAGGGCAGCGCCGTCCGGTCGGGCTGACCCCGCGGCGTGACTGCGGGCTCAGCAGCTACGAGCGCGTGCTCGGCCGGGCCGGGCTATCCCCGGTGGCGGGTGCCGACGAGGCGGGGCGAGGTGCCTGCGCGGGCCCGCTGGTGGTGGCCGCGGTCATGCTCAAGCCATCGAGGATCGCGAGCCTGACCGAGCTTGCGGATTCCAAGGCGCTGACCGAGAAGGCCAGGAACGTGGCCTACGACCAGGTCATGCGTGCCGCCCTGGACTGGAGCGTGGTCGTCATCCCGGCCGCCGATATCGACCGCCTTGGCCTGCACGTGTGCAACGTCGCCGGGATGCGGCGCGCGCTGGCCGCGCTGGGCAGCACGCCCGGGTTCATCCTGACCGATGGATTCCCGGTCCGCGGGCTGCCGGCCCCGACGCTGGCCATGTGGAAGGGCGATCAGGTCGCGGCCTGCGTGGCGGCTGCCTCGGTGGTGGCGAAGGTCACCAGGGATGCGATCATGTGCAAGCTGGCCGCCGAGTACCCGGATTACGGCTTCGCCCGACATAAGGGGTATTCGACTCGTAGTCACATGAAAGCGCTGGCAGAGTGCGGGCCGTCGCCCGAGCACCGGAGGTCGTTCGTAAACGTCCGCGGGCATAGCGTGGTCGTTGCGGACGATTCGCTGGTCAACTCTGGGGCAGCCAACTCGTGCTACGGGGCTGGCAGTGGGCAGAATGGCCCTATCGTTGACGCCATCGAGGAATATGGCTGGCCGACGGCAGGTACCGCGGCGATGGCCCGCGGAGCCTGATCGGAGGGGAGAACATGAGCGCGGAGGATCTCGAGAAGTATGAGACCGAGATGGAGCTCCAGCTCTACCGCGAGTACCGGGATGTCGTCGGGCTGTTCACCCATGTCGTCGAGACCGAGCGGCGTTTCTACCTCACCAACCAGGTTGACCTGAATGTCCGGACCGCCGACAACGGCGAGGTGTTCTTCGAGGTGACGATGCAGGACGCCTGGGTATGGGACATGTACCGGCCTGCACGTTTCGTGAAGAATGTTCGGGTTGTTACGTTCAAGGATGTCAACGTCGAGGAGCTCGCGAAGAGCGACCTCGAGATCCCGGACCCGAAATAGCGCTGTGCGGGGCGGAGCCTGACGGTGGCCGCCCGGCGGGACCGCGCCCTTACCTGGGTCTGCGCTCTTCCCGGCCGCGGTCACGGTTAGCTACCGCTGTCAGGGTACGACTCGCACTTATATGAACATCAGTCATCTGGTTGCGACATATGGTTACTGGGCCCTGGCGCTGTTCGTGGGCGCCGAGAGCCTCGGCGTGCCGCTGCCCGGCGAGACCGCCCTGATCCTGGCCGGCACGTACGCGGGAACGACACATCGCCTGTCCCCGTGGGCGATCTTCGCGGTGGCCGCGGTCGCCGCCATCGCCGGGGACAACATCGGCTACTGGATCGGCGCCAAGGGCGGGTACCAGCTCGCCCGCAGGTACGGGCACAAGGTCCGGCTGGACGAGCACAAGCTCAAGATCGCCCGTTACCTGTTCGACCGGCACGGGACCGAGGTGGTGTTCTTCGGCCGGTTCGTCTCGGTGCTGCGCACGTATGCGGCCTTCCTGGCAGGCGCGAGCCGGATGCGCTGGCGGAGATTCCTGCCCGCCAACGCGCTCGGCGGGATCGTCTGGGCCGCCGCCTACACTGTCGCGTCCTACCTGGCCGGGGACGCGCTGCAGCGCGCCTCGGGCACGATCAGCCTGATCCTGGGCGGCCTGGCCGTCATCGCCATCGTCGCGACGATCCTGGTGATCCGGCGCCAGATGGGCAGGCTGGCCGGGCGCGCCGAGGCCGCGTATCCCGGCCCGCTAGACGACCGGCCGGGCGAGCCCCCGCGCTCGGGCAGTTCGGACGACACAGATCTGCCCGGTGACTGACAGCCCGCCGCATTAAACCCCGCGGCTCCGACATTCTGGCGGGCGGCGCCTTCCGCTATCCACCGGCGGCCGGCCATTGCACACAGGCCGCCGGCCGGCGGCGCGGCTGACCTCGGCTTTCCGGCACCGTCTGTGCCGGAGGTGAGGCGGGTGAATGCGAAGGACGCGCTCGGCAGGCAGGGCGAGCAGCTAGCGGCAGACTTCCTCCGCAGGGCCGGGCTGGTCATTCTCGACCGCAACTGGCGCTGCCCCCAGGGTGAGGTCGACATCGTCGCCGCCGACGGCGGCACCCTCGTCGTCTGCGAGGTCAAGACCAGGTCGGGTGTCAGGTTCGGGACGCCGCTGGAGGCGGTCACCCGGCAGAAGGCCTGGCGTCAGCGCCGCCTCGCCGTGCTCTGGCTGCGGCAGCGGGGCGCGCTCTATGACGAGATCCGGATCGACGTGATCGGCGTCCTGCGGACGGCCGACGGCTCGTTCCGCATCCAGCACGTGCAGGGGGTGGGCTGATGACCCTCGCGCGCACCCACGCCATCGCCCTGGTCGGCGTCCAGGGCCACGTGGTGGAGATCGAGGCCGACATAGAGAACGGGCTGGTCGCACTGCTGCTCGTCGGCCTGCCGGACACGGCGCTGCGCGAGGCCAGAGACCGGATCAGGTCGGCGATCGTCAACAGCGGCCAGTCCTGGCCGCAGCGCCGCATCACCGTCGGCCTCTCGCCTGCCAGCCTGCCCAAGCGCGGCAGCGGGTTCGATGTGGGCATTGCCCTGGCGATCCTCGCCGCCGCGGGCTCAATCCGGGCCGACTGGCTGGAGCGGACGGTGTTCCTCGGTGAGCTCGGGCTGGACGGCCGGCTGCGCCCGGTGCCGGGTGTCCTCCCGGCGGTGGCGGCCGCCGCCGCGGCCGGGTTCAGCCGCGTCGTCGCGCCGCAGGACAACCTCGCCGAGGCCGCGCTCGTGCCCGGAGTGCAGGTGGTCGCGCCGGCCACGCTGGCGGCCTTGCTGGACTGGCTGATGGGCCTGATGCCGGCCGATGCCGGCTGTGCCGTCCGGGTGGCCGACGCCGGCCGCGACGTTCAGGTGGCCGACGCGGGCAGTGCTGTCCGGGTGGCCGGTCGGGGCAGCGGCCCGCAGCTGGCCCTCAGTCGCCCGCCCGCGGGCCGGGCGGCCGGCAACGGGCGCGCGCCAGGCGTCCCGGCACTTGCCGCGGGCCAGGCGGCGATCGACCCGCAGCGCGACCTGGCGGACGTAGCGGGCCAGCCGGTGGCGCGCCGGGCGGCGGAGATATGCGCCGCCGGAGGACACCACCTGATGCTGACCGGGCCGCCCGGGGTGGGCAAGACGCTGCTGGCGGAGCGGCTGCCGACGATCATGCCGAGGCTGCGCGCGGCGGATGCGCTCGAGGTCAGTGCCATTCACTCGGTTGCGGGCACGCTCACCCCGGCCCGGCCGCTGGTGACCGTCCCGCCGTTCTGCGCGCCGCATCACACCGCCACCAAGGCCGCGATCGTGGGCGGCGGCAGCGGGATCATCAGGCCCGGCGTCGCGTCGCTTGCCCACCTCGGCTGCCTGTTCCTGGACGAGGCGCCCGAGTTCGACCGCGACGTGCTCGACGCGCTGCGGCAGCCACTTGAGTCCGGCGAGGTCGTGATCGCCAGGTCCGGGCTCACGGCCCGGTTCCCGGCCAGGTTCACGCTCGTGCTCGCGGCAAACCCGTGCCCGTGCGCACGGACGGCGGCGACGGGCACGGACTGCACCTGCACGCCCCTGGTGCGCAGGCGCTACCTCGCCCGCCTGTCGGGGCCGCTGCTCGATCGCGTGGACGTGAAGGTCGAGCTGCTCCCGGTCAGCCGGGCCGAGCTGCTCTGCGACCGCATGCTGGCCGAGTCCAGCGCCGTGGTCGCAACCCGGGTGCTGGCCGCCCGTGAGCGCGCCGCGGGCCGGCTGCGCGGGACCCGCTGGCGGCTGAACGCGGAAATCCCCGGCGGCGAGCTGAGGCGGAGCTTCCGGCCGGGGCCGGGCGCGCTCGCCCCGCTGGAGCGCGCGATGGACCTCGGCCAGGTCAGTGCCCGTGGCGCGGACCGGATAATCCGGCTGTCCTGGACCATGGCCGACCTCGCGGGCGTGGACCGGCCACGCCGCGAGGAGGTCGGCTACGCGCTCGGCCTGTGGCTCGGGATCGGCCAGTGAACGCGGGCGAGGACGCGGAGCGCCGCGCCAGGGTGGCCCTCAGCTTCCTGGCAGACCCGGGCGACCCGGTGCTCGGCGCCGCGCTCCGGTCGCGGACCGCGGCCGAGATCCTGGCCCTCACGGCCGGCGCCGACCCGGCCGGCGACCTCTGGCTGAGCGCCGATCCGGAGGCGGACGCCCTGTCCCGGGCCACGCGCAAGTGGCGGCGGCGCCTGAGCCTGGTGCCGTCGGTCGCGCGGCATGCCGCCTGGCAGGAGAATGGCCTGCGGCTGGTCGTCCCCTCGGACCCGGAGTGGCCGTCACAGCTCGACGACCTGGGCGACGCCCGGCCGCTGCTGCTGTGGGTGCAGGGGTCGGCGGACCTGCGGTACGCGTGCCTGCGGTCGGTGTCGGTCGTCGGCGCGCGGGCAGCCACCGGCTACGGCGTCAACACCGGCCTGCACCTTGCCGCTGGCCTGGCCGAGCGGGGTATGACCGTGGTCTCGGGCGGTGCCTACGGGATCGATGCGAGCGCGCATCGCGGTGCGCTCGCCGCGGACGGCCTGACTGTCGCCGTGCTGGCGGGCGGGCTGAGCTACCGCTATCCGGTGGGCCACGCGGCCCTGTTCGCCGCCGTCGCGGCGCAGGGCATCCTGGTGAGCGAGTGCCCGCCGGACGACCCGCCTACCCGGCCGGGCTTCCTGATCCGGAACCGGATCATCGCGGCCCTCGGCCGCGGCACAGTGGTGGTCGAGGCGGCACTGCGCAGCGGCGCCCTTAACACCGCCCGTCATGCCCGTGACCTGTGCCGCCCGGTCATGGCGGTGCCGGGTCCGGTCACCTCCGAGCAGTCAGCCGGCTGCCACGAGCTGATCAGGGAGTACGGCGCGATGTGCGTGACGAGCGCGCGAGACATCCTGGAGCATCTGAGCCCGGCGGCCGAGGGCCCCGGCAGCGGGCCGCGCCGCGGCCCGGCGGTCGACCTTGACCGGCTCGACCCCGTGGCCAGGTCAGTACTGGAGCACGTGCCGGCGCGCGGCGGCAGGGGCTCGGCCGGAGTTGCCGCCCGGGCGGGCGTGGACCTGGACACCGCCGTCAGGGAACTCGGCCTGCTCGCGGCCGCGGGATACGTCCGGCGGAACGACCTCGGCTGGCAGGCGGTGCGGGCGCGTGCATCCGGACACCGCGGGCCGGAAGCGTCATGACCAGCGACTGGCTGACATCGGGCCGCCGCGCTGGCATGAATCCCCGCAGTGAGGGCACCTGTCGGGCGCATCGCGGTGCAGCGGAGGACACGCATGACTGACCAGGACGCGTACGGCCGCCCCGCCGACGCTCATCTCGAGCGATCCAGCCGGCGGCGGAAACTCATCGGCGCTGCCCAGGAGCTGTGGATCGACGCGCTCACGGACCTCGGCGGCAGGAACACGCTGCTCTACTACAAGGACCGCCGGGCGGGCACGCTCGACCTTGCCGGGGCGGATCCGGGTGCCCTGGACAAGTTCCTCCGGTCCGGATCGATCCGGCTGACGAGGCTCTTCAGCGATGCGGATCTGCGGGCCGACGCGATCCGGCGGGTCCAGGCCATCTACCGGCGGGCAAAGGAACTGCTGGAGGAACGCGGAGTGCGCGCCGGATACCTCGCGGCCGGGATCGCGCAGTGGGACGAGCTATTCCTCGAGCCGGCCGCTCCGGTGCTGCTGCGCGGCCTGACGATCGCGCCGACGAGGGCCCGGCACGACGACTTCGAGCTGCTCCTGGACGACGACATCGAGGTCAACCCCGTACTCCTGCACAAGCTCGCCAGCGCGTTCGGTGCGGCTACGGAGGAGCTGGCCGACGAGCCCGTCGACCGGATCACCGAGCTGCTCACGCTCGCAGCGGATGCGGCCGAGGTGCCCGGCTTCCGGATCGTGCCGCGCAGGGTCATCGGCACCTTCACCTACGCGAAGCTGCCGATGGTCCGGGACCTGCAGGCCGCAGGCGAGGTCCTCTATGACAGCGACGTCGTGGCCGCGATCGCGGGCGATCCCGAAGCCCAGGAGCAGCTCGCCGCCGACGACGACAACGACTCCTGGATCGACGCGCCCGAGCAGGACTACTCGGTGCTCGACGCGGATTCCTCCCAGCGCAGCGCCATCAACACCGTGCTTTCGGGGCGCAGCCTGGTCATCCACGGGCCGCCCGGCACGGGCAAGAGCCAGACCATCGCGAACCTCATCGCCGCCCTGGTGGCCAGGGGCCGCAAGGTCCTGTTCGTGGCCGAGAAGCGCGCCGCGATCGACGCCGTGCTGTCGCGGCTGAAGAACGTCGACCTCGGCCGGACCGTGCTCGACATCCACGACGGCACCAGGGACCGGATGCGGATCTGCCGGGACCTGGGGGAGACGCTGCAGGAAGCGCAGAACACCGCCGCGCCGGATGTGAGCAGCCTGCACCGGCGTCTCGCGGACCGCCAGCGGCGGCTTGCCCGGCACGTCTCCGGCCTGCATCAGGTGCATCAGCCGTGGGGCCTGACCCCGTTCCAGATTCAGTCCGCGCTGCTCGGCCTGCCGGCGCAGGCGCGCACGCGAGTTCGCATCGGCGCGCCGGAGCGGATCAGCGGCGAGCTCGCCGACCGGATCCGCGACGAGCTCCGGGAGTTCGCCCATCTTGGCGGCTTCGACGTCCGGCCCGACAGCACGCCGTGGTTCGGCACGGCCCTGCGGTCCGCGGATGACGCGCGCCGCGCAATCGAGCTGGCCTCGCGGCTGAGCAGCCGGGGCATGCCGATGCTCATCCATCGGGCGGGACAGGTCAGTGCCGAGGCCGGTCTGCGCCCGCCGGCGACATACGCAGCGGCCGTGGCCCGGGCCAGGCTGCTCATCTCCGTGCGGCTGACACTCGGGACGCTGGCTCCCGCGGTCTTCGGTGCTGACCCGGCGCGGCTGGCGGCGGCGACAGGCGACGGCGCCGGCCTGAGTTTCCTCGACCGCCGTGCGCTGCGCAAGCAGGCCCGCGCGCTCGCGATCGCCGGTGATCAGCTGCCAGCCGACCAGCTGTCAGCCGCGCTCGTGGCGGCGGCCGAGCAGCTCGCCGAGTGGCGGGCCACCGCGGACGGGCAGAGCGAGCCGAGCATCCCGCCCGGCCTGGACGAGCTGGCGGTGATGTACGAGGACTGCGAGCGGCAGCTCGCGGAGCTTGGCGCGTTCGTCCAGGTCGGTTCGGAACCGGAGCAGCTCCTCACCGAGCTGATCGCCGATCAGGACACCGCATGGAAGATGCCGAGGCTGTACGAGCTGGGCTCGAGGTTCTCTGACCTGGGCCTGAGCCCGCTGCTGGACGAGCTCGCGCAGATCGTCCCCGAGCCCGGCCTGGTCGCCGCCGCGTTCGATCACGCCTGGTACTCGTCGATCCTTGACGAGATCCGGGTGCGCGACAACCGGTACGGCGCCGACAGCGGCGCGGCGCTCGATGACATCGCGCGCGACTTCCGCACTCATGACGTGCAGCACCTGGAAGCGAACGCAGCGCGCGTGCGCAGGGCCTGGGCGCAGGCACTCGACGAGGCCTGCGACCGGCATCCGCTGCAGGCGCGGGTGATCAGGAAGCAGGCTGCCTTGCGCCGCGGTCATCTTCCGCTGCGGCGGCTGCTCGACCAGACCAGCGACGTGCTGTTCGCGATCAAGCCGTGCTGGGCGATGTCGCCGCTGATGGTGAGTCAGGTCCTGCCCGCCAGCCGCCTGTTCGACGTTGTGATCTTCGACGAGGCCAGCCAGATTGTCCCCGCGGACGCGATTCCCTCGATCATGCGGGGGCACCAGATCGTGGTCGCGGGCGACGACCGCCAGCTCCCGCCGACGAACTTCTTCCGGCAGATCAGCGGCAATGACGACGAGATCAACGACGACGACGCCGAGGACGACGACAGCCTCGTGTCGTTTGGCGCAGGGTTCGAGTCCGTGCTGGACGCCCTGCGTCCGCTGCTGCCGACCGCTCCGCTGGCATGGCACTACCGCAGCCGGGACGAGCGCCTCGTCGCGTTCTCCAACAGCCGCATCTACGGTGGAGCGCTCACGACGTTCCCTGGCGTGTTCCGGGACGACTGCCTGCGGCACGTGGTCGTGGCGCAGGGACCGGGGTCTGGCCAGGAGACCTCCGTCACAGCGGAGGTCGACAGGGTCGTGGAGCTGATCCTCGAGCATGCACGCGAGTACCCGGCCGAGTCGCTGGGCGTCATCGCGCTCGGCATCAGGCACGCCGAGCGCATCGATGCCGCGCTGCGCGAACGGCTCGCGCGGCTTGCCGACGGCGAGAGCGTGGCGCTCGAGGCCTTCTTCGCCGAGGACGTGGCGGAGCCGTTCTTCGTCAAGAATCTCGAGCGGGTGCAGGGTGACGAGCGGGACGCGATCATCTTCTCGATCGGCTACGGCAAGCATCCCGACGGGCGCATGCGCTACCAGTGGGGCCCGCTGCTGCGCGACGGCGGCGAGCGCCGCCTGAACGTCGCCGCCACCAGGGCGAAGCACAGGCTCACGCTCGTGAGCTCCTTCTCCGGTCACGACGTCGACCCCGAGCGCGTCACCAAGGCAGGCGCGCGACTGCTCGCCGACTACCTGGACTACGCCAGCTCGGGCGGCACCGCGCCGGAGGCCTCGGGCGCGGCCCAGCTCGACTCGTTCGAGGCAGACGTGCGCGACCGGCTCGCAGAGTGCGGCATCACCGTAGTCCCGCAGTACGGCGTCGGCGGATACCGCGTTGACTTCGCCGCCACGCACCCGGACGACCCCAGCCGCATGGTCCTGGCCATCGAGGCCGACGGGGCGTCTTATCGCGAGTCCGGCAGCGTACGGGACCGTGACCGGCTGCGTGGTGAGCACCTGCAGCGGCTCGGGTGGCGCTACCACCGGCTGTGGTCCACGAACTGGTTCCGCGATCCCGAGCGTGAAGTGGCGCGGGTGCGCGAGGCGTATGAGCACGCAGTGGCGGGCATACCGGCCGTGCCGCCGGCGGAGGAGGCAGCGTCGCAGCAGACCGACTGCCCCGCAGAACGGGCACCGCGGGCGCCCGCCGCGGGCGATGTCGGCGGGGAGTCGGCGGCGCCGGGCGCCGGCATCCCGGGGTCGCGGCCGGTGCTGGCCGAGTCGCCAGGGCCCGAGCCCGGCAGGCCGGCAGCACCCGGGCCGGCCGGTGCTTCCGCGTCGGGGCCGTCGGCAGGTGCTGCCGGGTCCGTGCCGCCGCCGGCGCAGGCGATCGCGCCTGTGCCGCCCCCGGTTCGGGCCATCGCGCCTGTGCCGCCGCCGGCGCAGGCGATCGCGCCCGTGCCGCCGCGGCTTGACGTCATAGCGCCGCTGTCGGCCCGGGCCGTCCCGACTTCCCGGGTCGGCGCGCCGCGCGCGGCCGAGGCGATCAGCGGTCCCGACGGGAGGGAGCCGGGAACCGGGCAGCCCGGCTCCGAGCAGCCGGAAGCCCGCCGCGCTGAGGACTGACGCTCCGCCAAACCGGTTGTAACCCGTCGGTAAAACCATGACTCCTGCCCGATATCGGGCAGGAATGTTGCATTACCGCGCCCACGGCGGGCATCATTGCCGTGTGCCGGGACTGGACGTGGACGCTGAGCTGGTGGAATACCTGACTCGGAGCTGCTCCTTCAGCCCGGCCGAGGCGGCCAGGGTGGTGGCGGATGTCCTGGGCTACTTCTCCGAGGAGCCTGACGACTTCGTCCGGCGACGGCACCGCGAGCTAAAGGCGCGGGGACTCACCAACGATCAGGCTTTCGGCCAGATCGCGGCTGAGATCCCGCAGCGCCGCTACGCGCCGCCAGAGTACTCGCAGCGTCAGCTGCGCCGGATCGTCTACGGCTGAGACCGGCCGCCAGGAAAGACCAAACGGGAGGCAGGACTGTGTGCGGGATCGTCGCCTATATCGGCAGCCGGGACAGCGTCCCGATCCTGCTGGAGGGCCTTGCCAGGCTGGAATACCGCGGTTACGACTCGGCGGGCCTGGCGGTGCTCGGCCGTGGTGGCGATCTGCGGGTGCGCAAGGCCAAGGGCCGGGTCGGCGAGCTCGCCGCCAGCGTGCCGGCGCGGTTCAAGGGCAGCCCCGGCATCGGGCACACCCGGTGGGCGACCCACGGGGTGCCGAGCGACGCCAACGCACACCCGCACAGCTGCGGGCCGATCGCCGTCGTGCACAACGGCATCATCGAGAACGCGAGCGAGCTGCGGGCCAAGCTCGCGGCGGGCGGCGCGGAGTTCGCCTCGGAAACCGACAGTGAGCTGTTCGCCCACCTGATCGCCGCCCATCCGGCCGGCGACCTCGAGGAAGCCGTCCGCGCCGCGCTCAAGCAGGTCGTGGGCACCTACGGCCTGGCCGTCCTGGACAGCCGCAGCCCGGACCGGATGGTCGTGGCCCGCAACGGCAGCCCGGTGCTGCTCGGCCTCGGCGACAAGGAGATGTTCGCCGCATCCGACGTCGCGGCCATCGTCCGCTACACCCGCCAGGTCGTGCACCTGGACGACGGGGAGATCGCGACCGTCATGGCCGACGGCTTCCGCACCTCGACGCTCGACGCGCGCCGGACGACCAAGCAGCCCGCGGTCATCGACACCGACGCGGCCAGCTACGACGCCGATGGTCACGTGCATTTCATGCACAAGGAGATCCACGAGCAGCCGCGCGTGATCGAGCGGGTGCTCAGCGGCAGGCTCGACGACAGGTTCTCCACCGCCCACCTCGGCGGCCTGAACATGGATCCCCGCGAGGCGCGCGCCATCCGGCGGATCAAGATCCTGGGCTGCGGCTCCGCGTTCTACTCGGGCCTGCTTGGCGCGCAGCTCATCGAGGAACTGGCCCGGGTGCCCGCCGACGCCGAGCCCGCCTCCGAGTTCCGCTACCGCAGCCCGGTGATCGAGGAAGGCACGCTCTACGTCGCCGTGAGCCAGTCCGGCGAGACCTACGACACGCTGGCCGCCGTCCAGGAGGTCAGGCGCAAGGGCGGCCGGGTGATCGGCGTGATCAACACCGTGGGCAGCACCATCGCCAGGGAGTGCGAGGGGGGCATGTACCTGCACGCCGGCCCCGAGGTGTCGGTGACGTCGACCAAGACCTTCACCGCCACGGCCACCGTCTTCGCGCTGCTCGGCCTGCACCTGGCCAGGATCAGGGACCTGTCGCCCGCAGACGGCCAGCGGATCCTGGCCGGCCTGCGCCGCCTGCCCGGCCAGATCGCGGAAATCCTGGGCCGGGAGGAGGAGATCAGCGCCCTGGCCAAGGAGCTGGCGAGGTACCACGGGATGTTCTTCATCGGCAGGGTGCGCGGCTGGCCCGTCGCCAGGGAGGGCGCGCAGAAACTCAAGGAAGTCTCCTACCTGCACGCTGAGTCCTACCCGGCCAGCGAGCTGAAGCACGGCCCGCTCGCCCTCGTCGGGCCCGAATTGCCTACGGTCGCGATCGTGCCCGACGACGAGCTGCGGGAGAAGAACCTCGGCACGCTCGGCGAGATCAAGGCCCGGCACGGCCGCGTGCTGGTCGTCGGCCACTCCGCGCCGGCCGACGGGCTCGCTGACGACGTCATCGAGGTGCCGAGGAACGAGCCGGAACTCGACCCGATCCTGCTCTCAGTACCGCTGCAGATGCTGGCCTACCACGCCGCCGTCGAGCTGGGCAACGACGTCGACAAGCCGCGCAACCTCGCCAAGAGCGTCACGGTCGAGTGAGCGAGGCGGGCGGGCGGCGGGCCGCGTGAGATCCGCAGCCGAGTTTGCCATCGCGGCCGGGCTGCTCACGCTCATGCCGGGGCCGGACACGCTGCTGACGGTCAGGACCGCGATCGCGTCGGGCCGGGCGCACGCGGTCGCCGCGGCGGCCGGGATCTGCCCCGCCCTGCTCGGCCGGGGCCTCGCGGCAGGGACCGGCCTGACCGCAGCGCTCGCGGCCGCGCGGCCCGCTACCTGGCACTGTGCTGGTCGGTGCTGCCTACCGCGGCTACCTCGGGCTGCGCTCGATCGCGCGCGGCGCGCGAACCAATCGTCGCCGGGCCGCCCGGGTCGCCGGCGCCGCGTTCCTCGCGTTCGCGGCACGGCTCGTGGCCGGAGGCTGACCGATCCCCCACACTGATATGCATGGAACGCCGGGTGGTCCTGCCTGCGCCCCTCGACCGTGCGCGGTCGGCGTTCGAGCGGCATCTGCGTGCCGAGCGCGGGCTGTCCGTCCACACGGTGCGGGCCTACCTTGGCGACGTCGACAGCCTGCTGGCGCACGCCGCCGACGCCGGCTGCGCCGAGCTGGCTGACATCGAGATCGACGTGCTGCGGGCCTGGCTCGCCGGCCAGCACCGGGCCGGCCAGGCGCGGGCGACGATCGCTCGCCGCGCGGCGGCCGCCAGGTCATTCACGGCGTTCGCGCACCGGCAGGGCTGGCTGGCCGCCGACCCCGGCGTCCAGCTCGGGGCGCCCAGGGTGCACAAGCGGCTGCCGCACGTGCTGCGGCAGGACCAGGTCGCGCGCGTCCTCGCGGAGCGGGCCGAGCCGCCCGCGGATGCGGCGGAGGCCGCGATCGCGGTCAGGGATACCGCGATCATGGAGCTCCTCTACGCGGCGGGCATCCGCGTCAGCGAGCTGTGCGGGCTCGACGCGGGCGACCTCGACGCAGCCCGCCGGACGGTCCGGGTGCTGGGAAAGGGCAGCAAGGAGCGGGTGGTGCCGGTCGGCGTCCCCGCGGTCAGCGCCGTGCGCGCCTGGCTGACCGCCGGTCGGCCGGTGCTCGCCGGGCCGCGAGCCGGCCAGGCGCTGTTCCTCGGCGCGCGCGGCGGACGCATCGACCCGAGGACGGTACGCCGGGTGGTCCATGCCAGGGTGGCGGCCACCGGGCCGGGCGGATCCGGCCCGGCCGTGCCCGACATCGGGCCGCATGGA
>Ga0335077_10003942_pt1 | contig 18045 bp, 16 predicted proteins | sample Lox_Sample_31_FD_207151 | JGI IMG/M metagenome (GOLD analysis project Ga0335077, IMG submission 207151) | Soil microbial communities from Loxahatchee National Wildlife Refuge, Florida, United States - Lox_Sample_3.1 | ecosystem: Environmental > Terrestrial > Soil > Wetlands | place: USA... | reverse complement strand
GGCTGTCGTTCTCCTCCCAGATGCCCAGCCACGGAAAATCCGCGCGGCGCCAGACGTAGCCGAAAGCCAGTTTGCTGGTGGGGGAAAAGGCGACGAAGTAAGCGTGTTCGCGTTGCGGGTCGAGCAGATGCGCAGTAAATCCAGCCGAGACGGGCGCACTGTTATAGACGCGCAGGTCGGTGTAGCCGCCCTGGATATTGGGAACGTTCGGCCAATCGAAGTCCGCGCCAGGCTTCTGGTAGGCCCCGGGCTGGCCGTAATCGCCTTCGAGGACCCGCGAACGGGTGGCCGAAGCGCGGAATTCGGTGCGGCCGCGTTCCAGGAACGGCGGGCCGAGCGTGGCATGCTGGGTCCAGGCGATAGGCCGGTCGGCGGCGGAGAGATTCTCCAGGGTTTCGCGGACCTCGATCGCCCGCTCGCCGCCGAAGCGGATCTGGCGCTCGAACCGCAACTGCGCGATGGGGAACTGCGCGCGTGCGACGAGCGCGCCGGAATCGGCGGACAACTCGTACCGCACGATGGAGCCTTCGCCGTGCACCGTCATTCCGGCGGCCGCTTCTTCCTCTGAAGGCTCGCCGAAAATATCGAGACAGAGATTGTGGCCCATGATGCCGGCCAGCAGCTTGCTTTCGGAATCGTTCCCGTACTCGGGATGCCTGGCGCGATCGTAAGTGGAGGGCTCGATCGACGGCCACGGCGGGATCCACAACGGGCTCACCCCGGTGGCTTTGTCGAGAATCTCGGCGATGTGTCCGCCTTCATGCAACACCGTCACGCGCAGCCGCTCGTTCTCGATCGACGTGGCGCGCCGGCCGCTAAAGTTTGTCTCGGGCATAAGGATACATCGTAGGACAGGCACCCCTGGCTGTCCAATGGCAACTGCTTTGATTCAAGAATTCGCGATGTGGCAGGGCCCCAGAAGTTGACGCACCGCTCCAGCTTGCACTCTTCCGAAACACGACTTGCCGCGCGCATGGGTTCACTCAGCGGATAGAGCGCTTCCCGTCAACTTGACTGCGCAAGCCTGACTTCCGGATGGCGCAATGATCCAGGAGCAATCCGAAACCGGCACATCTCCGATATCGCTAGATACCAGCCAAGCGCCGGAGGGTATGCTGGAAGTCGCTGTGGAAACTCCGGGCGAATTTGCTCAGGGATTGAAGTAAGGATCGTTCATCATGCGGATGAACGCCCGTTCCGATGCGGGAGACGAGCTGACGCGCCAATCGCATTCCTTGTTGATATCGAACCAGACGACGCCCTTAATGAGCGGGAAGTTCCGGCGTAACGTTGGAATGATCTCGTCAATCCAATTCGCCTTGTCGCCGCCGGCCGGACACGACGCCATTTCTCCAATCAGGATAGGCTTTTTCTTCGCTGCAAGGAGCGGATAGATGTTCTTGAACACCTGCTCGAAGCTCTGCCAGCCGCCGTTCCTTGTGCCCCAGTTGTACCCATCCACGCCAGTCCAATCGACGTACGAATCGCCGGGGTAATAGTCCATCGTGGTCCCATTGCCTCCATGGGTATCTGTGACATTCGGGCACCAGGCCCAGACCACGTTTGTCGCGCCGGCGGCAACGAAGAGGTCGTGAATGTGCCGATAAGCGGAGACGTACAGTGGGGCATTGTTGCCGCTCCAGGCCTCGTCGCCGTTCATCTCGGCGGCGAAGTCGAGGAAGAACTTCTTTCCGAGCGCTTTGGCTCCGTGGGCGCGCGCCAGGATGGTTGCATCCAGGCTCCCGTCGGCAATCTTGGCAAAGTCGATCTTGGCGGGCTCCCAATTCACCAGAGGAATGCGGCCGGCCGCCAGGTCTTGCTTGGTGATGTCGCCGGTCCAGTCGGCCGCCCACGAATAAAACGTGAGATGAATGCGGGGAGTCCGCCCGAGCTTCGCACTGGTCTGGGCCACGCTTCCCGCTCCGTAATACAATCCGAGCCATGCGCCCGAGGCTGGTTCGAGAATGGTCGATTCGGCAGCATTTGCCAGGCTGGTCAGCCACCCGCTGCACAACAAAATTGCGGCGCCAACCAGGGCGGCTTTACTGATTATTTTTCTCATGGTTGTGGCAGACTACGGGGGATAGGGCCCGTAGATGTCCTGCTTTACTTTCATACCACGACCAACGCGGATAGACGCTGGTAGGGCAAATGTACCGCAGAGCCGGCGCGGCTCTAAACGAAATAGTCTTTGACTTTTTCGAAGATGCCTTTTTCCGCGGGCTGATTGTCCGCGGGAAGTGTTTCGCGAAGTTGCTCGAACAGCCGTTTCTGGTCTTTGCTGAGCTTGGTGGGTGTTTTGACGTCGATGTGAACTACGATGTCGCCGCGCGCGTGGCCGTTCACGTGAGCGACGCCCTTGTGCCGTATGCGAAGCTCTGCGCCGCTCTGGGTACCTTCGGGGATCTTGACTTTGGAAGGCTGTTCCATCGTCGGCACCTCGATCTCGGCGCCCAAAGCGGCTTGAGCCACGTTGATCGGGATGGTGCAGTGCAGGTCGTACTCGCGGCGCTCGAAGAACGCGTGCTCTTTGACCTTCAGCACGACGAATAAATCGCCCGGAGGGCCGCCGTTGGCGCCGGGTTCGCCTTCGTGCGACAGGCGCAGCCGAGTGCCGTTGTCTACTCCCGCTGGAATGTTGATCTTGAGTTTCCGCTGCACCTGCCGGTAGCCGCGGCCGCGGCATTGTGAACAGGGCGTGCGAATGATCTTGCCGGAGCCGCCGCAGTGCCCGCAGGTACGCCGCACAGACAGGAAACTCTGCTGATAAACCACCTCACCACGGCCGTGACAGGCGGGACAGGTGGTGGCGCCGCTTCCGGGCTCCGCGCCCTTGCCTTCGCAGCGGTCGCATAGCTCCGTGCGGGGCACCTGGATCTCCGCCTCCAAGCCGAAGACGGCGTCTTCGAAACGGATTTCCAGGTCATAGCGGACATCTTCGCCGCGCTGCGGCCGGTTGCGGCGGCGCCGGTCTCCGAACAGATCGCCGAAACCGAAGAAATCGCCCAGAATGTCGTTGAGATCGAGGCCCGAAGGATCGAAACCCTGGGCCGCGCCCTGGACGCCTTGATGGCCGTAGCGGTCGTAGGCGGCGCGCTTTTGCGGATCGCTCAAAACGCTGTAGGCTTCGGCCGCTTCCTTGAACCTCTCCTCAGCCTGATCATTGCCCGGATTGACGTCTGGGTGATGTTCGCGGGCGAGCTTGCGGTACGCGCTCTTGATCTGCTGGTCGTCGGCGTCGCGGCCGACCCCCAGGATTTCGTAATAATCTCGTTTGGTCACGGGCATGGCGCTCAGGAAGGCCGGACAGCGACCTTTACCATGGCTGGCCGCAGCAACTTACCTTTGAAATTGTACCCTCTCTGGAATTCACCCAAAATGGATTGATCTTCCGCTTGATCGGTCTCGACCCGCTCCACCGCCTGGTGCAGATTGGGATCGAAGGTCTTCCCCACCGTATCCATCGGTTCGAGCCCCATTTTCTTTAGCGCATCATAGAGCCGGCTGTAAATCAGCTCGACTCCCTTGCGATAGCTGGGGTCGGCGGATTCGGACTTCAGCGCTCGCTCGAAATCGTCGAGGATGGGGAGCAACTCGCGCACGAATTCCATGCCGGCGAACTGCACAAAATCGGAGCGGTCCCGCTCGGCGCGCTTGCGGAAGTTCTCGAAATCCGCCGTGCGCCGGAGCAGGCGGTCGTTCAGTTCGGCTTTCTCAACAGCCAACCGGTCGCGCTCGGCGGTTAGCGCCGCCACTTGAGCCGCCAGATCGGGGCATGCGGCCGCCGCGGCGGAGGAGCTCTCGTCCTCCCGGACGGTTCTTAATTCTGGATTCTCATTCCCCACGGTCTTAGGTTAGCAGATGTGTCCAGACGGGTTAGGTGGGCAAACTCTCAAACGCGCGGCCGATGTGCAGCACCGCCGACATGGCCTTTTCATAGTGCATGCGCATGGGGCCGAGCACGGCGACGCGCGCCAGCATCCCGCTGGGCAGCGGAAACGTCATGCCGATGAGGGCCAGTTCCTTCATGGCCGGGTGAGCTTCGCCGAGTCCCACATGGACTCCGACTTCGCCGGCCGGCCGTTCGAGAAAGCGGTCGAGCAGCTCGATCAGCCGTTTCTTCTCTTCGAGCGCGCGGAACAGATCGCGCATGCGTTCGCGCGTCAGATGCAGATCGATGCCCACCAGGTTGGAAGCGCCTTCCATGTGCACCTCAGGCGCCTGGTCCACTTCTAACAGGCCTTTCTGGCAAAGCACGGTGAGGCGGCGGAGAATGGCGTCGTAAGCGGCACGTTCTTCCTCAAATCGCCGCAACAATTCCTGGCGTGCGTCGTCCAGCATCCAGCCGCTGAAATGGTGATTGACGTAATTGCGGATGGAGCTCAGCTCGTCCTGCGAAGCCTGCTCATCCAGGATCACCACGCGATTGTGAACCGCCTGGTCGCTCGTCACGACGATCATGAGGACGCGGCGGTCAGCCAGTGCGAGCAATTCGATGTGATCGAGAGTCTGGCCGGTGCCAGGCATGGCCGCGGCGATCCCCACGTTGAGCGTCCACTCGGTGAGGATGCGGGACGAGCGCTCCAGGCGCCCTTCGACGGTGTCCTCCTCGATCAGTTCGGCGCGCAAACGCTGGGCCTCGGCCGACTCCAAAGGCCGGGTGGTGATGGATCGCACGTAGCAACGGAACGCCTTTTCCGTAGGCACGCGGCCGGCGGAGGTGTGCGGCTGGGAGAGATAACCCTCATCGGCGAGGTCGGCCATGACGTTGCGGATCGAAGCCGGGCTGAGTGCCTGACTGCGGCGGCGCGCGATGACGCGCGAGCTAACTGGTTCGCCCGTCTGGATATACGCGCGAACAATAGATTGCAGGATCTCCTGCTCTCTCGGGCTCAACGCTCCTTCGCCATGCATAGGACGGAATCAGCCTTCCCCTACACTACCGATTGTATTCTGTTGAAAAGGAAAGGGTCAATACTCAGTATGCGCGTGGACAACCGCCCCGCGCGCCCGGCCGGGCGTTTTGACTTCCGTTTTCCGGTCTGGTAGCGTACCTTAAGTCACTTTCGAAATTGGCGCAAGATGCCTTTGAAGAAGAAGACGACCGTGGCAAAGAACTTAGGAAAATCTGATCCAGAATCCATCATGAAGTTTGAGACAACGGCGCGGCGCCGCCCGGCGAATGCCGCACAGGACGCCGGAGGATCCGCAGAGGCCGCTGAAGCGCGAAACCAGGCCCAGGCGCAGCTTAAGGCTTTCGAGAACGCCGTTCGCCTGTTTCACGCGGGGCAGTTTAGCGAAGCCCGGGACCTGTTCGCGAAGGCCGTAGGCGGTCCAAACCGTGAGATGGGACATAATGCCGAGCTGCATATTCGCATGTGTGACCGGCGTCTGCAAAGGCCGATAGTCGACCTCAAGACGGCGGAGGAGCACTACAATTACGGCGTTGCGATGGTCAACGCGCGCAACCTCGCGATCGCGCAGCAGCATCTGGAAGTAGCCCTCAAGATGGAGCCCGATGCCGATCATGTGTTTTACGCAATGGCTCTGTGCAAAGGCCTCGCTGGCGATATCGATGGCGCTTACGAGAACCTGAAACGCGCGATTGACTTGGAGCCTCGGAACCGGATCGCAGCCCGGCAGGACGCGGACTTCGGCGGATTTGCAAGCTATCCTCTGATTCAACAACTGCTGTTTCCGGACAGAACCGGCGCTGCATAAGAGCGCGCGGATGCAAGGCGCCGCAATTCCCGGAGGCACAGGCACCGACCCGCTGCGAATTGTCTCCGTCGGCGGCGGGACCGGCCTTTCCACGCTGTTGCACGGGCTGAAACAATTCACTGGCGGGCACAGCCCGGCGCGGCGTCATTCTTCGGTGGACATCGTTGCCATCGTAACCGTCTCCGATGACGGCGGCAGCTCCGGCCGCTTGCGCCGGGACTTCGACGTGTTACCGCCGGGGGATATCCGCAACTGCCTGGTGGCCCTGTCCGAGGATGAAGCCCTCCTTTCCCGTCTTTTTCAGTACCGCTTCGCGTCAGGACGCGGTCTGAAGGGCCACAGCTTCGGCAACCTGTTCCTGACGGCCCTGACCCACATTACGGGAGATTTTCCCGAAGCCGTGAGGGAATCGTCCGACGTACTCGCCATCAAGGGGCGTATCTATCCCGCGACCGCCTCGAACGTCTCTCTCGAAGCCGTGCTCGAGAACGGCCAACGAGTGCAGGGAGAAACCAGGATCAGCAGAAGCCGGCGGCGGATCGAGACGGTGCGGCTTCGCCCGCGCCGCTGCCGCCCGCTTCCTGACGCGCTGGCGGCCATCGCCGATGCAGATCTCATCACTCTGGGACCGGGCTCGCTGTTTACGAGCGTGATTCCGAACCTCCTTGTGAGCGGGATCGCGGAGGCGATCCGGCGTTCCCCGGCGGTGAAAGCGTATTTTGTGAACCTGATGTGGCAGCCGGGCGAGACCACGAATTTCGGAGCGTCGGACCATATCGCGGCTATTCACCGGCACGCCGGCGGCAAGCTGCTGGACTACGCCGTGGTCAATACGGGCGAGATCGGCCTCACCATGCGCCGTCGTTACGCGCGCCAGCATTCCGCGCCCGTCGCAAACGACTTCGAAGCCATCGGCGCCATGGGAGTGAACGTAGTGTGCGGCGATCTGGTGCAGGAGTCGGGCCTGGTCCGGCATAATGCCGAGGCCATCGCCGCCATCGCAGTTGAACTGGCCGCCGAAGGCCGGGTACGACGGCTTAAGTCGCGGTAATCATGCCCCGCATTGAATAATAGTGGGCATGAACATTCCCGTAACGGTCGTGATCCTGGCTGCGGGCTTGGGCACGCGCATGAAATCGCGGCGTGCCAAGGTGCTGCACGAGGCGGGGGGCCGGGCGCTCATAGAGCACACTGTCGACACTGCGCTTTCGCTGGCCCAGCCGGATCACGTGTTTGTCGTCGTCGGCCACCAGGCGGATCAAGTGAAGAGGGTTGTGGAGGGGCGAAGCGTCCGCTTCATCCACCAAACCGAACAGAAGGGAACTGGGCACGCGCTGATCGCTGGGCGTGAGTCGCTGGCGCCTCTGGGAGGGCTGCTGGTCGTTTACTACGGCGATTGTCCGCTGATTCCCGCGGCGGTGCTTGCGTCTTTGATCGATCATCAAAAGCAGTCGGATGCCGCCGGCACATTGGTTAGCGCCGAACTCGAGGACCCGACCGGCTACGGGCGCGTGATCCGCGATGCCGGCGGCCGGGTACTGGCGGTGGTGGAGCAGAAAGCCGGCACGCCGGAGCAGCTTGCCATCCGCGAAGCGAATGTGGGCATTTATTGCTTCCAGGCCGGCCCCTTCTGGCAACACATCGGCGAACTGCGCCCCGACAATCCGGCGCTCGAATACTACCTCACCGACATGATCGAGATCCTGATTCGCGCCGGCCACTCGGTTGACGCTTTCCGCGCGGGCAATCCCGCAGCGCTGCTGGGTATCAACAATCGCGTGGAGCTGGCGGCGGCCGACCGCACCTTTCGCGAACGCAAAGTGCGAGAGCTGATGCTGGCCGGCATCACTGTGGAGAAACCCGAGACCGTCAGCGTGGATGACACAGTCATGATCGGAATGGACACGGTCATCGAGCCTTTCGCACAGATCCTGGGCAAAACCAGGATTGGAGAAGCGTGCCGGATTGGCGCCTGCTCGATTGTGCGCGATTCCGAGCTGGCGGACGGCGTTCAAGTGGCGCCGTTCACCATGATCAATGCCTCTCGCGCGGCGGAGGGAGCGCATATCGGACCCTACGCGCGGCTCCGGCTGGAGAACGACGTCGCTCCCGGCGCGCATATCGGAAACTTCGTGGAGTTGAAGAAAACACGCATGGGCGCGGGGGCCAAAGCCAATCATCTGGCCTATCTGGGTGACTCCGTGATTGGCGAAGGAGTCAATGTCGGCGCCGGCACTATCACCTGCAATTACGACGGCCGCGCCAAACATCAAACCAAAATCGGCAAGGGCGTTTTCGTGGGCAGCAACGCGACGCTGGTGGCGCCAGTGGAGATCGGCGACGGCGCCTACCTGGCGGCCGGTTCAGTCATCACCGATTCTGTGCCCGCTGATGCGCTGGCGCTAGGCCGCGCGCGCCAGGTGACTAAGCCGGACTGGGCGCGAAAACGGCGGGAAAAACCTAGCACCAAAGCTTAATCCGCTTGCACTCCTATGACTGGCTCAACGCCTTCCAGCAACCCAGGCAATGCCGGTTGCCTGTTTGGTTCGTGGTGGAGTTGAAAAAAGGATCTGGGAATGTAGGCCGCTAGCGCGAGGAAAGAAATCCACAGGCTGGAGCGGACCTTTCGGTCCGCCCGTAACAGCGTATACAGGATTGAATCAGCGGGCGCCCGCCGCCTGTGCTTTCCTGCTTAGAAAACACTCGCGACAGTAGACGGGACGGCCCTGGGTAGGCTTGAAGGGGACGGTGGTTTCCCGCCCGCACTGTGAGCACACGGTCGTGGTTTCAGCCCGCTGCGCTCCCGAGTTTGGCGCTCCCTGCCGCTTGGTCTTGCACGCCTTGCAGCGCTTCGGCTCATTCTTAAAGTTCTTGTCGTGGAAGAAATGCTGCTCTCCCGCCGTAAAAACAAAGTCCGCCCCGCAATCCGCACACTTGATAATACGATCCTGAAACTCTGGCATTGCCGCCGCTCCCGCGGTCCTACCCAGGCCACCATGCCCGCCCGTGAAGAACGCTGCTACTGAAAGTTACTCCACTTCCCGACGACTTTTCTTTCTGTTTCGCTTGCGGGCCAACGCTTGCTTTACCCGCTTTTTCTCGCCCGGCTTCAAATAAAAAGAGTGCCGCTTGACCTCTTTGATGATGTCCTCTTGCTGGACTTTACGCTTGAACCGGCGAAGGGCATTCTCTAATGTCTCGCCCTCCTGCAGTTTTACTTCTGCCAAAACTAAAAACACCTCCTATCGGATGAACGCACTCTGCGGTGCGAATGAAGAACTTGCCGCACGCAACCACTTTCCTCCACGCAGTATGGCAAGGTATTGATATCATAGGTGCTTGGACGGTAAAGTCAAGACCCAAAATTGCGTCCCGCGTTGACGGGCGCCGGGCGGGGCCTTTTAACTGGCTGTGCATAAAGGACTTACAAATCAACTCCCGTGAATAATGTTTTAGCGATTTTGTTGGCCGGAGGGGCTGGAGAGCGGCTTTCTCCCCTGACGCGCGACACTGCCAAGCCTGCCGTGCCATTCGGCGGCGCGTATCGCATTATCGATTTCACCCTTTCCAACTGCATCAATTCGGATGTTCGCCGGATTTTTGTTCTCACGCAGTACAAATCGCTCGAATTAATCCGCCATGTGCGTGACGGGTGGAGCATTCTCTCACCGGAACTCGGTGAGTACATCGAAATCATTCCGGCCATGAAGCAGACCGGAGAGGGCTGGTACGTGGGAACGGCGGACGCGGTCTTTCAAAATATACCGAGCATTCTGGCCGAAACACCGGAACAGGTGCTGATTACCGCCGCTGACCAGATTTACAAAATGAATTACCAGTCGATGTTCGAGCGGCACCACCGGCATGAGGCGGACATTACCATTGCCACAACCCAGGTGTTTCCGGAAGAGGTCGACCGCTTTGGCGTAGTGGAAATCAACCAGGACCACCGCATCATAGGCTTCGAAGAGAAGCCACGGCATGGCAATCCCATACGCTCCGTCTACAATCCGGCCATGGTCAGCGCGTCGATGGGCATCTACATCTTCAACACCGACGTGCTCGCTCGTTTGTTACAGGAGGACGCGGAGAATCCCGCCTCTTCCCACGATTTTGGCAAGGACATCATCCCCCGCTGTTTGAAGGATTACCGTGTGGTGGCTTACGACTTCGTGGACATCAACGCCAAGCAGGCCCGCTACTGGCGGGATGTGGGAACGCTGGACGCCTATTACGACGCCAACATGGACCTGGTGGACGTCACGCCGCAGTTGAATCTCTACGACAGCCGCTGGCCCATTCGCACGCGCGTGCTGCAGCACCCGCCGGCGAAATTTGTCTTCGCGCAAGAAGGCCGCCGCATGGGCGTGGCCGTGGATTCCATCGTTTCCGCCGGATGCATCATTTCCGGCGGGCGGGTGTTGCACAGCGTGCTCTCGCCGGGCGTGCGCGTCAACAGTTACTGCGAAGTGGAATATTCGATCCTGATGCCCAACGCGCAGATTGGGCGCTACAGCCGGATTCGGCGGGCCATTATCGATACCAACGTAAGATTACCGGAATCGAGCGTGATCGGTTACAACGCGGAGGACGACCGCCGCAACGGCTACCACATCACCGAGTCGGGAATCGTGGTGGTCAGCGGTGAGCAACGCTCCGTTCCTATCCTGCAAAACGCAAGGAGCACTGTGTGACGACGATTGCAAAGATCACGGGCATCGAGATCCTGGATTCCCGCGGAAATCCGACCGTAGAAGCCGACGTAGTCCTGACCGACGGCAGCGTGGGCCGCGCCGCGGTTCCTTCCGGGGCATCCACCGGCGAGCATGAGGCGGTGGAACTGCGCGATGGCGACGCTGCTCGCTACCTGGGGAAGGGGACGCGCAAGGCCGTGGAGCATATCAACCATGAGATTGCGGGCGCGCTTGCCGGCAAAGACGCCGCGGAACAGGCGCGGCTCGACCGTCTCATGATCGATCTGGACGGCACCGAGAACAAGGGACGACTGGGCGCCAACGCCATTCTAGCCGTATCCATGGCAGCCGCGCGCGCCGCAGCCGCCTCGCAACGAACCCCGCTCTACCGTTACCTGGGCGGCGTCTCCGCGTGCCTTCTGCCGGTCCCGCTGATGAACATCCTCAATGGCGGGGCGCACGCGGATAATTCCGTCGATGTCCAGGAGTTTATGATCGCGCCTTACGGAGCCGCGAAGTTTTCCGAGGCGCTGCGGATGGGCGTGGAGGTATTTCACACGCTCAAGAAGGTTCTCAAGAAGAAGGGTTACTCGACGGCGGTCGGCGACGAGGGCGGCTTCGCCCCGAATCTGAAGTCCAACGACGAGGCGCTCGAGCTGGTGCTTGAGGCCATCACACAAGCGGGTTACAAGCCCGGTGAGCAGGTTGGCATCGCGCTCGATCCGGCATCGAGCGAGTTCTACATCGACGGGAAGTACGTTTTCAAGAAGTCAGACAAAAGCCAGAGAACGTCAGAACAGATGGTCGAATTCTGGGCCAATTGGGTGCGGCAGTACCCGGCCATTCTGTCCATTGAAGACGGGATGGCGGAGGACGACTGGCCAGGCTGGAAGGCGATGACCGAGACGCTTGGCGGAAAAATACAACTTGTTGGCGACGACCTGTTCGTGACCAACACCTCCCGGCTCGAGCGCGGGATCCGTGAAGGCATAGCCAATTCGATCCTGATTAAAGTGAACCAGATCGGCACGCTCACCGAGACGCTCGAGGCCATGCAGATGGCGGCGGGCGCGGGCTACACCTCGGTGGTGTCGCACCGTTCCGGGGAAACCGAGGACGCCTTTATCGCCGATCTGGTAGTGGCAACAAACGCCGGCCAGATCAAGACCGGCTCGGCCAGCCGTACGGATCGCATTGCGAAATATAACCAGTTGCTGCGCATCGAACAGCAGCTTGGAGATGCGGCTCGCTTTGCCGGCAGAAGGGCCTTCCGCCAATAATGCCGCGACCCCGACCTCTGATCCTCACGATCCTCGATGGCTGGGGATTCTCTCCCGCCGTGGAAGGCAACGCCATCGCGGCCGCGCGCAAGCCCACATACGACAAGCTGCTCGCGGAATTTCCGAACACGGTGATTCATACTTCCGGGCCGTACGTCGGGCTGCCGGAAGGGCAGATGGGCAATAGCGAGGTCGGCCATCTGAATATCGGAGCCGGGCGCATCATCCAGATGGACGTCACGCGCATCGACATGATGATTGCCTCCGGTGAGTTCTTTCGCAATCCCGTGCTTCTGAGTGCCATGCACCACGCCCGCGGGCGCCGCCTGCACCTGCTGGGATTATGCAGCCAGGGTGGCGTGCACTCGCAGCTTACCCATCTCTATGCGCTGCTGCGCATGGCGAAACAGGAAGGCGTGACGCACGTCTTCGTCCAGGCGTTCATGGACGGGCGCGATACGCCGCCGGAAAGCGGCGCGGATTACCTGCGCGAGATGGAACACCAGATGCGAACGATCGGGGTGGGCCGCATCGCCACGGTGTCAGGGCGTTATTACGCCATGGATCGCGACAAGCGCTGGGAACGCATCGAACGCGCATTTGGCGCCATGGTGCTGGGCAACGCCGAAAAGGCCACCGACCCGGTGGCGGCGGTGCAGCGCTCCTACGAGAAGGGCGTGACCGACGAATTCATCGAGCCGGTCACCATCGTGGACGAGCGCGGCGATCCGGTGGGCCTGATCCGCGACGAAGATTCGGTGATCTTTTTTAACTTCCGTGCCGACCGTGCCCGCGAGACTACGATGGCGCTCACCGACGCCACGCTGGAGCGGCCTTCCCGATCGCTTGCGCCGAGGAACCTGCACTACGTCACCATGACCCGGTACGACAAGAATTTTACGCTGCCGTACGTGCTGCCGCCGGAGCATCCGAACAACATTCTGGCCAACGTGTTCACGCACTTGCATTGGAGGAATCTCCGCGTTGCCGAGACCGAGAAATACGCGCACGTCACCTACTTCTTCAACGGCGGAAACGAAAGGCCGTATCCGGGCGAAGAGCGTGAGCTGGTTCCGTCACCTAAGGTGGCGACGTACGACCTGAAACCCGAAATGAGCGCAGCGGGCATAACGGACGTCATCGTCAAAGCCATCGAGAGCGGAAATTTCGATGTGATCATCATGAATTTCGCCAATGCGGATATGGTGGGTCATTCCGGCAAAATGGAGCCGACTGTTCGTGCGGTTGAAACCGTGGACGCATGCCTGGGGCGCATTTATCAAGCCTTGCGCGCGCGTAACGGCGCCTGGATCATCACCGCAGACCATGGCAATGCGGAAACCATGATCGACCCCGTCACCCACGGCCCGCATACTTACCACACCACCAATCCCGTTCCCTTCATTCTCGTGACGGACGGCTCGCACGTCAGGCTCCGCTCCGGCGGTGCGTTGCAAGACATTGCGCCGACGATCCTGGGCGTGCTGGGCGAAACGCAGCCAAAAGAAATGACGGGGCGGGATCTGCGGATCACATGAACCGCTCTGACTTCCAGCGCCTGGCGCGGATCCGGTTGCGGGAAGCGCGCGCGCTGCTTAGCCAAGGATGCCACGAGGGAGCGTATTATCTCGGCGGATACGGTGTTGAGTGTGCGCTGAAGGCATGTCTCGCCAAAAAGACTCGTCGTTACGATTTCCCCGACCGCGATGCCACAAACAAATACTACGTGCACAATCTCGAAAAGCTCGCCTCGATGGTAGGACCGCAGTTGGCGGCAGAATTCGACAATACTATCGGCACGAAGGCGAACTGGGCTATCGTGGCACAATGGACTCACGAGAGCCGCTACGCACTCAGAACCAAACAAGAAGCGGAGAATCTGATTAAGGCCGTGTCCGATCGACGGGAAGGAGTACTGCGATGTATACGCAGACATTGGTAGAAAGATCCATCCAGGACGGTCAGCACGTGGTTGACGCTCTGGCAAAGGCCGGCCTCAATCCGAGAGCCGCGTTTTGGTATTTCAATCCGGAACTTGAGACGTGGAGGCTCATGGTCATGTTGCCTTTAATGGACACTGGAAATCACCAGGATGCCTACAAGCAAGTGGAGCAAACCCGCATGACTATGCAGCCTCAGGTCGCCATGTCTTTGAACGACATTGTTCTCCAAAGCAGACATAGTCCGCTGGTCGCTGCTGTGCGGCAATCAGTAAGCTCGCTACCAGCCAGCGCGAGAGTCGGCTTCCATTACATTGGTAAAACCGTGAGCAACCAGTTCATCGGGGATGTCTACATTTACAGGGTGTGATCGCTGCCCTTCGCTTGATGAGGGCCGTCATTATTCTTACTGTCCTCAGTGCCGTGTGCCTTGCGCAGCACGACATGCAGCACATGCCGGGCATGGACGTGGCGCAGCCCGCATCCGCAATCTCCACCGACCACGCGGCCTCCGGCACCAGCCTCAATCCCCGTTCTTCTCCCATGGACATGATCCACAAACGGCTCGGCGGATGGACCTTCATGTTCCATGGCGTGATCTTTGTCACCGGCGAGCAGCAGACCGGTCCGCGCGCCGCCGACAAGCTATTCGCGCCGAACTGGTTCATGGGAACCGCGGGCCACTCGGTTGGCCGGGGCAGCGTCGAGTTTCGCACCATGCTCAGCCTGGACCCGGCGACCATCACCGACCGGCGTTACCCGCTGCTGTTTCAAACCGGCGAGACCGCCTTCGGCGTGCCGCTCGTCGACGCGCAACACCCGCACGATTTCGTCATGGAGTTGAGCGTGCGGTATACCCGGCCGCTGACCGAATCCACCAGCGTGCTGCTCTATTTCGCTCCGGTTGGCGACCCGGCGCTCGGACCGGTGGCCTTCCCGCACCGCGTATCGGCGATGGAAATTCCGCAAGCCACGCTCTCGCACCACGTGCAGGATTCCACACACATCGCCAACGACGTGCTGACGGCGGCTCTTGTCCGCCGCCATTTTCGATTTGAAGCCAGCGGCTTTCACGGCGGGGAGCCGGACGAGAGCCGCTGGAACATTGACTATGGCACGATCGATTCCTGGGCGACGCGGCTGTGGTGGACGCCAAATGACAACTGGGCAGGTCAAGTTTCGGTGGGGCGTCTCAGCCATCCGGAGGCCCTCGAGCCCGGCGACGTCGTGCGGTCGACCGCGTCGCTGACCTACAATCGCCCGTTCGGCAGCGGGAACTGGGCCAGCAGCATCATCTGGGGGCGGAATCACAAGACGGCGGAACAGCACAATCTGAATTCGTACCTCGCGGAATCGGTGGTGCAATTCAAAAAATTTTACTACGTGACCGGCCGCTTCGAGCTGGTGGACAAAGATGAACTGTTCAACGACCAGCCCACTATCCGGGAGCACTTGGATCAGACCGCCGGTTCGACGTTCCGCATTGCAGCCTACACGCTGGGCTTCACGCGCGACGTCAACCTGGTACCGTGGCTGGTTACCGGGATTGGCGGAAATGTCACGCTGTACGGAGTCCCGGCCGCCATCCAGCCGTATTACGGCCAGCATCCCGCCGGCTTTTTCTTTTTTCTGCGCGCGCGCTTAAAGGGCGCCGGCGGCATGGCGCACATGCATCATGGGAGCTGATCTGCGGAGCTACTCGTAGCCATAGCGCCGTAATACGCCTCGCGCCTGTGCCCCGGTGATGAACTCGACGAACTTACGAGCCTGATCCGGCTTCGACGTGCTCCGTACGACGGCGATGGCCTGATCGATGGGTGCATGCAGACTTTCTGGGATCTCGATCTTACGCCCGCGAGTTTTGTCGTTAACCAGCGCGAGGGCAGTGAACGCGGCGTCGACATTGCCGGTGGCGGCGTATTGAGTCGCAGTCGAAATATTTTGCCCGTACACGATCTTCGGCTGCACGGCGTCCCACAGGTGCAATGCGTGCAGTGTCTCGACTGCCGCGCGGCCGTACGGCGCGAGCTGAGGATTGGCAATCGCAATATGCTTGACGCCGGGACGCGCCAAGTCTTCGAGACGTTCTACGGGCACGCGTTCGTCCGGCACCCAGAGCACCAATTTGCCCCGCGCGTAGATGGCTCGCGTGGACGGGATGATTAGATTCTTGCGAGCCAGTTCGTCGATGTGCTCGGTGTCCGCCGCGGCGAAGACATCGAAGGGCGCGCCGTGCTCAATCTGCTGCGCCAGTTGCGTGGTAGCGCCGAAGCTGAAGGTCACGTGAATGCCGGTTTGCTGCTCGAAGGTTTGCCCGAGTTCGGCGAAAACCTTGGTCAGATTGGCGGCGGTGGCGACGTTCAGTTCAAGCCGAGCAGAGGCATTCGGACGGCCACCGCATCCGGCCGCGACCAGCGCGAGAAGCAGCGGAAAATACCGGGACATCCCCCTATTCTGGCCATATTTCCAGTTCATTGTGAGCAAATTTTGCTTGGACAAGGTCTGGTAACCGGCCGTAATGGGCGTTAGACTAAAAGCATGGAGCCGAGGCCCGCCAACGCACGTCCCAGCCTCTTCGGGTCTGATTAGTTACCCTCCCTACCGGTTCGTCTGTTCCAGGTAAAGTAGCGAAATTATTTGGAGGGTTTTATGCGTTCCACTCTGGAGGCAGTCCGGCCGGACCTGCCGCAGATCCACGGCCCGCTGCCGGGACCGCGCGCGCGGCAGATCATCGAACGAGATAAGAAGGTCGTTTCGCCGTCATACACACGCCCCTATCCGCTGGTGGCTGCACGCGGCGAGGGCGCGATCGTTGAAGACGTGGACGGCAACCGGTTCCTCGATTTCAATGCAGGCATCGCCGTCGTCGCCACCGGCCATTGCCATCCCAAGGTGGTCGAGGCTATCCAGCGCCAGGCCGCGCAGCTTGTCCACATGTCGGGCACCGACTTCTATTACGAGAACATGGTCGCGCTGGCCGAAAAGCTGGCCGCGATCGCTCCAGGCGGCATCGAGCGGCGGGTGTCGTTCGGCAACTCGGGAGCCGAAGCGATTGAGGGAGCGCTCAAGCTGGCGCGTTATTCCACCGGGCGCGACAAGTTCATTGCCTTTCTGGGCGCGTTTCACGGCCGCACGCTGGGCGCGCTCACGCTCACGGCCAGCAAGCCCGGGCAGCGCCGCAAGTTCGGCCCGCTGATTTCCGGCGTGCACCACATTCCGTATGCCTATTGTTACCGGTGCGCTTACGGCAAGTCGCTGGACACGTGCGGCGTCGAGTGCGCGAAGGTGATCGAAGATCAGCTCGTCAAGACGATTCTGCCCGCCGATGAAGTCGCCGCCATCGTGCTCGAGCCGGTGCAGGGCGAGGGCGGTTACGTCGTCCCCCCGCAGAAATTTATCGACGAGCTGGCGCGAATCGCCAAGCGGTTTGGTATGCTGCTCATTTTCGACGAAGTGCAGTCCGGGATGGGCCGCACCGGCAAGATGTGGGCCGCCGAGCATTTCAAAGCCGTGCCCGACATTATGGCCGTGGCAAAGGGTATAGCGAGCGGGTTGCCGCTGGGCGCAACCGTGGCGCGGGCGGAACTGATGACCTGGCCTCCGGGCGCGCACGCCTCTACTTTCGGCGGAAATCCGGTAGCAAACGCGGCCGCGCTGGTGACCATCGAGCTGCTGGAGCAGGAGCTGCTGGCGAACGCCGCTGCCGTCGGCGGGTATATCATGGACCGGCTGCGGGAATGGCCGGCGCGTTTCCCGGTGGTGGGTGAAGTTCGCGGCCTCGGGCTCATGATTGGGATCGAGCTGGTTCGCGATCAGCAAACGCGCGAGCGCGCGCCGGAAATCCGCAACCGGGTGCTCGAGCTGGCGTTCGATCGTGGGCTGCTGGTGCTGGGGGCGGGTGAGAACTCCATCCGGCTGTGCCCGCCGCTGGTGATCACGCGCGACCAGGCCGGTTTCGCCGTGGACGTGCTCGAAGAGTGCCTGAACCTGGCGATTCGCGAAATTTGAGAATTCTGGACGTCGGCTGCGGCATCAACAAGCGGCCCGGCGCCATCGGCATCGACCGCAATCCCGCGAGCCGCGCCGACGTCCTCTGCGACCTCAACCGCACGCCCTATCCTTTCGCCGATAATTCGTTCGACCGCGTGCTCGCGATTCACGTGATCGAGCACGTGGATGACGTGATCCGCACCATGGAGGAATTCCACCGCCTGGCGCGCCCCGGCGGCACCGTGCGTATCGAAACCCCGCACTACACCGACTTCAGCTCCTTCTGCGATCCCACCCACCGCAGCCACCTGAACAGTTTCTCCTTCCGCTATTTCGGCCCCGACCACGGCGGCTTCGGCTATTACTCGAAGGCGCGCTTCCGCGAGATTTCCGTCCGCGTGAAGCTGCTGGCCTTCTGGC
>Ga0335077_10003939_pt1 | contig 18046 bp, 13 predicted proteins | sample Lox_Sample_31_FD_207151 | JGI IMG/M metagenome (GOLD analysis project Ga0335077, IMG submission 207151) | Soil microbial communities from Loxahatchee National Wildlife Refuge, Florida, United States - Lox_Sample_3.1 | ecosystem: Environmental > Terrestrial > Soil > Wetlands | place: USA... | reverse complement strand
TGATCCAGGGAAATTGTTGAAGGATCTGCTGGCCTTGTTCCGCGAAGGACTGACAAGGCCGCTGCACTTTTTCCCCAGGTCGGCGCTGGAATACATCGCTGTTGTCGAAAAGGGCGGGGACGGCCTCGACGCCGCACGCAGAACCTGGGAGGGTGATGAATATCGCAAGGGTGAGTGCGAGGACGCCCACTACCGTCTTGCCTTCGGTGACACTGATCCGCTCGATGCCGAATTCGAGACATTGGCGCGCTGCGTCTGCGAACCTTTGCGGCGGCACACGGGGTCGTCATCGTGAGCCGGCGGTCGCCTGCATCGTTCGATGCCCTGGCGCTGCCGCTTTCCGGCCTGCAACTCATCGAAGCCGGCGCCGGTACCGGCAAGACGCATGTGCTGGGCAACCTATATGCGCGCCTGATCGTGGAGACGGAACGCACCGTCGATCAAATCCTGGTGCTGACCTTCACCAAGGCCGCGACTGCGGAATTGCGCGAACGGCTGCGGGCAAAACTTCAGCGCGTGCTCAAGGTATTCCGTGGCGGCAGCGATGACGATGAATTCATCGTCCGGCTGCACACCGCGAACTGCGATCCGGCGCTGGCGATCCGCAGGCTCACGGCGGCGGTGGCCGGTTTCGATCTGGCAGCGATCCACACCATCCACGGCTTCTGCCAGCAGGTGTTGTCGGACTGGCCGTTTGCGGGCGGCCAGCCCTTTGACGTCGAAATCCTGCCTGACACCGATGATCTCCTCGCGGAAATCGCGCGGGATTTCTGGCGGCGGGAAGTGACCACCGCTTCGCCGCTGTTCGTCGATTATTTGCTGGGCGGCACATCGAAAACTCCCGAAGCGCTGCTGAAAACCATCAAACCTCACGTGGGGAAAACTGGCATGGAGGTGCGCGGCGTTGACGACACGATCGATTGCTCCGATCTCGAAGGGATTTATGACAGTGCATTTGGAACGGCTGCCGATGATTGGCGGAAGCGACGCGACGAGGTTGAGAAGATTTTACTGAACAGCCAGGCATTGAATCGCAAATCCTATAAAAAGGATTCAATTCCCGGCTGGCTGATGTCGCTGGATGAATTGTTTGCGGGAAGACCCAGCCTGGCATTGCCGGAGAAATTCCGGAAATTCACCCGCAGCGGGCTTGATGAAGGCACGAAAAAAGATCAACCGACGCCGGGGAACCCGTTTTTCGATCATTGTGAAATGCTGGGTACGCACCATGCCGGACTTACGGCGTGCTTCGAGTCGCGCGCGCGAACGTTGAGACGACAATTGCTCGATTACTGCAACCAGGAATTGGAAGCGCGCCTCTCCCGCCTGCGGCAGCAGTCCTATGGCGATCTGCTCCGCCGTACCCAGCGGGCGCTGGCGGGACCGCTGGGCGACGCGCTTGTGCAGCACCTGCGGCAACAATACACGGCGGCGCTGATCGACGAATTCCAGGACACCGATCCGTTGCAGTACGACATCTTCCGTCGCCTGTATCTGGGCACCGATCTGCCGCTGTTCCTCGTGGGCGATCCGAAGCAGGCCATTTATGGGTTCCGCGGCGCCGATGTCTACGCCTATCTCCAAGCCCGCCGCGACGCCGGCACCATACATCCCCTGACGGTGAACTGGCGTTCCGAGCCGGCATTGATCCATGCCGTCAATGCGATCTTTACCTTTGCAAATGCCAGCACGGCGTTTTTACTTCCGGGCATAGAATTCTCACCGGCGATGCCGGCGGAAAAGCAACGTGAAGTGTCGAATCTGGACGGCGCTCCGTTTGTGCTCTGGTTCATGCAGCGGGGCGCGGATGTGGGGTTTTTACCCAAAAAAGCAGCCGTACCACATGCAGTGGAGGCCGCCGTCAACGAGATTGCCCACTTGCTGCGCCTGAGCGCCGAAAACCAGGCGTATTTCTTCGATGAAGTGAAAAAGACCGGCCGTCCATTGACTGGTCGTGACATCGCCGTGCTGGTGCGGACCCACAGGCAGGCGGGCCTCATCCGCAATGCCCTCGCGATGCGCGGCATACACAGCGTCGAGCAGTCGCAGGAGAGCGTGTTTGCGAGCATCGAGGCGGCGGAATTGGAGCATGTGCTGCGCGCCATTGCCGAGCCGGGTCGCGAGCGGCTGGTGCGCACCGCGCTCGCGACCCCTCTGCTGGGTTGCGCCGCTGAAACGCTGCTTGATCTGGATGACAATAAAACGGCGTGGGAGGAATGGGTGCGGCACTTCCATGCCTGGCATGACAAGTGGTGCGAACGTGGATTTTTTCATGTGTTCTGCAAGCTCATGTATGAGGCGGACGTGACGCGGCGGCTGCTTGCGCGCGCCGATGGCGAACGGGCAATGACCAATCTGCTGCATCTCGCCGAATTGCTGCAAACGGAGGCCGGCCACGGCCTGGCAGGGATGGAACAGCTCATCGACTGGCTGGCCCGACACCGGCAGGCGCGGGAACGCGGCACGGAGGAGACGCAACTACGGCTGGAGAGCGACGAACAACTTGTGCGCATCGTCACCGTGCACAACAGCAAGGGACTGGAGTTTCCCTTCGTCTTCTGTCCCTTCGCCTGGGACGTGATGTCGCCGCGCGACAGTGACGAACCGATCTATTTCCACGATCTGGCGAAAAACGACATGCCGGTGCTGCAATTTGACTGCGGTGATCCCATCGCGCAGACACAGGCGGAACAGGAGTCGCGCGCCGAGAATCTGCGCCTGTTTTACGTGGCGCTGACGCGGGCGAAGAACCGCTGTTACCTGTTTTGGGGCGCGGTCGACGGTGCCGAACGCGCGCCACCGGCATGGCTGCTGCATCAGGGCGACGATGGCTGGAAATCGGACGCGGATGCGTTTTTTGCACACGTCAAGGCGAAGTCCGATGAGGCGCTGCTGGCGGATCTGAAGAAGCTGGCGCTGAAGAGTGGCGGCGCCATCGCCGTTGAGACATTGTCAGAAGAGGGGCCTGAACGGCCGACGCTTGCAGCGCCGGCGACCGGATCAGAAAAACTGGCCGCGCGTCCATTCGATGTCCGCATCGCACCGGCCGTGCGCATGGTGAGCTATTCCTCGCTGTTGCGCGCCAGCGCCGATGATCGGCCTGATTACGATGCGCTCACAGGGGAGGGTACGGGAACCGGCGCGGAGACGGGCATCCACGCCTTTTCGCGTGGTGCCCGCGCCGGCCGCTGCATCCACGCCATCTTCGAGCACATCGACTTCACCGATCGCGGCACATGGCAGCCAACCGTGACGGCCGAACTCTTGCGGCATGGATTCAGCGAGGAATGGACGGCGACGATTGCCGACATGACGGGCAACGTGCTTGCCACGCCGCTTCTGTCACACCCCGATCTGCGTCTTGGCAACATTGCCCTCAAGCAGCGGTTAAACGAACTTGAATTCTGTTACCCGCTGAAACCGTTCATGGGCCGCGATCTGATCCGGCTGTTGTCCGCCCACGGCGCCGCGCCGGGCCTGCGTCAGCAGGTGGAGGATCTGGAAATCAATCTCGGCCGCGGGTATATGAAGGGCTATATCGATCTGATTTTCGAATCCGCCGGGCGCTGGTACCTGGCTGATTACAAGTCCAACTGGCTGGGACCCGGGGCTGAAGACTACACCGGCGATCGCGTGCTCGCCGAGATGAACCGCGAACGCTACGGCCTGCAATATCTGATCTACGCGCTGGCCCTGCACCGCTTTCTCAAGGCCCGGCTCCGCGACTATGACTATGCACGCCACCTGGGCGGCGTATTTTACCTGTTCGTGCGCGGCATGGCGCCGACACATGCAGCCGGGCAAGGCGTGTTTCACGACCGCCCGGCGGCGGCATTGATCGAGGCGCTCGATGCCCTGGTCGCGGATCGACGGGGAGTCGCGGCATGAGCATCGTACCGGTCACGGGCGGTGACGATCTCCGATTGCTGGGCTCGCACCTGTCTGCGTTGCTCGCGCGTGTGGCGGGCGATCACGGCGCCGCTATCACCGCGGCGGTGGAACAACTCACGGCTGCAACCAGCGCGGGCCATGTGTGTGTCGATCTGCACCGCGCCGCGCCGCCACCCGCTCTTGATCATGAAGGCTGGATGGCAGCGCTGCGGCAAAGCGGTGTCGCCGGCGCGCCGGGTGAATTCAAACCACTGATATTGGATGGAACGGGCCGGCTTTATCTGCATCGGTACTGGAATTATGAGCAGAAGCTGACCTCCGATTTACGTGCCCGCGCCACGGCGGAATTGCAGGTTGATGAGGTGCGTTTGCGGGAAGGGCTGCGGCGGCTGTTCGGAACGGTCGGCGGGGAAACTGACTGGCAGCAAGTCGCCGCCGCCATCGCAGTACTCAAGCAGCTGTGTGTGATTTCCGGCGGCCCCGGCACCGGCAAGACCACTGCGGTCGTGCGCCTGCTGGCGCTGCTCGCCGAACAGTCGCCTGTGGCGCCGCGCATCGGGCTGGCGGCGCCGACCGGCAAGGCGGCGGCGCGCATGCAGGAGACCGTCCGCGCCGCGCGCGAAACGCTGCCGGTGGCGGACGCGATCAAGGCCGCCATTCCCGACGCGGCTTCCACTTTGCACCGGCTCCTCGGCGGGGCGCCGGATTCGCTTTTATTCCGTCACAACCGTGAGAATCCGCTGGCGCTTGACGTGTTGGTGGTGGATGAGGCCTCGATGGTGGACATGGCGTTGATGACGAAACTGGTTGACGCGCTGGCCCCGGGGGCGCGGCTGATCCTGATTGGCGACAAGGACCAACTCGCCTCAGTGCAGGCCGGGGCGGTACTTGCCGATATTTGCAGTCGCGAAAATCTGTACTCCCCGGCGTTTGCCAGCCGGCTGGGCACGGTGACCGGCATGAACGTGCCGACGGCGGGGGGCGTGCGCCCACCGCTGGCCGACTGCGCCGCGCTGCTCGATCGCAGCCACCGCTTCGCCGCCGACAGCGGCATCGCCCGGCTCTCGCGCCGCGTGCGCGAAGGCGACGTGGAAGCTGCGCTGATGCTGCTGCGGAACGCGGGCGCCGCAAATCAAGAGGGCGATCTGCGCTGGTTTCCGGATGCAAAATTGATTCCCGCCGCACTCGTCGGGCGGCTGCTTGTTGGATTGAAAGAATACTTCGATGCGGTTGATGACGGCGACCCGGCGCGTGCGCTGGCCGCGTTCGATCGTTTCCGCATCCTGACCGCGCATCGCGAGGGCTTGAGCGGCGCACGACGGCTCAACGAGATGATTGAACGTGTGCTGGCCGACAAGGGGCGATTGCCGGCGCGGGAGCACTGGTATCCGGGGCGGCCGGTGCTGATCAGCCGCAACCATCATGAGCTTCAGCTCTACAACGGCGATTTGGGCATCGCGATGCGCGCATCGGGTGCGCGCGACCTGCGGGTTTATTTTGCGGCGGCGGGCGGTGGCATCCGGGCATTGGCGCCGGCGCGCCTGCCGGCGCACGAGACGGCGTATGCACTCACCGTGCACAAGGCCCAGGGCTCGGAGTTCGACGAGGTGTTGTTAATCCTGCCGGATGCCGCCTCAATGGTGCTGTCGCGCGAACTGCTCTACACCGGCATCACCCGTGCCCGGCGGCGGACCGAGATTTACGGCAGCGCCGAGGTTGTGGCGGCGGCGGTCGGACGCGTCTCGCAACGCGACTCCGGCCTGCGTGATGCCTTGTGGACATGAATCGTATGAGTGGGTGGTGGGAGGTGGAGAAGGTCATATCGGGCGGCCAGACCGGCGCCGATCGCGCGGCGCTGGACTGGGCAATCGCGCACAACATCAAATATGGCGGCTGGTGTCCGCAGGGCCGTCTGGCCGAAGATGGCGCCATCCCGGTGCGTTACCAACTGACGGAGACTCCTTCCGCGGACTACGCGCAACGCACGGAGTGGAATGTGCGTGACAGCGACGCCACGCTCGTTTTTTCCATCGCACCGGCGCTCAGCGGCGGTTCGTTGCTGACCCGGCAACTGGCGATGAGACTGGGCAGGCCATGCCGCCATGTCCACCCCGGCGATGCGCACATGCCGGCGCTTGGCGAATTTCTGATCCGTCACTCGGTCAGGATTTTGAACATTGCCGGACCGAGGGCCTCGAATGAGCCGGCGATCCGGTTATTCGTCCAGCAAACGCTGGAGGCAATGTGGCAGTCAGGATTTGCCGCACCATGAACGCTGTCTTGCTTGGCCGGAAGCGGGAGTAGTGTCATCATCGTTATATGAATCGCTCGCCGGCCGCCCATGTGCATCATTATCTTTGGGGGAACCCCGACCTCCGGGGTGTGCCGCATCACCACGCCGTATTCATCACCCTGACGCGCTATTTCTACGTCACCGTGCGCGACCTGACACAGGGCGATCTGCCGATTCGCGCCGCCAGTCTGGCTTACACCTCCCTGCTGTCGATGGTGCCGCTCCTGGCGGTCAGTTTCTCCATGCTCAAGGCCTTCGGTGTGCACAATAAGCTGGAACCGATATTGTTGCAGGCGCTGGAACCTCTGGGGCCCAGTGGCGAGGACATCGCGCACAACATCATCAGTTTCGTCAACAACATGAAAGTCGGCGCGCTGGGCACCGTGGGTCTGGTCACCTTGTTCTATACCGTGGTGTCGGTCATGCAGAAGATCGAACAGGCCTTCAACCACAGTTGGCGGATTACAACCCAGCGTAGCGCAAAACAGCGTTTCAGCGATTACCTGAGCGTGATCATCATCGGCCCGGTGCTGGTGTTCACCGCCTTCGGCATCACCGCCTCGTTGATGGACAATCAGGTGGTGAATTATTTGTCCTCGTATGAACTGGTGGGGCAGGTACTGCGCTGGATGGCGCGGCTGTTGCCGTATCTCATCGTCATCGGCGCGTTTACCTTTGTGTATGTGTTCATGCCCAACACGCGCGTGCGGGTGCGCTCGGCCTTTGCGGGCGCGGTGACGGCGGGCATTTTGTGGCAGGTGGCGAGCTGGGCTTTCGCAAAATTCGTGGCCGGTTCCGCGCAGTACACGGCGGTCTATGCCACGTTCGCCAGCCTGTTCCTGTTCATCATCTGGCTGTACGTGGCCTGGCTCATCCTGCTCACCGGCGCCAACATCGCCTTCTATCACCAGCACCCGGAATATTTGAGCAGTCGCCGGCGCGATCCGGTTCTGAGCGTGCGCGAGCAGGAGGCGCTGGTCCTGCTGGCGATGGGTCATATCACGGCGGCGCTCTACCACAGCAGGCCGCCCTGCACGCTGCCCGCTCTCGCGCAGCGACTGCACGTGCCGAAGGCGCTGCTCCGCAAGATGCTGGAGCCCTTGCAGCAGAGCGGCCTGCTGAAAACCGTCGCGGGCGATGAACCCGCCTACCTGCTGGCGCGCGCGCCGGAGGTCACGACGGTGGATGCGGTGCTGGATATCGTGCGATCGGCGGATGCGGCCGGCGGACTGGAGACGCGCGCAAGCACGGCGTTCCTGTCCCACTGGCGCAATTACGAACAGAGCATCGCCGCGGCGGTAAAGACACTCACGCTCAAGGACCTCGCTGAAATGATCTAGCCGCCGGGCTTGCGCGCGACGCGCAGCGCCAGCGGCCAGCGGACGATCCGCGGCCGTTCCGGATCCGGCCAGACATCGGTCAGTGATTCAATCAACGCGGGTACCGGGTCCTCACCGCGGATTTGCCGGAAGCGCTGGGTGGCGGACCATGTGCGCACATAACCCGCCAGTGCCGGCAGCGTCATCTCTGCTTCCATCGTGAATGCGGGCACGCCCAGTTCCGGGAACGGCAGCGTGATTCCACGGTAACCATCGTCCACAACCCGCCGCTCCGGCGGCCAGTACGGACCGATGATCCCGTCGTAGAAGTCATCGAATATTTTCTGCGCTTCACCGTCCGTGAGTTCGGTACGCCCATAGCTCCAGAGCGCCAGAATTCCGGCCGGCCGCAGCACGCGCGCCACCTCGGCGTGAAAGGCGGGCAGGTTGAACCAGTGCAGCGCCTGCGCGACGGTGATGAGATCGACCGAGTTTTCCGCCATGCCGCTGTGCTCGGCGGGTGCAACCCGGAAATCGACGCGGGCATGTTTTTGCGCGTGCGCGATTTGGCCGGCACTGGCATCCGTCGCCTCCACGCGCTGGAAATGTTCGGTCAGCGCCACCGCGGCCTGCCCCGTTCCCGTACCGCAGTCCCAGGCCAGTGTTCTGCCGGGAGCCAGTTTGGCCAGATAATCAAACAGAGCCGCGGGATAGCGCGGTCGGAACTGCGCGTACTGAGCCGCGACAGTTGAAAAATGATCTTGAAAGGTGGTGGCCATGGGGCATGGGCGGGCAGGGGCAATGAGCAGGCCATATAAAAACATGACAATGCCGCATCGCACAATAGATTTTGCGTAGACGCACTATAAATAATGGGTGTAAGTTAACCTCCATAAGCCGCGTACAACGGCGATCTTAAAATCGGTACTTCAAAGGAGGTCACTCATGGGCAAAGAACCCGGCGTCAAAACATTCCACGGCGGTTGTCCGCATGACTGCCCCGACACCTGCGCGTTCGTCTACACCGTCAAGAACGGACGGCTGATCGACGTCAGCGGCCGCCCCGATCATCCCATGACGCGCGGCGGCCTGTGCGTGAAGCTGAAGGACTTCCATGATCATCACTACAACGCCGATCGGGTGCTGTACCCGCTCAAGCGCAACGGTCCCAAGGGCAGCCGCGCCTTCGTGCGCATCACCTGGAAGCAGGCGCTTGCCGAGATCAAACAGAATTGGACGGACACCATCGCCCGGCACGGTGCGCAGGCCATCCTGCCGCTCTCCTACCTCGGCAACGAGGGCATGATTCAGGGCCTGACCGCGGGCGACGCGTTTTTCAACAAGCTCGGCGCCACCGTGTGCGAGAAGACCTATTGCGCCTCCGGTTCCTCCACGGCATGGCTCCTGACCGTGGGGCCGATCACCGGCCTTGACCCGGAGAGCTTCACGCAGTCCAAGTACATGATCATCTGGGCCTGCAACAGCATCTCCACCAACCTGCACCACTGGCACTTCGTCAAGGAGGCGCAGGAGAAGGGCGCGAAGCTCGTCGTCATCGATTCCTACAAGTCGCGCACCGCCAAGCACGCCGACTGGCACCTGGCGCCGAAGCCCGGCACCGATGGCGCGCTGGCCATGGCGATGATCAATGTCCTGTTCGCGGAGAACCTCGTCGACCGCGGCTACATGGAGAAGCACACGATTGGTCATAAGGAATTGAAGGAGCATGCCGCCAGCTGCACGCCCGAATGGGCCGAGAAGATTACCGGCATTGCCGCCGACGACATCCGCAAGTTGACGCGCGAGTATGCCAAGTCGCGCAACGCCTCGATCCGCATCGGCGTCGCGCTCGAGCGCTCCGCGGGCGGGGCACAGGCGATCCGCGCCATCTGCACGCTGCCGGCGCTGACCGGCGCATGGAAGGACGTGGCGGGCGGCATCTACCAGGCGCCGCTGTGGGAGTTCCCGATCATGTGGGACAAGGTCTGCCGTCCCGACTGGATTAAACCAGGCACGCGCGTGGTCAACATTCTGCAACTGGGCAAGGCATTGACCGGCGAGTTGAAGCTCGATCCGCCGATCAAGTCGCTGTTTGTCTACAATACCAACCCGGTGACGCAGGCGCCGGAGACCGACAAGATCCTCGCCGGCCTGAAGCGCAACGATCTGTTCACGGTGGTCGCCGACCACTTCGTCAGCGACACCGCGTCCTATGCCGACATCATCCTGCCCGCAGCGATGGCCGCGGAGATGGACGACATGATGTTTTCGTGGGGGCATCTGTATTTCACCCTGAATCAGAAGGCCATCGAGCCGCCCGGCGAGGCGGTGGCCAACTCTGAAATCTTCCGCCGTCTGGCCAGGACCATGGGCTTCAACGATCGCCAGTTCACCATGACCGATCAGGAGATGATCAAATACTTCATCGACTGGAAGGTGCCGCAGATGAAGGGCATCGACATGAAGTATTTCCGCAAACACGGCTATGCCCGGTTGAAACTGGGTGCGCCGAACAAGCGTACGCCGCACAAGAACGGCAATTTCAAGACGCCCTCCGGCAAGTGCGAGATTCTGCTCAAGGACGCGAAGAATTTCGTGGCGCCGCCGTTCCGGCAAATGTACAACGAATTGCAGGGCGGCGAACCGATCCCGCCGCTGCCCGGCTACATTCCGCCGTTCGAAAATCCGGAGACCGTGCCGGCGCGGGCGAAGAAATACCCGCTCAACATCGTCGCGCCCAAGAGCCACGGCTTCCTCAACTCCTGCTATGCCAACGAGCCCAAGAAGATCCACGGCCAGGGCGAGCAGTTCGTCATGATCAATCCGCACGATGCGGCGGCGCGCTCGATCAAGCAGGATGACAGGGTCAGGGTCTACAACGACCATGGCGCCTTCCTCGGCGTCGCGCATGTCACGGACGACGTCAATCCGGGCGTGGTGGTGGGCACATTGGGCTACTGGCGCACGCACAATCCGGTGGGCACGGTGAACAGCATTGCCGCCGGCCGCTTCGGCGGCATGGGCCATTGCCCGACGTATTCCGACAACCTTGTCGAGATCGCCCGCGCCTGAATCCGGTTTAAAACCGGCGTGAGGGGTGCGGGAGCGCTTGATGCCCGTGCGAGCGCCGCCGATAATGACCGGGCCGGTTTGGACGAATCCTTCCGGATTGCAAACACAATTGGGAAGATATGGTCAACGATTGTTGCGTCGTGGCATCCGTGGTTCATTTGTTTTGGCAATAGCGATATCGTCTGTTCAGCGCCGCCGATTTTGGCACGTGATCGAATCTGAAACTGCGGTGATGGCGTGTCATCCCCCGGGAGCGCGCCGGCAGGGCGGCCGTTCCGGGCGGAGGTTCCGGGCATTGCGAAAACCCGCCCGTCGCCTGTCGAAAGCTGCGCACCGCGATGGAGGTTCCCCGTGAAGGATTTGAAGCTGTTCGGACATTCTGTGGAAACGCTGGGTCTGTCCCTGGTGCTGTTCGCCGTCGTCCTGCTGGTTGTCGTGCTGTTCAAGCGGGTGCTGTTGGGCCGGCTTGCGGCCTTCGCGCGACGGACGGAAAACACCTGGGACGATCATCTGGTGGATGTCCTTGATCGGACCAGCATCGTCCTGTTCCTGCCGCTGGCGTTGTACGTTGGTTCCACCGTGCTGAATCTCCCGCGGGCGGCGAACGGATTGCTCGCCAGCATCGCCATTGCCGGCATTCTGTTGCAGGTCGCCAGCTGGTTCGATCGGATCATCGTCAGCTGGCTGCATCACATGGCGACGCGCTGGGATCCGGCCAGGGCCACGACCATGTCCATGATGGGGATCGTCGTCAGGGTGCTGCTGTGGACGATGCTCGCCTTCGTCGCCCTCGACACCTTCGGCATCAACATCACCGCGCTGGTCGCCGGACTCGGCATCGGTGGCGTGGCGGTGGCGCTGGCGGCACAGAACATTCTTGGGGACCTTTTTGCATCATTATCCATTGTATTTGACAGTCCGTTCCTCATCGGTGATTTCATTGTTGTCGATGACAAGATGGGCACGGTCGAACACATCGGCATCAAAACCACGCGCATCCGCAGTCTGGGCGGTGAGCAGGTCGTCTTCTCCAACTCCGACCTGTTGAAAAGTCGGATCCGGAATTACAAGCGCATGTTCGAACGCCGGGTCGTTTTCTCCATCGGCGTGACCTATCAAACGCCGGCGGACAAGCTGGCGGCCATCCCGGACATGATCAGGGAGATCATCTGCAGCCTCGAGAAAACGCGCTTTGATCGCTCGCATTTCTCCCAGTTTGGCGATTTCGCACTCGTCATCGAGACCGTGTATTTCGTGCTTGACCCCGACTACAACTTTTACATGGACGTCCATCAGAAAATCGGATTGGAGATATTGAAAAGATTTGAGCGGGAAGGAATCGAATTCGCCTACCCCACTCAAACGATCCAGCTGCAGCAGGCGGCCGGCTGAATCCGCACGGCTGCGGAAGGGGAGACGCGCAACCGGGGGCTTGAGTAACGGTCAGCGCTGCTTGAGACAGGCCTGAAGACCCGTGAAGGCGGGATACGGCGCGGTGATTACAAAGCTCGGGATCTCGGCCATGTAGCGCCTGAAACGCCCCTTGTCCTCAAACCGCGCGCGAAACGGTGAGGATGCAAGCATATCTGGCACGCGGGGCAGAATGCCGCCGGCAAGGTACACGCCTCCCCGCGCGCCCAGGATGAGGGCGATATCGCCCGCTGTTTCCCCAAGAAAAGAGAAAAAAGTTTCCAGTGTACGAACCGCGAAAGGGTCCTCCCGCAAGCGGGCGAGCGCGATGACGGCTTCCGGAGAGATGGCGGGGTCCGGTGCGCCGCCGCATAGGCAGTGATAGAGATCCACCAGGCCCTGGCCGGACAAGACGCGCTCCGCTGAAACGCGTCCATAGCGGCGGCGGAACCATTCGAGGACCCGGTCCTCTTCCTCGTCGTGGGCGGCCAGCGACACGTGACCGCCTTCCCCGGTGATCGGCACATGGGCGCCGTCGCAGGGGAGCAGACCGGACACGCCGAGACCGGTGCCGGGACCGACGACGGCAACCGCGCCACCCCGGGCCGCCTTGCCGCCGCCGATCTGTACCACGGCGTCCGCGGTCAGATGGGGCAAGGCCAGTGCGAGCGCCATGAAATCGTTTATGACACGCAGCGGGTCGAGTTTCAGTCTCGATTTCAGATCGGTGATGGAGAATCGCCAATTGAGGTTGGTCATCTCAACCCAGTCGCCCGTCACCGGGCTGGCGACGGCGATCGCGCCGCGGGTGGGATGATCGCTGGCCGGTACGGTCTGGAGGTAGGATTCCAGCAGGACGATCAAATTTGCCGATGCGGCGTTTTCGCCCACCTTCACATGAGCGGGGCCGGCGGCCGTGAGAATGCCGAGCCGAGTATAGGTGCCGCCGACATCCGCAATCAATGCCGGTGATTCAGCCTTGGATGTCATAGGATTCGCAAGGTATACGGACCCGCTGCGCGGATCAACGCCCGCTGGCCAGGATATTGGCTGATCCATCGAACGGGATCGGCCCGCAGCGTATAATCAGCGCCCCCAAATCGCCGCCGTCATGCCGATGTCCAAAATGAACCCCAAGGTTGGCTTTGTCAGTCTCGGCTGCCCCAAGGCGCTGGTGGACTCCGAGCGCATCCTGACCCAACTCAAGGTCGAGGGCTACGACATCGTGCCGAGCTATGACGCCGCCGATCTGGTGGTGGTCAACACCTGCGGCTTCATCGAGTCTGCGGTGACGGAGTCGCTGGACGCCATCGGCGAGGCGCTGGCCGAAAACGGCAAGGTCATCGTCACCGGCTGCCTCGGTGCGCGAGCGGACAGGATCCGCGCGCGCCATCCCAATGTGCTGGCGGTTACCGGCCCGCAGCGTTACGAGGAAGTCGTCGGCGCCGTGCACGAGCATTTACCGGCGCGACACGATCCGTATCTCGATCTGGTGCCGCCACAGGGGGTAAAGCTCACGCCGCGGCACTATGCCTATCTAAAGATCGCCGAGGGCTGCAATCACCGCTGCACATTCTGCATCATCCCTTCCATGCGCGGCGATCTGACGAGCCGGCCGATCGATGAAGTCCTGAAGGAAGCCGGGAAGCTGGTTGCCGCCGGCGTGAAGGAACTGCTGGTGATCTCGCAGGATACCAGCGCCTACGGCGCCGACATCCGTTACCGCACCGGCCGGTGGCATGATCGGGAATACGCAACTTCACTTGCAGGGCTGGTCACGGGTTTGAGCGAACTCGGCGTATGGGTGCGGTTGCATTACGTCTATCCGTACCCGCACGTCGACGACATCATTCCGCTGATGGCGGAGGGTAAAATCCTGCCGTATCTGGACGTGCCATTTCAGCACGGCAGTCCGCGCATCTTGAAACTGATGAAACGCCCCGCGGCTGCGGAAAACACGCTTGAGCGCATCGAGGCATGGCGCGCGATCTGCCCGGACCTCGCCCTGCGCAGCACCTTCATTGTCGGTTTCCCTGGAGAGACCGAGGGCGATTTCCGGCAGTTGCTCGATTTCATCCGTGCGGCGCAATTGGATCGTGTCGGTTGCTTCACGTACTCGCCGGTGGAGGGGGCACGCGCCAACGACCTATCCGATCCGGTGCCGGAAGAGGTCAAACAGGAACGCTACGCGCGTTTCATGGAAGTGCAGCAGCTCATCAGCCGCGAGCGACTGGCCGCCAAAGTGGGAAAAACGCTGCGAGTGCTCGTTGATGAACTGCGTGACGACGGCACGGCCATCGCCAGGAGCCACGCCGATGCGCCGGAGATCGACGGTCAGGTATTAATCGCGCCAGCGCAGGGCGTAAAAGCGGGTGACTTCATCGACGTCAAAATTATGGGTGCGCAGGACTACGATTTGACCGCGCGTCGCTCCAGAGCGATCGATTCTGAAAGCCAGGGGATCTCTGAAGAAGCCTGAGATTTCAGTTTTGCCTTCTGTGCCCTGGGAGGTCCAGGATGACTTCCCAGGGCATGGCTGAATCAAGTCGACTGAAGCCGCTTGTGCGAACGGGTGCTGAGCAGGGTGATGCGGGGTGGTGTTGAAGTGGCGACCCGGCAGACATGATGCCGGCAATGCGGGCACGCGTACTCCTGCTGATCGCCGTTGAACCGCTGCCTCTCGATCTCGACGCGGAAGGTGCTGCCGCAGGAGCCGCAGGTCTGCACAAAAGCCGCGCTGGGCGCAAAGACGGTATTTGAATCCGGTGAATGTTCCATGATTGCTCGTCCCGGGACCAGTGGCAGCGGCCGGACGCGCCAGCCGCCGCTCCTCTTGGGTCCGAAATTAATAACGCCCCCGACCACCGCCGCCGCCACCGCCGAAGGCACCGCCGCGACTGTGCTGGCGGAAACCGCCACCCGGTTCGCGGGGCTTGGCCTCACTGACCTTGAGGGTGCGGCCGTCGATCGATCTTTTACTGAGCGCCTCAATGGCGGCAAGGGCGGCCTTGTTGTACATCTTTACGAAGCCGAAGCCGCGTGATTCGCCGGTATAGCGATCGGTGAGCAGGTTCACGGATTCGACAGCGCCAAATTCCGTGAACAGGTTGCGCACTTCCTCTTCGGTGGTGGTGGGTGAAAGATTACCGACATAAATGCTCATGATGGTCATGACTGAAGCTCCGTCTCCGCTCGCAGGCGGAATGATGAGGAATGACCTTCGCCGTGGGGGCGGAGGGACTGGCCTTGGCGGTCAGAACACCCGCAGTAGGTCTGGGTATCGGGTGGACACTTCAGGAGCGATCGCCAACTGTGGGATCGCGTCCGGGAGGGCAGGTACCGGATGCCTGCGCGGCTGGTTAATACCGTTTGGGTGCAATCACGGTAACACTTTTGCCGGCGTTTGGCCAATTACCGGATGGATCAGCGCCCCAACGCGAGCAGCCGCTATTACTCGCAGGAGTAACCCAGCATCGCCAGACCTTCTTCGAGATAGTCCGAAACCATCGGCGTGGCGATGATGTATGCGGCGGTATGCGAACTCAATCGCTGTCGCGCGTCAGCCAGCGCGGCGTCCCACTCGTCCCCGGCATAGTCGCCCCGGCCGAGCCACATCAACGCCACCAGATTCACCTGTTCCTCGGCATCCATCGCGCCGATGAGTGCGTGCAATTCCTGATAGGACGGATCGCCACTGTGATCGGCGAGTACCTGCAGGGCCCAGTCGTCGGCCGGTGCGGAGGGCTCCTCGGGGATCACAACCTCCTCCTTGGCATGGAATTCACGCGCCTTCTGGATGATGAAACAAATTTTGTCCGTACTTACGCCCAGAGCCACCGGTTCCTGCCGATCCATGATTGCCCTCTTCACCAGATGGGTATGAAATGAAGGTAATTCTAACCCGCGGTGATGAAATGGAATTGATCCGGATCAGTTCGCGGCGCGGATATCCCGATTCATTGGTATAACCACCGGGTCGCCTGGCGGTAGCGTTCGGCAACGGCGGGGTTGTGTTCGTAGATTTCGAACTTGCCGGTCATGAGCTTGTCCAGCCGTGAAAGCCGGTCCATCGTCGGCGGATGGGTGGCATTCAGGAGGGCGAGATCGGCGGCGCCCGGCCGGGTTTGATTAATCGCCAGCAACACCCGGGGCAGGCCATAGGGTTCGTAGCCGCCACGCGCGGCCAGCACGACGCCGATGCCGTCGGCCTCGAACTCATCATCGCGATCCAGCCCACGGGCATAAATCTGCATGCCGGCCTGTATGAATGGCGCGGCGTTGAAATGGGCACTGCGGCTCACGGCCTCGCCGACCAGATCCAGCGCCAGGCCCTGCATCGCCTGTTTGCGGATGGCTTCCAGATGGTGCCGGCGGAGCACATGGCCGATCTCATGCGACAACACGCCGGCCAGATCGGATTCACCGCCGGCGATGCGCAGCAGGCCGCGGGTCACGAACACATAGCCGCCGGGCGCGGCGAAGGCGTTGACGGTCTCGGTGTCGAGGACACCGAAGTGCCAGGGCAGATTGGGGCGTTCAGTCTGCGCGGCGAGCCACATGCCGATCCGGTTGACGTAACGTTGCACGCCGTCATCGCTGACCAGCGGCGTGGCGCCAAGCAGCGAGGCGGCCATGCCACGGCCGATCTCGATCTCGCGATCTTCCGGTACGTCGGCTGCGGCCGTGGCTAGTTTTTGCCCCAGGTCGACCACGCGGCCCAGATCAAGGCCGTTCAGGTTGAGGCCATCGGCGAATGCAATGCCGATCACGCCGGCAGAGAGCAGAGAAAGCAACAGTAAGCGAAGAGTACGCATATCAGTGCATCAACGGATTGTGTGACGGGGCATTGGCCGGTGTCTCCGGCGCGGTTTGCAGATAGGGCACATTCTGCGCCGATAATTGCGCCATCTGGGCAAAGCTGGCGGCTTCGCCGGGGTTGGATTGATAGCCCTCCATCTGCTGCAAGGCCTGAGGGTTGGGCGTGGCCGTGCGCAAATCCTCGGCGCTCAGACCGCGGATGCCAAGACTGGGTGTGACGCCTTGATTGGTATCCGGCGCCCGGGAGTGACTGCCCAGCAGGCCGGTGGTGCCGCGCGACAGCCGTGCAAAGAAATTATCTCCGGAAGGCGGGGGAGGCGGAGACGGAGACGTTCCGGCAGTATCGGCTGGCGGAGCAGGCGGTGGCGGAGGAGGCGGCGCGGCTGGCGCCACTGGGTTCGCCGGCGCGTTGGCTGGTGCCGGGGTGGTTGTGGCGGGCGGGCTGCCGGCAAGCTGTTCGCCCTGTTCGATTTGCCCGGGCGTCATTTTCGCGGCCAGTTGATCGCGGACCTTGGCCGCGCCCTTGGCGCGGTTTTTTGCCGCCAGCGTATACCAACGATAGGCCTGCACCACGTCAGTCGGCACACCCTGACCGTTGGCGTAGATGTCGCCAAGAATGAATTGTGCTTCGGGATCGCCCTGATTGGCGAGCACGAGGAACTCCTGCTGTGCGGCGGCGTAATTACCCTGCTGGTAGAGCAACATGGCACTGCCAAAATCCGCGGCCACGACGCCGACCGGGATCAGCACGGCAAAAATGACGGTGCGCAGCCGCTGTGAAGTCATTTGGAATGCAGGGAATTAATGTAGGCCTATAATACCCCCATGCGCAGTGATTCAATAACAAGAATGGTGATGGCCGGGTTGTGTGGATTGCTGCTGGCAACCGCGCAGGCGGCCGATGCCGACAATCAGACTGCGCTCGCGGCGGCGCAGCGCGGCGACTACGTACAGGCCTACGCGATATGGAAGCCCCGCGCGGAAAGCGGCGAGGCCCGCGCGCAATACAACCTCGGCGTGCTCTACGAACGCGGTCTTGGGGTGGATATCGATTACGCGCAGGCCATGTACTGGTATCAGAAATCCGCGGAACAGGGAGACACCGGCGCGCAGTTCAACCTCGGCAATTTATTCCGCAACGGGCAGGGCGCCCCGGCCGATGCCGCCGAGGCCGCGCACTGGTATCAAAAGGCGGCGGAGGCCGGCCATCCGCAGGCCCAGGCCAGCCTCGGTTACATGTATG
>Ga0335077_10003938_pt1 | contig 18048 bp, 21 predicted proteins | sample Lox_Sample_31_FD_207151 | JGI IMG/M metagenome (GOLD analysis project Ga0335077, IMG submission 207151) | Soil microbial communities from Loxahatchee National Wildlife Refuge, Florida, United States - Lox_Sample_3.1 | ecosystem: Environmental > Terrestrial > Soil > Wetlands | place: USA... | reverse complement strand
GGCCAGAGCCTGGCCGTCACGATCCGGGACGTCCGGCCGATCGGCGAAGGGCATATCATCCACGGCGACGGCGGGGTCTATCAGGAGGTCGAGTACGAGGCCCTCCTGTTCCGGCCGGAGATTCAGGAGGTCGTGGAGGGCTCGGTGGTCGAGATCCGCAAGTTCGGGGCGTTCGTGCGGTTCGGGCCCCTGGACGGATTGCTCCATGTCTCCCAGATCATGGACGACCGCGTGAACATCGACGAGCACAACCAGCGCCTGGTCGGGGTCGAGACCAAGCGTGACCTGAAGGTCGGCTACAAGGTCCGGGCGCGCGTCGTCTCGCTGTCGCTTTCGGAGATCTCCCCGAGGGACAGCCGTATCGGCCTCACGATGCGGCAGCCGGCGCTCGGCCGCTTCGAGTGGATCGTGGAGGCCCACCGCAAGGCCGACGACCGCACGGGCAAGAAAGGCTCCGCTCCCGCGACGTCCCACAAGGCCTCCGCGAAGCCCCCCGCGAAAGGAGCGGCCGCAAAGGGACCGGCCGTGGCGGGCTAGAACGGGGTTCCATGATCAATCTCCGGGCGTGCAAGACCTGCCGGACGATCACCGACCAGGCGAAGTGCCCGCGCTGCGGTGGCGAGGTCTCCCGCGAGTGGCAGGGCTACCTCGTGGTCATCGACCCCGAGCGCAGCGAGATCGCCAAGAAGATGGGGATCCATGACGCGGGCCGGTACGCGCTCCGCGTCAAGTAACGGCCGGGTCTGGGTCGTGCCGGACGCCCTGCGTCCGACCCTCGCGGAACGGTACGGGCCGGTCTTCTCCGGCGAGGAGGCCGATCGCCGGATCCTCGCGCTCCGGGTCTTCGGAGCGTGCGGGGATCGCGTGGTTGAACGCGCGCTCGCGCTCGGGCACCCGCCGCTGGTCGGGATCGTCGACTACAAGACCCGACGGGGGGAGCCGGTGCCGAAGGAGACGTTCCGCGCGCTCGGGGCGCGTCAGACCGTGCGGGTACGCAACCCGGCCGGCCAGCTCACCGAATCCCTTCGAACCGCGGTGCGTGAGCTGGCCGCCTCGGGCGGAGGGCTGGTCGAGGTCGACGGCGAGGAGGACCTCGGCGCTCTCGCGCTGGTCGAGGCGCTCCCGCTCGGGGCGACCGTTATATACGGCATCCCGGCTGCGGGGGTCTCCTTCGTCCTCGTCGATGACGTCGCGAAGGCCCACGTGCACAACCTCATCGCCCAGATGGAGCTGAGAAGGACCGGCCATGGAGATTAAGATCATCGAGGAGAGGACCAACCCTCTCCTGAAGCGGCACGAGGTGCGCTTCGAGGTCGCCCACGCGACGGCGGCGACTCCGACGCGCGAGAGCGTGCGCACGGAGCTCGCGAAGGCGGTTCACGCCTCCAAGGATCGCGTGGTCATCGAACGGATGCGGGCGCGCTTCGGCACGGCGGTCACTCGGGGCGAAGCGAACGTCTACGAGAACGTCGAGGCCGCCAAGTCGATCAGTCGCGAACACATCCTCGTCCGCAACGGGCTGAAGGAGAAGGCGGCCAAGGGCGCGACGCCCGCGCCGGCCGAGACCCCTGCGCCCGGGGCGACCCCCGAGCCCGCGAAAGAGAAGGCTTCGGCGCCCGAGACCGTTGCTCCTCCCCCGGCCCCCGCCCCCGCGCCGTCGAGCTCACCGGAGCCGCACGGCGAGGGTGCCAAGAAGACCCCGAAGCCCCACGCGAAGAAGGAGTAGGCTGCCGTGGCGAAGGCGCGGGTCGGCCTGTACGAGGTCGAGAACGACTCGATCCGTCGCACGCACCTCGCCTGCCCGAAGTGCGGACCGGGGACGTACCTCGCGGAGCACGCCGATCGCCGATCGTGCGGTCGTTGCGGCTATTCCGAGTCGAAGAGCCGGCCCGCCCCGAAGGGCAAGGTACCGAAGGCGTAGGCGGCCCGTGCCGTCATCTCCCCGCGCGGGATCGGCGGGTCGATGCCGTACGTTGGCGAGCGGGACGTCCGGCTCTTCTACGACGCATCGTGCGGTCCGTGCCGGATGCTCGCCCGGGCGAGCGAGCAACTGAGCCGCCACCGGCTGGAGGCGATCCCGCTGGACGCCCCAGCCGCCGAGCCGGAGCTCCGCCACCTTTCGGCGGAACTGCGCTACGGCTACGCGCACCTCGGCTCTCGTTCCGGGCTCCGGACCGGGGACGCGATCGCGGTCCCCCTCCTCGGACTCACGCTCGGGCCCACCTGGGAACGGCTCGCCCGGCGCGTGCCGTTGCTCGGCCGCTCGCTGGAGGGCCTCTACCGGCGCCTCGGGCGCGCGCGCCGCACCCACGGCTGCGCGGCGCCCGGCCCTCACTAGCCCGGAAGGCCCTCGGCGGCGCGATCGCAGGCCGTACGGGGGACCGACGTCGCGCGTCGCCCGTGAGGTTATCTGGAAACAGATGTTACGGATTCGAAGCAAATGGCCCCGTCCTCCCCGGTCGCGATGCCCACGGTCGACTATCCTCTGCGCCGCGCCTCCGAGCGTCTGAGCGTCGCCCTGTTCCGTGCGCTTCGGGAGGACGCCGCGCACCTCGGCCTGAACCCACGCCAGGCATGGCTCCTGATCGCGCTGCGCCGTACCGGCGCCGTTCCGGTGTCTCGGCTCCTGGCCGGGTCGATCGCGCCCGCGTCCACGCTCACCGGAGTGGTCGACGCCCTCGAGCTCTCGCGCCTGGTGGCTCGCGGGGCCGGTCGCGTCGATCGTCGTCAGGTCGTCCTCTCGCTCACCGGTCGCGGGCGGAGGCTGAGCGGCCGGCTCGAGCAGCTCCAGCGGGCCCGCTGGAGTCGCGTCCGGACCCGGCTGCAGGCCCGCAAAGCGGCTGCCGCCTCCGCCGTGCTCGAGGAGGCGCTCGCCTCCTACCGTCACGCCCAGGGGGTCGGTCCTCGTACGGGCCGCGCCCCTCGGACGGTGCGACGGCCGTCGAGCCGGGGCTCCTCCCCGGGAGGCCGGCCCTGACCGCGAGCTCGGCGGCCCCGGTCGTCGTCGGTCGGGACGTCTGGAAGACCTACGGTCAGGGGGAGACTCAGGTCGTGGCGCTCCGCGGGATCACGGTCGAGATCCGCCGCGGAGAGATGGTCGCGGTGATGGGACCGTCCGGCTGCGGTAAGACGACGTTCCTGAACTGTTTCAGCGGGCTGGACGACATCGAACGCGGGACGATCACCTTGGACGGGGTCGACCTGCGGGCGATGGACGACCGGGCCAAGAGCGACTATCGGGCCCGCAAGGTCGGCTTCGTCTTCCAAGCCTACAACCTCCTCCCGGTGCTGAGCGCGACCGAGAACGTGGAGATGCCTCTGCTCATCGCCGGCGTCGGGGCACGTGAGGCCCGCGAGCGGGCCCGTGCCATGCTGACCGACCTCGGGCTCGGCGATCGCCTCGACCGCCGTCCGTCCGAGCTCTCCGGTGGCCAGCAGCAACGGGTGTCGCTCGCGCGCGCGCTCGTCGGGCGCCCGGCGATCGTGTGGGCCGACGAGCCGACCGGCAACCTCGACGAGGAGGATTCCCGTCAGGTCACTCGGCTGCTGCGCGAGCTCAACACGACCTATCACCAGACGATCGTCATCGTGACCCACGACCCGACCGTCGCCGGCGAGTGCGACCGCACCCTGCGGATGCGGGACGGCCGCTTCGTCGACTAGGCGCATGCCGGGCCTGTCGACCGTCGCCGGCCTCGTGCTGTTCCTCGCGATCATCGTGCTGGTGGTGGGGGCGCTCGCCGCCCGTCATCGCCTGGCCCTCCGCATCGGGATGCGGAACGTGAGCCGAGCCCGGGGCCGAACGGTGCTGCTGCTCCTCGGACTCCTGGTCGCGACGACGATCGTCTCCGGGAGCCTGATCGTCGGGGACACGATCGCTCAGGTGAACGTGCACTACACCGTGATCGGGGTCGGCTACAACGACGAGTCGGTCGGCAACCAGTCGCCGTCCGGCAGCTACGAGCCGTTCGCCTATTCCGTCTACTCCCAGCTCCACGCGGCGACCGTCTCGGACCGCTCGATCGCCGGCATGGCCCCGGAGGTGATCGCACGGACGCAGGTCTTCGACCGGACGAGCGGCGTCCCCCAGCCGGGGCTCTACCTGGTGGGAGCGAACGGCAACCAGACGCCCCAGCTCGGGCCGTTCGTCACCGATGCCGGGGTCGACCTCGCCGGCGCGGCCCCCGGCGAGGTGCTGCTCGACGACCTCGCCGCGTCCGAGCTCAACGCCTCGGCGGGCGACTCGGTCGCCCTCTACGGCGCGACCGCGACCCCGGTCCTCGCCACCGTCCAGGCGATCGTCCAGGACAACCTGCGCGGGGCGTTCCCCACGGGCGGGGTCGGGAACTTCGGGAGCGTCTTCGTCAACCTCTCGCTCGCCCAGCAGCTCGACAACCTCTCCGGGGCGATCAACTACCTCTCGGTCACGAACGTCGGCAACCAGGCCCACCGGCTCGCGGAGGCTCCGTCGGTCAACGCGACCCTGACCGGCGCCCTCGCGTCGATCCCCGGGGCGCACGGCCTCTCCGTCCGGGAGGTCCTCGTCTCCGCCCTCGCCCGTGCCAACGCCGCCGGCAACGGGATCGCCACCCTGTTCCTCGTCCTCGGGCTGTTCTCGATCGTCGCCGGTGCCCTCCTGATCGTCGGGATCTTCGTGCTGCTCGCGGAGGAGCGCAAGGGGGAGATGGGCGTCCTCCGGGCGATCGGGCTCCAGGGCCGAGAGCTCGTCTACGCCTACCTCTTCGAGGGGTTCGTCTACTCCGTCGGGAGCGCGCTCGCCGGGACGTTCCTGGGGGTGGGCGTCGGCTACGGCCTGACGTGGGCGTTCGGGGTCCTCTACACCGAGCCGGGCCTGCCGTCGAACGCGATCCTCGACTCCTACACGGTGACGACCGGAACGCTCCTGACGGCGTACGTGATCGGTCTCCTCCTCACCCTGGTCACCGTGGTCCTCGCCAGCCAGCGCGCGAGCCGGCTCAACATCGTGCGGGCGATCCGAGACCTGCCGGAGCCGCCCCCGCCGCTCCGCACGTACACCCTCCTCGCCTACGTCGGGGCGGGGGCGCTCCTCGGGGGGCTGTTGCTGTACGCCCGGACCGCCTCGGGGACCTCCAACATCGCCGAGCCGATCCTCGGCGGAGCGCTCGTCATCGTCGGGGCGTCCCTCCTCGCCTCCCGGTTCGTGCGGAACCGGCTCGCCTTCTCGGTCGGCGGCGCCGCCCTCCTCGTCTGGGCCGGCTACGGGCACCTGCACGCGGTCCTGCTCGGCACGCAGCACGGCGGCGGGATCTTCCTGGTCTTCGTCGACGGGATCATCATGGTCGCCGGCGCGCTGCTCGTCTACGTCTTCAACGCTCCCGCGATCGCCTCCGGGCTCCTCCGCCTCGCGGGGGATCGTCGGCGGCCGCTCCCGGTCGGTCGTGTGGCGCTCGCCTACCCGAGCCGACGGCCGGCCCGCTCGACGATCAGCCTCGCGATCTTCGCGCTCGTGATCTTCACCCTCGTAGCCATCGCCACCGCCGGCTCGACGGTCGACGCGAGCCTCGGCAAGACCCTCCAGGAGCAGTCCGGGGGCTACACGTTCGTCGCCTACTCCTCCGTGCCGATCCCGGACCTGCCCTCGGCGGTGCAGAACAACACCACGGTCGCCCCGTACTTCTCCGGGGTCGTCCCGCTCCTCTTCGGCGGCGTGGACGTCAACGTCAGCGGCTACCGCCAGAACCCCTACTCGGACGACCTCTACGCCGGCCCCGCCGGCGAGCCGCCGGCCGCCGACTTCTACACGACCAACCGGTTCACGTTCTCGTCGACGCTCGACGGGCGCTCGGGCGCAGCGGTCGAGGCGGAGCTCGCGAGCACGCCGGACGTCGCGATCGTCGACCAGAGCTACTCGGCGACGACGAACAGCCTTTCGGTGGGCTCGAGCGCTCCGCACCCCACGCTGGTCCCCGGCGCGAGCATCGAGCTGACGAACCCGGCGAACGGCCACCGGGCGACCGTCACCGTCCTCGGCATCATGGTCCAGTCGCTCGTCAGCGGGGTCTACGTGAGCCCGGCGACCGCCGCGGCGCTGGGCTACACGAGCCAGCGCGTCTTCTTCCTCACGCTCGCGAGCGGCGCCCCCGCGACGCGGGCCGCGCAGCTCGCGAAGGCCGCGTTCTTCCCGTACGGACTCGAGGTGCTGAACATCGCCGACCTGATCGCCTCCTCGATCGCCTCGACCGAGTCGGCGATCGGGCTGCTGCAGGTCTTCGTCGGGCTCGGCCTCGCGGTCGGCATCGCGGCGATGGGGATCGTCGCGCTGCGCGCGGTCGTCGAGCGCCGGCGGGAGATCGGGATGCTTCGCGCGAACGGCTTCACCCGGCGCATGGTCCTCCGCTCGTTCCTGACCGAGTACTCCTACGTCAGCCTCCTCGGGATCGTGATCGGAGCCGGCCTCGGTCTGCTGATCGTCTGGGACCTGACCCAGAGCGCGGCGGCGGCGTCGGCCGGGGTCGGGACGTACGCCGTCCCCTGGCTGAACCTTGCGGTCATCCTGCCGGCCGCCTACGGGCTCGCGATGCTCGCGGTCGCCGAACCCTCGCTGCGCGCCGCCGCCCTCCCTCCGGCCGAGTCCGTCCGGCCGATCGAGTAGGCGTCCCGGTGACGTGGCCCCCGGCGCCCGTTCGCGGGCGTGGACTCCGTTAACTAGGCCTGTTCCTCAGGCCCGGCGTTCGCATCGGGCCCGTAGTATAGCTTGGACATCACGGGGGCCTCCGGAGCCTCAAACCCGGGTTCGAATCCCGGCGGGCCCGTCCCTTCGTCCCCCGGCCCTTTCCTTCCCGGTGCCCCGGGGCTCGCACCCGACGCCGCGGGCGTCCCCTCGGGTGGGGCGACGAGGACCGGGCACAGCGGCAGCGTTACGGCCCGGGGGTCGTAACGTTCCTGATGGCGCGCGCGACCGCCCCACCAGCCGCGACCTCCCCGCGGGCGGCCCCAGCGCCGACCGCCGAGGTCGACTGGGCCCGCCTCTACGCGACCGTTGCCTACCGTCGACTCCCGTGGTACTCGCCGAGACCTCCGGCGTGGCTGGTCCGGGCGGTGACCGAGCGTTGGCTACGCCCCCCGGGCCCGGTCCTGGACGTTGGCTGCGGGGCCGGGTCGAGCGCGCTGTGGCTCTCCCGTCGGGGCTTTCGGGTCACCGGGATCGACCTCGCCCCGGTCGCCGTGGAGGTGGCGCGGCGACGCGCTCGGACCGCCGGCTCGTCGGCGGTCTTCGTCCAAGGGAACATCCTCGCGACGCCGTTCCGTGACCGGTCGTTCGGATCCGCCGTCGACAGCGGGTGCTTCCACAGCCTGCCCGTGACGGATCGGGCCCTCTATGCGCGCGAGGTGGCGCGCCTGGTCCGTCCGTCCGGCCGTGTGCTGGTCACGTGGATCGCGCGAGAGGAGACGGGAGAGTATGGGCCCCCCCATCGCCCGTCCCTCGAGGAGGTGACGTCGGCGCTGGAACCGTACTTCGTCTTCGAGAGGACCGAGTTCGCCGAGCGACGCTCGGCGCGCGCCTGGAGCGCGAGGGGCCGGCGCCTCTCCCGGTACACCGCGTCCCTGACCCGCCGCCGCTCAGCGCAGCCTCCCGCCCGATAGCCGAAGGGGCGGGAGGCGCTCCTGCCGGCATCCTAGCGGGTCGGCCGCAGGCGGCCGGTCTCGCCCGTCGGGGGCTGGGCGTTCGCGGCCGCCTGCGAGCCCCCGCCCCTGTAGGCGACGACGAACCGTCGGCGGAACGGGAACAGCACGCGCCCGTCCGGCCGTGTCGGGTAGGCGCGGGCGATCGCCTCGGTGTAGTCGTCGACGAACCGGTCGCGCTCCGTGGCGTTGCGGAGCCGGTCGAGCGCCGGGCGCATTCCGGCTCCCTTCACCCACTCCACGATCGACGCCGGTCCGTCCAGGACGTGCTCGTACTCCGTGTCCCAGAGATCGACTCGGTGCGCCGCCGGAGCGAGAAGGTCGTAGTACTCCTCCGGGGAGAGGACCGGCGACCTCGGCAGCACGCCGCTCAGGCGCCGGCGCCATCGGGGCCGCTCGGTGAGCTCGCGCAGCGCGGTCGCCCACCGGGGTCCCCCCCGCTGCCGGGTCGGCACCTGGAAGGCGAGCGCACCCCCGTCGCCGACCCAGCGCCACAGACGTGGGATCGCGCGTGGGTGGTCCGGTATCCAGTGCAGCGTGGCGTTGGAGAGGACAAGGTCGAACGGGCGCTCCGGGGTCCATCGACCGAGGTCGGCCCGGATCCATCGAACGGCGGGCGAGGTCGCGCGGGCCACCGTGAGCATCTCCTCCGAGCTGTCGAGCCCGGTCACCTCCGCCTCGGGCCACCGCTGGGCGAGGAGCGCGGTGCTCGTCCCCGGGCCGCACCCGAGGTCGATCGCCCGCGCCACGCGGTCGAGCGCGACGCGGGCGAGCAGGTCCCTACACGGTCGGTTCCGCTCTTCCTCGAACCGCAGATACTGGCGGGCGTCCCACGTCCTCGGGCCGGACACGCCCGCCCTTCGGGGCGTTCGAGATAACCGCTGCGTCCTGCGGTCGATTCGGGCGGGCGCGCGCCCTCGTCGCGCCACGCGCCTCCGCCCGACGTTACGGAAGGGGTAGACCGAGCATCTCGGCGAGCTTGGGGACCTGGACGCGCGCGCCGAACCGCTCGATCGCCCGCTCGCGACACTGCGCGCGGAGGCGCTCGTAGGCCGCCGGCTCGCGCGCGCGGAGGTCGTAGAGCGCCAACACGCGCGTCGTGCAGGCGGCCGGGTCGAACGCCGGCGCGCGCCCCTCCGGGTACACGGACATCACGTCCGCGAGCCCCGGGAGGTCGAAGCTCACCACCGGGACCCCCTGGGTGAACGCCTCGAGCGCGACCAGCGAGAACGACTCCGCGCGCGAGGGCAACAGGAGCGCATCGGCCTCCGCGTAGATGCCGGCCAGCTCGGTCTCGGGGACGAACCCCCGGTACCGGACCCGCCCCGCCCCCTCGCGGACCAGGCCCTCGACCAGTCCGATGTCCCGGCCGGCCCCGACGATCGTCAGGCGGAGGTCCGCGCGGGCGCGGAGCAACTGCCGGCCGACCTCGACCAGAAGGTCGATCCCCTTCTGCTCCCGCTCGAGCGGGCCGACGAAGAGCAGCTCGAAGCCGCCGGAGGAGCGCGCGGCCCGCGGGACCGGCTCGGCGGTCGTGAAGGAGTGGACCATCGCGACGTTGTCCGGCACTCCCGCGCGCCGCAGCGTGGCGGCCTGCGCGGCGTTGATCGTGTGCACCGCGGCGGCGTGCCGCAAGGCGAGGCAGAACAGGCGGGCCCTCCATCGGCCCGGTCCCGGTTCGGCGACCTCGCGCGCCAGGCGGTCCACCTGGGTCGGGTCGTGGAGCCCGACGACGGTGCGGCGCCCGAGGAGGCGTCCGAGCACGACGATGAGGACGACGAACCGCGGCGTCGACTCGAGCGAGAAGATCGTGTCGGCGCCCCGCAGCGTCGCGAGGAACCGCCGTGGCTCGAGCGGGAGCGGGGGGAGCCGCGGCAGCCAGAAGAGGCGGTAGAACGCGAACGGCACGCCGACCGTCGCCGGGAGCTCCGCGTCGGTGAGACGAAGCCGTTCGAAACGGTCGACCTTGGAGTAGAGGAGGACCTGGATGCCTCGTGCGGCGAGCTGGCGTGCGAGGTTCGCGGCGTACTTCTCGCCGCCCCGGTAGGCGCGCAGGTCGAGCCCCGTCAGCAGGACGAGCCGGGGAGGCCTCGAGGAACGCGGAGTCGGTCCGGCGATGCTCACGCCCGCCTCCCGGGCCGGAGGCCCGCGGCGGGGCCGTCCCGCGGGGAGACCGGGCGGTCGCGACAACCCTCAAGTAAGCCGAGGCGAGTCCCCGGCCGACCACCGTGCCGGAGCACGAAGCACCGTCGGAGAGCGAGCGGGAACCCGGCACGGAGGGACCGGCCGACCTCGCGCAGCGGATCGAGGAGGAGCTCGAGCTCCTCTCGCGCAACGTCGACATCCTCGAACGGCTCGCCAAAAGCCCGCCGATCGGCATCATCCGCCTCAGCGAGGCGATGCGCCTGCCGATCCACAAGACCCGCTACTCGCTCCACCTGCTGGAGCGCGAGGGAGTGATCCAGCCGAGCGCGGACGGGGCCGTCGTGACCGATCGCGCCCAGGAGTTCTGGGCCTCGCTCCACCGCTCGCTCGCCCGGATGGTCGAGCTGATCGAACACCTCAGGACGCGCGCCGCCGAGCACGAGAGCCGCCCGCCGCCCAGCCGGAAAGGCTATTAGACCAATGCCAGCTCGGACGCGCCGGTGCCGCCGTAGCTCAGCGGCAGAGCGATCGGCTGTTAACCGAAAGGTCAGCGGTTCGAAAGGTGCGCGGCGATCGGCCGCGCACCCCAAACTCCGCTCGGCGGCGCCTCTTGCCCACCGTCGACGGGCCCGTAGCTTAGCCCGGCTCAGAGCGCCCGGCTCATAACCGGTTGGTCGACGGTTCAAATCCGTCCGGGCCCACGTCGGGGGCTTCGCGTCCCGAGCGTTCAGCGCCGGGTCCGTGACGGACCGCGTCGGCCCCGCACGGATTTCCGGTAGTCGGCCTCGAGGGCCCGCCCGAGGCGCTTCCACATCACGGTCAGTTCCCTTTCGAGGCGCGCCTTCGGTGGGTTGACGGTCCCGAGCAGCATCGGCGTGCGTCGCCCTTTCAGCCGGAAGGCGGTGCGCGCCGGCCCGAGCGCCGAGAGGCGGTAGTCGAGGCTCCAGGAGCGGTAGTTCCCCCTCGCTTCGCCGTGCCATCGGTCCGGGGGAGCGAGCCGGACGGTCCAGTGGCTCCACATCCAGCCCGTCGGGGTCGCCTCGAGGTCCTCGTAGACGACGCGGCGCGCCGACCGCTCGAGGACGCGACGCGCTCCGTCGGATCCCTCGAGCGCGGGGTCGTCGTTCGAGTAGTCGGTGCACCATCGGTAGGCGAACGCGAGCGGGGCCCGGAACTCGACGTGGACCTCGTACTCACGGCCGCGGGGGCTCGGCATGATGGCCGAACCCAGCGGCCGTGCCCCATAGGGCTGTCGCCCTCCCGTGGGGTGGGCGGCGCGTCGCGGGGGCGCGTCAGCCCCGGAGGCGCTCGAGCACCGTGAGGGCGGTCAGCGTCACGAGCTTGCTCGGGGCGCCCGGCTCCTCGAGTCGCAGGGGCACCGGACGCGAGGTCGGATGGCGGTCGTACCACCGCGCCATCGAGCCCTCGACGTCCGGGTGCAGCGCGTCCAGGTTCCATCGGCCGTCCTTCCGCCGCTTGCGCTCGAGCAGGTCGAGGGCGAAGCGGAGGCGGGGGTCGTCGCCGTAGCCGAGGGCGGACAGTATGTCGAGGCCGACGAGCACGTCGTAGTAGTAGTGGACCGGGGCGTGGAATCGGAGCCAGGGCCGGTACGGTGCCCCCTGGCGGTGGAGCTCCCGTTCGAGGAAGAACTCCGCCCCGAGCTCGACGCACCGTTGCATCGCCGGGTTCCAGCGGGCCCGGGGGTACGCCGCGAAGGCGCTCAGGCCCTCCCACGAGTCGAGGTTGCGGCCCCGCCCCCAGCACGACCATCCCCCCTTCGGGTCGGCGGTCGCGACCAGCCACTCGAGGCTCTTGCGGATCCGTCGATCGTCCTCGTAGCCCATCCGGATCAGGGCGCGCACCATGTTGCCGACGACGCAGTGGTGTCCCGTGCCCTTCGCGTTCCCGCCGACCCCTCCGCCCTTCAGCGCCATGCGGCCCATCCAGAGCTCGCACGACGACGCGACCTCCGGCACCGTGCGGCTCGCGCGCAGGTCGCCGAGCGCGATCAGTCGCCAGTTCGTCGCGAGGTACTTCGGGACGTAGAGGCTCTGCTCGTGGACCCACCAGCCCGCCGGGTCCCGGTCCGCCAGGAGGTCGGCGCCGAACCCGGTCCGGGTCACGTCGGCCCGGGCCTGCGCGACCTCCGGGTCGTCCGGAGGTCGCCCGAGCAGGTCCGTCAGCGCCCGGTAGCGGATCGCCGGCTGGTCCGGCTCGAGCAGCCAGTCGACCACGGCCCGGCTCGGCCCCCGGGGGCGCTGGCGGGAGGTCACGATCGGAGGGAAGCGCCTGCCGAGATAGCCCGGACGGACGGACCGCCCGCGGGCCGCTCGGCGAGACCGGCGTAATGAACGTCGTCTCCCTGAACCGACCGTGAGGGCGACGGACGCCTCGGCCGAGACGGCCGAGACGTTGATCCTGGTCGGCCTGATCCTCGACCTCGTCGGCGAGGTCATCCTGGTCGTGGTCGGGCTCTGGCTCCTGGCCTTTCCCCTGCTCGGGCTCGTCGTGCTCGGCTTCGCCCTGATCGGCTTCGTCTGGATCGCCCTCGTCTACCTGTTCTCGTACGACCGCGTTCGCTCCGGCGATTACGAGGGGGCCCGGACGCCGACCCTCGTCTTTGCGGTCCTGTCGCTCGTGACGCTCGCCGTGATCCCGGGGATCCTGCTCCTGGTCGCCTACGTCAAGCTCGGGGACGCGCTCGCGGGCGAGCGGCTCCCCGGCTACGCGTGGGCGCAGCCGGCCTCCCCTTTCGCCCCGGGACCCCTACCCGGCGGCGCACGGTTCTGCATGCACTGCGGCCGTCCGAACGGCATCGGCAACCGCTTCTGCCAAGGGTGCGGAGCGCCGCTCGCCTAGGGCGCCCGCCGCGCCCGACCGGACGGAGAAGAATGGGGAAGAGGTTGGAAGGAGCGGTCTAGCCGCACCCACAGCCGCCGGAACCGCAACCACACCCGCCCCCCTCGCCGGCGCTCGGAGAGGCCGGGGGGCTCGGGGACGTGATCTTGAAACCGGAGGCGTTCAGGTCCTGGACGTAGTCGATCGTCGCGCCCTTCAGCATCTCGGCGCTGAGGTCGTCGACGACGATCGAGAACCCGTCCACGGGGATCACCTGGTCGCCGTTGCGGGGACGGTCGAACGCCATCCCGAACGACGGCCCGCCACCGCCTCCCCCGCTGCCGCAGCTGCATCCCCCCGAGCCGCAGCCGCCGCCGGAGCCACAGCCCCCGCCGCCGCCGCCGGCCTGAAGGTAGACGCGCACCGCAGTACCGGGCTTCTGGCCCTTGATGAGCTCCCGGACCTGATCCTGTGCTTCCTGAGTTACGTTGACGTGCATTCCACCGTTCTCGTTCATGCCTGGGGCCCTCCTTCGCTACCCCACGAGTAAGACGGGTACCGGACTATAAAGCCCCAAGCGTGCGCGGGGCGCCTAGGCGGAGAACGACTTGCCGCACGAGCAGGTCGACTTCGCGTTCGGGTTGGAGATCTTGAAGCCGGATTGCTCGAGGCCGAGCAGGAAGTCGACGCGCAGGCCGTCCAGGAGCGGCGCGCTGGCGCGGTCGACCACGACCGTCAGGCCGGCCTCCTGGTAGGCGACCTCGTCCCCGGTCTCCTGGTGGTCGAACGTCATCCCGTAGGTGAGGCCCGAGCACCCGCCTCCCTGGACGTACAGCCGCAGGGCGGCGCCGGGCTTCTGCTGGCGGTCCATGATCTTGAGAACCTGGTCCCGGGCAGCGGGAGTGACCTGAACCTCGACCATCGTTCGCGGGTGCGACGAACTAGGGCCCCCGGGGGTTAAGAGCTTGCTTTCGGGGATGCCACCACCCGCTCGCCCGTTATCTACACCCGTCGGCTCCACGGCCCGTGTGCCGATTGTTCGGCCAGCTGACGGCCAAGGATGAGCCGGCCGAGCCGTGGCTGGTCGGCGCCGGCCGCTCGCTCCTCGCCCAGGCGAACGCCTCCCCGGAGACCGCCCAGCGTGATGGCTGGGGGATCGCGTGGTACGGCCCCGGGGGTCGCCCGCACGTCGAAAAGGGGCTCCGGGGCGCCTTCGAGAACGGCGAGCGCGAACGGTTCACCGCGGCCGCCCGCGCGAGCTCCCCTCCGCTCGTCGTCGGCCACCTCCGGCACGCGAGCAATCCCCTCGGGCTCCCCTCCGACCAGCTGATCGGGCTGGTCAACTCCCAGCCGTTCGACTCGCACCGGGAGATCTTCGCACACAACGGGTCGATCCCGTTCCCTCGCGAGACGCGTCCGTTCCTGGGCGTGCACGAGCCGCAGGTGCGGGGGGTCAACGACAGCGAGGTCCTGTTCTGGCTCCTCGCCCGGAACACGGAAGAGACGCGTGACCCCCTGCGGGGCTATGCGCAGACCGTCGAGGACCTCGTGCGCGTGTGGCAGGGGCTCGGTCGGCCGAAGGGGGCGCCGTTCTCCGGGCTGAACGTCCTCTGGGCGAGCGGGCCTCAGGAGCTCTGGGCGTTCTGCCTCTGGACCGGAGATCACGGAGCCGGGCTCCTCGATCCGGCTCGCCGGTACTACGAGATGTCGTACCACGCCGCTCCCCACCGCCTGGTCGTCGGGAGCGAGCCGTTCGACGGCGAGCGAGGGTTCTGGACGAGCCTCCCCTCGGGCCAGTACGTGCGCGCGATCCGGGACGGCGGCCACGTCGAGGTCACGCGCGGCGCGATCCCGATCCCGACCGCTCTCGAGCTCGGACCGCCGCCGACGTAGCGGCGGGGGGGACGATTGGCCCCGGCCAGCCCTCCGGCCCCCAGCGAGATGATCTCCGGGCCGGATCTCGGGGCCGGGTTCCTCCACCAGCTCTCCCTCGACCGGCTCGGCGAGGCGACGACGTTCACGCACCACGCCCAGGAGGGAGGGGAGGACGCCGGCGGTCCCCCGACCGGGGACCTCGCACGGCTCGGGTTCGTCCATCCGCCCGCGCCGTGCATGTTCGGGGGCCCGCGCTGCTGGCACCGGCGCTACCTGCTCCCGTTCGACGCGACCCCACGGGTCCGGGCGGCCTACCAGCGGCACCGCTTCGTGCTGGAGACGATGCTCGCCCAGGCGGACGGCCGCGCGACCCCGGACCTCGCGGCGACGCTCGAGGAGCTCTCCGGTCGCCTGTCGGGGCCACTGCGTGACGCAGGGATCCCCTGGTACATCGGCGGCTCCTTCGGGGTCGCGCTCGCGGGAGGGGGCGGCGCGCCGCGCGACATCGACCTCGGCACGACGCGGCCGGGGGTCGATCGGATCGCGGAGCTGCTGCGGGACTTCCTGGTCGAGCCGGTCGGTCCGACCGAGTGGCCGGCCGGCCGAGCGGTCGTCGGGGCCCGGGCGTTCGTCGGCTCCCCCCGCTCCGGGGCCCGCGTCGAGTGGGCCGTACCGCTCGAGCCGCGTGCCTCGCTGCCGCTCGAGGAGTTCGCGGCGGAAGCCGGCGTCACCCGTACCGTGAACGTCCGCGTCCACGGGCGGGAGCTCAGCGTCAGCCGACCCGAGTACGCCCTCCTGCGCGGCGGGGAGCGGAACGACGACGGCGCGATCGACCGGGCGCTGGAGGCGATCGGACAGCTCGGCGTCGACCGCGAGCTCCTGGACGTGCTGCTCGAGCGCTCCGGCCTGACGGCGTCCCGGCGGGCGGACCTGCGCCAGCGCGCGCTCGCGCCGTTCCCCGCCGGACGCGTTGCGCGTCAACACGCACCTTCTTAGACCGAGTCGGACGAGCGGGGGCGATGCTCGCCCCTCCGGTCGCCGTACCCGAGCACCTGACCCCGCACGACCTGGTCGCCTACTTCCGCTGCCCGCACGAGATGGAGCTCGAGCACGTGCGGCGGCACTCCGGCGGGGCGGGACCTCCGGCGGCAGCACGAACCCCCGAGAACGTCGTGCCGCTCCGTCACTCCCCGCTGCTGCCCCCCCCGCTCGGCGCCGCCCGCGTCAGCCAGGGACGGCTCGCGTTCGCGCCGAGCGACCAGCTGGTGTACGTGGACGACGGGGAGGACGAGCTGCCGGTGCTGTTCCCTCCCGAGCAGGTGCGTCTGGACCCCCGGTTCCGCTCCGGTTACGAGAACCTCGTCGACCCGTCGCTCGGCTTCGCCGGCCGGCCGGATCTCGTCGTGGCGCTCGCCGGCCGGCAGCCGGTCCCGCTGGAGTACAAGGCGACGCACCTGTTCGTCGGCTACCACGAGGCCCACGGGCGCCTCTTCGACACCGTCCAAGCGATCGCCCAGTGTCGACTGGTCGAGGCGACGTTCGGCCAGCGTCCTCCCTACGGGATCGTCCTCTACGGAGACGCCGCGGGGGATGGCCTCCACGAGGGATGGGTCGAGGTGCCGTACGGGGACGCTGAGGCCGGCTGGCTCCGCTACGCGCTCCGCCAGGTCCGCAGCGACACCGTGCGAGCGCCGGTGCCGGCCGAGCGCAACTGCGGGGGCTGCGAGCCGAACGGGGAAGGCCTCTGCCGCTTCGCCGCGGCGCGCTACGAAGGTCCCCACCACCGGGTCTGGGCGGCGAGCCTCCGGCGCTAGCGCAGAGCGAGCCGCCCGGCCGGCGGCCTCAGCGCACGAGGGCGAGCAGCATGCCGTCGTATCCTTTGACGCCGACCGTCTGCACCGCCGTCGCGAGGACCCTCTGCGATCGGCCGGCGCGCTCGGCCATCTCACGCACGCCGCGGACGTTGGGGTCTTCGCTGGCCGCACGGGCGACGTCGCCCCGACGGACGACGTTGTCGGCGACCAGGAGCGTCCCGGACCGCGCGAGCCGCAGCGCCCCGTCGAAGTAGTCGGGGTAGCCGACCTTGTCGGCGTCCAGGAAGATCAGGTCGAACGGCTCCACCCGCTCTCGGGCAAGCGCCTCGAGCGACGCGGCGGCCGGTCCGACGCGGATCTCGACCCGGTCGAGGAGTCCGCTCCGGGCGAGGTTCGAGCGGGCGACCTCGGCGTGGCGCGGATCGAGCTCGAGGGAGAGCAGCCGTCCTCCCGGCGGCAGCGCCCGCGCGAGCCACGAGGTGCTGTAGCCCCCGAGCGTTCCGATCTCGAGGATCCGCCGGGCGTTGCCGAGCCGCGCGAGGAGATGGAGGAGCCGGCCTTGGAGCGGGGAGACCTGGATCGCGGGAAGGCCCGCGGAGGCGCTCGCGGCCAGCGTCGCCTCCAGCTCCGGGTCGGAGACCCGGAGCACCTCCTCGAAGTACCGGTCGACGGAGGTCCACAGCTCGAGGTCGTCCTCGGGGGACGGTCGTTGCGCCATCGCGGACGGAGGGGCCTCCCCCTCATCTGCTGTCCCCCGGCGGGACGAAGGGGGGAGCTCGTCCCGCGTCGCCGGTCGGGAGCGGCCGGCCGGGCGTTGTCGGCCGCGGAAGACCTTAATACCCCGACCATCTACGAGGCGGAGCCGCGCCACGGCGCAGCTGTTCGGTCGGCACGTGCACCCGCAGAGGCCGGGGCCTCTCCGGGGAAGGGCGAGGGTCCCTTCGCCGTGCCGGCAGGGGACCGATGACGCCGATCACACGCGTTCTGGACGCTTGTCGAGCGTAATCAGTGTAGCTGACTCCTGTCAGTTGGGGAATGGCTAGGCTCGGGCGCCGATGAAGGTCGTGCCAAGCTGCGATATGCGGTGGGTAGGCGCAAGGAACCCGTGATCCACCGATCACCTAATCGGAACTCCGGTCCCGCAAGGGACATTCCGCAAGGAAGGGGAACCCCCCGAAGTAAAGCATTCTAGTAGGGGGAGGACAAGAAATCAACCGAGATGCCGTAAGTAAAGGCGATCGAAAACGGCAGAGGACAAACCGAATCCCCACCCGAAGAGGGCGGGGAGATGTGGAGTAGTGGACCTCCGTACCCGCGGACTTCTCAAGCCGAACGTGCCTGGAACGACGGACCATAGAGGGTGAAAGTCCCGTAGGCGAAAGGAAGAGGCGGGATTGGAGGTATCCCGAGTACCGTGCGTTGGATATCGCGCGGGAAGCTGGGAGGTACAGTCTTCCGATCCTAAATACGTCCCGAGACCGATAGCGCATTAGTAGCGCGAGCGAACGCTGAAAAGTACCTCGGAAGGGAGGTGAAAAGAGCCTGAAACCAGCTGACGATAAGCCGCACGTGGTCCCCAAGGAACGAAGCGGCCGCAAGGCCGTGGACACAGGATCCGTGCGTCCGTTTTGAATAACGGGCCAGGGAGTTTCGATCTATGGCGAGGCTAAGGCCCACACGGCCGAAGCCGCAGGGAAACCGACAGTCCGCA
>Ga0335077_10003936_pt1 | contig 18051 bp, 11 predicted proteins | sample Lox_Sample_31_FD_207151 | JGI IMG/M metagenome (GOLD analysis project Ga0335077, IMG submission 207151) | Soil microbial communities from Loxahatchee National Wildlife Refuge, Florida, United States - Lox_Sample_3.1 | ecosystem: Environmental > Terrestrial > Soil > Wetlands | place: USA... | reverse complement strand
GGTTCCGCGAGGTCGTCCGCACCGCGCCAGCGCTGAGCGTGTCCCGGCTGGTGCAATCCGGCTGCCAGACCACGCTCACGCCGGAGATCCTGGCCGCCTACGAGGCGCCGTTCCCCGATCCTTCCTACGCCGCCGCGGTACGCGCGATGCCGGGACTGGTCCCCACGTCCCCGGATGACCCGGCCTCCGAGGCCAACCGCGCCGCCTGGGGTCGGCTGGCGGCCTGGGACAAGCCGTTCCTGGTGGCGTTCAGCGACCGCGATCCGATCACCGGCGGCATGGCGCCGATCCTGAAGAAGACCGTGCCGGGCGCGGCGGGCCTGGATCATCCCGTGATCGAGGGAGCGGGCCATTTCCTGCAGGAGGATGCGGGGGAGCGGCTCGGCGCCGTGATCGCCGAGTTCGTCCGCGCCCACCCCGCGAGCTGAGACGGCGGATCGTGACATCATCCTGGAACTTCCCGGCAGTTGCGCACAGCGGGCTGACCGGAGGACGCTTAGCCCATCGACGGTCGAACCTTTAGCGGCGGAGGCGATGATCGCTACGGCCCTAGCTGGACGCGATGGGGATCTCGGTGTCATCGAGGCGTTTCTCGACGAGGCGTCCGCCGTGGGCGCGGCGCTGTTGCTGACCGGCGAGCCGGGCGCGGGCAAGACGGCGTTGCTGGACGCCGCGCAGGAGCGGGCGATGGCTGGCGGTGTCCGGGTGCTGCGTGGCGCGGGGGCCCAGTTCGAGGCTGATGTGAGCTTCTCGGGTCTCAGCCAGGTGCTTCTTCCCCTGGATGAGGAACTGGCGGGGCTGAGCGCCATGCAGCGGGAGGCACTGAAGGTTGCCCAGGGCCTGATCGCCGGCCCGCCCCCGGACCGGCTGGTGGTGTCGAACGCGGCGCTCGCACTGCTGCGCCAGGGCGCCGTGGCCCGGCCGCTGCTGGTGATCCTCGATGACCTGCCCTGGCTGGACCGGGCCAGCTCCCTGGTCCTCGGATTTGCCGCGCGCCGCCTGGGCGGCTCCCGGGTGGGATTCCTGGCCGCGGCCCGGACCGGAGCCGAAACCTTCTTCCACGGTGCCAGCCTGCCCGAGCACGAGGTGCGGCCGCTGGACGGCGAGGCAGCGGCCGGCCTGGTCAGCGCCCGGTTCCCCGAGCTCGGCCCGAGGGTGCTCCGGCGCGTCCTGGCCGAGGCGCGGGGCAATCCGCTGGCCCTGCTCGAGCTCCCGACCACCCTGGACGACCCGCAGCGCCGCGGGCGGGCGGCGCTGCCGTCAATTCTCCCGCTCAGCCGACGTCTCCAGGCTCTGTTCGCGGCCCAGGTATTCAGCCTGCCCGCACCGTCCCGCTACCTGCTGCTGCTCGCTGCCCTCGACGGCACCGGGGACCTGGCGGTGCTGCAGGCCGCGGCCGCCGCGCGGCGGGAGATCGACGACCTGGCTCCCGCGGAGCGGGCCGGCCTGGTGTATGTCGAGGACACCGGTAGGCTCGCCTTCGGCCATCCGCTGATCCGGTCGACCGTGCTGCAGTTGTCGGCGAGCGAGGACGTGCGCCGGGCCCACCGGGCGCTGGCCGCGCAATTCGGCGATCAGCCGGAGCGGCGGGCGTGGCACCTGGGCAGCGCGGCCCTGGGACCGGACAAGGAGGTGGCCGGCCTGCTCGAGCGGGTCGCGCGCCAGATGTTGCGCCGCGGTGACGCCGCTGACGCGGTGGCCGCACTGCTCCGTTCCGCCCAGCTCAGCCCGCGAGGTATCGACCGGAGCGTGCGGCTGGCGGAGGCGGCGTGCCTCAGCGTGACCGTGACCGGGGAACTGCCCCGGGCCCGCCGGCTGCTCGCCGACGCGCGCCAGGGCATGCCTGAGCTCGACGGGTCGCTGTACGCCTCGGTTGCGGCGTGCCATCTGCTCCTCAACTCCGATGGCGGCATCGACGCCGTCCACGGCCTGCTGGTCAGCGCGATCAGCCAGAGAACCGGGCCGAACGACCCTGGTGATCCGGCGCTCATGGCCTGGCTGCACACGATGTTGATGGTGTGCTCCTTCGGCGGCCCGGAACTGTGGCCGCCCTTCGACGAGGTCATTACGTCGCTCGCCCCGCGCGTTCCTGCCGACCTGGACCTGCTCGCCCGGACCTACGCCGACCCCGTCCGTTCCGCGGTGTCGGCGCTCGACCCGCTGGACGCCGCCATCTCGGGTCTTGCCGCCGAAGCGGATCATTGGCGTATCCTCATCATCAGCTCGGCGGCCATCTACACCGACCGGCTGGCGGGCTGCCGCGCGGCGCTGCGGCGGGTGGTCAGCGAGGGCCGGGACGGTAGTGCCGTTCTCCCGGCGATCAGCGCGCTGACCCTTCTCTCGCTCGACGCCTTCATCACCGGCAGGTGGGACCAGGCGCAGCGGCTGGCCGGCGAATGCCTCGACGCGGCCCAGGCCCATGGCCTTCCGCTGCGCGCCTGGATGGCGCATGAGCTGCAGGCCCTGGTGGCGGCCGCCCGCGGCGACTACGACACGGTCCGGGAACTGACCGGGCAGATGATCCGCTGGGCCCTCCCGCGCGGGATCGTCCAGGCTCGGCTGGCCGCCCATCATGCCAGCTCGCTGGCCGCGCTCGGCCAGGGAGATTTCGAGGAGGCCTACCAGGAGGCCGCCGCGATCAGCCCTCCCGGGATCCTCGCCTCCCACGTCCCCTATGCCCTCCGGGTTCCGATGGACCTGGTGGAAGCGGCCGTCCGCACCGGCCGTCACCAGGAAGCCGCCGCTCACGTGGCCGCCATGCGCCAGGCCGGTCTCGGCCGGATATCCCCCCGGCTCACCATGCTGACCAACGCGTCGGCGGCGCTGACGGCTCCGGCCGGCCAGGCCAGACAGCTCTTCGCGGAGGCGCTCGCCGTCCCCGGCGCGGATCGCTGGCCCTTCGAGCGAGCCCGTGTTCAGCTGGCGTACGGCGAGCAACTGCGCCGGGTGCGAGCCACCTCCGAAGCCCGCACCCACCTCAGCGCCGCCGTCAGCACCTTCGAAGCCCTGGGCGCCGGGCCGTGGGCCCTCCGGGCCGGTAACGAACTACGGGCCACCGGGCTGGCCGCCGTCCGGACCGAAGGTCAGCGGGCGGTCACGCTCACCGCACAGGAACATCAGGTGGCCACGCTCGCCGCGGCCGGCCTGACCAACAAGCAGATCGGCGAGCGCCTCTACCTGTCCCACCGCACCGTGGCCGCGCACCTGTACCAGATCTTCCCCCGGCTCGGCATCACCTCGCGGGCCGCGCTCCGCGACGCGCTGACCGACCTGGCTTCTTGAGCGACCGCACCGGGTCCACAGGCGCTAATCGCGGTGGTGCAGGTGGCCGGGCAGGGTGCGCCAGCCAGGCGGAAGTTGCGCGGTGAGCGCGGCGTGCACGAACCGGGCCACCGCCATGGTGTGCGCCCGGCCGGGGTTCCACTGCAAGGTGAACGGCACGAGCTGGCCGGGCTCGACCGGAATGATCACCGTCTCGTCGTGCGCCGCCGCCAGCGACGGGATGAGCAGGATCCAGTCGACACCCGGTTGGTCGGCCCAGCGGGTGGCGGCCAGATCGGTGTCCGCGAGGTCGATCGTGGGCGGACTGATACCCGCCGTCTCCAGGGCTTGCCGCTGGCTCAGCGCCCAGGCCGGGAACAGGTCGGCGGAAAGGGTGCCGAGAACGTCGTGGGCCAGGTCGGACAGGGCCACCGCCGGCCGGCCGGCCAGGCGGTGACCGGGCCGCAGGCCCACCAGAAGCGGTTCCGCGCAGAACACCTCGCCGGCCGTCCCCTCCGTAGCGGGAATCAGGCCGCAGGTGATAGCCACGTCGATGCGTCCAGAAACGAGTGCGTCGGTCAGCCCGGGCAGCCACATCCGCTGCAGCTCCACCGTTACCTGCGGCGCCTGGGCCTCGAACAAGCCGATCAGGTGCGGAGCGAGCACGGGGGCGACGGGCGGGGTGATGCCCAGCCGCACCGCGCCTGCTTCTCCTTCGGCGACCCTGCTGACCGCGGCGCGAGCCGCGGCGACCTCCTCCAGGATGACCTTCGACCGGGCTAGCAATTCGGTGCCGGCGCTGGTCAGCGCGACCCGGCGGGTGGTGCGGGTGAACAGCGGCGTGCCCAGCTCGCGCTCCAGCCGCCTGATCAGCTCGCTGAGCGTCGGTGCGGCCAGGTGCAGCCGCTCGGCGGCCCGGCCGAAGTGCAGCTCGGTGGCGACCGCCACGAACGCTTCCAGCTGGCGCAACTCCACAGCCAGACGGTACCGCGCGCGACAATATTGTTCGGTCTCGCCGAACAATGCCTTAGCGACTTGCTCCTTTCTCCCGGGCCAGCGTCATGCGAGCCTGGCGACAGTACCGAAACCTCAGGAAGCACCCATGACCTTCGCGACGCTCGTCGGACGTGATGAGGAACTAGGCCTCATCGCCGCATTCCTCGAGCAGGCCGCCGGAGGGAAGACGCTCCTGTTCACCGGGGAGCCTGGCGTCGGCAAGACCGCGCTCCTCGATGCGGCGGAGGAAGCCGCGCTGGCCGCTGACCTCGAGGTCCTGCGCACGGCGGGCAGTGAATTCGGCACCCGGGTGAACTTCTCCGCCCTCGCTGCGCTGCTGCGCCCGCTGTCCGGCTGCCTGCCGTCGCTGAGCCCGCTGCACCGCCGCACCCTGGCGGCCATCGAGGGCAACGCCGTCGAGCCGGGGCAGGACCGGCTGGTCGTCTTCCAGGCCGCGCTCGCGCTGCTCGGCCAGGCGGCCGGGCGGCGCCCGCTACTGATGATCGTCGATGACCTGCAGTGGCTGGACCAGCCGAGCGCCAGCGCACTCGGCTTTGTCGCTCGCCGCCTGGCGGGCCTGCGAGTCGGGTTCCTGGCCGTGTCCCGGCCGGGGACGGAGAGCTTCTCCGAGCACGCGGGGCTGGCCGAGCACGAGTTGCGGCCGCTGGACCCAGCCTCAGCGGAGCGCCTGCTCGGCATCAGGTTTCCCGAGTTGTCCCCGCAGGTCAGGCAGCGGCTGCTGGCCGAGGCGCAGGGTAACCCGCTGGCGTTGCTCGAACTGCCCGTGATGCTCAGCGGCCCGCAACGGGCCGCGCTGGCGCCGTTGCCCTCCGTCCTGCCGCTCGGCCAGCGGCTCCAGGCCGTGTTCGCGTCCCAGGTCGGGGAACTGCCCGAGGGAGCCCGCCAGCTGCTGCTGCTCGCCGCCCTCGACGGCAGCGGCGATCTGCACGTGCTGCAGGCCGCCGGACTGGACTGGGCCGAAGACCTGGTCCAGGCGGAAAAGGCCCGGCTGGCCCGCATCGACGACGGCACCGGCCGGCTGGTGTTCCGTCACCCTCTGGTCAGGTCGGCCATCGTCGAATTCGCGACCGGGCAGGACCGCAGCCGTGCTCACCGGGCCCTGGCCGAGCACCTGGCTGATCAGCCCGAGCGCCGCGCCTGGCATCTCAGCGAGGCGGCCGCCGGACCCGACGAGCCGGTCGCGGCGCTGCTCGAAGAGGTGGCAGCCCAGGTCCTGCGGCGCGGCGACGCGCTAGGTGCCGTGTCCGCGCTGTTGCGGGCGGCTGAGCTGAGCCCGGCGCGGCCGGACCGCAGCCGCCGCCTGGCCCATGCCGCCCTGGTGGGCGCGAGCGTCACCATGGAGGTCGACACGGTGTCGCCGTTGCTCGGCGACGCGGGCCAGGGGGAGCCGGAGGCCGGAACCTCGCTCCTCGTCGCGGCCACCGCCGCGTTCATGCTGCTGAACGGAGACGGTGACGTCCTCACCGCGCACCGCCTGCTCACCCAGGCCATCGAAGATCAGCCTGAGCCGGGCGGGCCGGGCGGTGCTGGGCTCTTCGAGGCGATCTCGACGCTGTTCATCTTGTGCGTGTTCGCCGGGCGGGCCAGCCTGTGGGACTCGTTCCACGCCGCCGTCAGCCGGTTCGCGGCCGAACTCCCCGGCGAATTGCGCCTGCTCGACCAGGCCTACGCCGACCCGGCCCGGACCGCGGCGGCGGTGCTTCCCGAGATTGACGCGGCCATCGCCAGCCTGGGCGGCGAGACTGATCACCTGCGCATCCTGATGATCAGCTCGACCGCCCACTTCACCGACCGGCAGCCCGGCTGTCGTGAGGCGCTGTGGCGTCTCGTGCGCGAGGTCCGTCAGAGCAGCGCGGTCACGCCGCTGATCACGGCGCTGGAACATCTCAGCTTCGACGGCTGGATGACCGGCCAGTGGGATCAGGCGCAGGAGCTGGCGGACGAATGCCTCGAACTCTGCCGGACCCACGGCTACCTGATGCAAACCTGGACGATCCGCTACCGCCAGGCGCTGCTCGCCGCCGCCCGCGGCGCGTACGACACCGCAGACGAGCTGGTGGCCGAGATGACCGAATGGACCGTCCCCCGGCGGATCGGCCAGGCCGGGCTGGCGGCCCACCACGTCCGGTCGGTCGCGGCGCTGGGACGTGGCGACTTCGCCGATGCCTACCAGCATGCCGCCGCGATCAGTCCGGCCGGCCTCCTCGCGTCTCACGTCGGGTACGCGCTCTGGGTCCTGCTGGACCTGGTCGAGGCGGCGGTCAGGACCGGCCGCCAGACCGATGCCGCCGCGCACGTGCGCGCCATGCGGGAGGCCGGCCTGGAGCGGCTCTCACCGCGGCTGTCCCTGATCGTGGCCGGAGCGGCTGCCCTCGCCGCGCCCCGTGACCAGGCCTGCGGCCTGTTCGAAACGGCGCTGGCCACCCCCCGGGCCGATCAATGGCCCTTTGACGTGGCCCGGATCCGGCTGGTTTACGGCGAATGGCTGCGCCGCGAGCGATCGATCACCGAGGCCCGCGCCCAGCTCAGCACGGCGATGAATACGTTCCGGCAGCTCGGCGCGCTGCCCTGGCAGGCACGGGCGGGAAACGAGCTGCGTGCCGCCGGCCTGGCGACCGTGGCCACCGATCCGGGATCGCCGCTGAGCCCGCTCGACCGGCAGATCGCCGAGCTCGCCGCCGCCGGGCTGACCAACAAGCAGATCGGCGAGCGGCTATACCTGTCCCACCGGACCGTGGCCGCGCACCTGTACCAGATCTTCCCCCGGCTCGGCATCACCTCGCGCGCCGCCCTCCGCGACGCCCTGGCTGCCCTGGACGGCACCATACAGGAGGACGGATGTCGGTTATCGCGAAGGACGAGCCGCTCCGGCAGCAGGAGAGGTTCCGCCCCCGGCGGGTTCCGCCGAACTTCTTCGCCATCGCGTTGGGCGTCGCCGGGCTGGCCGAAGCCTGGCAGGCGGCGGTGCCGGTGCTCGGCACTCCGCGGGCGGTTCCCGGCGCGCTCGACATCCTCGCCGCCGCCCTGTGGCTGGTCCTGACCGGCGCGTACCTGGCCCAGGGTCCCCGGGTGATCCTGTCCGACCTGCGCCATCCCGTCCTGTCGCCGTTCGTCTCGCTCCCCGCCATCACCGCGATGCTCCTGGCGGCCGCCCTGGCCCCGTATGCCTTCGCGGCCGCCCGCGTGCTGGTCATCGTGTTCCTCGCCGTCACGACGGTGCTCGGCGGCTGGCTCACCGGACAGTGGATGACCGGCGGCATCGACCAGGATTCGGTGCATCCGGGCTACTTCCTGCCCACTGTCGCCGGCGGCCTGGTCGGCGCCTACTGCGCCGCCCAGGTTGGCCTGCACGCGCTGGCCGAGGCGTCCTTCGGCATCGGCGTTATCTGCTGGCTCCTGCTCGGCTCGACTATCCTGAACCGGCTGTTCGTCCGGCCTGCGCTGCCCGCCGCCCTGGTGCCCGCGATGGCGATCGAGACCGCGCCCCCCGCGGTGGCCGGGCTGGCCTTCTTCGCGCTGACCGGGCCGATGACGGGCTTCGTGGCCTGCGCGCTCGGCGGGTACGCCATCCTGATGGCCCTGGTCCAGATCCGGCTGATCCCGGTCTACTCCAGGCTCTCGTTCTCGCCGGGCTTCTGGGCCTTCACCTTCTCGTATGCGGCCGTCGCCACCGACGCCCTGGTGTGGATCGGGATCAAGAAGCCTCCCCTCGGCACCGGCGCCGCCATCGCGGTCATTACGCTACTGACCGGCTTCATCGCGTGGATCGCCGCTCGCACGGTGATCCTGGCCGTCCGCGGGCGGCTCTTCCCCCGACCCGACTGAGGAGACATACCATGACCAACGATGAGGCGGGCATCGTCACCAAGCTCAGCCCGCTCCCGGTGGCCGGTACCGTGGCGAAGCTCACCGGCATAATCAGCGCCAAGGGCGTCAAGCTCTTCGCCGTGATCGATCAGAGCGCCGAGGCACGCCAGGCCGGGCTCTCCCTCCGCGACACCACGCTGGTGATCTTCGGCAGCCCGGCGGCGGGCACGCCGGTGATGGCGGCATCGCCGCTGGCCGCCCTAGACCTGCCGCTCAAGGTGCTGGTGTGGGACGATGAGGGGCAGACCAAGGTAACGTACTACTCTCCGGCCGCGCTAGCCGCCCGCTACCACCTCAGTGCGGACCTGGCCAGGAACCTGGCCGCCATCGACGCCCTCACCGACGCGCTGGTCGCTTCCTAGCCAGGCACGGTTAGCGGGCGCGCCAGCCACAGTCATTTAACGGATGTCCGGTCTTCGGGCACCTTACACACTGAGAATCAGCCTTAATGGGGCCAGCGCTGGGAGAACACGATGAGTGGCAACACTGGTGGACGATCGCGGAGCCTGATCCTGACGGCGATGATCTTCGCGGTGGCGATGACCTTCATCGACCAGACCATCGTCTCGATCGCGGCGCCCACGATCCAGCATGACCTGGGCCTGTCGTCTAGCGGCATGCAGTGGGCGATCAATGCCTACCTGCTGACGCTGGCGGCGCTGTTCGCCTTCGGCGGCCGCCTGGCGGACATTGCCGGGCACCGCCGGATGGTGGTGCTCGGGGTGATCATCTTCGCGGGCGCCTCGGCGCTGTGCGGCGCCACGCCGCACGGGTCCGCGGCCGAGGCGTGGCTGGTGGCGTTCCGCGCGGTTCAGGGGGCGGGCGGGGCGATCATGTTCCCGGCGGCGATCGCGATCGTGGTGGTGACCTTCGACCTGCGCTCGCGGGGCCGGGCGCTGGCCCTGTTCTTCGGCATCGCCGGGGCGCTGACCGCGATCGGCCCGATCGCCGGCGGGTACCTGATCGAGTGGACCTGGCGGGCGATCTTCTGGATCAACATCCCGGTAGCGGTGATCGCGCTGGCGCTGATCGCCATCTCCAAGCCGCCGAACGAGGCCCGGCCCGCGCCGATGGACTACCGGGGCCTGGCCCTGATCGTCGCCGGGGTGGGGCTGTCCGTGTTCGGGTTCCAGCAGTCGGCCCTGTGGGGCTGGGGCAACCCGGCCATCTGGGCCAGCATCGCCATCGGCCTGGTCCTGCTGGTGGTGTTCTTCAATGTCGAGCGCCGGACCGAGTCGCCGCTGATCAACGTGCGCATCTTCAGCAACCGGACGTTCACCGTGGAGAACATCATCTTGGGCATCGCCAGTGCGGCGTTCATCCCGGTGTTCTTCTTCACCGCGATCTACGGGCAGATCGCGCTGGCCGAGAAGGCCACCACGTCTAGCCTGCTCATCTTGTACTTCTTCCTCGGCTTCGTGGTCTGCGCGCAGATCGGCGGCCGGCTGCTGGACCGGATCGGGGCCAAGCGGCCGGTGGTGCTCGGCTGCGCGCTGGCCGCCGTCGGCTTCGGGCTGTGGGCCGGGAAGGCGACCGACCTGCACGCCGGCGCCCAGGTGATCTACATCGTGATGGCCGGGGCGGGCATGGGGCTGATGCTGGGCCAGGCCAACACCGACGCGATCAACCGGGCCTCCCGGTACTCCTACGGCGAGGCCACCGGCATCACCCAGACCGTCCGCAACTACGGCGCCAGCCTCGGCTTCGCCATCTTGGGCACGCTGCTGATCACCCGGTTCCGGTCTGCGGTCACCGCCTCGCTCACCGGTAAGGGCCTGCCCGGACCCGCCGCGTCGGCGGAAGCGGCCAAGATCGCCCAGCGGCAAGGCGGCAGCGGCAACGGCAGCGTCGCCAGCATCCCGCAGTTCATCCGGGCCGACTTCGCCGGAGCCATCCGGGATGTGCTGTTCGGGATGTGCGTGATCATGGCCGTCGCCGGGCTCGTGGCGCTGCGCGGACTCAGGCCCGGAGTCCAGCAGGAGACCGACGAGACCACCGCGCCGGCCGGTGCCGGGCAGCCCGGCGAGGGACCGGACGCCGACCTCTACCGATCTGGGTCCTGGTAGGCCTTACCCGCTGCTTCCAGCGGGTCGATGATCTCCAGCGGTCCCGTCGCTTCGCCGGTAGTCAGCGGGTCCGGCGCGGTCGGCAGCACGTGCTTGATGTAGTCCCGGGTGGCGGCGGTGGTGCCAACATCCCGGCCCGCGGCTTCGGACATATACCAGCGGTGCTCGAGGACCTCGCTGAAGACCTCCGCCGGGAGCAGCCGGTCGCGCAGGTCCTCGGGGATCGCGGCGATCACTGGGTCGTAGACCTCCTCCAGCCAGCGGTTCGCCGCCACCACCTCCGACACCGGCCGGCCACGCTTCTGCTCCAGCCAGGCCCGGAACGCCGCCATGTCGTTCAGCAGCCGCCGCGCCTGCCGCTCGCTGGCATCGATCCCGGTGCGCAGGAACAGCCGGCGCGAGTCGTGCCCGGTCTCGGCCACCCGGGTCTTCAGCCGCAGCTTGTTCCCCTCGCCCGTGGAGACCAGTTCCACCTCGTCGGCGTCGAAGCCCAGCTCGTTGAGCCGGGCCAGCCGCTCGGCGATCTTGTACCGCTGCTCGTCAGGCCGCAGGATCTCCTCCCGGGTCAGCTCGGCCCAGAGCGACTCATACCTTCGCTGCAGCTCCTCGGCGATCTCCAGCGGCTCCACGTCCTCTGGGAGCAGCTGGCCCGCCTGCAGGTCGAGCAGCTCGCCGTAGACCCGCTCGACGGCCAGCTCGACATCCCACTCGCGCTGACCGTCGGTCAGCTCCGGGTGCTGCTCGCTGGTCTCCGCGTCGACCAGGTACGCCTCCAGCGTGCCCGCGTCGTGCCGGAACAGCGTGTTGGACAGCGAGCAGTCGCCCCAGAAGAACCCGGACAGGTGCAGCCGGACCAGCAGCTCGACCAGCGCGTCGAGCAGCCCGTCGGTCGGCTGGAGGCCGCGCGGGTTGGAGAAGACCGCCCGGTAGGTGGTCGCGTAGCTGAGGAATTTCGTGACCAGGATGGCATCCTCGTCGCCGTGCTCCAGCCCGTCGCGGTCGACCGCGACGCCGACCGCCTCCACAGCGGGGATGCCCAGCTCGGCCAGCGCCCTGAGCAGCCGGTACTCACGCCGGGCCAGCCGCTCGCTGAGCTCCTTGAGGGCGTAGAGGGTGCCGTCGTCGTAGACGAAGCGGACCACGTGCCGGGAGATGCCCCGCTGCCTGATCTCGACCAGCCGCTCGTCTCGCCAGTCCGCCAGCGGCTCGGACCAGGGCAGCGTGAGCAGGCCAGCCGCATGGTCAGCCGGGGGAGTGAAGACGAAGCGCATCGCTTGCCCCAGGGCCGCTACGCGCCGAGCTGGGCGGGGTCCAGGTTGGCGCCGCTGATCACGACGGCCACGCGCTCTCCGGGCGCGGGCTTGTACGCGCCGGTGAGCAGGGCCGCGATCCCGACCGAGGCGGCGGGCTCCGCGGCGATCCTCGCCGCCTGCCACAGGGCCCGCTGGGCCGCCAGGATCGCGGCGTCGCCGACCAGCACCACGTCCTCGACGTAGGCCTGCGTGATCGGGAACACCAGCTCGCCCACCCGCCGCGGGGCCAGCGCGTCGGCCGCTACGCCCTCGGCCGGGGCATCGGCAGGCCTGCCCACGGCCCGGGCGCGGGTCAGGGTCGGGGCTCCGTCCGGTTCGACCCCGATCACCCGGACCGAGCCGGCGAACCAGGAGGCGATCCCGCCGATCAGCCCGCCGCCGCCGACCGGCACCAGCACCGTGTCCAGGCCGCCGGCGTCCAGCTCACCGGCCTGCCCGGCCAGCTCGAGGGCCAGCGTGCCCTGTCCGAGCAGCGTGTGAGGCTGGTCGAAGGCGTGCACGCTCATCGCGCCCGAGCTGTGCTCCCAGGCCTGTGCGGCGGCCAGCGCGTCGGCATACCTGTCGCCGGTCACCACGAGTTCCGCGCCGAGCCGCCGGATCCGCTCCACCTTGGCCGGGGCCGACACGGTCGGCACGAAGATCCTGGCCGGCACGCCGAGCCGGTGCGCGACGTAGGCGACGGCCACGCCGTGGTTGCCGCCGGAAGCCGCCACCACGCCCGCGGGTGGCACCTCCCGCAGCAGCAGGTTCGCGAACGCGCCGCGGGCCTTGAACGATCCGGCGCACTGCAGCTGCTCCAGCTTGAGGGTGACAGTCGGCAGGTCGGTTCCCGCTGGGTCGAGCTCGCCGAGGTCGACCCGGACCACCGGCGTGCGCCGGATGTAGGGCCTGATCGTGTCGTAGGTGGCGCGGATTTCGTCACGGGAGATCACCAGGGCAGACTAGCTGTATGACTGAGCACACGCACCACCACGACGAAGACCCGGCTTGCGAGGTGGCCCACAGCCCCGTCGCCGCCGCGACCGGCTCGGCCCAGGCCGAGCGGACGCTGATCGCCGTCTTCGCCTCGCCGGTCGCCGGCTACCTGCTCAGGTACGGCGCGGACATGGCCTTCCGCGGCCTGCTGCTCGAGCCGGACGAGGCACGCGCGGCCGGCGCCGCCGCCCTCGGGTTCCCGCTGCTCACCGCCATCCCCGACGACATCGACGACTCCACGGACGTGGTCCTCACCGACCATCACCGGGCTGAGCTTGGCGTCATCCTCCGCGACGCGCTGGCCACCAAAGCCCGGTGGATCGGGATCATGGGCAATCCGCACCACGTCGGGCCGCATGTGGCCATGCTCACCGAACTCGGCGTCCCGCCGCAGGAGATCGCCCGCGTGCACCGGCCGATCGGCCTCAACATCGGCTCCAGGATCCCCCCGGAGATCGCCGTCTCCACTCTGGCGGGCCTGCTCGCCGACCGCAACAGCCGCCCCGGCGGTTTCGAGTTCTGACCCAGCCGCCTCTCCCGTGGGCATACACACCCGCTTCGCCCGGTTACACCGGATAGCGGGCCGCAGTCTTCGTCGCCGCCTGGGGCTCGCTCGCAGCCGCACGCGCCTGGCGGCACGTTAGGCTGGGATCAGCACAGCGGGGGCGCTGTTACGGGAGGCTGGGGTTGGACGGGGGTTTCGTCCGGCACCGGGGGCTTATCGCGTTCGCGGCCGGGGGCGCGATGGCCGAAGCCATGCTGCTCTCATTCCTCGCGCCGAGCGCCCGGCCGCTCGCCCCTCAGGTCACCGCGCTCCCGCCACTGGCGGCCTATCACGACGTGCGCTGGCTGTTCGCGTTCAACCAGCCGTGGCTCGGCTTTACCGGCGTGCTCCTGCTACTGGTTGTCGCCCGGTCGGCAGTGGACGCCGTGATGGTCATGCTGGCCTGGCCGCGAGGGGCCGCCGGACCCGGGGAAGACGAAGCGCAGAGCCTGCCACCGCCCCGCTTCCTGGCCTCGCTGGTGTCCTGCGCGGTGCTGACCGTGCTGGTCGGGCTGGTGATGTCGCCGGTGGTCACGCTGATGTTCGGGGTGGCGCTGGTCCCGTTCTCCTGGCCCTACCTGGCCGCGGTGCCCATCCTGCTCGGCACGGCCGTGGCGCTGAGCCAGGGCGGCGTGGGCCAGGCCTGGTGGCGGCGGCTCCCGCCGGCCAGGACCGCGGCGTGGGTGATCGCTACCTTCGGCGTGCTGTCGCTGGCCTCGGTGTTGATGGTGCACCTCGACACGGTGGGCGTGGTGGCCGTGGCCGGGCTGGCCGGAATCGTGGACGCGCGCGCCTGGTACGGGCTGACCGTGGCCGCGGCGCGGGCCGCCGCCGAACGGCCGCCACATCAGTGGCAGTGGCGCGCCGCGCTGTGGCGGGCCCGGCTGGCGCTCCGGCAGCGCATCAACTGGGTGCCGATGGCGCCACTGGCGGCGGTGATGGTGCTCGCCCTGGTGGTGGGCCTGACCCGGCTGACCTTCACCGGCACCGTGCGGTTCGCCTCCGGGCCGGGTGGCGTGGCGGCGGCCGCGGGAACCGGGAAGGACCTGGCCGTGCCGGACGGCGGCGCCGCCACGAGCAGCGCCCAGGCCGTCACCGGGCCGACCCGGGTCAGCGGCGCCGTGCTCGTGGTCGAGGGCTTCGGGTCGACCTGCTGCCACGGCGCGAGCGCTCTGCGCGCCGCCGAGCCGCATATGCTGGTGCGCCAGTTCTCCTACCTGGGCCTGGACACCGCCGGGCAGCCGATCCCGTACAGCCTGGCCGGGAACCTGTCCATCCAGGTGCTCGGCGACCGGATGGCTGCCCAGGTCGAGAAGCTGTACCGGCTGACCGGCACGCCGGTGGATATCGTGGCGGAGAGCGAGGGCACCCTCGGCCTGTACGCGATGCTGGCCCGGCACCCGCACATGCCGGTCAGGTCGGTGGTGCTGCTCAGCCCCATCGTCCAGCCCGGCCAGCTCGGCCAGGCCGTCGACACCGTGCCCGGCGCCGCGCTGACCACGCTGAACAACCTGGTCGGCGGCATGTCACCGTATGGGCGTTCCGGGGCGCAGGCGCTGATCGACTCGGTGAGCGAGGTCGGCGCCAGCTACTTCGCCGCGGTCAGCCGTGACCGCGGCGTGCCCTGGCTGGCCGTCGTGCCGCTGGCCGACGCGGTCACGCTGCCCGCCTGCCCGTGGCCGCAGAACATGATCTTCATCGACGCTTTCCACGGCGGCTTGCTCGGTGACCGCTCGGTGCAGCGGGTCGTCGAGGCGTTCCTGACCGACGGCTCGCCGTCGCAGCAGGATCTGGACGAGCTCGCGGGCGGTTCCCAGCGGAACCTGCGCGACGCGGCCCAGCTCATCTCGGCCGCGGCCGCCGCCTGGCGGATGCCGGACCTGCACCCGGCCTGCCCCGGCTCGTGAGCGCCCCGCCCGCTGGCGGGACCGGGCGGTCGTCCGATACGCTATGCCTCGTGACGAGAACAGCCCGCCTGCAGTGGTGGCGCCGCCCCTAGGCGGCGTGCTGATTCACGTGTTCTTGTAACACAGTCGATACAGAAGCGACCGCCCAGGAACGGCGGCCGCTTTTTCGTTGCCCGGCCGCATCCGGGGCCTGACACCCGAGGGGCCACCGTGGACGCCCAGCGTACCGAGATGACGACCCGCGACGGGGTGCGGGTCATCCGCACCGCCGCGCCGTTCGATCCGGCCGAGCTCGGCCGGATCGCGGCCCTCGCCGACCAGCGTCGGGGCGGCGTGATGAGCTCCGGCATGGAGTACCCGGGGCGGTACAGCCGCTGGCACATGGCGTACATCGACCCGTGCGCGGAGATCGTCGCCACCGGCAGGCGGGTGACCGTCCGGGCGCTGAACGACCGGGGCCGCGTGCTGCTCCCAGTGCTCCGCGCCGCCATGCTCCGGGCCGGAACCCTGATTCGGCCCGACGGCGAGGACAGCGTGGTCGTCCCCGAGGACGACCGGGAGTTCACCGAGGAGGAGCGCAGCCGCAGACCGACCGTGTTCACCGCGCTGCGGGAGGTCACCGCGGCGTTCGGCGGCGAGGACCCGCACCTGGGCCTGTACGGTGCGTTCGGCTATGACCTGGCGTTCCAGTTCGAGCCGGTCCGGCCGCGGCTCGACCGCCCGGCCACCCAACGCGACCTGGTGCTGCACCTGCCGGACGAGATCTGGGTGCTGGACCGCAAGCGCGAGGAGGCGGTCAGGTATTCCTACGACTTCGAGGTGGACGGGGTGTCCACGGCCGGGCTCAGCCGGGACACGGCTAGCACCGGCGAGGGGCGCCTAACCCAGTCCGTTCGGGATCAAGACCTGCCGCCCCAGCCGCGGCCGGGACGCTATGCGCAGGTCGTGGCGGACGCCAGGGATTGGTTCGCCCGCGGGGACCTGTTCGAGGTGGTGCCCAGCCACGTGTTCTACGGCCGGTGCGCGTCGCCGGCCGCGTTCTACGAGCTGCTGCGGCAGCGCAACCCGGCCCCGTACGAGTTCCTGTTCAACCTGGGCGAGGGGGAGTACCTGGTCGGCGCGTCGCCCGAGATGTACGTGCGGGTCAGCGGCGACCGGGTGGAGACCTGCCCGATCGCCGGCACGATCGCGCGCGGCGAGGACACCCTGGAAGACGCGGCCAACATCGCCGCCCTGCTCGGTTCGGCCAAGGAAGAGTCCGAACTGACCATGTGCACCGACGTGGACCGCAACGACAAGGCGCGGGTCTGCGTGCCCGGCTCGGTCCGGGTGATCGGCCGCCGGCAGATCGAGATGTACAGCCGCCTCATCCACACCGTGGACCACATCGAGGGCCGGCTCAGGCCCGGGTTCGACGCGTTCGACGCGTTCCTCACCCACATGTGGGCGGTCACCGTGACCGGCGCCCCGAAGACGTGGGCCATGCAGTTCATCGAGGACCACGAGGACACTCCGCGCCGCTGGTACGGCGGGGCCGTCGGCAAGATCGGCTTCGACGGGTCGATGAACACTGGTCTCACCCTGCGCACCGCTCACATCACCGGCGGTATCGCCGCGGTCCGGGCGGGCGCGACGCTGCTGTACGACTCGGTGCCGGAGGCCGAGGCGAAGGAAACGCGCATCAAGGCGCGCGCCCTGCTCGAGACGCTGGCCGAGGCCGGGCGCCGGGACCGGGCTCGGGACCAGACAGCGCCGGCCGGGACGGCCCGCGCGCAGGTCCTGGCCTCGGCGTCCCGCGACTATGCTCCCCGGGTCCTGCTGGTTGACCACCAGGACTCGTTCGTGCACACGCTGGGCGACTACTTCAGGCAGCAGGGCGCCGAGGTGACCACGCTGCGCTTCGGCTTCCCGCCGGAGCTGCTCGACGCCTACGCGCCAGACCTGGTGGTCATGTCGCCAGGGCCGGGCCGGCCCGCCGACTTCGGCTGCGCCGCGCTGCTCGACGAGGTGTACGCGCGGCATCTGCCGGTGTTCGGCGTCTGCCTGGGCCTGCAGGCCATGGTGGAGCACGCGGGCGGCACGCTGTCCCTGCTGCCCGAGCCCGCGCACGGCAAGCCCGGGCTGGTCCGGGTGGCCGGGGGTTCGCTGCTGGCCGGGCTGCCCGCCGAGTTCACCGCGGGCCGGTACCACAGCCTGTATGCGCCGCCCAGCCAGGTCCGCGGTGGGTTCGAGGTGACCGCGGCGCTCTGCTCGCCAGAATTGGCGGACGGCGTCGTGATGGCGATCGAGGACCACGAGGCCGCACGGTGGGGCGTGCAGTTCCACCCGGAGTCGATCCTGACCGCGTCCGGCCGGTCCGGCCACCAGATCATCGGCAACGTCCTGGACCTGTGCCGTGCCCGTGCCGTAGAACATGCTCATAAGCCTTTGCCCGCTGAGCCTGTGACCTGCGTCGAACCCAGCAGAAATGTCTCTGCCGACCGGTAAAGTGCTGTGCCATGAGGAGCGTAGAACCCGAGGTATTCCTGGTAGCGCGACCGAAGGTCGACTACGACGCGATGGCTGCCTACCTGCGCGAGGTTGGTGGCGAGCGCTGGCTGGAGCGGATCGACCGCGGCCAGCTCGAGGCCCAGGACCTCGCCGAGTTCGCCGGCAAGATGTGCTACCGCTCCTGGGAGCCAGGCCTCAACCCGAACGTCCGCAAGGTACGCGATGACCAGTATGCCTACCTGCAGAACATCCTGAAGCAGCAGCACGGCTCGGTGCTCGAGCACGCGAGCTTCACGTTCGTCCTGCACAACGTCTCGCGTGTTTTCACCCATGAACTGGCACGGCATCGGCCGGGGACGGCGATTTCGCAGGAGTCGCTGCGCTACGTGCGGCTCGACGAGCTGCCGTTCTGGTTCCCCGACTGGGCGCGCGAGGACGCCGCGCTGATGAAGCGGGCCACCGCCCTGCTGACCGAGCTCGAGCAATTCCAGCAGTGGCTGGCCGGGCACTTCGGGCTGGACGAGGACACCACCAAGATGCACGAGAAGAAGGCCAAGACCTCGTTCATGCGCCGGTTCGCCCCCGAGGGCCTGGCCACCGGGCTGGTCTGG
>Ga0335077_10003935_pt1 | contig 18057 bp, 16 predicted proteins | sample Lox_Sample_31_FD_207151 | JGI IMG/M metagenome (GOLD analysis project Ga0335077, IMG submission 207151) | Soil microbial communities from Loxahatchee National Wildlife Refuge, Florida, United States - Lox_Sample_3.1 | ecosystem: Environmental > Terrestrial > Soil > Wetlands | place: USA... | reverse complement strand
ACATCAATCACGTGCTTCAACCTTTTGAAACAAAACCCGCCACCCGTTGATTCCCATGAACGACGAACCTCAAACGAACTCTCCCGCCCCGGATGATTTGGCCGGCCAAGTCACCTCGTTGCGCCGTCAAATCACACTCGTGCTCCTTGCACTGATTGTCGTCAGCGGCACGCTCACCGCCTATTTGTTTTATCAGGCGCACACCTTTGGCCGCGATCTCGTGGCGCTTGAACCCCAAGCCCGAATGGTCATTCAAAATTACAACAAGAACGTGCCTAATATCCAGAAATTCGTCCGAGAGCTGGACGTTTACGGGCAAAAGCACCCGGACTTCCAGCCGATTTTAAAGAAATACGGAATTCCACTGATGCTGCCCGCTGCCACCAATTCCCCGCCTAAGAAGTAGCCGCCGCCAGCCGCGCGCCGCAGTGCGGGCAGAAGTTGGCTTGCGGCGGACAACTTTTTCCGCAAGCCGGACAATCCAAGTGCGCATTCGTATGACGCCGGTGGATCACGAGATTCCGGATATAGGGAATCCAAGTGAAGAGGTAGGCAAAGATAAACACGGAATCCTCCTGATGCAACGAATAGGTCAGGAGCAGAAGCGATCCGGTCAGACTCAACCACCAAAACGCCGTGGGCACAACCACGCGCTTGCGCTTTTCCGTGGCATACCATTGCACAAAAAAGCGTGTGAAGAAAACGGCGTTGCCCAGCCAGCCGATGACTTTCCAAACGCTCCAGTCAACCCCGAAGAGTTTTCCGTTTAACCAGATGAGATGGGTCAGCCAGTCCATAACGGCGGCAGCTTAACGCAAAGGCGCAACACTGCAAAATAAAACAAGATCAGCAAGTGTATTGTTGGATGAATGGATTGTTGGGATGCAAACCATTCATCCACCAATTCATAAATTCACTCATCCAATTGTTTCAGCCGCCTGCGACAATTTTGACTATCTCCAAGCGGTCGCCCGCTTGGAGCGTGCGTTGGGCAAATTCCGATGGCGCGACCGCCTCGCCGTTGTGCTCCACCACGACGCTGCGTGGCAAAAGGTTTTGCGCAACGAGAAATGCCTCGAGCGAGCACGGCAGCTTTGCTTCAATGGGCTTTCCGTTGGCGATGATATTTGTTGAATTCATGGTTCAATACATCCAACAACCAACCTTGAACATCCAACGTCCAATTTTTGAGAATGGCAATCCCTTGGTTGTTGGGTCCCGCTTTGCGGGATTCGATGTTTCCCGGTCATGCCGTCAACGCCGCGTCCCAATCCTTCCACACCGGTTCATAGCCGAGGCGGCGGATCAAATCCGCTACTTCCTGCGGCGGGCGTTCGTCGGCGATGTCAAATTGTCCAGTCGCATTCGTCGCGCGATTCGGCTGGGGCACCCAATCGCTGGCACCGGACGCCAGTTCCACAATCCGTCCGCGCACGGTCTGGTGCAATTTCTCCCGGCCGGCGCCAGTGTACCCGCCTGGCTCAGTGTGGCTGCCCGCGCTCATCAGTGTAATGCCGAGTGGAATCAAACCGTCGCGCAACTTTGACGATTCGCGCGTTGAGAGCACCAGGCCGGCATCGGGGAACATCAGCCGGAACGCGCAGACGAGTTGCGCCAAGTCGCGGTCGCTCATGGGCGTGAGCGGTTGGAATTCCCCGGCGCACGGGCGCAACCGCGGCAGCGAAATGGTCAGTTGCGCCTTCCAGCAATTCCGCAACAGGTAATCCGCGTGCGCCGCTGTACTGATGGCCTCAAACCGCCAGTCGGCCAGACCGTAAAGCGGGCTGATGCCGAGCCGCCGGAATCCCCCGGCATAAGCACGTTCCGGCGTTTCGAGCCGCCGGTCAAAATTCCGTTTCGGGCCGGCGGTGTGCATTTGCGCGTAAACGTCGCGATCGTAGGTTTCCTGATAAACCACCAGTCCGTCCGCTCCCGCCACAACGAGTAAATGGTAATCCGCCGTTTCCAGCGGTCCGACTTCCAGCGATACACTGGGAACTTCGGCGTGCAACGCCCGGACACAATTTATGAGATAATCCACCGCGACGAATTTCGGATGCTCGCCGGCGACGAGCAGGACGTTGCGGAAGCCCCGTTCCCTGAGTGCCTGCGCTTCGCGTTTCACCTCGTCCAGCGACAGGGTCACGCGCAAAATCGGATTGTCGCGCGAAAAGCCGCAATATTGGCAGTTGTTGATGCACTCATTGGAAAGGTACAGGGGCGCGAAGAGGCGGATCACCTTGCCGAAACGCTGCTGGGTCAGTTGGTGCGAACGCCGGGAAAGTGCCTCGAGGCATTCCGAAGCCGCCGGGGAGACCAAATGTGCGAAATCCGTCAGCGACAAGCGGGGCTGGGACAAGCTCCCGCGCACTGCCGCCGCGCCAGCCGTCAGTGATTTTCGCATCAGCGACCGCACCGGCAGGGAATTGAACTCAGCGACAAAACTCACGGCTCAAACGTAGCAAACCGGCGGACAAAGTCGAGTGAACACAGTGCGGGAATTACTTGTCATTTTAAGATGAATGGGGGGCAAGGTTAATTTTACAATGTTTGGGCCGTGTCCAGAAACGTTACAGGATGCCCCAAGGCAACAAGTCATTCCGGGAAATTCAACCGCATATGTCGCCAAGAGAACGCCAGCGGGGTTAATAACGAAAATGCCGGATTCGCGTGATTTTGGCTTACCGGCTGCGGATGAAGCGAAACCAAACAGCCAAATTGTTGTTTTAATTATTGGCATTGAGGCTGCTAGTCTTGAATATAACGCGGTTGCGGCAGGCAATAAGTGAACAAAATTGAAATCATAGTAACCCGCCTGTTGCGTCGTTCACACCGCATAAAGCAGAAAGAAAAGTAGTATGAAAATTAACACCCCCCGCAAAGCGGGCTTCACACTGGTGGAAATCATGATTGTGGTGGCCATTATCGGCCTCTTGGCTGCGATCGCGATTCCCAACTTCTTGAGGGCACGTTCGACTTCACAGCAGAACGCGTGCATTAACAACCTCCGTCAAATTGACGGGGCCATCCAGCAATGGGCATTGGAAACGGGGGCAGGCCCAAAGGACGCAGTAACCAGCGATTTAATTCAACCTTACATGGGTCGTGGCACCGCTGGCACCCTGCCTTGGTGCCCGCTGGCCGGCACAGATCATAAGTTTGTCGACAGCTACACAATCTCTGACGCCTCAACGGCGCCAACGTGCGCGCTCGGCGGTACTGGCGGCTCAAAATCTGACGCTAATTACGTGCATGATTTGCCACAGTAACCTTCTAAAAATACAGGTCAGAAGGTCTGAAGTGATCACTTCAGACCTTTTTGTTTTGACGAGCCGTGATCGGAATTGAATGATTTATTTTTCTAGCCTGTCAAAACGATTTTGATATTAAGAGAATACATGGACGCAATTCTGCGAACGGAAAATCTTTGTGTTGAATATCGCACACGCAGTCTGAAGGTGGATATCAAGCCCGCTTTGAAAGATTTGAATCTCTCCGTCCGTGCCGGCGAAATTTTCGGCTTCCTCGGTCCCAACGGCGCCGGCAAAACCACGACCATCAATGTGCTGCTCGGGTTCATTCCGCCGGCGAGCGGCGCGGCGTATCTGTTCGGCATTGACGTGCGCCAGCCCATCGCGCGCCAGCGCATCGGCTATCTTCCGGAGATGACGTATTACTACAAGTTTCTCACCGCCGAGGAATTGCTTCGCTTTTACGCGCGCATTTTCGGCTTGCCCTCTTCGGAAGCGGACAAACGGATTGATCGCCTGCTGAAGCTGGTCGAATTAGAACCGGCGCGAAAGCGTCTCATAAAAACGTACTCCAAAGGCATGCAACAACGCGTTGGTATTGCGCAGGCGCTCATCAACAATCCCGACCTGTTGGTGCTGGATGAACCCACCAGTGGACTGGACCCGTTGGGCCGCATGAAAGTCCGCGAAATTATTCAACGCCTGAAAAATGACGGCAAAACTGTTTTCTTTTCCTCGCATGAACTGGGCGAGGTGGAAACCGTCTGCGACCGGGTGGCTATCATCCATCAGGGCGAACTTAAGACGCTGGGCCGCGTGGATGAGCTTGTGGCGCAGCACGGCGTGAATCTCGAAAAAGTTTTCCTGGACATCATCGGTTATCAATTGCAACCCGCATTATGAATACCATCTGGGCATTGGCCGGCGTTGTCATCAAGGAACTTTACCGCCGCAAGGATTTCTACGTGCTGTTTGTGCTGACGGCGGTCATCACCTTTGTGGCGGGCAGCGTGCAATTCTTCCACGACCCCAACATCGTGCGTTATGTCGAGGACCTTTGCATGTTGCTCATCTGGATTTCCGCCCTGCTCATCACCATCGCGACGGCGGCGCGGCAGATTCCCGCGGAACGGGAGAGCCGCACGATTTTTCCACTGCTGGCCAAGCCGGTAACGCGCGGACAAGTCATCTTGGGAAAGTTTTTCGGCTGCTGGCTTGCCAGCGGTATCGCGCTGGCTGTGTTTTACCTCTTCTTCGCAGTCATCACCGGCTCGCGCGAGCATTATTGGCCGGTGGCTGATTATTTCCAGGCCTTTTTGCTCCAATGGATCATGCTTGGCATCGTGACGGCGATGACGCTGCTCGGCTCCATCCTTTTTGCCGCGCCGTCGTCCACCGTCACGATCCTGTTTATCGTGGTCGCCGGCATTTTATTTCTGGGACGCCACCTGAACACGGTCGCGCTGCACAACGACGAACCGCTGCGCAGCATTTTTTACACGATTTACTTTATCATTCCCCACCTGGAACTGTTTGACGTTCGCGAACGGGTGGTCAATGACTGGGGATTGGTGAACTGGCTGGACTGCGGACTGGCAGCGCTCTATGCGGCGGCTTACACGGGGTTGTTTTTGCTGTTGACCTGGCTGGGCTTCCGCCGAAAAAGTTTGACGTGATGAAAAAGATTTCGCCTGGCTGGCTGCTGGCTTTGTTACTGACGTTGTGTTTCACGCTGGCGACACTGTTCGTGCCGCGCGCGGCGTGGTGGAACGACGTGCCGCGCGCCGCCGACTGGAACACGGGCCGGTCGCGATCTGAAAATGTCTTCAAGCTGTTGTTGGGTGAGGGCCGGCGATTGTTTGGCAACGAAATGTTCGACATGGCCGACGCCTATTTTCACAGCGGCTATTATCCGTCCATCTTTGATCAGCCGGTAACGGAACACGACGTTGCCGGTCCGGCTGAGGGGAAGACCGAAGACGAAGATTCAACCAGCGACGATTTTCTGGGACCGCCCCCAGATTGGATTGCCGCCTTGGACCGCCATTTTGTTCCCAACCGGCACACCCATTTGAGTTCAGGCGGCCCGTCGGGACACGAAAAGGCCTCGAGCGTGCAGGAAATTCTGCCGTGGCTGAAATTCGCAACGGATATGAACCCGCAATTCGTTGAAGCCTACAGGGTGGGTGCTTACTGGTTACGCCGCCTTCGCATGCCTGCGCAAGCCCGTGAGTTTTTGTTTGAGGGATTGCACAATAATCCCGGCAACAGCGAACTCCTGTTTGATCTGGGCTGGCTTTACAACGAGGACTTTCACGACGCCAACCGCGCGCGCAACGTTTGGCGGGCCGCACTGCGGTGCTGGCAAGCACAGGACGATAACACCAAACAGAGCGTGCAGGCAAAGCGGCTATGCGACGACATTACCATAAACTTGGCGCATTTGGAGGAAAATGCCGGGAATTGGTCTCAAGCCGTCAAGTATCTGGAAATGACCAAGCAAGTTTCACCCAATCCTGACGCCATCCAAAAACAAATTGACGAAGCCGAACGGAAAGTGACGAGTGACAAATGACGGGATTTCAACCCCACTCCAGGCGTGAAGTTGTTGAATTGGAAACGCAATTGAACCGCGGATCAACACACATGGGCACAAATGCCGAGCTCTTGCGCGAAAACAGAGGTCCAACCCAATGAAGCATCCGGATTGCCGTCAGGTTTTGGATTGCGGCAGCCCTCTGCCGCCCTGGTGGCCGTGCCTGCAAAAGCGAAAGCGCCAGAGGGCTGGCACACTCCAAGACACTACTGAGCCGCTCCTTCCCAACGGCGGAATCTAGGATGAACTCAGCAACCAAAAACCAGCCAAACACCTCCGCGGAAGCGCCCCTTCGAAATGATTCTCCGTCGTGGATGGAGGCGTTTACGCCCGGCCGTCTGGCGGGCTTGATTGCGCTCCTTCTGTTTGCGCTTTATCCGGGGGTGATTCTGGGGACGCACAGTTTCTTTTATCGCGACTTCGGGATTTTCACATATCCGGTCGCGTATTACGCGCATGAAAGTTTCTGGCAGGGACAGGTGCCGCTGTGGAATCCGTTGAACAATTGTGGCGTGCCATTTCTCGCCCAGTGGAACACGTCGGTCTGCTATCCGCTGTCGCTGGTCTTCATGGTGTTTCCGTTGCCGTGGTCGCTGAATTATTTTTGTCTCGGTCATCTGGTGCTGGCGGGCGTGGGCATGTACCTGCTGGCGTATCGTTGGACCCAAAACCGGTTGGCCGCAAGCATCGGTGGTCTGGCCTTCGCGTTGAACGGGCTTATGCTCAACTGTCTGATGTGGACGAGCAACCTCGCCGCATTGAGCTGGCAGCCATTGGTTATGCTTTGGACTGAACAGGCTTGGCGGCACGGCGGCCGGCGGCGCGTGGTGATCGCCGTTCTGGCCGGGGCGATGCAGATATTGTCGGGTGCGCCGGAAATCATTGTTTTCACTTGGACCATGCTGGGGATGCTCTGGCTCGGCCAGGTATTGTGGAAAAAAATCCCGTTCTGGCCGACATGGCGGAGGTTCGTCATCGTGGTGACGTTGATCGCCGGACTTTCAGCGATTCAACTCCTTCCTTTTTTTGATTTGTTGAGACATTCGGAACGCGACTCCGCATATGTCATTGCCGACGCCTCGCCGATGCCGGTTTGGGGTTGGGCAAACTTTGTTGTGCCGACTTTCCATTGTGCGCGAACCATTTTCGGAACCTGGTTGCAACACCATCAAGTCTGGATTTCGTCGTACTATCTGGGCATCGGCACCTTGGCGCTGGCGGCGTTGGCGGTCTGGCGGCTGCGGCGGCAGCCGGGAATTTGCGGCCTGGCCGCGGTAACGCTGGCCGGATTATTGCTGGCGCTCGGCAACGATGGTTATGTTTACGCCTGGATGAAACACATCATGCCGTGGATTGGTTTTGCCCGTTATCCCATCAAGTTTGTCTCCATACCGGTCTTCACCATTCCGTTCCTCGCCGCCTGGGGGATCAATAGTTTCCAGAACGAGAATCCCAAAGATTTAAAGCAGGCCGAGCGATTCCTGTTCCTTGTTGTCGCTTTGCTGTTATTGACGGTCATTTTGATTCTGGCGACAGCGCGATGGTGGTTTCCCCCGGTCTATTACTGGCGATTTACATGGTGGGACGGCGTGCTGCGGGCGCTTTTTTTGATCGCTACAGTTGGAATCATAAGCGCCTTGATTCGGATTCCTCCTTCGCGTTTGCGCAGCCTTCTGGGGCTGGCAATCCTGGCTTCGATTGGGTTTGACTTGGTCACATCTGGATTGGGATCAAATCCCACCGTCGTCACCAAGGCGTTCGGCCCGCTTCAATTGAACATGACCTTCCGGCCGGAGTTGGGAAAAGCGCGCGCCATGCTGAGCGAGCAAGTCAAGTCATATCTCTTCTTTGCCGGGACAAAGAATCCGCTCTATTACTATGTCGGGCAGCGCGGCGCGCTTTTTGAAAATTGCAACATTCCCGAAAACATTCCCAAAGTGGATGGTTTTTGCTCACTCCATCTGAAGGATGAATGGCACATTGATGGAATTTTATACGATGGGTCCCTGGACCGACTCAATCCCAACGCGGGGTTTGCACCGCTATTGGACTTCCTTGGCGTCTCCCAGATTTCCGCAACCAACACCATTTTTGCCTGGCGGGAACGCAAAACCTTTCTGCCGCTGGCCACCGCCGGACAACGGCCGATTTTCGCCAGCGCCGTGGAAACGGTGAAAAAATTGGAAAGTCCGGACTTCGATTCACGTCATACCGTCTATCTGCCATTGTCCGCACGCTGCAAAGTCGCTGTGACCAATGCATCCAAAGCACGAGTAACTTTTCAACAATTCGGCGCACAACAGGCGCACCTCACGGTCGAGGCACCCGCGCCGGCCTTGGTCGTCATTGCGCAGGCGTATTATCACGACTGGCACGCTTTCGTGGACGGCAAGCCTGTTCCCCTTTTGCGCGCCAATCACGCCTTCCAAGCGGTGCAAGTTTCCTCCGGGCGGCACGAAATCACGCTGCGTTATGTGGATTGGATGTTCCGCCTCGGCGCGGCGATTTCGGCGCTGACGTTGCTCGGTTGTCTGACAGGCTTGTTTGTAAGACCAAGGCACTGAACACTGCGCTATTTGCAAAAGGATTGCGGAACCGAAACCGCAACCCCGCAATTGGGCTTTGTTTTTCACGGGCTGCTTTGGTTTAATGTCCGCAATGAAACCTCGGCAGGCAAAAATTGCTCGCACCACCAAGGAAACCCGCATCGTCGTCAGTCTCAACCTTGACGGCAAAGGCAAATCCTCGGTTAAAACCGGTCTTCCCTTTTTTGACCACATGCTTGCGCTGTTTGCGAAACATGCAGTTGTGGCTTTGAAACTCCGCTGCCAAGGCGATCTGGAAGTGGACGCGCATCACACCGTTGAGGACTGTGGCCTGGCACTCGGTCAGGCGTTTGCGCTGGCGCTTGGCGACAAGCGCGGCCTTCGTCGCTACGGCGCTGGCTTTCATCCGAAAAATCCGTTCACCGGCGAGGCTTATGTTCCGATGGACGAGTGCCTCGCGCGCTGCGTCATTGATTTTGGCGGGCGGCCGCACCTGGTTTGGCGCGGGTTAAATCAATTTTCTCAAAAGGGCGTCAGCCGTTCCGAAAAAATGCAGGACATGTCAAGCGCGTTTCGCTTCGGCCTCGCGCGCGAATTTTTTCAGGCGTTCGCCAACGAAGCCCGCTGCAATCTGCATCTGGAACTGCTCTACGGCGACGAGCCGCATCATATCGTCGAAGCCCTGTTCAAGGCATTTGCGCGGGCGGTGGATGCCGCCTGCCGGCATGACCCGCGCATTGCCGGCCAGCTGCCCAGCACCAAGGGCAAACTGTAAAAAACGCCCCGCAGTTTCTTCGCGAGGCGTTTTTGATTTTACAGAATTCTCAAGCGCCGACGCTGGCCAACTCCTCGTTGTTTTCCACGTTCACAATCTTGAACTGTTCGGCGTGCATGCCGGTATCGGCGCGGAATGACAGCTTGCCAAAGTAGCGTTTTTCCATCTCGATGAGATGTTTCTCGTCCTCGGTGCGGAGGCGTTCCAGCACGGTCGGATGCACCACGATGCGCAATTGAAAATCCGATTCGTCGCGGGTGCGTTTTTTCAGAATTTCCTGGAGTTTGCGCTGGATTTCGACGCTCATGGTCAGCACGCTTTTCACCTTGCCGCGGCCTTTGCAGTACGGGCAATCGTCATAAACTGACGCCCGCACGCTTTCCGTATGGCGCTGGCGCGTCATCTCCATGAGACCGAGTTGCGAAATGGGCAGGATATGCGTTTTGGCCTTGTCGCGGCGCAAACCTTCCTTCATGCGCTGATAGACCTGCTGGCGGTCGCGCCCGGATTTCATGTCAATGAAGTCGAGCACGATGAGGCCGCCCATGTTGCGCAGGCGCAGTTGCCGGCAGATTTCCTCGGCGGCTTCGAGGTTCACCCGCAAGATCGTGGACTCCTGATCGCGTCCACCCTTGTGCCGGCCCGTGTTCACGTCAATCGCCACCAGCGCTTCGGTTTCATCCACGACGATGTAGCCGCCGCTCTTCAAATGCACCTGGCGCGAAAACGTGTTCTCCAGTTGTTTGGTAATGTTGAACCGGTCAAAAACCGCCTGCGCGTCCGCGTAAAGCTTCACCTTGTTGGCGGCGCGCTTGGAGATTTTTGAAATCATGTCGCGCATCTGGTCGTAGGCCTTTTGCTGGTCCACCACGATGCGTTCCACGTCCTCGGTCAAAAAGTCGCGCACGGTGCGCTCAATCAGATCCGGTTCCTGGAAAACGCAAGTGGCCATTGGCTGCGATTTGATTTTCTCCTGTACCCCGCGCCATTCCTCCAGCAGCAAAGCAAGGTCGCGCACGAAATAACGTTTCTGCTGGTCTTCGCCCGCCGTGCGCATGATGACGCCCATGCCGTCCGGGATGGCCAGTTCGCGCAGAATCCTTTTAAGGCGCTTGCGTTCCTCCTGATTTTCAATTTTGCGGGAGATGCCGCTTTGATCCGAATTCGGCAGCAGGACGAGGTAACGCCCCGGCAGCACGAGATTGGTCGTGACGCGCGGTCCTTTGGTGCCAATCGGCCCCTTGGTGACCTGCACGATGATTTCACTGCCGGGCGGATAAAGCCGGGGGATGTCTTTTTGCGTAATCTTGGGCTTGTCGCGTTTGCGGCCTTCGCGTTCGACGATTTCCACACCGCTGTCGAATTGATTCGGCACGATGTCCCAGTAATGCAGGAATGCGTTCTTCTCAAAGCCAATGTCCACAAATGCGGCCTTGAGTCCGTCTTCCAGGTTGCGGACCCTGCCCTTGAAAATGCTGCCAACCAGGCGCTCCTCCGTGGTGCGCTCAATGTTGAATTCCTCCAGTTTGCCTTCTTCCAGCACGGCAACGCGCGTTTCGAGCGTTTCGGCGTTGATGACGACCTCCTTGTGGATTTTCTTCTCCGGGCGGATCAGCCGCTGGACCTTCTTTACCAGATTGGTCGCGGCGAGTTTGATGGTGTCGAGGACGCCTTTGGGTTGTTCCGTCAAGGTCACCGGCTCGAATGGTTTTTCCTCTTCCACTTGCGCGGGCGTGTCCCGATGAGGTTCGCGGAAACCCTTTTTGTCCGAAGTTTGCGGCGGTTCAACGGGTTCCGGAACACCTTGCGGAGGCAGCCCGGCGGCCAGGTTTTCGGCGCGTTCGATTTCATGCGTGTGCCGTTTTTCAAACACACGCTCGGCCCCGCCTTGTTCGCTTACCACCTCGGCGCGCGCCTGAACCGCTTCACGATCGGCCTTCTGCGATGTTTGGCCCAGGCCGCCCTTGGGGCGGAAACGCATTCCGCGGCGGTGCCGCGAAAAATTTTTGTCACTCATGTTAGTATCCTTTTCGATGGATGTGCACGTTTTGCATCAAGCCCACAGCGATTAGCGAGCCAAGCACCGAAGAGCCGCCGTAGGAAAGCAGCGGCAGGGGCACGCCTGTCACAGGCATGATGCGGATGTTCATTCCGATATTGATGAATACATGGCTGAAGATGAGCGTCACCACGCCCACGGCCACCAGTTTGCCCAGGCGATCGCGCGCCTGGCCGGCGATTCTTAATCCGGTGAAGAGAACCACCGCGTACAGCGCGAGCACAATCACGCTGCCGACAAATCCTTCCTCCTCGGCGATCACGGAGAAAATAAAATCGTTGTGCGCTACGGCCCGCGGCAAATAACCCAGGGCATTCTGCGTGCCCTGCCGCCAGCCCTTGCCCGTCAGACCGCCGGAACCGACGGAAATCAACGCCTGCCGGATGTTGTATTCATCGTTCAATTGTTGCTGGCGCAAGCGCTGTAAATCCTCGGGCTTGGCGTTGGCTGGCGCGAAATCCGTGTAATCCCGTCCAAAATAAACCAGCAGCCGGTCGCGCTGATACGGCTCCATGGAAATCTGCCAGCCCAGCGGCACAAAGAGTACATCCACCAAAAACAACGCGCCCAGCAGACTTACCGCTCCGATGAGCTTCAACAAATAGCGTTTCGGCGTGCCCCCCACGAACATCATCACCAGGCCCGTCGGCAGTAGCACCAGGGCCGAACCCAAATCCGGCTCCTTCAAAGTCAGGAGAAACGGCAGCAGTAAAAGTCCGATGCCCTTCCAGAAATTCAGCGGTAGCCGCAATTCGTCCGGCGGCCGGCTGAGAAAATGGGCCAGGGCCAGAATGAACGCCAGCTTGGCGAATTCGGAGGGTTGAAATTGAAACGGGCCAAAATCAATCCAGCGCCGCGCGCCAAAACGCATCGAGCCGATGTGTGGGATCAGCACGATGACCAGAAAGAAAATCGTCACCCAGTATGCCACGAACGACCAGCGCGCCAGCGTATGATAATCCAGCACGCATAGCGCTGCGCCCGCCCCGATGCCGAGCGCGTACCAGACGATTTGCCGCACCCAGCTTTGGTCGTACCACGGCAGCACCGCCATCGCCGGGTTGGCCATCGTGGCGCTATAGACGAACATCGTACCGATAACCATCAACCCAGCCAGCGCGGCCAGTTGCAATCGGTCCGGCCCTTCATGATGTTCTTTGTTGAGCAGTAGAGTGGACATTAGTTTATACGAGCCAATGAGGTGGATTCATCCTCATCGGGATGGTTGACAATTTCCTGGTAAATATCGTGGGCAATCGCCGCGCAGGTCGCGCCCCAAAAACTGCGGCCCTCCATCATGACTACGACGGCGTAGTGGGGATGAGCATAGGGCGCAAACGAGGCAAACCAAGTGGTGCGACCAATCTCCTGGTTCAGCGAGTTCATGACCTGTGCCGTGCCGGTCTTGCCGCAAATTTGAAGGCCGGGCACCTCTGCGGCCTGGCCGGTGCCTTCCTCAGTTTCCGCCAGCATGGCCTCGCGCAGAATCTGAAGATCGTGCTGGGAGACATCCAATTCGTCGCGCACGATGCCGGACGGAAAAACTGTTGCCTTCTCGCCTGAATCCGGGTCTTGCGGTTCAATGCGCTCGACCAGCCGCGGCCAGAGAACCGTGCCGCCGTTGGCGATGGCCGCATACGCGACGGCCATTTGCATCGGCGTCACGGCCATTTCCCCCTGCCCGATACAAATGTTTGCCGAGTCGCCAGCATGCCCGCCCGGGCTGCTCACCTGCTTCAACGTCGGGACGATGCCCGGTGTCTCCTGCCGCGTCGGCAGGCCGGTGCGTTCCCCAAAATGGAATTTCTCGGCCATGCGAACAATGTTTTCAATGTCCGCGTGCAGGCCGATGGTAATGAAATAAGTGTTGCAGGAGTACATAATCGCGCGCTTGAAATTATATTGACCCGGCGGTGCCAAATCTTTGATGTGCCGCCGTCCGACATAGACATAACCCGGATTGTCTACCAGCGCGTTCGGATCCAGGCCGGCTTTCAGCGCGGCGAGGCCGACGATAGGCTTGAAAATCGAGCCCGGCGCGTAATTTTCCTGCGTCGCGCGGTTGATTTCCGGTCGCAATTCCGGATCGGCAAGATATTTCGGGTCGTTGGCGTCGTAATCCGGGTTGAATGCCGGCGACGAAACCATCGCCAGAATGTCGCCCGTATGCACGTCCATCACCACCACCGCCGCGCGCACATCCGCGCCCTGGTGCGCCGCGAGCGACGCCGTTGCCGCCTTTTCCAGTCCAAGATCCAATGTCGTCACCACATTGCGACCCGGTTGAGGCGGCGTCAGAATGGTGGTGGATTGGCGATAACCCATGTTGTTGACCAGCACCGCCTCCGCGCCTGCCCGTCCGCGCAATTCCGAATCGAACCCGCCTTCAATCCCTACCACGCCCCGGTAATCCGGCAGGCGATAGGAGAAGTAAGCGTCCTCGCCCTGTTCCGAGCGGTTGTCGCGCACGAGGTAGCCCAGCACATGGCCCGCCGACGTGCCATACGGATAATAACGTTCGGACTGCACGGCTAGGTCCACGCCCAGGCCGCCGGCATACTGTTCCTCAAACCGCGCGATCTGCGATTCATTCAGATTGGCCAGCACGGTCACCGGTAGCGCGAGCCGGGTTCCGTAGTCGCGCGTGAACCGGGCCGCGTTGAGCGCCAGAGGTTGTCCCATTTTTTGGCCGACCTCGGAAACCACCTTGCTGGCCACTTGGAAACGCGCCCGGTCGCGGATTTGTTCGCGTTCCTCCGCTGAGAGCGCGAATTGCCCCCGCTCACCATTGGTCAGCGGGCGGCCCAGTTTTTTTTCCTCGGCGGCAATGAGTTTCCTTTGGTTGGCATACGCCTCCCCCAGCGCCCGGTTGCAGGCGGCGTTGAACTGCTCGCGCAGGTCTCCCAGATACAGATCCAGGTCGTAACGCGGCAGGTTCTCCGCCAGCACCTGGCCGTGGCGGTCGAGAATTTTGCCGCGCACGGCCGGAATGCGCACCGTCCGGTAGGACTGCGTCTCCAGATGGTTCTCGTACTCGCGCGCGGAGACGATTTGCACCCACCACAAACCGGCGAGCAGAATGCCCAGGCCGCCGGCAATACCCAGCGCCAGCAGGCGGAGCTGCGGATCGTTCTTTTTCAGTTGGTCAAAAAACAGCACGTTCAGCTTTACTTCAATTTTTTGTCCCGGCGAATTTCGCGGTCGGGACGGAAAGTGGTTTCCGTTTGCGGCTGGTAGCCGAGCGTCCGCTGGCACCAGTTAAAAAACTCGAATACAATCGGCGTCGCTGCCGCGCCCCCCGCCGTCATGACCAGCCATTGCCAGAGCGAACCCCAGCCCAGCAACGGATTCTGTCCGCCCGTGAGCAGCAGGAGAACAGTTAAACCGGGCGTCACAGCGCTGGCCATGGCGCCGAGGACAAATTGTGCAAACGGCGCCTCGCGCAGGATCAAATCACGCCTCAGATAAATCACAAATCCAACGGCAAAGAGCGGCAGGATGCTGATGCCAAACGGATTTGCCGACAATGCGTCAAACCACATCCCGCCCAGCACGGCAAGCAGGGAGACCGTCACAATGTCCGTGTTCAAAGCCGCACAGACCATGAGCGCGGGCAACAAATCCACCTGCGCGCCCAGCCAATGATGCAGCAAGGGGAATGCCGCTTCACCGAATACGGCGAGAAACGCAGCGGCCAGAATCAGGATGGTGTTGAGAGGATTCATAGTTTTTGGTCCAAAGGCCAAAGCCCAAAGTCCAAAGTGGAAAAGCCGCAGCTTCGCGCGAAGCGTAACTCTGGACATTGGACTTTGGACTTTAGACTTCTCATGGCAATAAAACCCACACCTGTTCCAGTCCTCCCAGGTTGGCGGACAACTTGACGCGCGCCTCGGTGTACAGGCCGAATTCTACCGGACGTGAATCCACAACCTGGCCGATGAAGATGCCGCGCGGGAAAATGCCGCCTTCGCCGCTGGTGACGACGTTTTCACCGGGCTTCAAATCGGCGTTGCCGGAAAGGTAAGTCAGATCCACCAGCGAGCTGTCGAGCGGTCCGCTGGCGGTGATGATGCCGATGTCGTGCGCCGGGTTTTCGACCAACGCCGAGACACGGCAATTCGGATCGCCGATTAAGACGACCTGTGAGCGTGTGAAGCCGACGGAGGAAACACGCCCCACCAGGCCTTCGGGCGTGAGCACCGGCATGTTTTCCACGATGCCGTCCCGCGTCCCGAGATCAATTTGCACCGTGCGCCACCAGTTGGCCGGATCGCGCATGACGACGTTGGCGAGTTTGAGTTTCCACGGCGTCTGCCGCTGCCAGCCGAGCAGCGCGCGCAGTTGGTCGTTTTCCCGCGCGATGGCGGCTGACTGCATCATCTGGATGCGATGCTGCTGATTTTCGCGCTGAAGATTGCCGATTTCCTTGAGCAAGGCGCGGCGGGGCATGACGGCGTCGGCGGCGTCAACGGGCAGTTGTTGCGCGGTGTTCAACAGGCCAAACAGCGGCAGGAAAAGACCGCCGGCGGCGAGTTTAAGGCGGCTGGTCGCACGCTGTGGCAGGCTGAAAATCAGCAGTGCCACCAGCGCCACTACGCCGAGCGCGAGATAATGTTTTTTCTTAAGCATCCTGCGATGGCGGCTGGATTCGGCTCAGCCGCACGCAGGTGAACGGGGCGGGGAAATCAATCAATACTTGGCATTGGTTGCGACGCGCTTGAGGAATTCGATTTCCTGCAAGACGCGACCGGTGCCTTCGGCCACGGCGCTCATGGGATCGTCCGCCAGGTGCACCGGCAAGCCGGTTTCCTCGGCCACCAGCCGGTCTATGCCGCGCAACAACGAACCGCCGCCCGCCATCACCAGGCCGCGGTCCACCAGGTCGGCGGCCAGTTCCGGTGGACAACGTTCCAATGTGAGCCGGACGGACTCCAAAATGCTCGAAAGCGGTTCTTGCAACGCCTCGCGAATCTCCTCGGAACGGATGGTCAGGGTCTTGGGCAGGCCCGAACTCAGGTCGCGGCCCTTGACGTCCATCGTCAATTCCTGTTCCAAAGGAAATGCGGAGCCGATGCGTATCTTGATTTCTTCCGCAGTACGTTCACCTATCATCATGTTGTAGGCACGCTTCATGTGGGCCGTGATCGTTTCGTCAAATTCGTCCCCGCCCACCCTCAGGCTGCGGCTGAAGACGATGCCGGCGAGGGAGATGATTGCGATTTCGCAAGTCCCGCCGCCGATGTCCACGATCATGTTGCCCGCCGGCTCATGCACCGGCAAACCGACGCCGATGGCCGACGCCATCGGTTGTTCAATTAAATACACTTCACGCGCTCCGGCGTGAGTGGCGGAATCCTTGACCGCCCGTTTTTCCACTTCGGTGATGCCCGACGGCACCGCCACCACAACGCGTGGCGCAATGAGTTTGCGATGATGAACCTTCTGGATGAAGTGGCGCAGCATGGCCTCGGTGATTTCGAAGTCGGCTATCACGCCGTCTTTCATCGGGCGGATGGCCACGATGTTGCCGGGCGTCCGGCCCAGCATTCTTTTTGCTTCTTCACCGACCGCCAGCACATTAGTTGTACCCGCTTGAATGGCCACCACCGAAGGCTCGCGCAGGACGATTCCGCGGTCCCGCACATAGACGAGGGAGTTTGCTGTGCCCAAGTCTATTCCAATATCATTGGAAAAAAGGCTTTTAAGTTGCGCAAGCATGAATGTGCCCTAACACCGCCCAGTTAATCGGCTGCACTGCAAAACGTCAAGCGGGATTAGCAAAATCGTTAAAGCGCAATTCCGGGCTAACTTTTAGCAACCGGCCACATGCCCGGTTCTGGATAGCCTGTTAAGTTCTTCAACTTGTAATATGAAGCAAACTTTGCCATCAGCTACCGTGGTCCCGTCATTCGCCATGAATGAGGAAGGCGTTCCGTCGCGTGATGCCATGTCATTGACTGGCAGGTCGGTACGATGGGGATTTCGAGTTGCTTTGTTTATCGCGGCGGCCTTGGTGGTTGGTCTGTTGGTTTGGCAAGGAATTACGGCAGCTGGCGCGCCCAATCCCGCCGCACCTCGCACCAGCCCCGCTGTGGCGGTGCTCGACATTGCCGTGCTCGTCTTTCGCGAAGGTCTGGAATGCGTTCTGGTGCTCTCGGCCATTACCGCCAGCATGATTGGACGGAATGAATCTCACCGGCGACCGGTGGCGGCGGGCGCAGCGGTCGCTTTCGTGGCGACCTGGATTACCTGGTTCATCGCCGCGGGCATTGTCAGCAGTCTGGGCGAAAATGTTTCCGCGCTGAATCTTCAAGCCGCCACGGGTTTGCTGGCCGTCGTGGTCTTGCTCATCGTCATGAACTGGTTTTTCCACAAGATTTACTGGGGCGGTTGGATAGCCATGCACCATCGGCGGAAAAAATCGCTCATCAACGACGCCAATGACGCGGAAATTTCCCAACGCCGGCTCCTGTGGGGACTCGGCCTGCTCGGTTTCGCCTCGCTTTATCGCGAAGGCTTTGAAGTCGTGCTTTTCCTGCAAACTTACTTTCTGCAAATGGGCGGAAAAATTGTTCTGGCCGGCGCGATGCTCGGATTATTCTGCTCCGGCATCGTGGCCGTGCTTGCTTTCGTTGCCCATCGCCGTTTGCCTTACCGGAAAATGCTGGTGCTCACCGGCATCATGCTCGGTTTCGTGCTGCTGGTGATGGTGGGCGAACAAGCCCAGGAAATGCAACTGGCCCATTGGATTCCGACGACGCCGATTGCCTGGCTGAAAATCCCCGACTGGGCTGGCCTGTGGTTCTCCGTCTTCCCGACGGTAGAAACGC
>Ga0335077_10003934_pt1 | contig 18058 bp, 19 predicted proteins | sample Lox_Sample_31_FD_207151 | JGI IMG/M metagenome (GOLD analysis project Ga0335077, IMG submission 207151) | Soil microbial communities from Loxahatchee National Wildlife Refuge, Florida, United States - Lox_Sample_3.1 | ecosystem: Environmental > Terrestrial > Soil > Wetlands | place: USA... | reverse complement strand
GACGTTTTCCTCGCAAACAAGGACGCGGTGTTAGAGATGCTCGGCCGCTTCAATGAGGACGTCTCGGCTTTGACCAAAGCGATCCGCAAAGGCGACGGAGACGCGCTGTTCGAACACTTCAAGCGCACGCGCGCTATCCGCAAAGGCATCGTCGACATTGGGCAGGATTCGCCCACACCGGATTTCGGCCGGCCGCATCCTGACCTGCCGCACGAACCGCTGCCCAAGCCCTACGCGTCGGAAAAGAGCTAAAACAGCGTGGGCGTATTTCCGATCGGGATGGGTCCAAGGAACACCGACCCATCGTCAAACCGCAATGGAAGCGTCACCGCCCGCTTGCCTTCGAGCGTGGTCTGCTCGCCAAGCAAGTTGATGCCGAGCGAAATATTGGCCCCTGCCTGCTGACGCGCCACATCTCCGAGACCGGGTGCCAGCCGATCCAGCGCCCCGGCCAACTTGTCCATATTTGGTGAAGTTTGTACGCGCTGTTGCACCCCAATTTCAGCCAGGAACTGTTCGAGTCCCGCCATAGTGACGCGCAATTGACCGTCGAGCCTCCCATTGCCGTTAAGCGACAAACTGCCGCCCGCGATCGCGAGAATTTCGCCCTGTTCCACCCGTGCTTGGGTGATGTCGATGCGGCCGCCCGCGGCTTGCATTTCGCGAAAACGGACGGACCAGGGTTTGGGGGAAAAATCATTCAACCCGCGAAGGAGACCGGTGATAGTGGCATCAATCGGTTGCGCTGCGGCCGGATGCAATCCCTCCGCCGACAGCTGATCGGCTTGTAATGCGATTTCCATGACTGGCTTGTTGGCGGCGGAGCCTTCGGCAATACGGCCGTGAATCTCAATATGCTTGGCGCGCAACAAACGTTGCTGGTTGCGGTCCTCCATCCGATCAACTGTCGGCTTATCGAACACGAGCGACGCGCGGGTGGGCGCGGCCGGGGTACCGCGCACGCTTGACTGCGCGAGCTTCCAGTCGGCAATGATATCCGGCGATTTGCCGGGCTCGCCAATCGTGAGGGGACCACGAAATTCACTGATAAGCAGCCCGGGCTGATATACCTGTGCCACCACCAACATGCTGTTGGTCTTCAGCTCGAGCGGCGGCTGGTTGCTGCGGAATTGGGCTGAGGCGTTTTCGCAATTCACCTCGATGCGGAAAGGGAACCCACCGACAGTCTGTGAACCGCAGGTGTAGATTCGACCCGCCTTGGCCTCTCGCGCCCGCCAGCTGTCGATTGTCTCTTGTGCCTTGCCCGCAGAGTATTTCCAAAAGCCGGTCCATCCAGCGATCAACGCGAACACGACAAAAAGCAGAATCGTGTAGCGGCGTCCGGTCCGTCGGCGCGATTGCAGACTGCTTGTCGGGTCACGCATCATTTAGCTTCAAAAACCCGCCGAATGCGGCGTTTATGCGCCCGTAGTCCGGGTTGCATGGAGATTGCCGTCCTGTTACGCGAACGCAAGCCGGCCCTTCAACGCCGTGGTTCAATTCCTGCCACGATGAACTCACGATCCGATCAAAGCAACGAGGACCTTTGGGTCTTCGGTTATGGGTCACTGATGTGGCGGCCCGGCTTCGACTTTCTGGAGCGCCGCAATGCCCGCTTGGTAGGCGCCCACCGTGCGCTTTGCGTGTACTCATTTGTGCATCGTGGAACTCCACAGAAACCCGGCCTGGTATTCGGGCTCGATCGCGGCGGCAATTGCCTTGGCATCGCGTACCGAATTGCACCGGCAAAACGATCGGCAACGATCGAATATTTGCGCGCCCGCGAACAAGTAACCCGCGTCTACCTGGAAACATGGCGCAGGGTCTGGCTCGACGACGATCCGCAGGAAAGCGTGCATGCGCTTTGTTATGTCGTCGATCGGGGGCATAGCCAATATGCCGGGCGGCTCAGTCTCGCAAAGCAATTGCACTATGCGCGACAGGGTCATGGCCGGTCGGGTGCTTGCCGCGACTACGTCCTGGCGACGGTGAAAGAACTGCGAACGCTCGGAATCCGCGATGTCGATTTGCGCGTGCTGGCCGAACAGCTCAAAGGCAGTCACCGCCCACCCGCGTCTTGAATCGAACTCAGAAACTACCCTTCCATTTTTGCACGGCCCTCCGCGATGAGGCGCGCCGTTGCATCCTCAATGACACTTTGCAGCCGTTCAAAAAACTCGTCCTTGCCAAGTCCCGGCGGGATCGGATCAAGGACCTCCGCCACGACCGTTCCGGGAAAGCGGCGTAGCGACCGGCGTGGCCAGAACAGGCCTGAGTTGAGCGCGATCGGAACGCAGGGGACACCTCCGGCCGTATAAAGATGCGCCACGCCGACCTTGTAACGCGGCTCGGCGCCAGCGGGCCTTCGCGTACCCTCGGGAAAAATGATCAGTTGCCGATTGTCCGCGAGTTCGGCACGTGCTCGCTCGATCATGTCCGTGAGGGCTTGTGAGCCGCCACCGCGATTGACCGGGACCATTCGCCCCTTGATGGTGAGCCAACCGAAAATTGGAATCCATTGCAGTTCACGCTTGAGAATGAACACCGGACTGTCAAGTAGCGGCAGCAACGCAAATGTTTCCCATGCCGACTGGTGTTTGGCCGCGACGATGATCGGCCCCCGCGGGATTTTATCTTGGTTTCGAATTTCACAATCGATTTTAGCGACCGTACGAAGCAGCACGAGATTGACACGACCCCATGATTTGGCAATCGCAATGATGGCGCGATAGGGCATGAAGAAAGTCGGCAGGCCGGCAATGAGATGAACGAGCGTGTTCAGGTAGAACAACACGTTGAAGGCAATGGAGCGGACGATAATGGCCACTGACGTCGCTCCGTTATGTCGCGCCGTCGGTATCAAGGCGCATGCGCATGTGTGCGAAAAGATACTTCAGGTATTCCGCCAAGAGCAGACGCGCAGTATCGGTACTGGACCACCATGGCTCGCTCTTCACCTTTTCGGAGATCACCGGATAGGCGATCAAAGTCACGTCAGGCAGCTGGTGGGCAAGTTCGGCCATGGCGCGTGGCATATGCCAGTTCGAGGTTACGACTATCAGCGAGTTGAAATTATGCTCGCGTGCCCAACGCCTGGTCTCAAGCGCGTTGCCGAATGTGTTGAGAGCTGAACGATCGAGGTCAATACAACAGGTGAAATACTTGGAATAGAGCGGCGTGATTCGCGCGATTTCCCGCGAACTGGTGGCGCGGTACACACCCGTGATCAGCAGCCGCTTGCCACGCTCGGTCGCCAGCAATTCGATTGCATCGGGAATGCGAGCGGCGGCGCCGGTAAGAGCAACAATGCCGTCGGCTTTGGTGTCGAGCGACACTTCATCGCCAGCAATGTTCGAGACAAACCAGACGAATCCACCCGCGAGCAGTATGAGCCCGGTGACGCTGGCCGCCATCGTCAGGAACCCGATCCAGCGAGCAACACCGGCGAACATGTCAGTCGATCATTTCAAGCGTGTTGTTGACGGTTTGCCGCGAGGTAAAGGCGGTTACCGCTGCAATGAGTATGACTTGCCCGAGAACAGCAGCATAGCCAGCCAAGCCAATCGAGAATGAACCGAAAAGAGCTGACGTTTGGTCCGCGCCCGCGGTGCCGGCAAACCATCGGCTCAGCGCGCTGGCGAACGCAAACAGGATAATCGCGGCACCCCCGCCGATGGCACCTCCTTGCAAGCCGAGCACGAGAAAATGGTGCTGAAAATGTCGGGCGATGAATGCATTCTTGGCGCCGACAAAATGCAAAACCTCGATTACAGGTTTATTTGTCGCCATCGCACCACGGGTTGCAAAGGTAACCGACAACATGGTGGCGGTGAACATCAAAATTAAAATGCAGATGCCCAAGACGACAGCGGTACCGGCCATAGCGCGCATCCGATCGATCCAGCCGCGATGATCATCGAGCACGGCACCCGGCACTTGATCGGCCAAAACACGCTTTAATTGCGCAAGGTCGACCGCCACGCCCGGTGCAAGCTTGACCACAATCAAGCGCGGTACGGGCAACTCATCAAGGGAGAGCCCGCTCCCGAGCCAAGGCTCGAGCAGCTTGGAAGATTCCTCTTTTGAATAAGGCCGGACGTCCGCGATCCCGGGGAATGCACGAGCAGCAGAGGCCGCTTTGTCGACATCGGCATCGAGATCGCGCCCTGATGCCGGAACGATTTGGATGGTTACCTCACGCGCAATATCCGACTGCCATTCGCTTGCGGCGTTGCTGATCAACACGGCCGCACCTGTAGTCAGCGACGCCAGGAAGGTCATGATAGCGACGACCGCAACGAGTGCGCGGCCAGAAATCGAATTGCGCGGTACCAGTGGGGTATCGAATCTCGGCAGCATTGGATCGCCCTGCTCCCGAAGCGGCGCAGTCAACCTGCCCATGCCGGTTTCCGTCATCGCGATCCCTCAATCGTAAATATGCAGCCGGCCGTCATGTAACACCAGCCGGCGCGCGTCGTACTGATCCATCAGCGCGATGTCGTGCGTCGCAATGACGACTGACGTACCTGACTTGTTGAGTTCAATGAACAGCCGCAATAGTCGCTGGGCCAGCGTCGGATCGACGTTCCCCGTAGGTTCATCGGCAAGCAGCAATTGCGGACGCGCGATCACCGCGCGCGCTATCGCCGCGCGTTGCTTTTCGCCGCCCGAGAGCACCGGTGGCAGCGCCCACATCCGTTCGCCGAGGCCGACCCAATTAAGCAACTCGATGACTTCATCGCGATAGCTTTCTTCGGGGCGGCCCATCACGCGTAGCGGCAGTGCGACGTTCTCATAAGTGGTCATATGATCGAGCAGCCGGAAATCCTGAAATACGATGCCTATGCGGCGGCGCAATATTGCCACCGCATCGCGCGACAGAGTCGCGACGTCATGACCAAATTGGGTGATCAATCCCCGCGTCGGTCTCATCGACAGGAATAGCAGTCTTAACAATGAGGTCTTGCCCGCCCCAGAAGGTCCGGTGAGGAACTGAAATGAATGCGGGTCGATACGGAACGTGAGGTCACGCAGGACCTCAGGCCCCAGCCCATAGCGCAAGCCCACATTCTCGAATCGGACCACCCAGCCATCTCCGGCAAGTTTCCACCATACCCGGCGAATCACTGTCCGGCCGTGGTCCACGGACGCGTACAGAAACCGCCCCTAACCGCACACCCGTCCGGAACTTGCGCTTTCTACAGGATTATGGCGCCCCCACCATAGCGGCCAGGGCCGGGGTCACCAATTCCCCTAATACGGCCAAGGGTTACCATGGTTTCCGATCCATTAACGGACGGCTGGTACGTTGACACCCAAAATAGCATCGATCCCATGCTGATTACCTGTCCGAATTGCTCAACATCGTACGCGGTCGAATCGGCCTCCCTCGGGGCGGACGGACGTACCGTCCGTTGTGCGCGCTGCAAGTCAACGTGGTTTGCGAGTGCCTCCAATAACGCTCCCGAAATGACAGCCGTGGGCGACGGCTCGGTCGAGGGCGCCGAGGCTCAAGAGTCCATTGGCGTGCTCCGGCCCGATCACAGAACGGCCCACACCGATGACGATGCAGAGCCGGCGCAAGAAGCCGCTGATGCGGCGCAACCGATGGCTCCGGCGGTCCAAAGCGATCCGATGCCTGCGTCAGTAGAAACTGCCGCATCGGATCCAGTCGCCATTACCGACGCACCCTCAGTGGTACCTTCGATCGATCCGCCATCATCAGATGCCAGCCCAGCGGCGGACGCGGACGAAATCGAGAATTTCACAGCTCGTCGCAAGCGGTTGCAGGCGCGGCGCAGCCAGGCGCGCCGCTCATCCCGTTGGACGGCGATTATCCTGGTGTTGTTCGCTTTCAATGTTGCGTTGATCGGCGCACGCAGCGAGGTCGTACGCTTTTTCCCGCAGACAGCATCATTGTTTTCCGCGGTCGGACTGCCGGTCAATCTACGCAATTTGAAATTCGAAAATATGCGGATTTCAAAGGAAGCGCAGGAAGGCCTGTCGTCCCTTGTCATCGAAGGGACCATCGTCAGCGTCACCAACAGACCGACAGAGGTGCCGCGACTCCGGTTTTCGGCGCGCGACGCCGCCGGACAGGAAGTTTACACCTGGACCGCGCTGCCGGGTCGCAGCATCCTCGGCCCGGGAGAAAAAATGGATTTCCGTAGCCGCTTCGTCTCGCCACCGGATAATGCAGTGGATGTGATGGTGCGCTTTGCGAGCGCACAGGATGCCGCTCCCGGAGCGAAGTAAGACAATGGCCAGAATTCTGATTGCCGAGGACGATGATATCGTTCGAGCCTTGCTCGTACGCGCGCTTGGTGGCGATGGCCACGATTTGATTGAAACCGCGGACGGTACGACCGCCTTTGACGCGCTTAATGCGTCCAAGGGCGGAATCGATCTACTTCTAAGTGATGTAAAGATGCCGGGGATGGACGGCATCGAACTCGCACTCGCGACAGGGCGATACCACCCTGACACTGCAATCATGCTGATGACCGGCCATGTGGATCAGCGCGAGCGCGCGCACGACCTCGACGCGCTTGTGCACGAAGTGATTAGCAAGCCATTTTCTGTCAATCAGATTACGTCCGCGGTGCGCGAAGCGCTGGTGCGGCGGCCCTAGGCCGCAAATCCAGGATCAGAAATCCTTCAGCAGACGCTCGATATAATCGAGCTCAAGTTGCGGGCGGAAGCTCTCGCCAAAGCGCTTGCGAAGTTCCTCCAGGATGCGTCGCGCACGCTGGGCGTCAATTTCTCCCGGTACCTTGACCGTAAGATCGTCACCATAGTCGCGGCCGCGCATTGGCCGGCCGAGCGGGTCCGTATCCTGTTGAGCGCGGGCCTGACCGCGGCCGGGCCGGCCATTGGGACCGGGGCCCATCCCCTGCTGCTGCATCGACTGCGCCAAACCCTGTGCACCTTTGCGCATGGCGTCCAGCGCGCGGCCCTGGCTATCGACCGCGCTGTCGGCATCTCCCTCACCAAGTTGACCTTCGGCCTGGCCCATTGCCTCCCCGGCGTCCCCGAGTTGGCCCATTTCGTTCCCCTCGCCTTGCTGGCCCGGCTGGCCGAGCCCATGCTGGCGGAGTTGGTCAAGGAGCTTGTTGAGCCGGTCTCGCAGGCCTTGCTGGTCCTGCCGTAAATCGCCCATCTGGCGGTCACCGCCCTGCCCGGGCTGGCCGCGCTGACGATCGCGCCGCATATCCTGACCCTGCCGGAAAGTCTTGTCGCGCAACTGTTGCTGCTTACGGATCATGTCGCCCAATTCGTCGAGCGCCGACATCATGTCGTCGTCGCCATCCTCGCCTCCCGAGGCGCCCGGCCGCGCCATCTGGAGGTTTTCGAGCATTGATTGCAATTCCTCGAGCAGCCGGCGCGCGGCGTCCTTGTTCCCGGAGCGCGCAAGATTCTCCAGCCGGTCAAGCATGCTTTTGAGGTCTTGCTGACTAAGCGTGCGGGTATTGCGATCGAGCGGCCGTGAAAGCTGCTGCGGATTCTTGCGCATTTCTTCGACGAGGGCTTGCAGGAACTTGTCCATCGCCGCGCGCAGTTGTTCCATCAGCTTCTTGATTTCTTCGTCACTCGCGCCGCGCTCAAGCGCTTGACGCAACGCTTCTTGCGCCTGGCGCAACGCCTGCTCGGCCTGCGAGACATTTCCGTCCTCGAGTTGAACCGCCATGTCCCAGAGCCGCGCCACCACCTCGCGTAATGCGTCGTCGCTCTTTGCATTCTCAAGGTCGTAAAAGATTGAGCGCAATCCGAGATAGACGCTTGGTTCCGGCGTAAACCGGTCCGGTGCAATGGTTAGAGCGTCGAGCGCGGTGAGAACCAAAGACTTGCTTTCGGCATCGAGCGCCAAAATGCGCCGCTGTTCAATGAGTGAGCGCGCCAATGGCTTGACGAATATTCGCTGCGGTAGCGTCAGCTCGCGGGGCTCACTGCGCCCTTCGTTTCCAGCCTCGTCGCGTGCCGTCAGCGTCAATATCACCTCGGCCCCTGCCCAAGGATGCTCCGTGAGATCATGCGTGGTTTGCGCAGTGCCGGAACGCGTGCGCGCCTGCGGCAAGGCAAGCGCATAGTCAGGCGCGGTGAACAGCGAATGGCGGGATTTTTCGGATGATTGCCCATCCTTGAGCGAGAACGTAGCCTTCGCTTCTACGACGCCGTAATCGTCGTCCATCCTGTAATCAAGGCGCAATGCACCGCGCGCCTGGCGCTCCGGATCCTTGATCAATTCGATATTCGGCGCGCGGTCGGGAATTGCAGTGAAGTTCCAGACCAAATCGCTGCCGAGGACGCCATGCACGGCGGCAGAGCCATTGCCCTTGATCAGTAGCCGCCGCTCTTCCGTTCCCGCTGGTAGCGGTGCGCGCGCTTCGGCTGGCGCATCTTCAATGCCGCCCTGGCGCACGACATCGAACTGCACCTTGCCGGTGGCGCGGATCACCAATTGACTTCCCGCCGGCACCGCCACCGAAGGCGTTACTTGTGCGCTTTCGCCGGGGCGTAATCCCGCGAGCATGACCGGGGGCCGCCCGGTATAAACCGGCGGGGTTACCCAGGCGTCGATACGGAAATTGGCCGGGGCAACCACGCCGTGCCAATCGAAAGCGGCGGCCACGCGTTTTACGCGCTCGCCACCAGCGGCGAAGAAGCTGGCTACAACAAGAATGACCACCAGCGCGCGCAACGCCATCGGATCGCGCAACGACAGTCGCGGTGCTGGCCAGCCTGCTTTGAACTTGCGTGCTGACAATAGCGCGCGCTCGACATGCGCCTGCCACAGCGCCTGTGCCACGGGGTCCTGGCTATTGGCGGCAATGCGGTCCGCGACCGTCGTCGCCGGGCGATGCGTTTCACCGGTACTACGATCAAGCCGGCGCAACCCGTCGTAGACGGTAGGGAGCCGCAAAATAAACAACGGCAATGCCGATGCCGCGATGGCAATCAGGAACAGGAAAAGGCCGATGGCGCGCGCGAGCGGTGGCAGCACCAGCCACAGACCTGCCCAAGAGAACGCGAGAAAGAGGCCGGTAACCATCGCCACCGCGGCGAGAGCCGGCCACAGCCGCTCCCACAACAAACTGCCGCGCGCGCGCCTGAGCGCATGCACGAGCAGAAGCCGTTGCGGCTGTTCCCGATTCTGAAGCTGGTCGTTCACTTCGTCCAAAAGCCGCTCCGTCGCTCGGGCTCAGGAGAGAATCTGTTCATAAGAATAACATGCACCGATCCAACCGGCCACGCGTGTATTCAGGCGCTCAAAGCCAATCAGGCATGCGATCGAGCGCAATCAATTGGTCAACTTCAAGGCGCGGACGCACCAGCGCCCATTGATCGCCATTGACCAGCACTTCGGGGATCAAGGCCCGCGTGTTGTAGGTGCCAGCCTGTACCGCACCATAAGCGCCCGCCGACATCACGGCGAGCAACGTACCACTCGCCGGTTCCGCCATATCACGGTTAACAGCCAGGAAATCGCCACTTTCACACACCGGCCCAACCACATCGGCGCGAATGCGGCGGGCGGTCGGCGCCGGTTGCACCACTGGCCAGATCTCATGGTGCGCGTCATATAAAGTCGGGCGAATGAGGTCGTTCATGGCGGCGTCGACAACGACAAAGGTCTTGGCCTCACCGTGCTTCACAAACAACACGCGCGTCACCAAAATACCGGCATTTCCAACCAGCAGCCGGCCAGGCTCGAAGATCAGACGGCAATCAAGGTCGCGGGTCGCTTGCTTGACCACCTTTGCGTAGGCTTCCGGGTGCGGCGGTGGCTCGTTGTCGTCACGATAGGGAATTCCCAAGCCTCCGCCGAGATCGACGTGTGAAATGGCGTGCCCGTCGGCGCGCAACATGCGCACGAAGTCGGCAAGCAGCGAAAATGCATTGCCGAAAGGATCGAGCTCGGTGATCTGGCTGCCGATATGCATATCGACGCCAGCGACCTTGAGACCCTTGAGCTTGCCAGCGTGCGTGTAAACCTCACGCGCCCGGCTGATTGGAATGCCGAATTTGTTCTCGGCTTTGCCGGTGGCGATCTTGTGATGCGTTTTGGCGTCGATGTCGGGATTGACGCGAACAGAAATATGCGCAGTGCGTCCCTTGGACGCTGCGATTGACGACAGCAATTCGAGCTCGGGCTCGGATTCCACATTAACGCAGAGAATTCCCTCGTCGACCGCCAAGGCGAGCTCGGACGCTGTCTTGCCAATTCCGGAAAACATGATCCTGTCGGCGGGAATGCCGGCCGCCCGCGCACGCTTGAGTTCGCCGCCCGATACCACATCCGCACCGGCGCCGAGTTTGGCCAATGTCCGGACGACGGCCTGATTGGAATTTGCCTTCATGGCGTAGCAGACGAGCGCCGGTACATCGGCAAATGCATCGGCGAAAACCTGATAGTGGCGCGCGAGCGTCGCTGTCGAGTAACAATAAAACGGCGTGCCGACCGCGGCGGCGAGCGTATCGAGGTTCACCGCCTCGGCGTGCAGCACGCCGTCGCGATAGACAAAATGGTGCATGACACGCTCAGTTGAGCAGGACGTCCAGAGGAATGGGTCTATTCTTACCACCCGGCGCGATCGGTTTTCCGTCGACCCCAAGAACGGGACGGTTGTCGCCGGCTGGAACGGCTTGGGCGCCCACGAGGGAGGCTCCGGGCGGCGGATCGAGCGGTCCCTTCCGCCCGCAAGCGGTCAAGCCCAGCGACGCGGCAATTGCGCCAACCAGAGCGACACGGATAAACGGGCGATCAGAATGCCTCAAGGCACGCACTCCTTGCAGGGTAGGACCATAACAAAACAGGCAAACAAGGCGAAGTCAGGATTTCTCTTTTTCAAGCTTGCGGAGCCATTTTTTCGCCTGCGCGCGCACATTTTTTGGTGCCGTGCCGCCGAAGCTTGTGCGGCTTTTCACTGACCGGTCGACCGAAAGAACGGTGAATACGTCGTCGGTGATTTGCGGTTCGATTTCGCGCATCACCGGGAGCGGTAATCGATGCAGCGTGACGTTTGCCTCTGCCGCCTTGGCTACGATGCGGCCGGTAATGTGATGTGCCTCGCGGAAGGGAATTTTCAAAGTCCGCACTAACCAGTCGGCAAGATCAGTCGCCGTCGCGTAACCTTCGCCCGCAGCCTTCTTCATTCGTGACGCATCGGGTTCAAGGTCGGCGACCATGCCGGCCATCGCAGCAATTGATAGCGAAAGCGAAGCGAGAGCATCCATTGCGCCCTGCTTGTCCTCTTGCATGTCTTTCGCATAGGCCAGTGGCAGGCCTTTCATCACGATCAGAAGTGCATTGAGTGCGCCAATCATGCGGCCGGCCTTGGCGCGCACCAATTCCGCCGCATCCGGATTGCGCTTCTGCGGCATGATCGAGGAACCGGTGGTGAATTTATCCGATAACTTCGCCAGCCCCGTGAGCGGGGACGTCCATATGACGATCTCTTCAGCAAGCCGCGAAAGATGCACCGAGGTAATTGCGGAGGCAGAAAGAACCTCGATGACAAAGTCGCGGTCGGATACCGCGTCGAGCGAGTTTGCCATGGGTCGTTCAAAGCCGAGCGCCTTGGCCGTCATGTCGCGGTCCAGAGAAAACGAACTGCCGGCGAGGGCCGCTGAACCGAGCGGAGATTCATTGAGCCGCTTGCGCGCATCGGCAAACCGCCCACGGTCGCGCGCCGCCATTTCCACATAGGCAAGCAGATGATGTCCGAAAGTTATGGGTTGCGCGGTTTGCATATGAGTAAGGCCGGGCATTACGGTGCCGGCGTGCTGCAAAGCCTTGTCGGCCAGCGTGTGCTGAAATCCAGCAAGTGCAGCATCAAGGCCATCGATGGTATCGCGCACCCAGAGCCGAAAATCAGTCGCCACCTGGTCGTTCCGCGACCGGGCGGTGTGCAGGCGTCCCGCCGCTTCTCCGACCAGTTCAGACAGACGCCCTTCGACATTCATGTGGATGTCTTCAAGGGCGCGTTTGAACGAGAACTTGCCTGCCTCGATTTCTGACAAGATCGTGTCTAGACCGTGAGCGATCTTTTTCGCATCGTCAGCCGTAATGATGCCTTGCTTGGCCAGCATGTCGGCATGGGCCTTGGATGCAACAATGTCCTGACGATATAGGTGGCGGTCAAAATCGATGGAGGCATTGATTTCCTCCATGATAGCGCCGGGGCCAGACGTAAACCGCCCACCCCACATCTTGTTGCTCATGGCATATCCACCAAGCCGATCATGACCGTGTCCCAATCCAGCTTCGCCAAAAAGCGTCTCGCCCTGGTTTTGGCGGGCGGCCTCGCTGGCGTCGTCGTTGGACTGGCGGGGGTATACGGGATTGCGACCCTCACGCGCAATGCAGGCGGCGACGCCACGTGCCGGCCCGCCGTCGATTTGGCCAAGAAACTGGCGCCATTGGCGCGCGGGGAGGTCGCGGCCGTTAACGTTGCCAAGAGCCCGCTGAGGTTACCTGACCTTGCCTTTCAGGATGCAGCCGGCAAGCCCCTGAACCTGGAGCATTGGCGGGGGCGCACCGTTCTCTTGAATCTGTGGGCCACCTGGTGCGTGCCTTGCCGAAAGGAAATGCCTGCACTGGATGCGCTGGAGCAACGGTTGGGCGGGCCGGCATTCGAGGTCGTGGCGGTCAATATCGACACACGCGATGTCGACAAGCCGAAGACCTGGCTTAAGGAGGTTGGCGCTCAGAAGCTCGCCTACTACGCCGACCCGAGCGCTCGAATATTCCAGGATCTAAAATCCATTGGCCGCGCCTTTGGCATGCCGACCACTTTGTTGATTGACGGACAGGGCTGCGAGATCGCCACGATCGCAGGCCCCGCCGAATGGGCGAGTGAGGACGCGATCAAGCTCATCAAGGCAGCGCTCGGTCAATGAGCGTTGCGCTCGGTAGACCTTAGATCCTGATATCGAGATTTTGTCCGACGCCGGCGGCAACATTGGCGAGATTGGCAATGTTCTGCTGGGCGGCGTCGAGTACCTGGACAATGGAGGCCGCGGCGTCGGCGTTCATACGTAGCATCTTGGCCGCAAGGGCCATTTGCACGCTGCTCATCTGAGCGCCGGCCAATGCGGCTGCGAGAGAAACCGGGTCCATCCCGGGTTATTTCTACAAGCATTCCGTCAACGAAAGATAAATGCAGGATCGATCTTGACAGGGACACAGGCGCACCTATACTTAACCAGATGGTTTACTATCATAAACCAAATCTCGATCGTACCTTCGCCGCGCTGGCCGACCCGACGCGGCGTGCGTTGCTCGCTCGGCTCAGCGAAGAAGAAGACCTATCGGTGAGCGAACTCGCCAAGCCGTTTTCGATGTCGCTCCCGGCGATCATGAAACACCTGGACGTACTGTCGGATGCCGGTCTTGTCGGACGCGAGAAAAATGGCCGCATCGTAAGTTGCCGCCTGCGCGCGGAACCGATGCGCGACGCAAACGATTGGCTCAATCGCTATCAGAAATTCTGGACCGAGCGTCTGGATCGACTTGCTGCCTTTTTGGAGGAAGACACATGGCCCCCGTCACAACCAAACCCAGTCTTACCATCAAACGCCGGTTTAAGGCGCCGCCGGAAAAGGTCTTCGCGGCGTGGACGGATCCGGAAAAAGTGAAACGCTGGATGGGTCCTGGTGAAATAAAAGCGCTGCGCGTGGAAAGTGATCCGCGCACCGGCGGCCGTTATCGCTGGGTGATGCAATCGCCGGAAGGCGAAGAGCACGACGTCAGCGGGGTCTATCGTGACGTGGTCCCGAATGAGAAGCTTGTTTTCACATGGGCCTGGAAGTCGACGCCGGAACGCGAATCGCTTGTGACATTGACGTTCAAACGCGACGGCGATGGCACGCTGATGACGTTGCAGCACGAACAGTTCTTCGACGAGGAGGCGCGCGACCGCCATCAGAGCGGTTGGAACAGCGCAATGGAAAAGCTCGACGAATATCTCTCTGCATAGTGACAGGAGTTACCCATGCCCCACGAATGGTCGCACGGAGATTTCTACTGGAACGAGTTGATGACCAGGAATGCCGAGAAGGCGAAGAAATTTTACGCCGATACCATCGGCTGGAATTTCGAGGCCATGCCAATGCCTGACGGCACGTATTGGGTTGCGAAAATGGGAGACAAATACGTCGGCGGATTGTTCCCGTTGACCAGCCCGCAATTCGACGGCGTTCCGGAAGGATGGATGGCCTATCTCGCGGTCGATGATGTCGATGCGCGCGTGAAAAAAGCGCAGGCCGCCGGCGCAACGTTGATGCGGCCAATTTTCGATGTTCCGGATGTTGGGCGCATTGCCATCCTGCGCGAACCGGGTGGCGCGGGCATCGGCTGGATGACGCCGTCGAAGATGTGACCAGTCTGTTTGGAGGTGAGACCATGCAACACAAAGTCGTTTCACAAAATGAATGGCTGGCCGCGCGCAAGGCGCTGCTGGCGAAGGAAAAGGAGTTCACGAAAGCCCGCGATCAGTTGAGCGCTGCGCGGCGCGACCTGCCCTGGGTCAAGGTCGAGAAAAGCTATGTATTCGAGGGACCAAATGGCCGGGAAACGCTCTCGGACCTCTTCAACGGCAAGAACCAGCTGATGGTCTATCACTTCATGCTTGGCCCGGGCTGGGTGCAGGGCTGCCCGAGTTGCTCATTTCTCGCCGATCATTTCGACGGTGCCGTGATTCATCTGGCCCAGCGCGACGTTACGCTCGTTGTGGTTTCGCGTGCACCGCTCGCCGAAATCGAAGCCTACAAGAAGCGCATGGGGTGGAAGTTCAAATGGGTGTCGTCGTTCGGCAACGACTTCAACCACGATTTCCACGTTTCATTTACGCCGGAGGAAAAGGCGCGCGGAAAAATCGAATACAACTACACGATGACGGAATTTCCGAGCGAAGAGGCTCCCGGCTTGAGTGCTTTCATCAAGAACGAGGCTGGTGAGGTGCTACACACTTATTCATCGTATGCGCGCGGGCTCGACATGCTCGTCGGTACCTATCATTTCCTCGATATGGCGCCGAAGGGCCGCGATGAAGAGGCTCTGCCATGGAGCATGGCCTGGGTTCGTCGCCATGACGAATACGGCAAGTGAGTCGCCACGACGCGCACAAAGGGAGAAATGGGTGATGCCGGCACCGATTTCGGCCTGCTACGCTGCTGTGCTCGCGATTCTGGTCGTCGCTCTCAATTGGTCGCCTGCTGCAAACCAGGGGAATGTGGTCGACGGAACGTCCCGTGTTTGGCCGGCGCGCTGGGCAGACACTGGCCTTGTTCGCAATCGCGGCACTCGCCGTAATCAATTTACTGCGCTTCGTATAGCAACTCGCCCGAAAATTACGACCTAGCGCGTCGGGACCGGTTTATCGCCACGATAATCATAAAAGCCGCGCTGGGTTTTGCGACCTAGCCAACCCGCTTCAACGTATTTCACAAGAAGCGGACATGGCCGGTACTTGGAATCGGCCAACCCCTCGTGCAGCACCTGCATGACCGACAGACAGGTATCGAGCCCGATGAAATCGGCCAGCTCAAGCGGGCCCATCGGATGATGAGCGCCAAGTCTCATGGCAGTATCAATTGCTTCGACGTTCCCGACGCCCTCGTAAAGGGTGTAGATCGCCTCGTTGATCATTGGGAGCAGAATGCGGTTAACGATGAAGGCCGGGAAATCCTCCGACACCGCGATCGTTTTGTGGAGCTTGGAGACAAACGCCTTGCTGGTTTCGAAAGTGGCATCGTCGGTGGCGATGCCACGGATCAACTCGACCAGCTCCATCAACGGCACCGGATTCATGAAGTGAATGCCGATGAAGCGCTCGGGCCGATCTGTCGACGAGGCCAGCCGCGTTATCGAAATCGATGAAGTGTTGGTGGCAAGAATGGCATCAGATTTAAGCGAAGGGCACAGATCGGAGAAAATCTTGCGTTTGACGTCTTCCTTTTCAGTCGCGGTCTCGATCACTAAATCGCAACCTGACAGCGCTTCGTATTTTTCCGCCGGTTTGATGCGTGCCAGCGCATTCTTCCGGTCGTCTTCGCTGATCGCCTTTTTTCCGATCTGACGCGCCATGTTGCCGTTGATCGTCGCCATACCGGCTTTAATGCGGTCGGGTGACAAATCGTTCAGCAAAACCGAATATCCCGCCAACGCGCAGACATGAGCAATACCATTGCCCATCTGACCGGCGCCGATTACTCCAACACTCTGAATATTGACTGCCATGTTCTTTTCCGATCGATGCGAAGTCCCGGCTCTTAGCTTCGAATTCGGTAACTTTCTTTCTCTGTATTCACTTTTACGACGTACCACCAAACGACGCTATCGGCGAACCAATAAGTTGCAATGTGGTCAACGCTTGACCTTATCGAGTTCCGCCGCCAGCTCCGGCAGGGCCTGATAAAGATCGGCCACAAGACCGTAGTCGGCGACCTGAAAAATCGGCGCCTCTTCATCCTTGTTGATAGCAACAATCACCTTGGAGTCTTTCATCCCGGCAAGATGCTGAATCGCTCCGGAAATTCCAACGGCGATATAGAGATCGGGCGCCACAACTTTACCGGTTTGTCCGACTTGCCAATCGTTCGGTGCATAGCCGGCATCGACGGCGGCACGCGAAGCCCCAACGGCGGCGCCAAGCTTGTCGGCCACCGGCTCGATGAATTTCGTGAAGTTCTCGCGGCTTTGCATGGCGCGGCCGCCGGAGATTATGATTTTGGCCGAAGTCAACTCAGGCCGGTCGGACTTTGACAATTGCTCGCCGACGAAAGTCGAGAGGCCCGCGTCGGCCGCCGGCTTTGCATTTTCAACGCTCCCGGAACCGCCGGCACCACTCGCCTGGAAAGTCGAGGTTCGTACAGTGATGACTTTCTTGGCGTCGGACGACTTGACCGTCTGGATTGCATTGCCCGCATAGATCGGTCGCTCAAACGTGTCGGGCGAAACCACCTTTGTGATATCGGAAATTTGCATGACGTCGAGCAAGGCCGCGACGCGTGGCATCACGTTCTTTCCCGTTGTCGTCGCAGGAGCAATAATGGCATCGTAACCGCCAGCCAGTGAAACGATTAACGCGGCGAGTGGCTCGGCGAGCTGATGCTCGTAAGGCGGAGCCTCCGCCAATAGCACCTTTTTAACACCATCGAGTTTCGTTGCTGCGTCGGCTACCACTTTGCAATCCTTGCCGGCAACGAGCACGTGAACGTCCGCTCCGAGCGCTTTGGCGGCAGTCACAGCTTTGCTGGTGGCATCCTTCAGCGTCTTGTTGTCGTGCTCGGCGATGAGAAGCGTGGACATCTAGAGCACCCCCGCCTCATCTTTGAGCTTGCCGACCAACTCGGCCACCGAGCCGACCTTCACGCCGGATTTGCGTCCCGGCGGTTCAGCGGTTTTCAATACCTGGAGCCTTGGCTTGACGTCGACGCCATACGCGTCCGGCGTCTTTTCATCTATAGGTTTTTTCTTCGCTTTCATGATGTTTGGCAGCGATGCGTAACGTGGTTCGTTCAGCCGTAAATCGGTGGTGATGATCGCCGGCATTTTCAATTTCACGGTCTGCAAGCCACCGTCGACTTCGCGCATTACATCGATAGCATCGCCATCGATCGAAAGTTTGGACGCAAAAGTGCCCTGCGCCCAGTTCAGTAATGCCGCGAGCATCTGGCCGGTCTGATTGCAATCGTCATCAATTGCCTGCTTGCCCATAATGACCAGGCCGGGCTTTTCCGTTTCGACAATTGCCTTGAGTATCTTCGCCACCGCAAGAGGCTCGATCATACCCTCGGTCTTCACCAGGATGCCCCGGTCGGCACCCATTGCGAGTGCCGTACGGATTGTTTCAGACGATTGAGCTGGGCCAATCGACACGGCCACGATCTCAGTTGCCTTGCCGGCTTCCTTCAGACGGATTGCTTCCTCGACAGCGATCTCGTCGAAGGGATTCATGGACATCTTGATGTTGGCGAGCTCGACGCCGGATCCATCCGGCTTGACGCGAATCTTGACGTTGAAGTCGACCACCCGTTTTACAGGCACCAGAATTTT
>Ga0335077_10003933_pt1 | contig 18059 bp, 17 predicted proteins | sample Lox_Sample_31_FD_207151 | JGI IMG/M metagenome (GOLD analysis project Ga0335077, IMG submission 207151) | Soil microbial communities from Loxahatchee National Wildlife Refuge, Florida, United States - Lox_Sample_3.1 | ecosystem: Environmental > Terrestrial > Soil > Wetlands | place: USA... | reverse complement strand
GCTGCGTTGCCGGAGGGGCAGGTCGGCTCTTACGCGATCGTGGGGGCGCTCTCGCTCTACCTCGACTTCATCAACCTCTTCTTGTTCCTGCTCCGCTTCATGGGCGGCCGACGGGAGTAGGGTCCGGCGCGGCCCGTCAGCTTCCTCCAAGAGCGAGCGATTCCCGCAGCACCTCGGCCGGGTGCTTGGCGCGACGGCCGGTCAGGTGCTGGATCTGCTGGCGGCACGAGATGCCGGGCGCGATGACCTCGGCATCCTCCGGCGCCGCCTTCACGGCCGGGGCCAGGCGACGATTCCCGAGCGTCACCGAGATGTCGTAGTGCTCCTTCTCGAAGCCGAACGAGCCGGCCATGCCGCAACACCCGGAATCCACTTCTGACACCTGGAAGCCGGCCCATGTCAGGGCGGCGACCGTCGGCGCGGTGCCGACCAGCGCCTTCTGGTGGCAATGGCCGTGCAAGACCGCTCGACGAGGACCCGCCTTGAACGGCAAGGTCAACCCGCGACTCCGCTCCCGCAGCAGAAACTCATCGAGGAGGAAGCTCGCGCGCGCGACCTCCTGCGCATCGTCGGTGCGCAGCAGGTCCACGTACTCGTCGCGCAGCGTGAGCAGACACGATGGCTCGAGACCCACGATGGGCAGTCCCCGCGCCACGAGGGGAGCGAGGCGCGCCACGTTCCACTCCGCGTGGGACTTGGCCACGCCCAGCATCCCCTTGGAGATGAGCGGGCGCCCGCAGCAGATCTTGTCCACGAGCTCGACGGCGTAGCCTGCCGCCTCCAGTAACTCCACGGCGGCCCGGCCCACGTCGGGGGCGTTGTAGGTCACGAAGGTGTCGTGGAAGAGCACGACGCCGCCTCGAGGCGCGTCGCGCCGGGGCCGGCGGCGGTCGAACCAGGCCGTGAACGTCTCCCGAGCAAAGGCCGGCAGTGGCCGGCGCGGATCGATGCCGAAGAGCTTCTCCATGAGGAGCCGATTCGGCCGCGAGGCCGCCAGCCAGTTCGAGAGAGGGGCCAGTCGCGACCCCCACGCCGAGACCTTCGCGATGTGACCGAAGAGGCGATTCCTGAGCGGCAGGCCGTGGACCGAGTGGTAGTGGTTCAGGAACTCGTACTTCAGCTTGGCCATGTCCACGTTGGATGGGCACTCGGCCTTGCAGCCCTTGCACTCCAGGCAGAGATCCATGACCTCGTAGAGCCGCTTGCCGGCGAAGTCGGACGACGGCACTCGGCCCGACAGCACGGCCCGCAACGCGTTGGCCCGCCCGCGCGTCGTGTGCTCCTCGTCCCGGGTCGCCATGTACGAGGGGCACATCGTGCCTTCGAGCTTCTTCCGGCAGACACCGACCCCGTTGCACATCTCGACCGCCGCCGCGAATCCTCCTTGGGAGGAGAAATCGAGCAGCGTCTTGGGCTCCCAGGTCTTGTAGGTGGGGCCGTAGCGCAAATGCTCCGTGACGCCCACGGCGGCAACAATGTTGCCGGGGTTCATCAGGTTCCGCGGATCGAAGGCCGACTTGATCTCGCGGAAGGCGCGCATGATCACGGGTCCGTACACGCGCTCGAGGAATGGGCTCCGCGCGCGTCCGTCGCCGTGCTCGCTCGAGATGGCGCCGCCGTACTCGAGCACGAGGTCGAAGATGTCGCCCGCCATGGCCTCGACCTGCTCGAGCCCGCGCGCCGTCTTCAGGTCGATCACGGGACGGATGTGCAGGCACCCGACCGAGCAGTGGCCGTAGTAGGCGCCCTCGGCGCCGTGCTTTCTCATGATGTCGCGAAAGCGCGGCACGAACTCCGGGAGGTGCTTGGGATCGACCGCGGTATCCTCCACGAACGCGATGGGCTTGGCCTCTCCTTTCATTCCGAGGAGCAGTCCGAGCCCGGCCTTCCGCAGCTTCCAGATGGACTGCTGCTCGCCGGCATCGAGCGCGATGTGGGCCGCGTACCCGAAGCGGCCGCGCTGTCGCCGCGCCTCGAGGGCCTCGACCTTCGCCTTCACCTCGGCGTCGCTCTCCCCCGCGTACTCGACGATCAGGATCGCCTTGGGATCGCCTTGCACGAATCCCATGCGCTTGGACTGCTCGATGTTGCCTCGGGCCAGGTCGAGGATCATCTTGTCGGTGAGCTCGACGGCGTAGGGGCCGGTCTCGAGGATGGTCTGGGAGGACTCCAGCGCCTCCTGCATGTCGTGGTAGTGGATCACGTCGACGGCCGTCTTCGGCGGCCGGCGCACGAGCCGGACCTTGGCCTCCACCACCGTGAGGAACGTTCCCTCGGACCCGACGATGAGCCGCGCCATGTTGAGCGGCCGGTCCTTGATCAGCTCGTCCAGGTTGTAGCCGCATACGCGACGCCAGTGCTTCGGGTAGCGGCGAGCGATCTCGTCGCGGTACTGGTCCCGGATCCTGGCAACGGTCCGGTAGATCTCGCCCTCGAGCCCGGGCGCGCGCGTCTTCGCCTCGAACGCGGCCGGGGTCAGCTCCCCGAAGACGGCACGCGTGCCATCGGCGAGGATGGTCTGGAGCTCGATGGCGTGGTCGATGGTGAGCCCGTAGGCGATGGAGTGCGAGCCCCCCGAGTTGTTGCCGAGCATGCCGCCGATGGTGGCGCGGTTCGACGTGGACGTGTCGGGGCCGAAGAGGAGCCCGAGTGGGCGCACGTGGTGATTCAGCTCGTCCTGAACCAGCCCCGGCTGGACCCGGGCCCACAGTTCCTCTTTATTCACTTCGAGCACGCCGGCCATGTGGGGCGTGAAGTCCATGACGAGGGCGCGGTTCACGGTCTGGCCCGTGAGCGACGTGCCACCCCCGCGCGGCAGCAACGGCGTCGCATGGCGGTTGGCGATCTCGATCGCCGTCCGCACGTCATCGGCGTGACGAGGGATCACGACCCCGATCGGTTCCATCTGGTACATGGACGCATCGGTCGAGTAGAGGAGGCGGGAGTACGTGTCGAACCGAACGTCGCCTTCGATGGAGCGCTGCAGTTCCTGGGCGAGGTCGTTCACAGTCGCCGATTATACTCCGTTCGGGGACTGGTCGACGCGGTTCGGCCGTGCGGCCGGCGCTCGCGCGATCGAGCGCGGCGCCGCCGGCGTCAGCTCCCGAGCCCGTCGGCGAGCGACCGCTGGAGGGAGAGCGAGATCGTCAGGATCTCTCGACCCCGGTAGGTGATGAGCGGGTAGTCATAGTGAACCGTGGCCAAGAAGCCCGTTCCGGTGGCGGACACGGCGACCTCGGCTCCGCGGACGGGAAAGTCGTCTCGTTCTGCGTCACGCGCAACCCGGCCCTGGACATCCGCGAGCATCCCAACGGTGAAGGCTCCGCTGCGGAGCGGCGTGCGGTAGATGGCCGCAGCTTCGCGGAGAGCCCGGTCCACCGCGTATTGAGTCTCGTAGTAGGTCCATGTGGTTGCGATCGCCACATACCCGACCCAGCCGAGGACGACCGCGATCGCGAGTCTTCGAGCGGTCTTGAGCACGGTCCTGGTCATGGTGCCGTCCCTGTCGTCCTGCGAGTGTCCTGGCCTCGACGTCCAGCGCGAATGGGGCCCGTCCACGTTGTCCGGCCACAATTGCGCTCCGAGTGGATGCAACCGGAATGCCATCGATTCCACGCAGATTCGCTCCAGTGAACGGTGCGCCTGCCACTGGCGGCAAACGCTCGAAAACGGAGCTGAACATCGCGAGAGCGCTATCGGTCGCCGACGTGTCAGTGAGGGGGACGGCCGACCCCGGCGGTGATCGATCGTCAGGTGACGGACTACAACCTGTCAGCGGCCGTCTGGCGGAAAACGGAGGGGCATGGTATCTCAGTTTGCCCCGGGCGACGCGCGGCAAACCGAGCGGGTGGCGGCGGGGCGCCTGTGGGGCCGGCCGCGCGGAGTGGGCCCACTGAGACCCGCCCGCAGCTCGAAGAGCTGGGATTCGGGCGAATGGGTGACGGAGCCGGCCGGCTCCGCAGGTGCCCCGCCGACAGGACTCGGGTCCAGTCAGGACACGCGCGACACTGCCGCGTCTATACTATGTGCGTGCGCCAGGTCCTGGCCGTCCTCGTCTTGACCTTCCTCGCCGCTCCAGCGCTGGCGGCGCCGTCGGCGCCGGCCTTCACGCTCAAGCTTCTCGACGATTCGGGCACGCTGGACTCACGCGCGGCCATCGGCAAGAAGATCCTCGTAGTGCGCTTTCAGGCCTCCTGGTGCAAGCCCTGTGCGGAGGAAGCCCCGGGGCTGCAGCGCATCTACGAGAAGTACCGCACGCGCGGTGTCGAGGTAGTGAGCGTTCAGGTTCAGGACACGGCGGCCGACGCTCGACGCTTCCTCAGACAGTACGGGGCCACGTATCCCGCTGGACTAGACCCGCACCTCACCATCGCCAACCGCTTCGGCTTCAAGGGCACGCCCTATACGGTCGTGATCAGCACGAAGGGCGAGATGGTCGCGCGCATGCATGGGCGCCTCGACGAGGCGCGACTGATGCGACTGCTCGATCAACTCTTGAGCCCGCCGGCCACGAAGAAGCCGCCCAGCAGACTGCAATAGCGGATCGCCGGGCTCACGCGCCCGGCTTCGTCTTCAACAATTCCCGAAGTGGGCGAGCCGAATCCCCTCGCGCTCGACCATCGCAAGCGCGCGCGGGTCCGTGAGCCCGCCGAGCTCGATGTCCCGCTGCTTGCCGTAGCGGCTCGCGGCGAGATCCTCGTCGTAGTAGCCGGGATGGGTCATCGCCTCGGTCACGCCCGGAGGGAGCGATCCGAGCTGCTCGAGCACGCGCGCCGCGGTCCAGTAGGGCTCGGGGCTGGCTTCGCCGATGAAGTGATCCGGCGTCCGGAGCTTGCGCCGACGGGCCGCGGTCCGCACCTGGTCATTCTGGCTGCGCACCGGGACCTTGAGCGCCGCGGCGAAGTCGAGGATCAGATCGAGGATCGGCTGATGGCATCCGACATGGTGGTGGGTGTCGAGATGGGTGGGGAACCGGCCGATCAGCCCGCGAAAGACGTCGATCTGCGTGCCGAGCTCGATCCTCGCCTCGTCCTTGCTCGCGCGTCGGGCCGCCTCCTGCGGATCGCGAACGAACGCGCCCTGCGCATCCACGAGCGACGGCACTCGCCCCGGACTCGACACGGGCGGACCGAAGGTGAGATTCAAGTGCAGACCGACTCCGAGCCCGGAGGCCAGCAGCGCTTCGATCAGCGCGGGATCGATGGGACGGTTCACGATGACGGTCGTGCTGGTCACGATGCCGTCCCGGTGCGCAGCCAGGATGCCCCGGCTCACCCCAGCGGTGAGCCCGAAGTCATCGGCGTTGACGATCAGGGTCCGCGTCGCCATCCTCGCGGCGTCCCACGATCACCCGTCACGATCGTCCCATCACCTGTCTGAAATACAGCCGGAGGGACTCCTTGAGCTGCGCGCGCGCCCCCGCCGACGTCTGGGCGTCCTCGAGCTGGTCGAGGTCGAGCGCGAGCGGCACACCGTGCTTCTTCACTCCGTCCAGCTCGGCCGTGAGCCCGCATCGCTCGTCGGACTCGGTGAAGACGATCTTGGCCCTCGTGAAGCTTCGGTCCTCCTGCGCCAGCTGCTCGATGGTCTCCTGGAGCAGGCGCGTGATGGCTCCCTGATCGGGCGCGGGCACGCTCCCAAATGCGGCGGTCAGGGAGATCTCAGCCATGTCGTGCCCACCTCAGGCGATTCGTGGGGACCCGTCGCGACGCCATCAGTCGCGTGGAGCCACGCTGGAGATCCGGTGCACGATACCGACCACGCTCGAGTCGTCGAAGTAGAGGATCCACGCCGGCTGGTAGAACCAGGCTTCCTTCGCCTTCGGCTCGATCTCGCCCCACTGCCCCTCGGCCAGCGCGGCCATGCGCGCGGGATCGATGGTCTGCTCCGTCGGCTCCAGCAGCAGCACGCGCACCTCGGCCGGCGTGCTCCCGGTCGTCACCTGCCACCAGAAACGGAAGTCCGAGTAGCGGTTCGTCTGCTCCAGCTCGGGGTGCTGCCGCAGGTACCCCCACACGCGCTCCTCGATCTCCGCCTCCCAGCGACGCCGCTCGTCGAACGTCGGCGCGCGGCCGTTGATCGTTTGGGAGCGCTGCGTGTAGAGTTCCTCCGCCGTGGGCCCCTTCGACGTCAGCTCCACCGTGTCGAGCTTGCTGGTGGCGCACCCCGCCGCCATCAGCGCGGCCAGGACGACGCCCCGGAACGATCCGGCCTTCATATCAAGGCCGACTCGAGCACGATACCGCGATCCACGACCCGCACGGCCTTGCCCAGCATCTGGGCCAGCGCCGGCGGCACCTCGGACGACTCGGCGAGCTGCCGCAGCAGATCGATGAGCCGACGCATGGCGCGGATGAGATCGCCCTCGTGCCCGCCGAACGAGTCCTCGACGACGCTCGACCAGTCGTCTTCGCCCGATGCCCAACGGAACACCGATGGCATGAACCCCGTGGAGATCCCCACCGGCATGGGCAGATGGTGCGCCCGCTGCGCTTCCGCGACGCGGTCGGCCACCTCCCCTATCTGCCCGAGCTTGCGCTTGAGCCGCGGGTGCTTGCGCAGGAACAGTCGAGCCACCGCGCTGTCTCCCGACCTCGACTCCTCGACGAGACAGGAGAGGAGGGTGGCGGCCTCGGCCAGGGTCGCGTCGTCGAGGATACCGCGCTCGATGGTCTCCGCCACCAGCAGCTCGTTGTCGTGGCGGAGGCCTGCGATCAGCTGCCCCTTCGCCAGGAGCTTGCCGTCCTTGACGGCGCCGAAGCGCTCGAGCACGTGGACGACGTGCAGGAACTCTTGCCAGTAGGCGTTCCGCAGCGCATCGAGGGCCTCCCGCTTCTGCGCGAGGCGACGGTCCACGCCCTCGCTCTGCTTCCATTCCTGGTCGCAGCGGGTCTGGGATCCCCAGGGACAGCGATGACAGAGCTGGGCGACCAGCGCCGCCTCGGGGCCCTGGCTCCGCTCCCGCTCGACGAGATCCGCCACGTCGAATCGCGCCATCTGCTCGGCGAGCCCGTGCGGGCGCCGCTGCCAGTCGCGCGGCAGGTGGAGCGGCGGTGTCTGCCAGAAAACGCGCTTGATATTGCCTTCCTTCACCTGGACGGCGCCGCCGTGAGGCAGCAGCACGTGCACGAGCGTGCGATGACGCCGCGGATCGACGGCACAGATGAGACCGAGCGTTGCCCCGCTCTTTCGGCGCACCAAGGCCAGGCGACCGGGTTCGGCCTCCGCGACCCCACGCCCTCGCCGGCCTCCGCGCCCGCGCGCCATGCGAGCCGCCTCCAGCGCGGCGCGCGCGGCCCGGTAGCGGCCGATGCGGGCGAACTCACCGCACGGCGCCTGGAACCCGCGCGCGCTGTCGAGGGCTCCTTCCAGACCTCTCACCTCGGCCTCGAGCGCGCGGATCTTCTTCAGGTTCTGGTACTGGCCGAAGGAGGACTCCACCGTCCGCCTGATCGTGGCCATGTCCTGGCCCATCGAGAGCAGGAGCGCCGCCGAGCCGTAGCCCAGCTTGAACTGGCTGACGATGGGTTCCGGCGGCCCGTCCACCACGCGCTTCATGTCGTCGAGCCCGTCGCGAAGATCGAGCGCCATGACGCACTGGCCCTCGGGATCGATGCCACGACGACCCGCGCGGCCCGCCATCTGCACCAGTTCGTTGTGGGTGAGGCTGCGGAATCCCCGGTCCGTCCGCTTCGTCAACGACTGGAGCACGACACTCTTGGCCGGCATGTGAATCCCGAGCGACATGGTCTCCGTGGCGAACACGACCTTGCAGAGCCCGCGCTCGAAGCTGAGCTCGATGAGCCGCTTGACGCTCGGAAGGACTCCGGCATGGTGCAGGCCCACGCCCATGCCGAGCGCCTGGAAGATCGTCTGGTTGAGCGGAGACTCGGCGATGATCGGGTTGTCCTGCACGGCCTCCCGGATGCTCGCCTGCACCTGGCGCTGCGCCTCTCGGGACAGGAGCGGCTTGCCCTCGGCCAGCACCGTCTCCATCGCTCGCTCACAGCCCGCGCGGCTGAAGATGAAGTAGATCGCCGGCAGCCACCCGCGCGCTTCGAGCTCATCCAGCATCACCGTGGGGTCCACCACCCGCCGCGTGTACCAGCGGCCACGGTCGTTGCCGCCGTCTCGCTCGTCGCTCAGGAGCCGCACCCGTCCGTTTCGCACGGCCCCGTAAGCGTGGATCTCGCCGGAGAGATCGGCCACCAGGTACTGGAGCGGCACCGGGCGCTCGGGATGGGTGATGGCGACGACGGGCCGGTGAACGAGCGTGATCCAGTCCGCGATCTCGTCCACGTTCTTCACCGTGGCCGACAGTGCGACCAGCGTCACGTCCTTGGGACAGTTGACGATGATCTCCTCCCACACGGTCCCTCGCCCCTCGTCGCCCATGTAGTGGCACTCGTCGAGGACGACGGTGTCGAGGCCCGGGAGCCCTCCCGTGTAGAACATGTTGCGCAGGATCTCCGTCGTCATAACCAGCACGGAGCCCCCCGGGTTCACTTTGACGTCACCGGTGAGGATCCCGACGTGCTCCGCGCCGAACTGGCGCCCGAAGTCGGCGTACTTCTGGTTGGAGAGGGCCTTGAGCGGTGTCGTGTAGGCAAGGCGCCGGCCGCGATCGAGGGCCGCGTGGATCGCGAACTCCGCGATGAGCGTCTTGCCCGCTCCCGTGGGCGCCGAGACGATGACGGACTGGCCCGCGCGGATGGCTTGGATGGCGCGAAACTGGAAATCGTCCAGGGGGAAAGGGTAGCGGGCCTCGAAGGACTCGAGCAGGTCGTCGGTCACGTCCGGTGTCCCACCCGGCTCACCTTAGCATGATGTTGCATTGCACGCGACATCGCGTTTAGTCTGTCGGGCATGAAGCTCACCGGCAAAATCGCGCTCATCACGAACGTGAGCCACTACATGGGTCCTGCCATCACCGAGGAGTTCGCGCGCGAGGGCGCCTCGCTGGCCCTGCACGACCCGGATGATGTCGCGCGTCGTCCACTCGTCGCCATGGGCGAGCGGCTCGGGCGCGACGTCCTCGCGGTTGGGGGGAACCTCACGAGGAGCGCCGATGCCGATCGCGCGGTCCAGGCCGTGGTGGCGCGCTTCGGGCGACTCGACATCCTCGTCAACAACAGCTCCTTCCCGCCGTCCGGCAGCCCCACCGAAGACGTCACCGACGCCGCGTGGCGGGACATGATGGCGCGTCTGCTGGACGAGCCGTTCTACTGCATCCGCGCGGCGCTCCGGGTGATGCGCCCGGCCCGGCGAGGCAAGATCGTCAACATCACGTCGGCGGCGGCGTTGCCCGGACTTCCCAACTACGCCGCGTATACGGCGGCCAGAGCCGGCGTGAACGGCCTCACCAAGGCGGTGGGACGCGAGGTCGCCGGCGAGGGCATCCAGGTGAACGCGATCGCCCAGAACTACGTGGAGAACCCGACCTACTTCCCCCCCGCGCTCACGTCCGACTCCGAGAAGCGGCAGCGGATGCTGCGGCACGTCCCGGCGGGACGGCTCGCGCGCGCAGAGGAGTCGGCGCGCCTTGCGGTGTACCTGGCCTCCGAGGATGCGGACTTCTTCGTCGGCCAGGTGATCCCGTTCGCGGGAGGCTGGGTCACGCCGTGATCGTCTATCACGTCCTGATCACGGCGGCTTCCGACTACCTCACCCGGCGCGAGGCGCACCGCAAGGCGCACCTCGACCGGATCATCGCGCTTCGCTCGGAGGGTTTCTGCCTCGGAGGCGGGCCCGCGCCCGACGGTCGCACCGCCGATCTGTTCTACCGGCTGAACCAGCCAGCCGACGTCACGCGCGTGGTCGAGGAGGACCCGTACTTCACCGGAGGCGTGTGGGCATCGTACACCGCCACGAGCTTTTCCCAGTTTCTCGAACCCTGGGAGCTGCCGCCGGTGGTCATCGACGGCTCGCGGCGCGTGAGCCTCGTGGAGGGCCGGACACAAGACGTGGAGATGGCCTCGTTCGCGCTGATCGAATCGCGTGGTGCCGGCCGCATGGCCTTCGGGGGCTTCTTCCCGGACGGGCAGACGCTGGCCTTGATGCGCACCCCGGATCCGGACGAAGCGGTCGCGGCCCTTCGCGAGTCCGGTCTGTGGAACTCCGAGACGCTTCGCGGTCGTCCGCTGCTCCACGTCCTGTAGCCATCACGCCGGAGGGACAGTCGCTCCACGCCGAGTTCCTCTGCCGTGGCGTGCTGACGCGAGACACCACCCGATTGCCCGGCACCACGCCGCCAGGAACCCTACGTGGCGAAGCCTCCGGCTGAGGCGCGCGCGATCTCGCCCGAGGCCGCCACGCTCGGCCTCATCCTGCTGAGCGGCGCACTCCGATTCGCCGCCGGCGCATGGGCCGGCCTGTGTTACGGCGAGTCCTACTACTTCGCCTGCGCTCTTCATCCGAGCCTCGGCTACTTCGATCATCCTCCGCTCTCGATCCTGCTGGCTTCGTGGAGCCTCCACGTCGCGGGCCATGTCGGCCACCTCGTCCTCCGCTGGCCGTTCATCGTCCTCTTTGCGGGAACGACGTGGCTGCTGTTCGTCATCGGACGGAAGCTGTTCGGAGGATGGCCCGGATTCTACGCCGCGCTGCTCATGAACCTCGCGCCCGTTTTCTCGCTGAGCGTCGGCATCTTCCTGCAGCCGGACGGTCCACTGATGTTCTTCTGGCTCGCGTGTGTCTGGTGTCTCGCTCACCTGCTCCTGGATCCGCCGGCCACTCGTCCGCTCCGGTGGTGGGCCGTGGCCGGCACGATGCTGGGCCTCGGCATGCTCAGCAAGTACACGGCGGTCCTCCTCGTGGTCGGCGCTTTCTTGTGGGTGCTCGTTCGGCGCGACCAGCGCCGCTGGCTCGCCCACCCCGGACCGTACCTGGCGCTCGCGATCGCTGCCGGGCTCTTCACGCCCGTGCTCCTCTGGAACGAGCGGCACCACTGGATCTCCTTCGCCTGGCAGAGCACGCGGGGACTCGATGAGCTGCAAGGAATCCGCCTGGACTGGATGCTGCGCAACATTGCCGGCCAGGCAGTGGAGGTGCTGCCGTGGATATGGCTCGCGCTGGTCGTCGAGCTCTGCCGGTCGTTCGGGCGGCAGGCCGGGCCCGAGCGCCGATTCATCGGGTGTCTGGCCCTCGTGCCCATCGTGCTCTTCACCGCGGTGTCGGCCTATGCGGCCACCGGCCAACGCCACTTCCACTGGGGGATGGCCGGCTATCTGCTCCTGTTCTTGCCACTGGGGGCCAGCGTGCACCGCGCGATCGAGCGCGGCCAGCGCGTCTATCGATGGGGATTGCCCGCCACTGTCGTCCTCTCCTTTGGCTTCATGATGGTAGTCACCACCCACGTCGCCACGGGCTGGCTCAAGGACGGACCTGCCTGGCTCTCCAGAGCCCTGGCCGGGGACAACGACGGGACGCTCGAGTGCGTCGACCTGACCTCGCTGGAGCGCGCCTTCCGAGAGCGCGGGCTCCTCGCGCGGCGTGATCTCTTCGTCTTCTCGGAGTGGTGGTTCCGGGCCGGCAAGGTGGACTACGCGCTCAAGGGCCAGTTGCCGGTGCTGGCGCTCAGTTCGAGCGACCCGCGAGGCTTCGCCTTCTTCGACAGCCCGGAGCGCTGGTTGGGAAAGGACGGCATCCTGGTCACCCCCAAGCCGAGCCTCGCCGAGGTGATTGGGCGGTACGGGGAGTACTTCAGCCGGATCGAGCCCCTCGGGTCGGTGCCCGTCGGACGGTCGGGCCGCCACGAAGCCACGCTCTACCTGTATCGGTGCGAGCGATTGAAGCGCCCCTATCCGCTTCCGTACGGCGTCGGTGCGGAGCCGGCCTCGTGAAAATGACTTGACAGCGATCATCTGCGTTAGGTATACCTAAGCCCCAAGAAAAGGGGGCCTTTAACATCATGAGATATCGCGGAGCCACGGCCGTCGCCCTGCTGATCGCGTGGCTGGCCCTCGTGCCGGGCCCGGCGACGCCGGCCGATGCGCCTCCGGAAATCACGCTCACGATCGAGAACAACCGCTTCACTCCCGAAGAGATCAAGGTCAAGGCCGGCGTCGCCTTCGTCCTGGTCGTCGTAAACAAGGACAAGGCCGCCGAGGAGTTCGAGAGCAAGGACCTGCGCATCGAGAAGGTGATCCCGGGCGGCAAGACCATCCGGCTCAAGGTCCCGGCGCTCAAGGCCGGTAGCTACAGTTTCGTCGGCGAGTATCACGAGAAGACCGCGAAGGGCCGGATCATCGCCGAGTAGGATGCGATGGGCGCCGCCTTCCTCATCACTCTCCGCGAGGCCTTCGAGGCCGCCCTCCTGCTGGGCCTCGTCTACACGTATCTCGACAAGATCCACGCAAGAGAGCAATTCCACTGGGTCACGCTCGGCGGGGTCCTGGGGCTCGTCGCCAGCGTGGCCATGGGCGTGGCCGTCGGCTTCCTGTCCGGCCCGCTCCTCGATCTCGGCCCCGACCTGATCGGCGCCACCGTGGTCTTCCTGGCGGTCATCCTCCTCACCTGGCACGCCTGGTGGATGCAGCAGCACTCGCGAGGCATCCGAGGTCAGATCGAGGAGCGAATCGACCGGGCGCGGACGACGCAGCGCTTGTGGATCGTCGGCCTGATCGCCTTCACCGGTGTGTTCCGCGAGGGGGCGGAGACCGTCGTCTTCCTGTGGGGCATCATGGCGGAGGCCACCTCGGTCGCCGGATGGGGAAGTCTCTTGGCCGGTGTCGCCGGCGTCGCGACGGCGGCCCTCCTCGGATGGGCGATCTTCCACGGGGGCAAGAGCCTCAGCCTGCCGACGTTCTTCACCATCACCACGGTGCTGATCCTCTTCCTCGCCGCCGGGCTATTCAGCACCGGGCTCGGCCGGCTCCAGTCTCTCGGGGTGCTGCCCATGATGGCGCCGCTCTGGGACACGTCGTGGCTCCTGAGCGACAGGAGCGTCGTCGGCAGCTTCCTCGCCGGGCTCGTGGGCTACCGCGCGCGCCCCTCATTGATCGAGGTGACCGGCTACATCGCGTATCTTGTCGGGGCGGGCTACCTGGTGCTCGGAGGCGCGCTGCATCCGGCGCCCTCGGCTCGCGCCGCACGAGAGCCCGCCGCCTCGCGCTCGCGCTGATCCATGGCGAGCGGCCCGGCGTCCGATGAGCGAATCGATGCTGGCCTCGGGCGCCCCACCGTGCGCAGCAGCGATCTGTTCCAGGGAGGGAAGGAGCTCGTGATCCGTCACGGCGCCGAGGAGTACCGGCTCCGCATCACGCGGGCCGGCAAGTTGATCCTGACCAAGTAGTCGGCCCCGCCGAGCGCGTCACGCCCGCACGGCTGGCCAGGCCAGCCACGAACGACGGCCCTCGCGCCGCACCAGATGACGCGGTCCATGCGGCGGGTAGTGTCCCAGTTTGCCTCGACCGAATGACCCGTGAGGCGGGCGGGTCCTGACGCCGCCACCCGCCCGGGTTCCCATGATTCGCTCGACCAAACTGGGACACCCGCCCGCTTCCGTGCGCCGTTGAGCGAGAGCGCCAGCCACAGTAAGATGGCGCCCGTACCTCACACCGACGAGAGCCGTCGACCGGAGGATCCCGCCGTGAACGAGACCTCGCGCCCGGGCCAGCCGAGCGAGCCACTGCGCGCTCCCCGCGGCAACACGCTCTCCTGCAAGGGATGGCCGCAGGAAGCTGCTCTGCGCATGCTCATGAACAACCTCGACCCCGACGTGGCGGAACGATGGCAGGACCTCGTCGTCTACGGTGGCGCTGGGAAGGCGGCCCGCAACTGGGAGGCGTATCACCGGATCGTCGCGTCCCTCCGCGCCCTCGAGTCCGACGAGACCCTGCTGGTCCAGTCCGGCAAGCCCGTCGGTATCTTCCGCACGCACCCCGACGCCCCGCGCGTCATGATCGTCAACGCCATGCTGGTGCCGGCATGGGGAGACTGGGAGCACTTCAGGAAGTACGAGGCCCTCGGGCTCACCATGTACGGCCAGATGACGGCGGGCTCGTGGATCTACATCGGCACGCAGGGAATCCTGCAAGGCACGTACGAGACCTTCGGGGCCTGCGCACGGAAGCACTTCGGCGGCACTCTGCGCGGACGGCTCGTGCTGTCGGCGGGTCTCGGGGGCATGGGGGGCGCCCAGCCGCTCGCCGTGACGATGAACGAGGGGATCGGGATCTTCGTCGAGATCGACCGCGAGCGTATCGAGCGCCGGCTGCGCCTCGGTTACGTGGATCGCATGGCCGAGTCGCTCGACGAGGCGCTCCGCTTGGCAGAGGACGCGAGGAGAAGCGGCAAGCCCCTGTCCATCGCCCTTCACGGCAACGCCGCCGAGACTCACCCGGAGATCGCCAGGCGCGAGGTGCGCCCCGACGTCGTCACCGATCAGACCTCGGCTCACGACATGTTGAACGGCTACGTTCCCGCCGGGCACACGCCCGCCGAGGCGGCCGCCCTTCGGCAGCGCGATCCGAAGGAATACGCCCGGCTCGCCTACGCGTCACTGGCCCGCCACATGGAAGGCATGGTCGCGATGCAGCGTCAGGGCGCCGTGCTCTTCGACTATGGCAACAACATCCGCCGGGAGGCGGAGAACGCCGGCGTCCACGACTTCTCGTACCCCGGCTTCGTCCCCGCCTTCATCCGCCCGCTCTTCTGTGAGGGCAACGGGCCCTTCCGGTGGGTTGCGCTCTCCGGCGACCCCGAGGACATCTTCACCACGGATCGCGCGCTGATGGAGACGTTTCACGATGACGAGCCGCTCGTGCGGTGGCTCCGCCTGGCCCAGGAGCGCGTCCGGTTCCAGGGATTGCCCGCGCGCATCTGCTGGCTCGGGTACGGGGCGCGAGCCCGCGCCGGACACGTCTTAAACGATCTCGTCCGGTCCGGACGCGTGAAGGCGCCCATCGTCATCGGCCGCGACCATCTGGACTCGGGCTCCGTGGCGTCACCCAACCGCGAGACCGAATCGATGCGAGACGGGTCCGACGCCATCGCCGACTGGCCCATCCTGAACGCGCTCGTGAATACGGCGGCCGGCGCCACGTGGGTATCCGTCCATCACGGCGGCGGCGTCGGCATCGGCTACTCGATTCACGCCGGCATGGTGGTCGTGGCCGACGGGACCCCCGAGGCGGCGCGGAGGCTGGAACGCGTGCTCACGACCGATCCCGGAACCGGCATCATGCGTCATGCCGACGCCGGCTACCCCGACGCCATCGACGCAGCGAGGCGCCATGGACTTCGTCTGCCTGGCGTGACGCTCCCATGAAGCGGCGTCGGGCTCATTCGCGAACGCTCGCCCGGGATCGTGACGCCTTGGTCCCCGAGCCGGCCGCTGCCGAGCAGCGTCTGGAGTGCCCAAGGAGGATGACCCCCATGGCTCATCGAACGTTGGCGTTCCTGGTCCTCACGATCCTGGCGCTCGGCTCGACGCAAGGCCATGCGCCGGAGACGCTCAAGATCGGCTTCTTCGCACCGCTCACCGGCTTCGCCGCCGCGGACGGCGCCACGTTCCTCTGATCCGGCAGCCACCCATCACCACTCTCATCGCCTCCATCGGCGTGTTCATCGCCCTCGAGGAGATCTACCGCGTCGTGGCCGGGCCGGAACCATATGCCTTCGACACCGTCGCCACGCTCGTCGGCATCTACTGCATCCTGACGCTCGGTCTCAACACCATCACCGGCATCGCCGGACAGATCTCGCTCGGCCACGCCGCCTTCCTCGGCATCGGCGCCTACACGTCGGCGATCCTCACGACGCGCCACGGCTGGGACTTCTGGCCGGCGCTCGCCGCCGCGACGCTGGTCGCGGCCGGCGCCGGAGCGCTCGTGGGCCTCGCGGCGATCCGCGTCCGCGAGGACTTCCTGGCCATCACGACCATGGGGGTGAACTTCGTGGTGGTGGCGGTCTTTCTCTACTTCCCTTTCTTCGGTGGCGCCTTCGGAATCGGTGGCATCCCCGCGCCGCGCTGGTTTGGCGAGCCGCTCGGCAAGCCTGGATTCTCCGTTCTGGTCACGGCGGGAGTGCTGGTCGCGCTGGCCACCAACCTCTGGCTCCTGCGCTCGTGGGCAGGCCTGGCCCTCCTGGCGACGCGCGACGACGAGGACGCTGCGTCCGCCGCGGGCGTGGACGTACGTGCGGTCAAGATCACCGCCTTCACCATCGGGACCGCGCTCGCCGGACTGGCGGGCAGCGTCTACGCCCACTATCTCACCTTCATCTCGGCGGGAGATTTCGGTTTCCCGCTCTCGATCACGATCCTCTGCATGCTCGTGCTGGGCGGAATCGGCACGAACCGCGGTGCGATCGCGGGCGCCGTGATCCTCGGGGTGGCGCCGGAGCTGGCCCGACCACTCGCCGACTACCGGATGCTGGCGTACGGAACCCTCCTGCTGGTCCTGATGCGCTGGGCTCCCCACGGTCTCCTGGGGGACGAGGGATTGCTGGGGCGCGCTCTCCGGCGGCAGCGTCGATGATGATGTCCTCGGATCCGAACCGGCGGCGCTCCCCGTGATACGTATTCTCGAGGTCGTCGGGCTCACGAAGCGCTTCGCGGGTATCACCGCGCTCGACGCCGTCTCCTTCACCGTCGAGGAGGGGCAGATCCTCGGGCTCTTCGGCCCGAACGGCGCCGGCAAGACGACGTGCTTTCACTGTCTCTCCGGCTTCGCAGTGCCCGACGGCGGACGCGTCATCTTCGACGGTCGCGAGATCACGGGCCGCGAACCACACGCGGTGGCGCGCGCGGGCCTCGCGCGTACCTTCCAGATCGTCAAGCCCTTCCGCAATCTGACGGCGGCCGAGAACGTGATGGTCGCACTGGGGCACCGGCACTATCAGGGCCGGGTCGCGCTCCTGGGGAGCTGGCGAGGGCGTACGACGCGCCGGCAGGCGCTCGACCTGCTCGAGCGCGTCGGGCTCGGCCGTGAAGCCGACCGCAAGGCCGGCGTTCTGCCGCTCGGAATGCTGAAGCGCCTGGAGGTGGCCCGCGCCCTCGCCCTCGAGCCGCGCCTCGTCCTGCTCGACGAGCCGCTGGGCGGCCTCTCCCACCAGGAGATGCAGGCGACCTCGGCGCTCATCGCGGCCCTCCGCTCCGAGGGTCTCACCGTGATCCTGGTGGAGCATCAAATGCGTGTCGCCATGGCGCTCGTGGATCGCGTCGTCGTGCTGGACCACGGCGCCCTGATCGCTTCGGGCCCACCAGAGCGTGTCCGGTCGGACCCGAAGGTGATCGAGGCCTATCTGGGCCAGGACGCAGCCATGGGAGCGTTCTGAAGAGCCCGTGGTCACGAGCGCCCCGCTGCTCAGCGTGACCGACCTCCACGTCCGCTATGGCGAGATGGAGGCGGTGCGACGCGCGTATCTCGGGAGCTGAACGCTCGCGCGCCGTCGTCGTCACGCGCGGCTTGACCCTCAGGGTCGCCGGTGAGATTGATGGTTCGTGGACACGGACGTTCTCATCGTCGGCGCCGGCCCCACCGGGCTCATGCTCGCCAACCAGCTCGGCCGACGCGGCGTGCGTGCGCTGATCGTCGACCGCCATGCGGGGCCGTCGCGAGAGACGAGAGCCCTCGGCGTCCAGGCGCGCACGTTGGAAATCTACGGGAAGCTCGGGATCGTCGATCGAGCGCTCGCACTCGGCAAGCGCGGCACGGGCGCGAACATCTGGGCGGAAGGACGAAAGATGGCGCGCGTCCCGCTGGGAGAGACGGGGCACAACCTGACGCCCTACCCGTTCATCCTCATTCTCGGCCAGGACGACAATGAACGGCTCATGGGTGACAAGCTCCGCGACTGGGGCATGTCGGTACAGTGGAACACCGAGCTGACCGGCCTTGCGCAGGAGCCCGACAGCGTCAACGCGACGCTCAGGTCTCCCGACGGAGCCACGCGGACGGTCGCGGCAGGCTGGGTTGCCGGATGCGACGGGGCACGCAGCTCCGTGCGCGACCTGAACGGCATCACCTTTCCCGGCGCGCCCTACGAGCACGTGTTCTTCGTCGCCGATACGGTGGCGACGGGGACCATGGTGCCCGACGAGGTCAACGTGTACTTGT
>Ga0335077_10003930_pt1 | contig 18063 bp, 14 predicted proteins | sample Lox_Sample_31_FD_207151 | JGI IMG/M metagenome (GOLD analysis project Ga0335077, IMG submission 207151) | Soil microbial communities from Loxahatchee National Wildlife Refuge, Florida, United States - Lox_Sample_3.1 | ecosystem: Environmental > Terrestrial > Soil > Wetlands | place: USA... | reverse complement strand
CGGCCGCCACGGCGGCTTGGTGGGGATTTCCGGGGGAACCGTACGTGCAGGCGATTCGCGGTTCCACTCGCGTGTGATCGCGTCCTCGGTCATGCAGGTATCGAGGCCGAAGAGGCCGTCGCGGCCCGGACGGTTGAAGTGCATCTTGCCGAAGACCGCCGTCCGGTAGCCGGCCTGCTGGAACTGTTGTGCGAGCGTCGGCTTGTCTTCCGCCAGCGGCGTGCTCAGCAGCGTGACGCCGACCGCGTGAGGTAGCTGCCCGGTGAACAGCGACTGGCGGGACGGCGTGCACATCGGAGAATTGCAGTAGTGCCGGGCGAAGCGCACGCTCTCGGCGGCAAGCCGGTCGAGGTTCGGCGTCTCGGCCTGCCGGTTGCCGTCGCAGCCGAGGACGTAGCCTGCGTGGTCGTCGGCCAGGAGGAAGATGAAGTTGGGACGCTGGCCGTTGGCGGCCCGGGACGCGACGGAAGCAGCCAGGCCTGTCACCAGCGACCTCCGGGTCAACATGCCACCTAATGTAACAGAGGAGGCTGGAACCTCTCTCCCAGATCGGCGCGAGTCAGTTCGCGTCCATTCGTTCCTGGAATCAAGTCGAGGGGTGCTGTCGATCAGCCTGTAGATTGCTCCAGTCGCCCGATGCCGATAAGCCGGGCAATTCGCGGTCCAACTCCGCCCGAAACTTCCATCTCTGTATGGCGCGCACGGCTACATCACAAGCGAAGCCGAGTACGACGTACAGCAGGCAAGCAGCCACTGAGATTCCCAGCGCGGTGTTGGTCGCGTTCAACAAGGATGCATCGCCCATAGCGATGGGATGCCATGCAGGCCGGGGGCCATCCGCGCGTTGGGGCGAATGCCTGATAAGTCTGCGGCATGGGAGGTCGATCGTGCGGTTCGTGAACCGGCGTGCTCACAAGCGTGAACCGTTCGGTTCGCTCAAACCCAGAGGTCCGCCAGAGGCTTGCCTTTCACCAGCTCGCGGGGCTGGTTGAGGTGGTTGCGGATCTCCATGTCGGGGTCGATGCCGAGAGCGTAGTAGACCGTCGCCAGGAGGTCGTTGGGGTGCACCGGCTTCTCCTTGGGGGACGAAGCGGTCGCGTCCGACTCGCCGTATTGGAGGCCGCGAGCGATTCCGGCGCCCGCAATGACGGCGCTGTAGCAGTAGGGCCAGTGATCGCGGCCGTCTGGGGAGTTCGAGTTTCCGGACGTGGAGACGCCGAGACGCGGGCTGCGGCCGAACTCGCCGACGGCAACGACCACCGTCTCCTTCAACAGGCCGCGCTGATCCATGTCTTCGAGGAGCGCCGAGAGGCCTCGATCCAGCTTCGGGCAGTGCAGGTTTTTCAGCGGGGCGAAATTCGCGGCGTGGGTGTCCCAGGCGGTGGTCTCGGGATCGCCGTTGGCCACCGAAGGCCAGTTCACCTGGACGAATTTGGTGCCGGCTTCGATGAGCCGCCGCGCCATCAAGAGGCTCTGGCCGAAAGTGTGCTGGCCGTAGCGGTCGCGCATCGGCGGCGCCTCCTTCTCGAGGTCCATCGCGTCGCGCGCCTTGCCCGAGAGGACCAGCTCATACGCCTTGCCGTAGTATTCGTCGACCGCATAGTCGTTGAGCGCTTTCTCGAGCTCGGGCATCGAGCCGTTGATGCCCTTCAGTAATTCAAAGCGATCCTTCAGCCGCTCCGGCGGGACTTCCTTGCGGAGCGACAGATCTTCGAGCTTGATCGGCTTGGCGGGATCCTGGTACATGCGGTAGGGATCGTACGCCTTGCCGAGGAAGCCGGCGGATCCGCCTTTTCCGATAATGCCCGATTCCTGCAACGGGCGCGGCAGCTCGACGAAGGGCAGCACCGGATCCTTGGGCGGCTTGAGCTTCGAGACCTGGCTTCCGGCGGTGGGAAAATCGGCGGGCGAGGGCGGCTCCAACTGGCCCGAGGGCGACACCTTGTCGGGCGGGTAACCGGTCAGCATCTGATAGATGGCGGCGGTGTGATTGAACAGGCCGTTGGGCGTATAGCTCATGGACCGGATGAGGGTGGCCTTGTCAATGTGCTCGGCCATCATCGGCATGTGTTCGCTGAAGTACGTGCCGGGGATTTTGGTTTTGATGGGCTTGAACTCGCCGCGGATATTGGCGGGCGCGTCAGGTTTGGGGTCCCAGATATCGATGTGCGACGGGCCGCCCTGCAGGAAGACCATGATCACGCTTTTCGCGGAGCCGAAGCCGCGCGCGCCGGCGTACTTGTTATTGGTCTCGGCGGCTTGGGCGCGAAAGAAGTGCGGCAGGCTGAGTCCCATCAGGCCGATGGAGCCGATCCGCATCAGCTCGCGGCGGGTGGGGCCTTCGCAGGTGTAAGCACGATGTCCGGGAATGACCAGCATGATTCGTCCCTCTCAATGGATGTACAGAAAGCCTTTGCTGTTGAGCAGCGCCCAGAGCAGATCCTGGGCCCGCGTGGCCCTCGCACCGCCTGCCAGGTAGTGCACGCCCCTCTCGCGCTCCTCGGCCGACGGTGGACGACCAAGGGAGGCCAGATAGAGGTTGTCAACCATGGCGGCGTCGGGTTTTCCGCTGAGCACGAGTCCCGCCACGCGTCCCTTCGGGTCGGCGACGGCGTCGGAGATGGTGCTGCCGTTGACCAGGTTGAGTGCCTGGGGCAGGCTGAAGTCGGTGCGGCGCTCGCACTCGCACGCCGATTCACGCAAGGGGCGGCCGAAGACATCGAGGAAGCCTTCTTTGCCGATATGCGGATCGACGAGCTGCGCGGCCTCGGTATCCTCCGGCACGTCCGGGAAGTTGGGGCGCGCGCCGGCAGCGGCGGAGACGGCGTCCATCAACTGCTCGGCGGAGAGGCGGCGCGGGAATGCGTGGGAGAAATTGTCGCGGTCGCCGGCGTTCCACTCGTTGACCTCGATCGAGGTTTGATAGGCGCGCGAATTGGCGATGGTGCGCATCAGGTACTGAAGATCGAAGTTGTGATCGAGCACATCTTTGGTCAGCGCGTCGAGCAGGGCGGGATTCGACGGCGGATTGGAAGCGCGGATATCGTCCACGGGATCGATGATGCCCTTGCCGAAGAAGTAGCTCCAGACGCGGTTGGCGATGGCCTTGGCGAAGAACGGATTGTCGCGGGAGACGATCCAGCGGGCGAGCGCGTCGCGGCGGCTGTCATCCGCCGGCACGGCCACAGGTCCATTGGAAGCGATCAGGAATTCCGGCCGGACCACGTGGCCGTCCTTGGGATGCTTCATGTCGTAGCCGGCGCGCTGATCGAAGACGATTTCTTCGCCGACCTCGTAGCCCGCGCGCAGGCCCACGGCCGAGAAGAAGGCCGCCATCTGGTAATACTGATTCTGCGTCCAGCGCTCGAAGGGGTGATCGTGGCACTGGGCGCATACCATGCGGACGCCGAGGAAGACCTGGGTGGTCTTCTCCATGGTAGGCTTGGCATCGCGGGTCACGCGGAAGAAGTTGGCGGCGGGCTCGTCGTAGGAGCTGCCGCGCGCGGTGAGCAGCTCGCGGACCATCCGGTCGTAGGGTTTGTTGGCGGCGATGGAATCGTGGATCCACTCGCGGAAGGCGTAGACGCCTTTGTCGCCGAGATATTTGCGGCTGGATTGCAGCAGGTCGCCCCATTTCACGGTCCAATGGTCCACGTAGGCGGGGCTGGCGATCAGGCGGTCGATGATCTTCGAGCGCTTCTGGCGCGAAGGCGCGGGGTCGGCGAGGAAGGCGAGGACCGCATCGGGAGTCGGAATCTGGCCGGTGAGATCGAGAGAGACCCGCCGCAGGAACGTTGCGTCGTCCACAACCGGCGATGGCTGAATTTTCAAACGCTGCAGCTTGGCGTCGATCTTCTGGTCGATGTAGTTGTACTCGGCTAGCGCTTTCCAGGCGAAGCCCGGCTTGGGATTGACGATGGTCACCGGGACGGCGGCGAATTTGCCCTGGTAACGGATAAGCAGCGTGGCCTCGCCGATGCGCTCGCCCTTCACATCGGCAGACGTGCCCACTTTGGCGACGTCGGGTGTGTTGGATTCGATGTTGGCTTCTCGGGTGACGTCGCGGGTCTGGCCGTCTTTGAATTTTGCGATCACTTTGGCGGTGACGGCCTCGCCCGGCCGCGGCATCAGGATCTCTTTGGGTTCAACCTGGAGATCGGTGACGGAGTCCTTTTCAGGATCGCCGAAGGGCACCCCCTGGGAGATCCAGTTGTAGATGATCTTGTAGTAATCGGAGTTCTTCTCGAAGCGCTGCCCGCCGCCGTGGGCGACTTCCTGCGTCGGCTTGGCGAGCATGAGGCTGCGGCCGGGATCGGCTCGGTTGAAGCGGCGGCCGGAGAGGTCGTAGAGGAGCGCCTCGTAGTCGAACTGCGGGTCGTATCCGCGCAGCGAGAGCTTGAACCCGTTCTTGCCCTTGGCGGCGCCGTGGCAGGTGCCGGAGGTGCAGCCCACCTTGTTGAGGATGGGCGCGACGTCGCGCAGGAACGTGACGGGCGTCTCGGCGCCGAATGCGGCCACCGCGATACTACCGATTAGAATCAGTCTTCGCACTTGCAGACCCCACTTCCATGACCTCGACCGGAATAGGCCGGGATACGATGATTTCCTGTTGCGCATCCACCGTCAGGCGGCCGCTGATATAAAGGTCGTACTTCGCGGGGCGCGTGAGCTTGGTGGTGGTGATGATGAATGTGCCGGCGGTCCGGTCCTTCGGATCCGCCTTGGCGTCGATGACGCGAATGTCCGCCGCGCCGACCAGGTCCGCGTTTACCGATTTGGGGAACATCTGGTTGGGGTCGCGCGGGGTCCATTTCCAGCGGAACGTCATTTGATCGCCCTCTTCCATGCGCTTCCGCTCGAGCATGGCGACTTCGAGCGTGGCGGACGGCGGCTTTGTGATTCCTGCGGGGAGCTGCATTCCGAGCCACGGCGCGGTAACCGGCCTCTGGCGATCAACCGATCCCTGCTGCGTAGCGCCCGTGACGCCAACCATCATTCCGGGTCCATCGGCACGCCGCACGATTTGCGAACCGCCGGGCAGCTCGGCCACGCCTTCCACCACCAGCGGCGCGCCATCGAGGCGCGCGCCGGCATCGGCGGTGAGGATCAAGATGCCGGGGCTGTTGCGCGTCCGGTAGGCTTCGGTTATCGGAGGCAGGGCGACCACGGTTCCGCCTTCCACGTGCAGGCCTTCCGGCGCATTCGCGACGCGAAGGTGGACGTCGCCGTCGTAGCCATGGCGCTCGACCGCGACCGGCACAGCAATCGAGCCCCCGGCAGGCACATTGACGTAGGGCGTGTTGACGATGACACGGATATCCTGCGCGCCTTGGTGAACCAGGAGGCGGTATCCGTACGCTGCTCCCCCGCGCCGAGCGAGATCTTCCACCGCGACGGTGAGCGTGCGCGCATCGGACGGGGCCGCCAGGACAATCTCGGGATCGCCCGCGGTGCGGCTCTGGTTGACGTTATAGACATCTTCGGCCAGTGGTTCGTCGCCGGCCTGCGCCAGCTTTGTGCCTTTGGCGTCGAATACCGAGATGACCGCCATGAGCTTCGAGGTGCCTAGCTCGCGCGCCTGGATGCGGAACGTGAGCGGCTCGCCGGGCGTCACCTGCACCTGGTAGCGGTCGGATTGCCCGGGTTGGGCGAGGCGGCCGTTGACGGTGACCGGCACGGCGAGCGCGGTGGTCACAGGCGAAAGCACTTCGGGGGCGTCACCGACGGCGAAGGGCACGGGCAGAGCGGGGCTGTCCGGCAGGTTGAGGAAGATCTGCCGGGCGTCTTTCGGAACGTTGCGCAGGTCGGCAGTGATTTTTTGTGAGCCCAGAGAGACCTGCACCGTCTCGCCGCGGCGCCCGCCGAGAGGGAACACTTCCTGCGGGTAGCTGTAGGAACCGATCTTGAGGCGATAGAAGTTCGCGGCCTGCGTCGAGTAGCGTGCGTCGTGCAGGACGACGTAATAGTAGCCGTCGCGCGGGAAGGTGAAATCCAGCCGCGCGTCGAGCCCGAGCAGCGGGGCGTCCTCGCTGCGCGCCAGCACTTTGCCCGCGGAATCCTGTAGCTCGATGACGGGATCGATGGCGGAGCCGCAGCGGCGGGCTTCGACTTCGATGACGCGCTTTTCGCCGGCTTTGGCGCTCAGGCGGTAGAAGTCGCGCTCGGGTCCCGCGAGCTTTCCGTTCATGGTCAGGGGTCCCGAGGGCAGGGGCTGTGCGGTTTCGATCGTATCGTTGGTGTTGGGCAGAGCGCCGCGGCGCGATTCGTCTTCGGTGAACTCGGGGAACGCGCCGATGGAGAAGAGCTGGACGTTCGAGATGCCAAGCGGAGTGACGACGCGGATGGGATAGACGCCCACGGCCGGGTCGGCGCTGAGTTCGACCAGGAAAGATGCGCCCATCACCCCCTTCTCCGGTCCGAGCGGAGTAAAGGTGGCGGGGAGCGTGGACTCGATGCGTGCGCCTTCGCCGAGATCGCGGCCGATCACGCTCAGAGTGAAAGGACGGCCCTTCTGAGCGCCGCGCGGCTGGAGATCGGTGATGACCGGTTGAGCGGCACAGACGGCCGCGGCCAGGAGGATGATGAGGTAGGGTTTCATTCCAGTGGCACCGGCACCATGGCTTTCTGCAAGGTGCAATCCGAGGAGGAGTAGAGGCGGACCTGTCCGTCGAAGCCGCCGGTTGCGAGTCTCTGGCCATCGGGCGAGAAGGCGACGGCGTAGATGCCGGCGGTGTGGCCGCCGCAAGCCGCGAGCTTCGCACCGGATTCCGCATCGTAGAGATTGACGCGTGCTCCCGCGCCGGCGACGGCGATGCGTTTGCCATCCGGCGACCAATCGAGCGCGAAGATGGGGCCGTCCTGCGCCTCGAGCTTGCGGACCAGTGTGGCCTCCTCGCCGACCTTCATGTTGCGCGGCCGGTCCATGGTGTAGATGTACGGAATACGGTCTTCGCCGCCGATGACGATGATGTCCTTGGCGGGATGGCGCGCCACGGCAGCGAGCTCGCCGCGAAGCTGGTTGACGTTTTCGAGGAATTGACCCTTCTCGGCATCGACGAGTTTCGCGGCGCGGTCGCGCCCCACCGAGACGAAGCGCTTGGAATCGATGCCGAAGACGGTGCCGAGGACCCAGTTTTCGTGGCTGCTGATCTTATAGAGCTCACGGCCGCCCGCGGTATCGAAGACGTGGACGGTGTTGTCGGAGCAGCCGACAGCGACTTTCTTGGCGTCGGGCGATAGCGACGCCCCGAAGACCGTGTCGCTGCCAATGAGGATGGAGCGCTCGAGCTTGCCTTCACCCGGATCCCAGAACTGGAGCTCGCCGAAGCGTGCCGGCGTGCCGCCCCCCGCGACCAGCAGCGACCCGTCGCTGGAGAACGCCAGGGACAGAATGCGCTCCGCCTTGCCTGGCAGGCGCTTGATGAGTCCCGATCCGGCGGCGTCGTGCAGCAGGACTTCGCGGTTGCCTCCCACCGCCAGGAGCTTGCCGTCGGGCGAAAAACGCAGCGCGGTGATCACGGGCGGCTGATGATAGACCGTGAGCCCGTTGGACAAGGTCTCGCGGGGCGAATCGTCGCGTGCGCCGGCGGCGATCCATGCGCGGACGATCTCGACGTCGTCCTTCGATAGAGGCGGCGCTCCGAGCGGCATGGACGGCTTCATCTCGCCGGTGAGGTAGCGAACGACGATATCTCCGGCGGGGCCGCGCTTACCGCCGGCGCGGAATCCGTCGTAGGTGGTGAGATCGAGGCCCGAAGATTTCATGGCCGGCTGGTGGCAACCGATGCAGTTCTTCTGGAAGATGGGCTGGACTTCGCGATAGTAGCTCGGCTCACCCGCGGCGAGGCCGGAAGAGAACGCGGCCAGAATGCAAAGTCCCCAGCTTCGGTGCATACCCAGTTTGGCCTATAGTATATTGCATTTGCGAACGTGATGAGCCTCCTCAAGTGCCTTGCGATGGCAGCGTTGGTATGCGGCGCCTCCGCGGCCGACTGGCTGACCGTCCCCGGCGGCCGGGGCCCGGGTTCCGGCAAACGGATTGTCCTGGTGAGCGGCGACGAAGAGTACCGCTCCGAACAGGCGCTGCCGCAGCTCGCGCGGATTCTCGCTCAGCGCCACGGGTTCGACTGCACCGTCCTGTTTGCCATCGATCCCAAGGACGGCACCATCGACCCCAACCAGGCCGGCAACATCCCGGGTCTCGAGGCGCTCGATTCGGCCGACCTGATGGTGCTGTTCACGCGCTTCCGCGATCTGCCTGACGCCCAAATGAAGCACATCGTTGATTACGTCGAGTCGGGACGTCCGATCGTGGCTGTGCGTACGGCCACGCACGCGTTCGACCTGAAAACCAGCCCGACCTATCGCCGCTACTCCTGGAACAGCAAGGAATGGGACGGCGGGTTCGGACGCCAGGTTCTGGGCGAGACCTGGATCAACCACCACGGCCGGCACGCCGTGCAGAGCACGCGCGGCATCGCGGTGAAGGGGCAGGAGCAGCACCCGGTTCTGCGAGGGATCGCGCGCGATGCCATCTGGGTGCCGACCGACGTGTACAAGGTTCGCCTGCCGCTGCCCGAAGGTACGCAGGATCTCGTGTTGGGCGAGGTTCTGGAAGGTATGAGACCGTCGGACCCGCCGGTAGCGGGCGCGCAGAACGATCCGATGATGCCCGTGGCCTGGACGCGAGCCTACAAGGGCGCGCGCATCTTTACCACCACCATGGGATCGGCTCAAGACCTGTTGAACGAAGGCTTCCGCCGCCTGCTGGTGAACGCGTGCTACTGGGCCTCCGGGCTGGAGAGCCGCATCGAGCCGCGCTCCAACGTGGAACTCGTGGGCACATATGAGCCGCTGCCCTTCAAATTCGGCGGCGCGGCCAAGGGCGTCAAGGTGGCCGACCTGGAGAAATAATCTAAGTCCAGCGCTTGCGCACCCGCATCGACGTCGCAGCCATGCGAGGACGCCGTTTGTTCGCTGCGACCGTGTGGGCTGCCACGACACTCAGGCTGGCCGCCCAAAGCCCCTCAACCGATCCCCTGGTGCAGTTCAACGATTCCGTAGACAAGCTGATTGCACGGGTTGCTCCGAGCGTGGTCCAGATTCTGGTTAGCGGCTACGGACCCCAGGAGGAAAACGACCGGCGCAACACCGGATTGACGATCGCGCACCAGCGCTCCATCGGATCCGGTTTCGTCATCGATTCCGACGGCTACATCCTGACCAACGCGCACGTGGTGAGCGGCGCCGAGCGCGTTCAGGTGATCCTGCCCACCGTCCACGCCGGGGGCCAGATCGCGACGGCACTTTCGACTAAAACCAACATTGTCGAAGCGCGAATCGTCGGCACGGCGCGCGAGTTCGACGTCGCGCTTCTCAAAATCGAGGGGCAGAGCCTGCCGGCCTTAACGCTTGCGGCCTATCGCGATCTGCGCCAGGGCGAGCTCGTGTTCGCCTTCGGAAGCCCCGGAGGACTGCGCAACACCGTGACACACGGTGTCGTGTCCGCGGTCGCGCGCCAGAGCGACCCGGATTCGCCCCGCATCTCGATTCAGACCGACGCTCCGATCAATCCCGGAAACTCGGGGGGCCCGCTGGTCAATATCAAGGGCGAGGTGGTGGGGATGGACACGTTCATCCTTTCCCAATCGGGCGGAAACGAGGGGCTGGGTTTCGCCATTCCCAGCGCCACGCTGCGGGTGGCCTTCCGCCAGCTCCGCCAGTTCGGCCGCCTGCGCAACCAGGAGATCGGGATGGCGATTCAGACCATTACCCCGGCCATGGCTTCGGCTCTCCGGCTTTCGCAGGACTTCGGCGTTATCGTCTCGGACACCGTTCCCGGCGGGCCCGCGGAAGCTTCCGGCTTGCAGCCCGGGGACGTCCTGCTGACGGTGGACGGCCAGCCCGCCGAGAACGTGCCTACGGTCAGCTACTACTTCCTGCTGCGCGACTCCGGCGAGAAGGTGAAGATCGAAGCGCTGCGCAAGAATGCGAAGCTCACGTTCGAGGTTCCGGTGCAGGAGGAGAAACACGATATCGATGGCGTGCTGGCGCTGGCCACTCCCGAGAAGAACCTGGTCCCGGAGATCGGTATTCTGGGCGTCGAGATCGACAAGCGCATCGCGCCCATGATGCCGGAGCTGCGCCAGAAATACGGCATCATCGTGGCGGCGCGGACCAGCGTCGGCGGCCGCGATATCCCGCTGCTGCCGAGCGACGTGATTCTCTCTGTGAACACGGTGCCGACCATCACCCTCGACGGCCTGCGCCAGGCGTTGAAACGAGTCGCCCGCACGGATCCCGTGGCGCTCCAGATCGAGCGCGAAGGCAAGCTCATGTACGTGACCTTTTCCCTGGACTAGCTCCAGCCGCGGTTCACCGCTTCACCGGGACGCGGTGGCGGAGCTCTTCGAACCAGTTGACCACGGCCAGCAACTGCTGCACCGGGAGAAATGACCAATAGAACAACTCCCTCCCGTTGCGCGACCAGCGCGGCGTACCGCCGGTCTGGGTGGAAATACGGATCTTCGCGCCAAGTTCCGGAAACGGCTGCACGTAAATCTCCTGCGAGCCGGACTCCATGGATTGGTACGCCAGCCAGCGGCCGTCGGGAGAGATCTGTCCATCGCCCTCCGTGAACGGCGTGTCTCCTGGCGCTTGAGATCGAACGGCGCGGCAAAGAGCGTACCCGCGCGGTAGTACACGATATGGCCGCTCGGGACGTAGCGCGCGTCGGACCCGCTCGATACCACCGTCCGCCAAGTGCGCTTCTTCAGGTCGAGAATGGCCACCTGCGAGTTGTTGGCGCTCGTGATCGTGAAGAGCACAGCCTGTCCGCCGGGGAGAACGGTGGGCCAGCGGCAAGCGGCATGAGGATCTATGGATTGTGTCCCAGACGGGGGTTGGGGCAACGCAGGGAATGCAATCCGAGCGCCGACGCGGGCGCGTACTACGCAACCTGAATGGCGATCTGGAAATCCATCGAGGCATGCGCGGAGCCGCGATAAGCGCCGCTGAGCGGGGCGGCCTCCGCCGGATCGGCGGCTGCCGCCACCGCGACGTGCGAGGAGGCCACTGCCAGCCCGCGCGATGGGTCGTAGCCGCGCCAGCCGCCGCCGTGGAGGTACACCTCGGCCCAGGCGTGCATCTCGCCGTTCTCCTGGAGCGATGCATCGCGCTCGTAGCCGCTGACGAAGCGCGCGTTGACTCCGGCGGCGCGGCAGGCATCGCAGAACAGGACCGCCAGGTCGCGGCAACTTCCTTCCCGTTCCAGCAAGGTTTTTTCCGGGAGATGAGGCGCGCCGTGGCGCCGGACCACCTGCCGCACGTTCTGGAAGATGGCCTGCGTCAATGCGGTGAGGAACGGGATGGTCTGGTTCTTCGACTGTTCCGCGAGCGAGCGCGCAAACGCGGCGACGGACTCCGGGACCTGAGCGCCGGACGCGCCCGGCAGCCAGCGATCCCGCTGCGCCAGCAGAAAATCGAACGGGTTTTCGCGCAAGGTTTCCACCTCGAACGCGCTGCGCACGTCGAGCACATCTGTTATTCCGGCGAACCACGCCTGGGTGATGACGTTGCCGTTCTCGTCCAGCGCCTCGGCGCGCCCGGCGGGTTTTGGCGAAATCTCCAACTGGTAGCTCAGGACGCGTTGCGCACCGTCCTGCCTCGGACAGAGCCGGAAGGTGTGCGGCTCCAGGTGCACCGGCGCGTCGTAGCGGTAACGCGTGGTGTGGACTATCGAGAAACGCATGAAGGGAAGGCGGCCTCGATCCACTCCGATGGCAGGTCCTGCACGCTACGGCGCATGCGCTCCTGCCACCACTCGGAGATTGCGCGCAAGTCGTCGCGCTCGTATCGCTGCTCGACGATTTCGAAGCTGCCTCGGGAATACAGGAGCACGTCCATGGGAAAATCCACGTCGGCGGCGCAGAGGCGGGTGGCGTCAAAGGCGAGGAGCCCCACCTTGAAGGCGTAGAGCATCGAGTCGGTGCGGTTCAGGGAGCGCTCGAGAATCGGCTTGCCGAACCCGGAGGCGCCAATGATCTGGTACGGCGTATCCGGTCCGATCTCCACCCAGTTTCCCTCCGGATAGACGAGGAACAGCCGGTGCGTGGAGTCTTCGGCCATCTGGCCGCCGATCAGGGCGTGCGAGTTGAACTTGAGCTCGCTGCGCTGGAGGGCTTCGTGATCCTCCTCCGCGGCGCGCCGCACCTGCTGTGCGTAGAGGTTCACGACTTTGTAGAGCCGGTCGCGCACCGCGGTGTCGCGCGCGAAACTCTCTTCGAAGTAGAGCAGGATCTTGTCGCGAAGCGAGCGCAGGCCGGAGTTCATCACGAAAAAGGAAAAGCCCGGACCCTGGTAGGTCGCGGTCTTCTTTGCTACCAGGCATTCATTCCCGGCGACTACCCGCGTATCGGCGATTCCGACCAGGCCTTGTTCTACGTTTATTCCGAGGCAGAAGGTCATTGTGAGCTGGAGGCGCGCTGCGCGCGCGGGCAGGCCTGGAGGCCTAACCTGCGAAGAAGATGTCGTTGGCGATGCACTGGTCTATTGTATATTCACCCCGCGCCTTGGTGCGCGATTGATGCTATCGTTCATTCGTTTGGTGCACAGGCCTGGATATGAGACAAGATGGCAGACTGAAGGTCGCCGGGTGCACGTTGTTGGCAGCGTTGCTCTGCACAGCGACGGCTTGCTCGCGTTCCGACGGGCGGAGCAAGACCATCATTCGCGAGACTGGCTCGGATACCGAGGTGAACCTGGCGCAGGCATGGGCGGAGGAATACGCCGGAGTGGCCCCCACGGTCTCGGTGGAGGTGTCGGGCGGGGGCTCGGGAACGGGAATCGCGGCGCTTTCGGCCGGCGTCGCGGACATCGCCAATTGCAGCCGCCGATTCGAGCCGCAGGAAATCGAGACGGCGAAGAAGAACACCGGCAAGGACCCGCGCGAGTTCATCGTGGCCTATGACGCGGTGACGGTGTATGTCCACAGGAACAACCCGCTGGCCGAAATTACCTTGGACCAACTGGCGGAGATTTATGCGGACTGCGGGAAGATCGCCAGGTGGTCGCAACTTGGCGTCGCGATGCCGAACGGTTCGGATGAAATCATCAGGGTGAGCCGGCAATCCAACTCTGGAACGTACTATTTTTTCCGCGAGGCGATCCTGGGAAAGGGGCGCGACTTCCGATTGGGATCGCGCGATATGCAGGGATCCAAGGATGTGGTGGAACTGGTGGCCAACACGCCGTCGGCGATCGGCTACAGCGGCATGGGTTACGCCACACCGCAGGTGAAGGAACTGCGCATCGCGAAGAAGGCGGGGGAACCCTCGTATCCGCCGGCGGTCGAGACCGTGGTGAACCACGCCTACCCGATCGCGCGGCCCCTGTTCATGTATACGCTGGGCGAGCCTGCCGGCGCGGTGAAGGCGTACATCGATTGGGTGCGTTCCGAAGCGGGGCAAACGATCGTGCGCCGGAACCGGTACGTGCCCCTGCCGAAGGCGGGCTTGTGAGGAGGCCCGAAACGGGCGGGGGGCCACAGGAGCGTGACGTCAAATTGACCGGGTTGCGATCAATCGATTAAGATAAAGTTCTCTCATTTCGAATCCCAACGCCATGCGATTTCTCCCGCGCGAAGACAAGTTCTACCATCTCTTCCTGAAACAGGTCGAGATCATCTCGGAGGCATCGAGGCTTCTGCTCGATGGAGTGCGCACCGGGAACGCCCGTATGGCCACGTGCGCCACCGAGATCAGCGTGCTCGAACACCGGGGAGACGAAGTCATTCACGAGATCTTCACCCGCCTCAACCAGACGTTCATCACGCCGCTGGATCCCGAAGACATCCACAATCTCTCCTCCGCGCTCGACGACGTCATGGACGGGATCGAAGACACCGCCCACCGCCTGGTCTCCTTCCGGATCGACCCGATCCCCGGCAACATGGTGGCCCTGGCGGAGATCGTTGCCGCGTGCGCCACATCACTCCGCCGCGCATTCGAGGCGCTGGAAAAAAACCGTACCGTAATGGAGCATTCCATCGAGATCAACCGTCTGGAGAACGACGGCGACTTGATCGGCCGCTCGGCGATCGTAGACCTGTTCGACAAGGAGAAGAACCCGATCACGCTGATCAAGCTCAAGGAGGTCTACGAGTTTTTCGAGGACACCATCGACTGCTGCGAGGATGTCGCCGACGTCCTGCAGAACGTCACGGTCAAGAACAGCTAGGCGATGACTCACTGGAGCCTGGTGTTCCTCATCATCTTGATCGCCCTGATATTCGACTTTATCAACGGCTTTCACGACGCGGCCAACTCCATCGCCACGATTGTGTCCACACGCGTGCTTTCGCCCTTCCGGGCGGTGCTGTGGTCTGCGTTCTTCAACTTCGTTGCGGCGTTTGTTTTCGGCACGGCGGTCGCGAGGACCGTGGGCAGGGGTTTTGTCAACGTGAACCAGGTGACCGCGTGGGTCATTCTGGCCGGCCTGCTGGGGGCCATTGCCTGGGATCTCATCACCTGGTGGTGGGGACTGCCCACCAGTTCCACCCACGCCCTGATAGGAGGGTATGCCGGCGCTGCCGTCGCGCACGCGCAATGGACCCGCGGCTTCCAACACAGCCTCGACGGATTGATCCTGGGAGAATGGCCGCTCACCATCCTTTTTATTTTCTGTGCGCCGCTGATCGGCCTGATCTCGGCCTACGTCCTGATGATTGCCATCCACTGGCTGTTCCGGAAGTCCAGCCCCGCCAAAATGGATTTGTACTTCCGCAAGCTCCAGCTTATTTCGGCCGCGTTGTTCAGCCTCTCCCACGGCTCCAACGACGCGCAGAAGACGATGGGTATCATCACCGGCGTGCTGGTGACGTCAAGGCTACAGAAAACCTTTGATGTGCAGCCGTGGGTAGTGCTGGCCGCCGGGGGAGCAATCGCGCTAGGCACGCTCAGCGGCGGGTGGCGCATCGTGCACACGGTAGGAGGACGGCTCACGCGGTTGCGCCCGCGAAGTGGGTTCTGTGCCGAGACGGGCGCCGCCGGCGCCGTTTTCCTGGCCACCCGCCTCGGGCTTCCCGTTTCCACGACACACGCGATTGCCGGAGCCATTGCAGGGGTTGGCAGCATCCAGCGCATCAAAGCGGTGCGCTGGGGCATCGCCGCCAACATCATGTGGGCCTGGGTCCTGACGATTCCCGCCGCGTCCATCATCGCCTGGCTGGCCTATTCTCTTCTCCGCTCCATCCTCAACTTTTGACTTTGCACGCTCCGGCGCCCTCGCGACCATGAGCTCGACGGTGCCCGGATCCGGCTCAACCCACCGCGGTCGGGCCGAAGAAATCGTTGTGGATGCACAGGTCCACGGTGTTCATTTTTACCTGGAGCGCGTCGCAGAACTCGTGCAATCCGCCGCCCAGGATCGTCTCCACGCGGGTGAAATCCAACTCGCTTCGCAGGATGCCGAGCCGCTGTTCCGCCGGGCACGAGAACGTGTCCGCGGCGGTTCCGGTAATCACGTGGAGGCTGCGGTCGGCGCGTCCCACGCAGTAGCGCAGGGCGCGGGGGAACTCGTGGTCCAGCAGCAGGAACTCCACGATCTTCTCGGGCGAAATGCGGCCGTGCCGCTTGCGGTACATCTCGAAGCCGCTCACCGACTTCAGCACCGCGGACCACTGTACGTCGTCGTAGGGCGTGCCAACGTCGCGCACGCTGGGCAGCAGGATGAAGTACTTCACGTCCAGGATGCGCGAGGTCTTGTCGGCGCGCTCCAGGTTTCGCCCCAGCCGGATGAAGTGCCACGCCTCGTTGTGCGTCATGGTGACTTCGGTGATCCCATGAAACAGGTGGCAAGCCATCCGCATCTGGTGGCAGAACGAAGGCAGCAGCGCGATCGCTTCCTTCCGGCTCTCGCCGCTGATCATCAGGTAGAGGCTGTTGATCTGCTCCCACATCTCCGACGAGATGGTCTCCCGCACCGACCGCGCGTTTTCCCGCGCCGACAGAATGCACGAAAAAATCGAGCTGCGATACTCGGGATCGAAGGCGAGAAACTCGACGACTTTTTCGCGGGTGGCCGCGCCGTAGCGCTTCTCGAACACCGCGCGGTCGCCGGTGGTGTCCACGATCGGCTGCCACTGGTCCTGATATCCTTGCGGCAGGTCGAGCATCAGGTTGTGATTCACGTCCAGGAAGCGCGCCACGTTTTCGGCGCGCTCGATGTAGCGGCCCATCCAGTAGACGGAGTCCGCGACGCGGCTGAGCAGCGGCCTGGCCGGCGGTGCGCTGATCATGAGAGCACCCAGGTGTCCTTGCTGCCGCCACCCTGCGACGAGTTCACCACCAGCGACCCCTGCCGCATGGCCACCCTCGTCAACCCGCCCGGCAGCACCCAGATTTCCTTTCCGCAAAGCACGTACGGCCGCAGGTCCACGTGCCGCCCTTCGAAGTGATCGTCGATGATGGTCGGGACGCGGGAGAGCGCCAGGGTCGGCTGGGCGATGTAGTTGCGCGGGTTGGCGCGGATCTTGTCGGCAAACTCGGCGCGCTGTGCCGCGGTGGAGTGAGGCCCCACGAGCATGCCGTAGCCGCCGCTCTCGTTGGCCGCCTTGACGACGAGCTTGTCCAGGTTGCAGAGAACGTGCTGGCGGTCCGTGTCGCGCCAGCATAAGAACGTAGGCACGTTGGACAGAATCGGGTCCGCGCCCTCGTAATAGCGGATCATCTCGGGCACGTAGGCGTAGATCACCTTGTCGTCCGCCACGCCATTGCCGGGTGCGTTGGCCAGCGCCACCCGTCCCGCACGGTATGCCGCCATCAGTCCCGGCACGCCCAGGAGGGAATCGGAGCGGAAGGCCTCGGGATCCAGGAAATCGTCGTCCACGCGCCGGTAGATTACGTCCACGCGCTCCAGGCCCTTCGTGGTCCGCATGAACACATCGCTGCCGTTCGTCACGAGATCGCGCCCCTCCACGAGCTGCACGCCCATCTGCTGCGCCAGGAAGCTGTGCTCGAAGTACGCCGAGTTATAGATACCCGGCGTCAGCACCACCACGCGCGGCCCGCCGCGGGCATTTGGGGCCAGGGATTCCAGCATCTCGAGCAGCCGGCTGGTGTATTCGTGCACCGGACGCACGCTGAGCCCCTCGAACACGTTGGGGAAGATCCGCTTCAGTACCTCGCGGTTCTCCAGCACGTAGCTGACGCCGCTCGGCACGCGCAGGTTGTCCTCCAGGACGTAGTATTGGCCGTCGCGGTCGCGCACCAGGTCCGTGCCGGTAATGTGGCACCACACGCCCCATGGAGGGTTGAGCCCCTGGCACTGGCGGCGGTAGCTCACCGCGCCGGTCACGATCTCGGCGGGGATGGCGCCGTCTTTCAGAATCTTCTGGTCGTGGTAGATGTCGTCGATGAACGCGTTCAGGGCATGGATGCGCTGCTTCAGACCGCGCTCCAGGCAATCCCATTCGGCGGCGGGGATGATGCGCGGAATCAGGTCGAACGGGAAGATGCGCTCCGTTCCCGCGCTGTCCCCATACACGTTGAAGGTGATTCCGAGCTGGAGCAGCAGCCGCTCGGCCGCGTGCTTGTATCGCAGGAGCTGCCCGTCGGAGAGCGACTCGATCACGTCTTGTACCAGCCGGGCGTGCGGCCGCACACGGTTTTCGGGATCGAACATCTCGTCGTAGAAGCTCTCGGTCTGGTAGCCGGAAAAGCGCATGGGCGAATCTGTTCATCTTCACTCATTTCCGGCCGCGGGGGAAATCGAAAAAATTTATATGTCTCCGCCGCGGGCGCTGAATCCAGGATCCAAATCGCCGCCAACCTCGTATAATCAACCGAGAGGGCATATGAAGCTGATCTGTGGGACGTTTTTCGGGCTATCTTTTGTGGCAGCGGCGGCCACCATACCCGCGCCGCCTACCTATTCCAAGGATGTCGCGCCCATCGTGCAGGCGCGGTGCCAGGGATGCCACCGCCCCGGCGAAGCCGCCCCCATGTCATTCGGCAGCTACAGCGAGGTGCGCCCCTGGGCCAAGGCCATCAAGCAGGCCGTGGTTCT